>JGI24143J45723_1000088_pt1 | contig 47033 bp, 40 predicted proteins | sample BarGraIncu00432A_FD_45723 | JGI IMG/M metagenome (IMG submission 45723) | reverse complement strand
AATTCATGGGGTCTCCTTCGGGTTAAGCCCTAGTTGATTTTTAATATTAAAATTATCTTTCAACACCTTTATCGACCGGCTTGCCAATTGGCCGCCTTTTCCTGTTTATAAGTGATTTTCAGATCGGCAGCGATCATCTGCCCTTCTCCTCCTCCCGGNGGGGGGNGGNNGGGNGGGGGGGTGCCGTTTTCTGCGAAGGGCCAGCGGGGTTCCCCCTCCCCAGCCCCTCCGGGAGAGGGAGCATAGGCTCCCAACGTTTCCCTGAGATCCATGGTTCACAATTATGGCCGGCTCACACGCTCATGGCAAAACACCCAGTTCCCTACCGACCCGTGAGAATATCTCCAAACCGGTGTCGAGGTCTTCCCTTGAGTGGGAGGCACTGATCATGACGCGGATGCGCGCCTTTCCCTGGGGGACGGTGGGAAAGCCGATCGGCATGGCGAAGATGCCGGGTTCCGAGTCGAAAAGCTCCCGCGAGAATCGCTGCGCCAGCGCCGCGTCGCCCAGCATGACCGGAGTGATCGGAGTGATCGGCGTGACACTGGCGCCGATGTCGAAACCTGCTTCCTGCATCCCTTTCTTGAAGTAGGCGGTATTGTCCCAGAGCCTTTCCACCAGCTCGCTCCCCTCTTCCAACAGTTCCACGGCGGCCAGGCAGGCGGCGGTGTCGGCTGCGGTGACTGCGCTGGAGAAGAGAAAGGGGCGCGCCTTCTGGCGGATCCAGTCGATGACAACCTTTCGGCCGGCGATGACGCCGCCCATGACGCCGAACGCCTTGGACAGGGTGCCGACCTCCAGGTCGAACTTGCCGTTCAGGCCGAAGTGGTCCACGATGCCGCGTCCTCCCCGCCCGAGCACCCCCTCGCCGTGGGCGTCGTCCACCATGGTGATGATGCCGTGGCGCTCGCAGAGTTCGAAGAGTTGGTCCAGCGGCGCCATGTCGCCGTCCATGGAGAAGACGCCATCGGTTATCAGCAGAGCGCGGCGGAATTGGCCGATGTTTTCCTTGATGGCTCGCTCGGCGTCCGCCACGTCGCAGTGCTGGTAGACGACGACCGTAGCGGAGGAAAGCCGGCAGCCGTCGATGATGCTGGCGTGGTTCAGTCGGTCGGTGAAGATGACGTCGCCCTTGCCGACCATGGGGGGAATGGCGGCCTGGTTGGCGCAGAAGCCGGACTGGACGTAGAGCGCGTCCTCGACGCCCTTGAAGCGCGCCAGGCGCTCCTCGAGGCGGCGGTGCAGTTCCAGCGTGCCGGCGATGGAGCGCACCGCGGCCGGCCCCACCCCCCATTCATTGATTGCCTGGCAGGCGGCGGCCTTCAGTTTGGGGTGATTGGCAAGGCCGAGATAATTGTTGGTGCAGAAGTTGAGCACCCGCTTGCCGTCCACGATCATCCAGGGGCCGCAGGGAGAGCCAATGGTGCGGATCGTGGTGCGCAGTCCCTGGTCTTGTAAGGCGCCGAGTTCATCGGAGATCCAGGAGAATTTGTCAGTCATGGTTAAAGCTCCTTTTAGCCACGGAGAAAGTTCAAAATCTGAGCAAAACGGTTGGCCACGGAGACACGGAGCACACGGAGAAAATCTAAAACCAATGCTTGGTAAAATCAAAAACCAAAATAACCAAAACAATTAGCCACGGAGGCACGGAGAGAATCTAAAACTAATGCCTGGTAAAATCTAGGCCCCAAACGACTACAACAAGTACCCAGCCCCACTAGGTGGTTGCTGTTGAATTTGACTTTAACCCGCAGTAGCTGTTGACGTTGGATTTCCCTTCTCGGTTTTGCCTTTCTCCGTGTTCTCCGTGTCTCCGTGGCAAAAAGGTCTTGCTGGTGCTCCTGTGTTCTTCGTGGCAAAGACTCACTGGTACCATTCCAGTAGCACCTTACCGGAATTGCCCGAACTCATGATCTGGAACCCTGCCTCGAAGTCGGTGTACGGCATCCGGTGCGTGATGACGGGACTTAAGTCCAATCCGATCTTGATGAGGGACTGCATCAGGTACCAGGTCTCGTACATCTCGCGCCCGTAAATCCCCCTGATGGTCAGCATGTTGAAAATCACCTGGTTCCAGTCGATGGCAAGATCGTTGGAGGGAATCCCCAGCATGGCGATCTTGCCCCCGTGACACATGTTGGCGATCATTTCCTGAAATGCCGCCCCGTTTCCGGACATCTCCAGCCCGACGTCGAATCCTTCTTTCATGCCAAGTTCCGCCCGCACCTCGGCGAGGCTCCGCTCTTTAATGTTCAGTGCGACTGTCGCCCCCATCCGCTTGGCAAGGTCCAGCCGGTACGGATTGAGGTCTGTGGTGACAATATAGCGCGCCCCCGCGTGCCGGGCGATTGCGGTCGCCATGATGCCGATCGGTCCCGCGCCTGTAATGAGAACGTCCTCCCCGAGAATGGGAAAGGCAAGCGTGGTGTGGGTGGCATTGCCGAAGGGATCGAAAATGCCAAGGATTTCCAGCGGTATCTTCGGATCGGCCTGCCAGACGTTGGTAACCGGAATGCAAATGTACTCGGCAAAGGCGCCGGCGCGGTTCACCCCGACTCCCTGGGTGTCCTTGCAGAGGTGGCGCCGCCCCGCCAGGCAGTTGCGGCACCTGCCGCAGACGATATGCCCCTCGCCGGAGACGAGATCGCCGATGTTCATGTCGAATACATTGCTGCCGATGGCAGCGACCCGCCCGACGAACTCGTGCCCCACGACCATCGGCACCGGGATCGTTTTCTGCGCCCAGGCGTTCCAGTCCCAGATGTGCAGGTCGGTGCCGCAGATGGCGGTCTTGTGGATCCTGATCAGCACGTCGTTGATGCCGACCTCGGGAACCGGCACCTCGTCCAGCCAGAGTCCGGGTTTTGCATACTTTTTGACCAACGCCTGCATCGTTTTCTGCATTGCATCCGCTCCTTTGGGGCGTTGTCGTGAACTGCTCCCTTTTACTCATTAATAGTACCAAGCCCGAGAAATATGTAAATGGGGGTCTTAGATTCCGTAGTAACGATGCGGCGGGGGGCGGGAAAATGCGCATTCGCCACGACGGGCACGCACGTTTGCACTGCTGGAAGATAATCTGGTATGCTATGGGCTGTCATGTAATCTAAAACAAGGAGCCCATCATGAGCGAAGAAGAAAGCTGCCCCACCTGCCCAACACCCAAGGAACACAAGGCGCACATGTGCCAGTTGAAGCATGAGGGGAGAATGGAAGAGATCGACCGCCATTCGGCGAAGCCGAAATTCGTCTGCAACAAGTGCGGATCCAAGGCTGATGAGGATGGCTATCTCTGCCAACCGCGGCCGATTTGACGAATGCAGTGAAACGGAACGCGGGTGAGATCCATCCGCGTAATCAGCCGGATAAAGACAATTCCCTGAGAGGGACAGTCCCCATTCGTGGACAGTCCCTTTTCCGCGTTTCCTGCTTTGCGAGTAAAAAAGGCGGCCTCTGGCCGCCTTTGCTGTATCAGCGTATTTCCCTGGTCCAGTTCCGAGCCAACTCTTCCAGACCTGCCTCCTTGAGATCCGCCGGCGTCATGGCAACATTGAGTTCCACCGTTGCATTGAAGCTGAGAAACCAGGGCTCGGCATAGCGCGGTATCTGCGCTGGCTCGTCTATGTTCAGGAACAAAAGGACGCTGCGCTGCCCCTGAATTTCTGTGAAATAGACCGCTTCCGCTGCACACTCTTCCAGAATGCGACTCAAGGTTTTGCCGGCTGAGCCGTACCTCACTGCTGCATTAAACTCCGTGTTGGGCATTTTTACCGTCATGAGCATGCGCATGAGAATCTCCTTTACTTGTGTGAAAATATTCTAACTGTACTTGCCGCGCTGTCAATTGTTATAACGGCTCATTTTCCAACGGGCTGTCAGCAAGATATCTCCTTTGACGCCCGCTATGCTCTCGAAGGGCTTGCTATTCATTGTTGAAAGGCGTAGCCATGATTTTGTGCTAAACTTGCGCTACCATTACTCTACTACCGTAAGGAGAGCTGCTTATGGATATACGTCCAACCCATACGATCATACTCAACCAGGGTGAACCGGAAGAGAAAAGATCGGAGATCCTGCAGTATTTCCACGCCACCTATGACATCGACGAGAAGCTGTATGAGACCCTCAAGGAGGACAGCACCTTCTATCTCAGAGCTGACCGGCTCCGGCACCCGCTGATCTTCTACTTCGGGCATACGGCGACTTTCTTTGTCAATAAGCTGATCATTGCGCGTGTCATTGAGCAGCGCATCAATCCCCGTTTCGAGTCCCTCTTTGCGGTCGGCGTCGACGAGATGTCCTGGGACGACCTGAATGCCGCCCACTACGACTGGCCCAGCCGCGCAGAGGTGAAGGAGTACCGCGATCAGGTGCGCCAGATGATGGACGGACTGATCCGTACCCTGCCGCTCACCCTCCCGATCACCTGGGAAAATCCCTTCTGGGCAGTCGTCATGGGGATTGAGCACGAACGGATCCATCTGGAGACCTCGTCGGTCCTGATCCGCCAGCTCCCGCTCGACCAGGTGCGGCCCCTCCCTTTCTGGGAGATCTGCCGCGAGTCGGGCGACCCCCCGGCCAATGAACTGGTCCAGGTCCCGGGCGGCAAGGTCGTGCTCGGCAAGGAGGATGACGACCCGCTCTACGGCTGGGACAACGAGTACGGCCATCACGAGGCGCAGGTGGAAGATTTCGCCGCCTCCAAGTTCCTGGTGTCGAACCGGGAGTTCCTACCCTTTGTTGAGGTGGGTGGGTATCTGGACCCGACCTGGTGGACCGAGGAGGGATGGAACTGGCGCAACTTCAAAAAAGCGGAGCATCCGCTTTTCTGGGTGCCCCGGGAGGGCGGCTGGGGGCTGCGCACCATGCTGGAGGTGATCGAGCTCCCTTGGAACTGGCCGGTAGAGCTGAATTTCCTGGAGTCAAAGGCGTTTTGCAACTGGCTCGCGGCGCAAACCGGCAAGCCGATTCGCCTCCCCAGCGAGGACGAGTGGAACCGCCTGCGCGATCTCGCGCAGCTAGCGGACCCGCCGGCCTGGGGGCGCGCTCCGGGGAATACCAATCTGGAATACTGGGGCTCGTCCTGTCCGGTGGACCGCTTCGCGTTCGGCGCGTTCTACGACCTGATCGGCAACGTCTGGCAATGGACCGAGACCCCGATTTATCCCTTCCAAGGCTTTCGGGTCCACCCCTGGTACGACGACTTCTCGACGCCGACCTTCGATACCCGGCACAACCTGATCAAGGGGGGCTCCTGGATCTCGACCGGCAATGAGGCGACCCGGGAGGCGCGCTACGCTTTCCGGCGCCATTTCTTCCAGCATGCCGGGCTGCGCTACATCGAGAGCGCCGCCAGTGTGGAGCTGCGCGAGGATCCCTACGAGACCGATGCCCTGACCGCGCAGTACTGCGACGCCCACTGGGGACCGGAGCACTTCAGCGTGCCCAACTTCGCCAAGAGTCTGGCGCAGATCTGCCTGGAGCAGATGCAGGGGCGCCGGAAAACCGAGGCACTCGACCTGGGCTGCGCGCTCGGGCGGGCAAGCTTCGAACTGGCGCGCGGCTTTGAGAAGGTAACCGGGCTTGATTTCTCGGCGCGTTTTTTCCAGCTCGCAGCGCGGCTGCAGCAGGGGGGTGCCCTGCGCTACGCGCTTCCCGAAGAGGGCGACATCGCTTCGTACCACGAGATAACCCTGGCTGATCTAGATCTTGAGGGGGTTCGGGACCGGGTGCAGTTCTTCCAGGCCGACGCCTGCAACCTCCCGGAGAAGTTCACCGGGTACGACCTGGTGCTTGCCGCCAACCTGATCGACCGGCTCTATTCGCCGCGCCGCTTCCTCTCCGGCATCCACCAGCGCCTCAACCCGGGCGGGATACTGGTTATCGCCTCTCCCTACACCTGGCTGGAGAACTTCACCAAGAAAGAGGAGTGGCTCGGCGGCTATCGGGAGGCCGGCGAAAACGTGACGACCCTGGAAGGGCTCACGGCCGTGCTGGCGCCGCATTTCAGGATGCTCGGGAAGCCGCGTGACGTCCCCTTCGTGATCCGGGAGACGCGCCGCAAGTTCCAGCACACCGTGGCGGAACTGACCGTATGGGAGCTGAAATGAGCCAAACGACCTATGACTTCGACGAGATCATCGACCGGCGCGGCACCTCCTGCGAGAAGTGGGACAAGTACCGGGGCAGGGATATTATCCCGCTCTGGGTGGCGGACATGGATTTCCGCTCCCCGCCCGCGATCATCGAGGCGCTGCAGGAAAGGGTGAGCCACGGCGTCTTCGGCTACACCTCGCCTCCCGAGGGGCTGGCCGAGGCGGTGGTCGCCTCTCTGCAGGAGGAGTTCGGTTGGCAGGTGCAGCAGGAATGGATCACCTGGCTCCCGGGGCTGGTGACCGGACTGAACATCGCCTGCCGGGCGGTGGGCGAGACGGGGGACGAGGTGATCACCTTCACCCCGGTGTATCCCCCCTTCATGTCGGCGCCGCCGCTCTCCGGGCGCCGGGCGGTGCTGGTGCCCCTGCTGCTCGAGGGAGGGCGTTGGGGACTCGACCTGGAGGCGCTGGAGCGCTCCGTCACCCCGAGGACGCGGCTACTTTTGTTGTGCAGCCCGCACAACCCCGTGGGGCGGGTATGGAGCGAGCAGGAACTGATCGCCCTGGCGGGGTTCGCCCAGCGCCACGACCTGACCATCTGCTCCGACGACATCCACGCCGGGCTGGTGCTGGACGAGGCGCTGCGCCACATCCCGATCGCGACCCTCTCGCCGGAGACCTGCCGGCGCACCATCACGCTGCTGGCACCCAGCAAGACCTTCAACGTGCCGGGGCTCGGCTGCTCCTTTGCGGTCATTTCCGACGACACGCTACGGCGCGCCTTCCGCAAGGCAATGGGGCGGATTGTCCCGCACGTGAATCTGCTCGGCTACACCGCGGCCGAGGCGGCCTACCGGCACGGGGGGGAGTGGCGCCGCCAGCTGCTCGCCTACCTGCGCGGCAACCGCGACCTGGTGGCGCAGGAGGTGGAGTCCATGCCCGGGCTGAGCGTCGCGCACGTGGAGGCGACCTACCTTTCCTGGATCGACCTGCGGCCCCGGGGGATTGCGGACCCGGTCCGTTTTTTCGAAAATGCGGGAGTGGGGCTTTCGGGGGGTGAGGATTTCGGGCTCCCCGGTTTTGTCAGGCTCAACTTCGGTTGCCCGCGCGCGCTGCTCGCCGAGGCGCTCAGGCGGATGCGGGTGGCGCTTGAGTGCTGAGGTGTTTCATCGATATACTGATGGCATTTCGCAATCACATATCGGATCTTGACGGCATGGAACGGGGAGGAAAACGTGTAGAAGATGAGAGCGCATTAGTGCGGGATATGCTCGTTTATCTGCACTAGAGCCTCTATACTACCTCGCACTCTACCCAAACTATCAACCCGTGTCTCAGTCAGATCCTGCCAGTTAAATTACAGTAGCGATGCTCTTTCGCCTCAAATAAGCGTTTATTCCTTGTTTGACCTGCCAGTTGTTTGAGTGTATATTTTTGCTAACTTTAATTCTAATGGAGTAATGGAACCGGCGCTGTCAGCTGCCGAGCTCTTTATTCCTAGGCAAGGGTGTTGTCCATGAACCTGAAGCACAAAACCCCCCAGAATCTGGCCGAGTCGGTCTGCGCGGAGCTCAGGAAACGCCATGCCGTGGTCCCGGACGAAAGGATCATCATCGATCTCTTCGAGACCATGTACTTCTCCAGCCTGAAAACCGAGGAAGCGGAATCGATCACCTTCCACGTGGTTTTTCTCGACCCCGCCCAGCCTGACCCAAAGCCACCGCGCAACCCGGCGAAGGATCGCTGGAGCTACATTCCCTTCGCGGAACCGATTGCGCTCTCGGTCTCCAACCTGGTGAAAATAGCCAAATCGTCCGGGCTGACCACCTCATCTTTCGTCATCTGGCCGGACCAGGACGACGCGCTTTTCATCTGGGGGCTGGTGGACCAGCAAAACCGCTTTCACAAGTTCCTGAACCGGAGCGCGGAAATAGAGGCGGAGCGGCCAGGGCTTTTTCAGGCGAGCGTCGAGGGGATCGGCGTCGTCGTGGTCTACATGCGCTACGAGAAGGTTGCCGAACTGAGGATAAACGAACTGATTCGCAACTCGCTGGATCTCTTTCGGGCCAGTCCGGTGCGGGACCTTTTGAGCCCCGGCATCAGCGGACACCTGGAGGCGATTCGCCGCAATATCCCCGATGACATCCAGGAAAACGGCCAGTCTGATGAGTTCCATACCCAGCAGTGGCTCTCCGTTTTGTGCAGGATTTTACTGAGGATGCAAAAACTGAAAAACGGCGGCGCCATCCTGATAACTGACACGGATGCTGCCGGGCTTAATTTTAAGTACCAGATCGACTATGAAAGACTGCACACCGCCTTGGAAAGTAATGCCATCACCAAGATAAAATCGGACTACCTGGAAAAGCACCTCCTCAATCTGAGTGAATCGAAGGCAAAGGACATCCCGTCCCAGCTTTATTTCCAGTTGAGACGCTTTGAAAAGGAACTGAGAGCCAGCAAGAACGAGATCGATGGCGTGATCTGGTTCATCGCACTGCTAAGCCGCGTCGACGGCCTGGTCGTCATGGACCGCAATCTCGCCGTGCGCGGCTATGGCGTGGAAATCACCACAGCCGAGGAACCTGCCCATCTGTTCATCGCCGGCGACAGGATGGCTACCCCGGCCAAGCTACGCCCGGCAGTTTACAACCATTTCGGGACCCGGCACAGATCGATGATGAGGTACTGTTTCGATAATCCTGGCAGCATCGGCTTTGTCGTCTCCCAGGACGGTGAAGTTCGTGTCATAACGAAAGTCGACGACTCGCTTATTATGTGGGAAAATATCAAACTTAAGTATTACAGCTATGTTTCCAAGAAAAAATAACCGTTGTAACGTATTTACTGCCCCAGGGAACCAAGACTACCCTCTAATATAAGTCTAACTGCATCACAACACTCGACAACGCCCCGGACTTACCTTCCTTGCAGAGTTCAATTATCCGCGCATATTATCTCAGTAAAGTATTCAAGTATTGCTGAGAGATTTTCCGACTGACTGACACTGGAAATAATAGTCTTGTCAGTGATTGTCTGATATTCCTTGTTTGACCTCCCCGATGTTTAAGCGTATATTTTGGCTTAGTTTAATTCTAATCAGGTAATAGAAGTAAGGTGCGGCGCGTACTAGGAGTGCATAGTGACCAAGATAGGGATTAGCTACGGCAATGACCGGGACGCCTACAGCCTGGGTCGCAGCAGCGCGCAGGCGGCGCTGCAGTCGGGCGGGATCGACCGCGCCGACCTGCTGCTCGCCTTTGGCAGCGGAAGCCTCGATCTCGATCTTTTTTACCAGGGGCTTCGCTCGGTTGTCGGCGCCAGCACTCCCATCGTCGGCGGCTCGGGCCTAGGGGTCATTACCCAGGACCACCTTTCTTATGAGGGCTTTCCGGCGGCAGTCGCAGCCATTCAATCGGATTCGATCAGCTTCGCGGTTACCTCGGCGGGTGACCTGGACCGTGGTGAGGCCGCCACCGGCAGGAAAATGGTTGACGACCTGCCACTCTGCGCGGCCGACAAGCTTTTGCTCCTTTTCTACGATTCGATCAGGGTTCCCGCCAGCAAGGAGGCTCCCCCGATACTGAACTCCTCCGCCCCGCTTCTTGACGGGGTAGAAGGGACGCTCGCGGGGCACGTGCCGGTTTTCGGCGCCGGTCTGGTCGGCGGGTACGACTTCGGACCCACCAGGCAGTTCTGCGGCTTCAAGTCCGCTACCCAGCAGGCGGTCGGCTGTCTCATGTCCGGCGATTTTTCGGTGTACCAAACGACCATGCACGGCTGCATCCCCCTCAACGGCGTCTACCATAAGATCACCAGAATGCAGGGCAATACCATCTTCGAACTGGACGGCATGCCCGTGGTCCCGATGATCGATCAGCTCTTCGGCTCGCAGGAGTGGCAGCAGGAGCGTCCGATCATCAGCAACCTGACCATCGGGATCAACTATGGCGAGCGCTACGGAGCACCGCTGGAAGGGTACTACGTGAACCGGCTCATCACCGGGGTGAGCCCGGACGGGACCGGCATCAGCATGTTCGAGTCCGATCTGGAGCCCGGTCAGGAGATCCAGTTCCTGATCCGCGACAACCGGATGATGCAGAAATCGGTGCGCGAGAACACTCCCGCAATCCTGGAGCGGGTCAAGTCCGACGGGAGGGTGCCCCTGCTGGCTCTCTACATCAACTGCGGCGGAAGAACGGCGGCCTACTCGGTCACCGACGAGGAAGAAGCGGCGGAGGTGCAAAGGGTCATGAAGGAGGCCGGCGTCCCCTTGCTGGGGTTTTACTCCGGGGTCGAGATCGCGCCGATGCTGGGCAGGAGCCGCGGTCTCGACTGGACGGGTGTGCTGATAGTTTTGGCAGTTGATTCCACTCATGGTTGAAGGGGGGCTGGGGATGCAGGACTCGGGTGAGAAACCATCAGCCGTCGAGGCTGAACGGGATTACTATCGTTTGGTCGCCGAGCGGCTGGGGCAGAAATCCCTGACCGACGCCCAGGACTTCTCCCGGATGATCCGCAGTCTCCGGCATACTGAAGAGCAGCTACGCAAAAGCCAGGAGGAGCTGGAGAAAAAAATCGCAGCACGGACGAGCGAGCTGGTCACGATCAACCGGGAACTGCGCCTCAGCACGTCCCGCTACGACGAGTTGGTGCAGCGCATTCCCCACGGCGTGTACACCCTGTGCGTGAAAGCCGACGGCTCCATGCAGTTCGAATACCTGAGCCCGCAGTGCTGCCGGATTTTGGGGCTCGATGCCGCAGCCACGCTGCGCGACGCGCGTCGCGCTTTTGAGATTGCCCACCCGGAGGATCGCGATGGCCTGGTCAGCACGACCCGCCAGGCCACCCGGGATTTGCTGCCCTACCGCTGGGAAGGGCGCTTCATGGTCCGGGGTGAGGTCCGCTGGATCTGCATCGAATCCGACCCGATGGAAACCCCGGAGGGAAGCATTGTCTGGAACGGGGTGGTAAGCGACAGCACCGAAAGGAAACTGACCGAGGAGAAGCTGAGGGAGAGCGAAGAATTATACCGGCTTTTAACCGAACTGGGGCCCAATGCCATCACTGTCGTGGACCTTTCGGGGATCATCCGGATGTTGAACCCGAAGGCGCTGCAGCTTTTCGGGTATGCTGACGAGTCGCAGGCCATCGGCCAGGCAATTATGGACCGGATAGCTCCGGAGTGCCGGGAAATCTGCCGGGCGGCGAGCCTGGAGCTGTTCGTCAAAGGTGCGGTTAGCGGCCTGGAGCTGAGGTTGGTGCACAACGACGGCTCGGGATTTAGCGGTGACGTCAATGCCTCGCTGCTGCGTGATCCCCAGGGGCGGCCCAAATTGATCATCATGGTCGCCTCGGACACCACTCAGAGAAAGCAGGCGGAGGAGGAGCGGCTCAAGCTCCAGAAAATGGAGGCGATCGGGACCCTCGCGGGAGGGCTGGCGCACGATTTCAACAACCTGTTGCAGGGGGTCTTCGGGTACATCACCCTGGCCCGGCTCAAATTGAGTGAACCGGAGGCGGCTGAGGCGATGCTCGGGCAGGCGGAGCAGGCAATTAACCAAGCGGTCAACCTGACCTCGCAGCTGCTGACTTTCTCCAAGGGGGGGCTACCGCAGAAACAGCGGGTAGTGCTGACCAAAACCATTGAAAATGCTGCGAGGTTTGCCCTGAGCGGTTCCAGCAGCAGCTGTACCCTCGCCATCGCCCGGGATCTCTGGAGCACCGGCGCCGACGAGGGGCAGATCGCCCAGGTGATCCAGAATATCGTGCTGAACGCGAGCCAGGCAATGCAGCAGTCCGGCATGGTGAAGATTAGCGCGGAGAATGTTGAACTCCCCAGCCGCAGCAGCGCCGCACTGCCGGAGGGAGGAAGGTTCGTGCGGATACAGATTGCGGACTCCGGGGTGGGGATCCCGGCGCAGTACCTGGCGAAGCTCTTCGACCCCTACTTCACCACGAAGCAAAAGGGGAGCGGACTGGGGCTGGCCACCTGCTATTCGATCGTCAAGCGACATGAAGGAACCATTGCGGTCTCTTCCGATGCCGCTGCCGGCACAACCTTTAGCGTCTATCTTCCCGCGATAGCACCGGAAGAAGAGCCGCAACCGGCCCTGGCAGAGTCCCCGCCCCTGCCCCTGGCCGCGGCAAAGTTGCGGGGGCTGGTGCTGGTCATGGACGACGAGGAGATGGTGCGCTCCGTAGCTGTGAAAATGGTCGAGCTTTGCGGGTTTGAAGCAGCGCAGGCCTCAGATGGCGCGGAGGCCATGGTAAAGCTCGGGGAAGCGCGGGAAAAAGGGCGGCCGTTTGACGTGGTGATTCTCGATCTCACCGTCAAGGGGGGGATGGGAGGGGAGGAGGCCATCAGGAGGATCCGGGAAATAGACACGGTTGTCAAAGCGGTGGTGTCCACAGGTTATTCGGACAACCCGGTAGTGTCCAATTACCGCAGCTACGGCTTTAATGCCTATTTGAACAAGCCCTACACCTTTGCGGCCCTGCGCGACAGCCTGACCGCCCTGCTTGCCGAGCCCTGAGGACCATTCCTGCCGTCCGGCATGGGAAACACATTTCTTCAGGGAACGAACTAAGCTAAAAGACCCCAAAACCTGCAGATCTTCAGGTCGCCAAGGGATACGGACCACCTCCAAGGACAATTCCCAGCTCCAAATGGCCTATCCCGTCAAAGTCCCCTAGCAAATTACCAGCGCATGTCGTAGAATGCCCCTCGCATTTCGTTTCATGAGCCTCCGGCAGCGCAAAGCGCCGCTACTGACTGCAGGGCGCGCTCGAGCCTGCCACAGGTCGCGCCCAGCGACGGCCTTTGGAGGAAAAAAGGAGGGATAGGGTGCACGCATCTGACGACATGGAGAACCAGGAAACAACCCAAAATCTTCCGCCGGTGCGCGGACGCTGGCCCGGCACCTGCTTCGTCTGTTCCGAGGGGCATCCCCATGGACTGGGGCTGCGCTTTCACCACACCGAAGATGGAGTCGTCTGCTTCTGTACCATACCGGATTCCTTCTGCGGCTTCGACGGCATGGTGCATGGCGGAATCATCTCCACCCTCATGGACGAGGCAGCCGCCTATGCCCTCTTTGCACGCCACGGCAAGCTTGGGGTGACCCGTGAGATGAGCACCCGGTTCCTGAAACCGGTCGCCACCGAGACGAAACTCAGGGTAGTGGGGCGGATAGTGAGCTATGCGCCTCTCTCAGCAGAGGTGTCGATGGCCATTTACGACCAGGCAGGAGAGCTCCTTGCCGAGGGGCGCAGTTCCTGGTCCTTTCCCCGGTTGTCGCGCATCGCCGCCCTGGCCGGAGTTAAGGAAGAAGTCCTGCAACATTTCCTCGACGACTGCCAGCTGATTGAGTGACGCGGCAAATACCCCGTCCCATAGGGGACTGAATCAATATCACTCTGTACAGGAGACTCAACGATGAGCGACATGCTGATACCGCGTACCCCTTCGGCCTATGACTATCCCCTCCTGATCAAGAACCTGCTGTTCTATCCGGTGGTGGATAACCCTGACCAGGAGATCGTTTACCGCGACCTCTACCGGGGAACCTATCGGCAACTGCGGGAACGGGTGGCGCGCCTGGCGAGCCTTTTGACCGGGCTTGGGGTAAAACCCGGACAGACGGTCGCCGTCATGGACTGGGACAGCCACCGCTATCTGGAGCTCTTCTTTGCCGTTCCGATGATCGGGGCGGTGCTGCACACCATCAACGTCCGCCTCTCGCCGGAGCAGATCCTCTACACCATCGACCACGCCGAGGACGACGTGCTGCTGGTCAATAGCGAATTCCTCCCCATACTGGAACAGATCAGGGGCAGGATCGATACGGTGCACACCTACATCCTCATCTCCGATGACGGCGTGACCCGCAACAGCAAGGTCCCCTCCTCGGGCGAGTATGAGGAACTCCTGGCGCTCGCCTCCCCCGAATTCGAGTTTCCCGACTTTGAAGAGAATACCCGGGCGACGACCTTCTACACGACCGGGACCACCGGGATGCCCAAGGGAGTCTATTTCAGCCACCGGCAGCTGGTGCTCCACAGCCTTGGCGTGCTTTCCATGCTCGGCACCGTCACCCACCACGGCAGCTTTCGGCGCGACGATGTCTACATGCCGATGACCCCGATGTTCCACGTCCATGCCTGGGGCATGCCCTACGTAGCGACCATGCTCGGGGTGAAGCAGGTCTATCCGGGGCGCTACCTTCCCGATACCCTGCTGGAATTGAAGGAAAAAGAAGGGGTCACCTTCTCACACTGCGTCCCGACCATACTCCATATGATACTGAAGCATCCCCACGCCGACCGCATCGATCTGACCGGCTGGAAGCTGATTATCGGTGGCGCGGCGATGTCGCGCAACCTCTGCGTCGAGGCGCTGAAGCGTGGGATCGACGTCTTCACCGGCTATGGCATGTCCGAGACCTGCCCCATCCTGACCTTCTCCCAACTGACCGCGGAGATGCTGGAACTCTCCCCCGAAGAGCAGGCTGCGATCCGCTGCAAGACCGGCTTGGCAATTCCTTTTGTGGACCTGCGCGTCGTGGATGGCAACCTGAAAGAGGTGCCGCGCGACGGCGTCACCGCTGGCGAGGTCGTAGTACGCGCCCCTTGGCTTACCCAGGGATATCTGAAAGACCACAAGACCTCGGAGCGTCTCTGGGAAGGCGGTTATCTGCACACCGGCGACGTAGCGGTGCGCGACAAGCTCGGCTATGTGCGGATCACCGACCGGAGCAAGGACATCATCAAGGTGGCGGGGGAATGGGTCTCCTCGCTGGAACTGGAGGACCTGATCGCCCACCATCCGGCAGTGGCGGAGGTGGCAGTCATCGGCCAGCCGGATGAGAAGTGGGGCGAGCGCCCCCTGGCTCTCGTGGTGCTGAAGTCGACGGAGGGAGTCCACGCGAGCGAGAAAGAGATCGCTCAGTATGTGCGTGCCTGTGCCGACCGGGGTACGGTTAACAAGCAGGTGGTGCTGGTGAAGGTGAGGCTGGTGGACGCCATCGACAAGACGAGCGTGGGAAAGATAAACAAGGTCGCTTTGCGGGAAAAGTACCTGCAATGACGTGATGCAGCGAAAGCCAAAGGTTTCGTTTGCAGGAGCCGGACTAATTGGTAACATTGATGTCGAATAACGGCAGGTGTCTGAGCTCAGAACGTTGTCTGCGCGGGCAGGTCCTTGTGGCAAGCGTCAACCCTCCGCAGCCCGGCCTCAACGCAGAGTTTTGCTTTGCAGGGAGCCGGCCAGTGTCATGATCAGATTCAAGACAAAATAGGAGAAACGGGCTATGGACAAGAATTCCAAAATTTTCCTCGCAGGTTCGCGGGGGCTGGTCGGTTCGGCCCTGCTGCGCCGCCTTACCCGCGGCGGCTATACCGATCTGATCATCCCTGAGATCGACGAACTCGACTTGACCAACGAGCAGGCAGTGGCCGGGTTCTTCGCCGCCGAAAAACCGGAGTACGTCATCCTGGCGGCGGCCAAGGTCGGGGGAATTCACGCCAACAACACCTACCCGGCGGAATTCATCCATATCAACCTGGCTATTCAGGGAAACGTGATCCACAACGCCTGGCTGCATGGCGTAAAGCGGCTGCTGTTCCTCGGCTCGTCGTGCATCTACCCGAAACTGGCACCCCAACCGATGAGGGAAGAGCATCTGCTCACCGGGCTTTTGGAAGAGACCAACGAGCCCTACGCCATTGCGAAAATCGCCGGCATCAAGATGTGTGAATCCTACAACCGGCAGTACGGGACCAAGTTCATCGCCGTCATGCCGACCAACCTGTACGGGCCGGGAGACAACTTTCACCCCGAGAACAGCCATGTCCTGCCGGCCCTGATCCGGCGTTTCCATGAGGCAAAGCTGCAAAACTCCCCCGAGGTCGTGGTCTGGGGAAGTGGCACGCCGCGTCGGGAGCTGCTGTTTGTCGATGACATGGCACAGGGGTGCCTGCACCTGATGGAACAGCCCGACGAGAAAATCACGCCGGAACTGCTGAGCTACCCCAAGCCCTGCTTCGTCAACCTGGGAACCGGGGAGGATGTCACCATTCGCGAACTCGCCGAGACCGTGCGCCGGGTGGTCGGCTACCAGGGTAAGCTGCTATTCGATCCGACCAAGCCGGACGGGACCCCGCGGAAACTTGAGGACGTCAGCCGGATACATGCCCTGGGATGGAAGCATTCGGTCAGTCTGGAGCAGGGGATTTCGGTTACCTACCAATGGTTTCTGGAGAGTCTTAAGGGCGAGGGGACGGTGCGGCTCAATTGAATTAACCCCCTCCGGAGGGGGGTAGGGAGTGCTTAAGTATCTGGCGCTGTTAGGGGTAGTTGTTGTTTTTCCTGGGACCCATAAAGCTCGCACCAGCGTCCCTCCCCCTTCAAGGGGGAGGCCAGGAGGGGGATGGGGGTGATCGGCGCCGGGTGCCCCATCCCCACCCCGGCCCCTTGAAGGGGAGGGAGAGTTTTCCTCAGGTTTGATAAAGGGAAAAAACAACATTCGGCCCTAACAGTGCCTATTTCATAGGGGAGATAAAACCCCGCCTCGCCACAGGTATTCCTTAATTTAACGGCAGTGGGGGTAGGGAGGGGGAACGCCTTTTCCTTCCGCAAAAGCGACCCCTCTCACCCGAAGATCCGGTTCTCCTGCTCCTGGACCCGGATAAAGGTGGTCCGCTTGGTCAGTTCCTTCAAAGAGGCTGCGCCGACGTAGGTGCAGGCGGAGCGCACCCCTCCCAGCACGTCCCGAACCGTATCCTCGATCGGCCCGCGATACGGGACCTCGACGGTTTTACCCTCCGAGGCGCGGTAGGAGGCGACCCCGCCGGCGTGCTTATCCATCGCGGTGGTGGAACTCATGCCGTAGAACAGCTTGAACTGCTGCCCGCCGCGCTCCACGATGTGCCCGCCGCTCTCGTCGTGACCCGCGAACATCCCGCCCAGCATGACGAAATCCGCNCCCCCCCCAAACGCCTTGGCAACGTCCCCCGGGCAGGTGCAGCCGCCGTCGGAGATGATCCTGCCGCCGAGACCGTGCGCCGCGTCGGCGCACTCGATGACCGCCGAGAGTTGCGGGTAGCCGACCCCCGCCTTCACCCGGGTGGTGCATACCGACCCCGGGCCGATTCCGACCTTGACGATGTCAGCTCCGGAGAGGAGCAGCTCCTCGACCATTTCGCCGGTCACCACGTTTCCCGCCACGATCGTCTTATCGCTAAACGCCCCGCGTACCTTGCGCACGAATTCCACGAAGCTTTCCGCATATCCATTGGCCACGTCAATGCAGATGAAGTCGAGCTTGGGATGGTTCGTCATGATGCTGGTGATCCTTTCGAAATCAGCGTCCGAGGTCCCGGTGCTGACCATGATCCGGGAATAGATGTCCTCATCCTTTCCGGTCAGATAGGAATCCCAATCGGCCACCGTGTAATGCTTGTGGATGGCCGTCAGCATGCCGTGAGTTGCCAGGACCCCGGCCACCTCGAAGGTGCCCGTGGTGTCCATGTTGGCGGAGATGACCGGCACCCCGGTCCAGTCGCGCTTGGAGTGCAGGAACTTGAAGGTCCTTTGCAGGTCCACCTGGGCTCGGCTCTTCAGATTCGAGCGTTTCGGCCGGATCAGCACGTCGGGGAACCCCAGTTTGACATCGTTTTCCAGGAACATAATTTCTCCTTGTTGGCTTAAGGCAGGCGGGGCGTCGAAAGCGGTCCCTGACCCGTTAAGAGAGTATCCTAAATAGGATTCAGTACAAGCGCTAAATTGCTGAAAAGAGTGTCTTTACCGCGTATACGTCGTGTGCTAGAGTGCCGTGGGGAGGTGTCGACATGCATGAACAACTTCGGATGCGCCGTCAGCGTTGGCAGATCTTCTGCGTCCTGGCGCTGATCTACATCCTGGTCTACTTCTACCGGGTGTCGCTCGCGGTAGTGGCACGGGACGTTTCCCGGGAGTTGCATCTGTCGCCAGCACAGTTGGGCTCGCTCTCCAGCATACTCTTTTATGTCTACGCTGCGGCGCAGATTCCGCTCGGGCCGATGATCGACCGCCTCGGAGGGAGGGTGGTGATCAGCGGCTGCGGCTTGCTGACTGCGCTGGGCGGCATCCTCTTTTCCCAGGCAGGGAGCATGGGCGGGGCCATGGCCGCGCGCGTGCTGCTGGGACTCGGGACCTCGTCGGTGCTGATGGCGACCTTCACCATATTCAGTCACTGGTTCAGTAAGCAGGAGTTCGGTAGGGTCTCCGGGCTCATGGTGGCGGTCGGGAACCTGGGGAACCTCGGGGGGACCGCGCCGCTCGCGCTGGCGGTGGCCCTGATTGGCTGGCGCGACTCCTTCCTGGTGGTCGGGGTGCTGCAGGCGCTGGTGACGGTCCTGGTCTTCTGCGTGGTGCGCGACCGGCCGCCTGGCAGCACGCAGCTTCCCGAAGCAGGGGCGTCCGTCGCTCCGATCGGGATGCTGGCGGCCTGGAAAGAGATTTTTGGCAACGGTGACTTCTGGCTTTTGGCCGCGGTCGCTTTTTCCTGGTATGGGAGTTATCTGGCGGTGCAGGGACTTTGGGGCGGACCCTACCTGATGGAGGTGCTGAAGTTCAGCCGGGAGGAGACCGGCCGGATGCTCATGTACACGTCGCTGGGATTTATCTTCGGGGGGCTGGTGATCGACAGCATTGCCCGAAAGCTGCTGCATTCCTACAAAAAGACACTGTTGGCGGGGCAATTGGTACTGCTACTATTGATGACCAGCTTTTTGGGATGGGCGGAGTCGCTGCCGCAGCCGGTTTTGGGCGTGCTCTTCTTTGCGCTGGGGCTCGCCGTTTCCAGCGGGGTGATGATCTATCCGATCGTGCGCTCCATGTTCTCGGTGCGCATCGTCGGGACCGCGCTCACCTCCATCAACTTTTTCGTTTTAATGGGGGCCGCCTCGATGCAGCAGATAATGGGGGTAATCCTGGGATCTTTCGGGAAACTGACCCCGGGAGCGCAGGCGCAGGCGTTTCATGCGGCCTTTCAGTGCCCGGTAGCGACGCAGGCCATAGCCATCGCCCTCTTCTTTTTCGCCAAGGATTATTGGGAGAAGTAAGCAAGGGCGCCTGCGGGCCTCTACAACTCCTCGACCGCCGCCTGAAACGCACCCAGCGTTTTCGAGCGCGTCAGCTGCTTCAGCATCTTGTCCAGTTCGGGATCCTCGACATTGGCGACAACTCCCTTGATCTTCCCCAGCACCTGGGAATCTCCGCAGAAAAGTTCGCAGTAAAGCGGCAGCAGCCCGTCCAGATAACGGCGCAGCATCGCCCGGCGCTCCGGTGCATCCGGCTCGCCGGTAGCATGGCCACGCAGCCTCTCGAACAGCATCGGCTCGCCGATGCCTCCCCGGCCGAGCATGAGTCCGGCGGCGCCGGTCTCTTTCAGGACGCGCAACCCGCCGGCGGCACTCCTGATGTCCCCGTTGGCGATGATCGGCAACGCCGTCCGCTGTACGGCCTCCGCGGTGATCCCGTGATCGGCCAGCCCGTTGTACGCCTGGCGCACGGTGCGCGGGTGCAGCACCAGGAAGTCGACACCGGACGCCTCAAAAAGCGGAAGCAGTGAGAAAACCTGGCGCGGGTCCTCGTAACCGGCGCGCAGCTTTATGGAGAAGGTCCCGGTAATGGCTTCGCGTAGCGCCGGGATAATCTCTTCCAAGAGCTCCGGCTTCTTCAGCATTCCGCCGCCGGTAAGCCCGCTGGTCATCCGGCCGTATGGGCAACCCATGTTGAGGTTGATGTGCACGGCTCCGGCATCCTGGGCGGATTGAGCGGCAGAGACCAGCGCCTCTCTGCCGTGGCCGATCAACTGCACGATCAGCGGCACACCACCCTCGGACGGGCTGATGTCGCGCAGGTCCCCGGGGGAGAGCCGTTTTTTCGCCGCCACCGGATTTACCCGCATGAATTCGGTGCAGACCACGTCGGGGCGCACCCAGGAAATGAAGAGCGAGCGCAAGGCGCGATTGGTAAGCCCCTGCATCGGCGCCAGCATGAGCGGCGTCACACCCGGATGCCAGGGGAATTTCGTCAGGCCGGAGCGCGACGCCCCGGTATCCTGTTTTTCTGAATCTGCATTGGGAATGGTCATTATCCAGGGAGTTTTCTTCAGCAGTTTGCGGTTAAAGGCGCAGAAGGGGAGGCGGCACCTAGCCGCCTCCCCTCTGTTCGGAATATCATTCCTGCTACCTGGTGACTACAGGATCTCGAGCAGCTCGATCTCGTAGGTGATGTCTTCGCCGGCCAGCGGGTGGTTGGCGTCAACAGTAAGGGTATCGTCGGTGACTTCGACAACGGTCACTTCGACAGGCTCGTCGTCGTCACCGGTCAGTTCCAGTTCCATCCCGATTTCCGGGACGATGTCGCCGGTCAGCTGCTCGCGGCTGATGGAAAAAACCTCTTCCTCATCGTATTCGCCGAAAGCGTCTTCTGCGGGGATGGTGACCGTCTTCTTCTCGCCGGGAGCCATGCCGATCAGCGCCTCTTCAACCTGGCTGAAGAACTCTTCTGCGCCAATGGTGAGTTCCATCGGTCCGGTCTCGCAGCCGCAGCCATCGTCATCGCAGCCGTCGTCGGAGCAGCCGCAATCGTCGTCCTCACAGCAGCCCTCTTCCTTGATGGTCGTGTCGAAAACAGAGCCGTCTTCAAGTGTGCCGGTGTAATTGATACGTACCTTGTCGCCTGTTTTTGCAATCGCCATTTCGCTATTTCCTTCTCGAATGTTTTAGTTTTTAGCCCAAGGCTACCCGGTGAATGGTACGTGTGAGCGTGCCAAGTAGTCCAGCAAAATCGACGACCGGGTCCAAATATTTTCGGCAGATTGCGGATCTTCCCTGCAACCGGCCGGAAATAATGGGGATATTTCGCTGGAAGGCGGCCGTCACAAAGTGTGCTGCCCTGTTACCCGAGCCATGATACCAGTTGCACTTTACAGCCGTCTCAAGATTGTGAAACAATATAGGGGAAAAGATGAGGAGACGGAGATGGAAAAAAAGGTCACGGTGGAAGAATGGACTCAGCGATTTCGCGCAATAGGCCTGGACGATGATGACATGGGACATTGGCACACCCTGTTCGAGCGGGAAAACCCGTCGGGGCATCAGGGCTTTCTGGAGTGGCTCGGCCTGCCAGAGGAGCGGATCAGCACTATCCGCGCCAAATCTTCAGTCAGATAGGGTGGTTGCCGCACCCCGCCAATCAGGCGTGCGGTACGGTCCCCTGCTTCATGAGTTTTTTCGCCGCGAAATTGTAGCACTGCAGGTAGGTGAGAACGGTCAGAATGAAGCTGAAATAGAGTATGATCAGCACCAGGTGGCTCCCGGGGGCGTTTTTACCCGGCGCCTGCAGGATGAACATGCTGTAGAAGATAAACACCGAAAATTTGGCGATGTCGCTGTATCTTTTTTTCTTGGAGAGGACCTTGATCTCTTCAGTGTTCAGGTTGCTGGAGGTGAGGGTGAGGTCCCGATCGGCCTCCTTGCCGGAGAACTTGTAGATTGGGTAAAAGAACAGACACTGGATCAGGAAGCTCGCAATCACCGAGTACATAAAGTAGTCTGACCTGTTATCCACCAGGAATTGTTTCTGGAACAACATGGCCACATATACCAGCATCGCCATCAGCCCGACTTGGGCAAAGGCAAAAATTTTGATTGTTTTAGCGACTTTCTTGAAATTTAAGGTACCTGGCATGCTGATCTCCCCTTGATACGAAGCGCCTTTTCCCAGGCTGCGTCACCGCACACCATAGCAAATATAATATTGTTATACAATAGAAAGAAGCCGGAGGTTCTCTGGGATGGGGTGCTTTTGCATTGATCCCGCGCCCCGAATCGGGTACTTTGCGCTTGTGACAGAAATGATGACAAGGGCGGACTCATGATATGAAACAGACCCGCCTCGCTTATGCCGCGCTCGTCTGCGGGATCCTTTGCATAGGCTGCTCTGCACTTTTTGTAAAGTTTGCCGGTCTGCCCGGTACGGTTTCCGCTTTTTACCGGCTGCTCTTTGCTGCCCCGCCGCTCCTGGTTGCCTGGTTTTGGACCGGAAAGACCCTCCCCGCACGGCACGACCTGCTGCTGATGTCGGCGGGTGGAGCCCTTTTCGCCATTGACCTGGTGCTCTGGAATTCGGGGCTGCTGCTCACCTCGGCGGCGACGGCGACCCTTTTGGCCAACAACGCCCCGATCTGGGTCGGCCTTGGCGCACTCTTTGTCTTTCGCGAGCGGCTTGCCCCGAGGTTCTGGCTCGGATTGGCGCTCTCCTTGCTCGGTATGGCTTTCATTGTCGGGGCCGGCGGCTGGCGCGACCTCCGTTTCAACCAGGGGGATCTGCTCTGCATCGGTGCCAGCATGTTTTATGCGGCCTACCTGCTGACGACCCAAAAAGCGCGCGTTGCCAACGATACGCTGACCTTCATGACGGTCTCGGTCGTGGTCGGTGCCTTGCTGCTGTTACTGATAAACCTTTGCCTTGGCTTCCCGCTGGCAGGTTTCAGCGCCCGGAGCTGGTGGGCCCTGGTCGGACTTGGCCTGATTTCGCATCTCGTTGGCTGGCTTGCCATCAACTACGCCCTTGGGCATCTGAAGGCCTCCGCCGTCTCGGTCTCGCTGCTCGGTCAGGCCGTGGTGACGGCCCTCCTTTCCATACCGTTTCTGGGGGAAACCCTTGGGGTGGCCCAGAGTGTCGGAGGTCTGCTCGTTTTGAGTGGCATCTACCTGGTGAACAGCAGGAAATAGGCGAAACATTTAAAGGACGTAAATCATGCACGGAGTCAACAACCTGCCGCTCTTTCTCGCTTCCTGTGTGGCGCTCAACGTCATGCCGGGACCGGACACCATCTACGTCGTGACGAGAAGCGTGGCGCAGGGGCGACGGGCCGGATTGCTCTCTTCCTGGGGGCTTTGCACCGGCGCCCTGGTGCACACCCTGGCGGCCGCGCTGGGGCTTTCCGCGCTGCTGGCAGCTTCTGCGGAGGCGTTTACCATTATCAAATATGCCGGTGCGCTCTACCTTATCTATCTCGGGGTGAGGACTTTCTGCGAGAGGAGCGGCCCCCTGGATCTGGAGGCCAGGCAGCAGGCGCCGGCTAGCGGGCGCAAGATATTTCTGCAGGGTGTCGTGGTCGATCTGCTCAACCCGAAGGTGGCGCTTTTCTTCCTCGCCTTTTTGCCGCAGTTCATTGATCAGCGCGCTCCGGGGAAGTTTGCCACCTTTGTCAGTCTTGGCGTCATCCTGATTCTTTTCTCGCTGGTGTGGGAAGGGATTCTCGCTTTCGGCAGCGCCAAACTGGCGGGATATCTGGCCGGCAACAGCCAACTGGCGAAGCGCATGAACCGTCTGGCCGGCACACTCTTCTTCGGGCTCGGCATTCGACTGGGATTGGAAAAAGTCTAAGTTCCGCGGCAGCATAGATCCCCATCAATTTTGGAACACCGGACAAGAACAAAGGAGTGTGCTGCATGGAAGTCATTCTCAATGCCATAGAAGTGCGGGTGCTCGGCTCCTTGATAGAAAAGGAACTTACCACCCCTGAGTACTACCCGCTTTCGCTGAACGCCCTGGTGAACGCCTGCAACCAGAAATCGAACCGCGATCCGGTGATGAGTCTGGACGAGGCCGAGGTGATCAAGGCTCTGGACTCGCTACGCTTCAAGCAGTACGCGCTACTCTCCGGAACGGGCGGCAGGGTGTCGAAATATCGCCACGCGCTGGTGGAGAAATTCCGCTTCTCGCCGGCGGAACTTGCGCTGATCTGTGAGCTGCTGGTCCGTGGTCCCCAGACCGTCGGAGAACTGAGAACACGCGTGGAGCGGATGCACCCGTTCTCCGATTTGGCCGAGGTCGAGGCGGTGCTGGAGGAACTGATGGAGCGCACCCCCCCCATCGTCACTCGGCTCCCGCGCCAGCCCGGCCGCAAGGAGCCCCGCAACTGCCACCTTTTTGCCGGAGAACCGGACACCTCGGTCGCCGAAACGCAACCGGAGTCGGGAGCCGTACGGAGCCGTGCCGCAGCCGATAACGGGCTACTGGAGAGATTGGAGGAAGAGGTGGTGGAATTGCGCCAAGAGGTGGCGGACCTGCGTCAGATAGTGGCCGACTTCAGGAAATCTTTTGAGTAAGGCCCGCAGGAAAAGGCGGCATCTTGCCTAAGGCCAGAGAATAGCCGTAGAAGCGTCCTCCAGGGTGAACCGCCCGGCAGCAAACGCCGCAGTTTCACGAAGGAAGCAATGAAGGCAGCAACTGAAGGCAGCGATTGAAGGCAGCGATTTTAGGGAGGAGCAGGTGACTGAGAAAGTAACGGTTTCGCAACAAGAGTTGGCAGCCAAGGTTGATGTAGCCGAATGGTTTATGCTCCGCGCTCACCTGGAGAGTGGGCGGCTGATCGTGGTCGACAGTCTGCTCGATCTGGCCGAAGTGGGAATGGGAGTCGTCGCCGATGACGTCAAGGTCATCGAGCGCTGGATAGTATCCGGACTGCTCGGCAAACCGACGGCGCAGCAGGTAGAGAGCTGGGACGCGGAGAAGGGAAAGCGCTTCCTCTGCCTCATCGTCTCGCCCTATGTGCTGGTGCAGGAAGAGTCCAGCGAGGCGGTGTAGCCCGTATTGCAGTAATACAGCTTTATCTGTCCTAATCAGTGCACCGTGCCAATTCAAGAATGGCTCCGCAGGCGGCCCGGCACACCTTCGCGGCGAACTCCAGGTTCAAGGTCGCCAGCGTGTCCGTAGGCTGGTGATAGTGGGGGTTGCGGAAGTTGGTGGTGTCGGTCAGCATGACCGCAGGGTACCCCTGGTCCCAGAAGGGCGCATGGTCCGAGCGCCGGGTATCGGGAAGCAGTTCCCCGTTTCCGGGTACCGTCAAAACGACATGCGGTAACCCTACCCGATGCTGCTCGAGCGACCGAACAAAAGCCTGCGAAATTTCCACTGACCCTTCGTTTCCCACCACGGCGATAAAATTCCCTACCTTCGGAACCGGCACCGGCACCCCCGGCGGTACGGTCTGAACCACATCTTCTCCGGCGTAGCCGACAGATTCGAGCACCACCACGGCTGTCAGGTCCCACCCCTCTTCGCGCGCGTGACGCGCCAAGGCGCCACTCCCGCGGGTACCAGAGTCGGGATCGTCGTCCTGCCGGTTTTCTTCGAGACAGACGCCGATGAAATGCACGGTCCGCTCAAAGCTTAGCTGCGAGAGCGTCCGGGCCATTTCCAGCAATACCGCAACCCCGCTTGCGTTGTCGTCGGCGCCCGGTGTGTCGGCAACCGTGTCGTAATGCGCCAGGACCGCGACCCGTTCCGCGGGGCGCAGGAGCCCGGCGCGGCTGGCGATGACGTTACGAAAAGTGCTTCCGTTGTCCTGGAAAAGGTGCTCGCTCATCTGGTAACCCAGGGCGCGCAGCGACTCCGCCAGATAGTCCGCACCCTGCTCCAGCGCCTCGGGCGCCGCCACCGGGTGCCTCACCCCCTCCAGTGCCCGCACGTGGCTGCCGATACGCTCGCTGGATACCCTGCCCCGGAAGAATTCCTCGGATATCATAACCTTCCCCGCTGGGTGGTGATCGACTCTGTCATTTTGTGTGGTCCTCCGGCAGATTCTGAATGGCAAGAAGCGCCAAAAGTCAGGTGATTGTGACAATCCGGCGCGGTTGGTTGTGTTAGGCTTTGGTCCTTCACCCGCGTTGAGCTTGAGCCCGGCAGGGTCAAAGGTTCGAGACAGCAGCCTCGTGGAAAGAGTGTACACACTGCAGGCAAAACGAAAAGTGACAAGTAGCGAACAAATCTAAAATTTTACTTCAGGACGCGTGATGAGTATCCGATATGTTCACCAGAGGGAATGGCGCAAAAGCTGCCGGTATTTCGCCGGTATCTGTCAGGTAGACCCAGGGCTAAAGGCGGGCTAATCATGTCGATAATCAGTGGATCATGGAAAGCATTACGGGGAATGTCATTGCTGGTGGTACTTGTTGTCATGTTCACCAGTGTCGTTCTAGTGTCATGCCTGGCGAAACTGCTCGTCGGAGAAGGATTTACCAATGTCGCCGGTACGCTGCACCTCGGGTCCTAAGCGCTCCTCCACTGAGAACTAACCAAAAATTAAAAATGAAAAGCCCGCTAATATCTTCAGCCGATTAGCGGGCTTTTTCTCTGTAACGCGTCTTTTGCCAGGGTTCCTTAACCTTCTCCGCGCCAAGATAACCGTATCGTATCGGACGGGACAGTCAAAATAATGGCTCAGCAGCGGACCGGAAGCGACTGCCCCGAAGATACACCACTTAACTGCTACATGGACCAATGCTTAACGCCGCTGCCCTCAAATAAGCATCACCTCATGCCGGGCAACAACGCTCAATCTCGCGATCCCTCCCCCCCGTTTTTCTGTTTATTCCTTCCCCATGTCCTCACAGGCGGCCCAGGCAGTCCTCAAGCTGTTCTAACCTAAGACTAGAGTCAACCCCGGGGATGTCGGTCCCCGGGTTGACCTAGCGGGTTATCAGGTTTTTGACAGCCATCCCTCCAGGCATTCCCTGCCGTCCCGGTAGCCCAAGTCTTCCTCGTATCCGGTCCAGCTTCGCAGTTTCATGTTCGCAGCCCACGTTACTCTCGCCACAAATGAAATCAGCTATTCAACTTGAATTTACTTGAGAGCCATCCCGAAGACATGAAGTTGGATCGCGTACCAGCCTGAGTTTCAGTCAATCGCCTTCATACGGTAGCCGACACCCGGCTCAGTCACGATGTAGCGCGGGCGCGAAGCGTCAATCTCGATCTTGCGCCGCAGGTTACTGATGTTCACCCGAAGCACGTGAGGCTGCTCCAGGTAGGCTACGCCCCAGATCTGCTTCAGTATCTGGCTGTGAGTCAACACTTTTCCCGCGTGGGTCGCCAACAGACGCAACAGCTCATATTCGGTAGGGGTAAGCTGCACCTCATCCCCGCGTACCGTTACGCGGCGATGAGGCAGATCGACCTGCAGCTCATCGATGCGAAAGACCGGCTCGGGCGCCTGCTGCAGGGAGCGGCGTAGCGCCACCTTAATGCGGGCCTGCAGTTCGGCGACCCCGAAGGGCTTGGTGAGATAGTCATCCGCCCCGGCGTCGAGAGCCTTCACCTTGTCGTCCTCACGCTCGCGCACGGAAACCACGATGATCGGCACCTGCGACCACTCGCGGATCCGCTTGATCACCTCGACTCCGTCCAGATCCGGCAGACCCAGGTCGAGCAGGATGACGTCGGGCCTGACGGCGACGGCGGCGGCAAGCCCGGCGTGCCCGTTCGCCGCCTGATGCAGGGAGAATTCACCAGTGTCGAGTGCGGTCTTCAGGAAACGCTGGATAGCCGTTTCATCATCAACCACCAGGATCCGGGGGAGATTGGGCTTGCCTGGTTCGGAAATCATGGGGTTCGGGTTCTCCTTCGGGCAAGTGCCATTCATGGCGAAATGGGCTCGGCTCACAGGCGCGATCCATGCTCATGGGACAGCAGTGTAACCGGGTATACTCTATCAAACAGCTGCGAGAACACAAGCTTTTTCCGGCCTGGCCCCCTCTGTCGGCCGCCGATCAGATGCTCACCCGGATCGGCAGGATGACGGTAGTGAGCCCGTCCCACTGCAGGCGGCGCTGAATGGCGAAGGCGGTCTCGTTGTGCAGCATCCGGTGGTAGAACTTTTCCAGCCTGAAGGTCAATTGTCCGGTGAAGACGGTCGAGTGGGGGTACTCCTCCCCCAACTCCTTGCAGATGGCGGTGACGCTCTCTACCACGTCGGTTGCCACACACATCCGATAGTCGGCGGCAAATCCCAGGCGCCTGGCGAGGTCGACGTATTTTTCCAGCGCGGCCGTGGCCGATGCTTCCAGTGCATCGAGTTCCTCCACGCCTTTGAAGCTGCCGGAATCGATGACCGCGACCGAGACAAAGATCACGTTCTTGTAGGTCTTGGGAAAGGTGGTGACAATGGATAGTAGCGTGTGCACGCCGAAGCCGCTATAGGCCGAAACCAACTGGATCGCGGTGGTGTCGGTCGCCTTGGGCGCCGCGTTATTGACCGGGCCGCTGGTGGGGAAGTCGAGCAGCGCCTCGTCAAGTTGGGCCATTCCCTTTCTGACCGAAAGGTAGTGCCCTTTGATGACGTAGCAGCAGGCTATGACGACGGAGGTGATCAGCAGGGTGAGCCAGCCCCCTTCGGCGAACTTCTCGATGATGGTAATGAACAGGATGGTGGCGCAAAGGACCAGGCCCACCAGGTGTACCGAGAGGTGGCGCAGCCACTGGGGGTCCTCGTGGCGCCTTTGGATGAAAAAGCGGGACATGCCGAGCTGGGACAGGGAAAAGGTCAAAAAGACGTTGATGGAGTACATGACGATCAGTGCGGAAACGCTTCCCTTGGTGTAGAGCAGCAGGGCGATGGCGGCGCCCCCCATTAGCACGATGCCGTTACGCATGGTGAGCCGGACCGAAAGGGCGGCGAAGCGGTGCGGGAACCAGGAGTCGACCGCCATGTTGGACATAACGCGCGGCCCGTCGACGAAGCCGGTCTGCGCCGCCAAAAGGAGCAGGGCGCCTTCCGAAAAGATGGTGACGAAGGCGATGGAGCTCCCCATCGGCCAGTGGGCGAAGAGGCCGTCGGCCAGGACCGCGTTGAGCGTTTTCCCCTCCACCGGTTTAACCCCCATCAGGGAGTAGCAGAGAAACAGCATCCCCGCGGTAAAGGCGAGCGAGGTGGCCATGTAAACCATGGTCCGCTTTCCGGTCTGCACCCGCGGTTCCCGCATGATCTGCAGCCCGTTGGAGACCGCCTCGATCCCGGTATAGGTACCGCCGCCCAGGGAGTAAGCCCGCAGGAACAGCATCAGGATGCCGAAGATTCCAATGGTGGAGACGTCATGGGTGAGTCCGGTGTGGAAGTCCTGGACCAGCGGGGCGATCCTGTCGGTGTGGGTGAAGACCCCGTCAACCAGCAGTACGAGGTGGGTGAGGACGAACACCATGAAGATCGGCGCCATGATGGTGACCGATTCCTTGATGCCGCGGATGTTGAGCACGATCAGGAAGACCGCCAGAGCGACTGCGAAGGTGATCTTGTGCTCCTGGAAACTGACCGGGACGTAGCTGAAGAGGGCGTCAGCGCAGGCCGCGATGGAGATGGTGATGGTCAGCACATAGTCGACCAGCAGGGCGCTCCCCGAGACGACCCCGGCTTTTTCGCCCAGCATGTGGGTCGCGACGATGTATCCGCCGCCGCCGTGGGGAAAGTGCTCGATAATGCGCGAATAGGCGTAGGAGATAATGAAAACGGTCACGGCGGTGGCGACCCCCAGCATGACCGCCAGGTAGGTGTGAGTGCCGAGCGCGCGGTAAGCCTCTTCGGGACCGTATGAGGAGGAGGAAAGACCGTCGGCGCCGAGGCCGACCCAGGCAAGGACCGGGATGAGGGACATCTTGTGGAAAAGGTGCGGGTCCTTCAGGTATTTCGGTGCGCCGAAAATTGCCTGGATGATCTTCTGGAAAAAATTGCCGTTCTCGGCCGGCTTCGCCTGTTCCATTACTGCCCCCTCTAGATAATCTCGATAGTGCGGGGCCTCTGTGCGCGCTCCCGCCTTCTGGGGAGGGCGGGTGCCGGCGACGCTGCCGTTGTATCCGGCACAGCGGCCGACTCCAGACCAGAGTACCTCGATGTGGCATCAAGGCAGGGTCAAGATTCGCGCTAATGTGTCAAGAAAGTGTCAAGATTGGGGTTGTTACCCATTCCACGGCAACCAACGGATGCCTCCCTGCTGTGGATGGCGCCCTCGCTAGTAAGAACGCTTGAGTAGAGAATAATTTCGCACACCTCGAAGGGGGCAAAGGTCAACTCACCGTGCCGCGCCTCGAAGTTGCCGACCGCGCCGGGGGCGCTGGTCTTCAGGCGGGCAAGGGTCAGGTGCGGGGAAAAGGGACGCTCTTCGGGGGGGATACCGACCTCTACCAAGGTCAGCTCCAAATCCCGGTAGAGTTCCATGAGCCTTGGGTTTGCTTCCACACCGACCCAGAGCACCCTGGGATGCTTACCGGGTGGGAAGTGTCCGGCTCCCTGCAACACCAGTTGAAAAGGGGGGAAATGAATTCCGGCCAGTGCGCCCTTGATGGCTGCCAAGGCCTGGGGGCCGGTTTCGCCAATGAAGCGGAGCGTCAGATGAATCTGGTTGGCGGGAACCCAGCGCGCGCCAGGGAGTTCTCTGGTAAACTGAGTCAGGGCCTCCTTTATCTGGTCGGGAATATCGATCGCAACGAAAAGCCTTGGCATGGCTGACTCCTGGTTTGCGGCAAATCGACAAAGATAATGGCTGGTCTGAATAAAAAACGTTGACTAACAGCGATTGGGATGTTAGAAAGTTTAACTTTGGTAAACAGAAAGTAAAGGCGCAACCAATGCTCGACGCGAGATACCTACGCGAAAATCTGGAGACTGTCGAAGCGCGGCTCAAAACCAGGGGAGAAGGGGTTAATATTGCCCTCTTCAAGGAACTGGACGGACGCCGTCGTGATCTTCTGCTGCAGAGCGAGACCTTGAAGGCGCTGCGCAATAAGGTTACCGAAGAGATCAGCCGCCTGAAGGACAAGAGCCACGGGCAGGAGCGCATGAAGGAAATGCGCGAGGTCTCCCAGCAGATTAAGGGGATCGACGAGTCCCTGAAGGTCGTTGAAGAGGAACTGCAGATGTTCCTTTTGACCGTCCCGAATATCCCGCACCCGAGCACCCCGGTAGGAAAATCCGAGGCTGACAACGTGGTGGTGAGGACCTGGGGCGAAACGCCTGAGCTTTCCTTTGCAGCAAAGCCGCACTGGACCATCGGCGAAGACCTCGGCATTCTCGACTTCGAGCGCGGTGCCAAACTCGCGGGCGCACGTTTTTGTCTGTACCGCGGCGCGGGAGCCAGGCTGGAAAGAGCTCTCATGACTTTCATGCTCGATTTGCACACCGACGAGCATAAATATATTGAAATGCTGCCTCCCTTTATGGTAAACAGGGACTGCATGACGGGAACCGGCCAGTTGCCGAAGTTTGAGGAAGATCTCTTCCATATGGAAGGGGTCGATTTTTTTCTCATCCCGACGGCAGAAGTACCGGTAACCAACATACACCGCGGCGAGATTTTGAAGGGATCGGAGCTACCGATCAGCTACGTGGCCCACACCCCGTGCTTTCGCAAGGAAGCAGGTTCCTACGGCAAGGACACACGCGGCCTGATCCGGCAGCACCAGTTTAACAAGGTCGAGTTGGTGAAGTTCACCGCACCCGCGGACTCTTACGACGAACTGCAGAAACTGCTCGGCAATGCTGAAGAAGTGCTGCGCCGCTTGAAGATTCCCTACCGCGTTGTTGAGCTTTGCACCGGTGACATCGGTTTTTCGGCTGCCAAGACCTTCGACATCGAAGTCTGGTTGCCCGGTCAGAATTGCTACCGGGAAATTTCCTCCTGCAGCTGTTTCGAAGATTTTCAGGCCCGTCGGGCAGGAATCCGCTTCAGGTCGGATGAGAAGGCGAAGCCGGAATTTGTGCACACGTTGAACGGCTCAGGCCTTGCAGTCGGCAGGACCGTCGTGGCAGTGCTGGAGAACTACCAGCAGGCCGATGGTTCGGTACTGATTCCCGAAGCGCTCAGACCCTACATGGGCGGGTTGGAGAGGATCAGCTAGAGATTGGAGGAATGGCCGAGTGGTCGATGGCGGCGGTCTTGAAAACCGTTGAACGAAAGTTCCGTGGGTTCGAATCCTACTTCCTCCGCCAAAAAGTTTTATGCAGGACAGAGTTTAGGTTAAAACGGAGAGCTGGCCGAGTAGGTCGAAGGCGCTCGCCTGCTAAGCGAGTATACTGGGAAACCGGTATCGAGGGTTCGAATCCCTCGCTCTCCGCCATTTTTAATCTGAAGGCGCAGGTGCAGTACGGTAGCGGAGGTAGTGTTTGAAGCGATTGATGAAACTGATGGTTTTGTCTTTGGTCGCCATGATTACCGTAGCAGGGTGTAACAAGCAGGACCCCCCCAAGGTCGAGGCAACCAAGCAGCTACCGGTTAAGCCACCATCGGTCGTAGTGGTACCTGAGAGCGTTAAGGGAAAGTGGAAGGCGGTTAAAATTTCCGTCATCAACAAGAACACCAGCAAGCAGACGATTTACACGATAGCGATCGGTTCCCAGTTCCAGGTACCTGATTCGAATCTGACGCTGAAGGTGGAGAACTTTCTGCCACATTTCGTCATGGAGGGGACCACCCTCACTTCCCAGTCCAATGAGTTGCTCAATCCAGCGGCGCAGCTCAGGATAAGCGAGGGGGGGCGGGAGATTTACAAGGGTTGGCTTTTTACCCTGTATCCGACGACCCACGCCTTTCAGCATCCGCTCTTTAGTTTCACGCTGGCCGGGTACCTTCCCGCCAGTTGACATAGTTTGCGCTTGTAGCTCAGCTGGATAGAGCAATGGACTACGAATCCATAGGTCGGGCGTTCGAATCGCTCCAGGCGCACCATAAAAAAAGCAAGGGGTTGGGCAAGTTGCCTGCCCCTTGCTCGTTTGACTGTCTTAAGTCGTAAGTAACAGTGGGACCTGCCGTGCACGGCAGTTTATATAGTATGCGCCTGTGGCTCAGCTGGATAGAGCACCAGACTACGAATCTGGGGGTCGGGCGTTCGAATCGCTCCAGGCGCACCAATTTAAAGAGGACTTACGATAACTTCGTAGGTCCTTTTTTTTGTCGTGAATCTATATGTGCTAAAAATAATTAGAAGATAGTTTAGACAGCCCTCGTCACAGCCGAACAATTACAGAGTGCCTTGCCGCGGCAACACTCTCCCTCCTTTGAGACTTTTCCTGCTTTTCAAAGATGCGACAGCTAGAGCCTTAAGCCTTGCTATGGCAAATAGCTCATTGCCCATTGCCCATTGCCCATTGTACCAAGATGAATTTCCCAAGCCGATTCATATGAGAGGGCAAGCTATGCGAGATTCCGGGAGAATTTCGGCTAGCGCATCATCCTTTTGGCCATGGAGGACATCACCGAAAGAAAGCAGCTGGAGGCCGAAATTCAGGACGCCCGGGAATACGCCGAGAACATCGTGGAGACGATGCGCGAGCCGCTGGTGGTACTCAAAAAATCCTCACCGCCAACCACAGCTTTTACGACACCTTCGAGGTGACCTCTGAGGAGACGATCGGGAACTTCCTCTACGACCTCGGGAACCGGCAATGGGATATACCGAAGTTGCGGGTGCTGGTCGAGGAGATCTTGCCGCTCGACACCGTCATCAACGGCTATGAAGTCGAGCACGACTTCCCGGGCATCGGCCGCAAGAATATCCTTTTGAACGCCCGGCAGATTTTCCGGGAGAATATCGGCTCGCACATCATCCTACTGGCGATGGAGGACATTACCGAGCGCCAGCTGCTGGAGAAGGAGCTCCGCCAGTCGCGCGACCTGGCCGAGGACGCCACCCGCGCCAAGAGCGGGTTTCTGGCCGCCATGAGTCACGAAATCGGCACCCCGATGAACGGGGTCATCGGCATGACCGGCCTGCTTTTGGAAACGAGACTCACTGACGAACAGAAGGAATATGCGGAAATCGTCCGGAAAAGCGGCGAGAGCCTGCTGGATCTGATCAACGACATCCTGGATTTCTCCAAGATCGAGGCGCGCAAACTGGATCTGGAGATCCTCGATTTCGACCTGAGGGTCATGCTGGAAGACACCGCGGAGATGCTGGCGGTGCGCGCCACGGGGACCGGACTGGAACTGATCTGCCGGATCGACCCGGCGGTCCCCTCCTATCTGCGCGGCGACCCCGGCCGCGTGCGGCAGATCATCACCAACCTGGCCGGCAACGCCATCAAGTTCACTTCCTCCGGCGAGGTCGTCATTTCCGCGGCGCTCGACTCCGAGGCGGACGATTCGGCCGTCATCCGTTTTGCGGTGCAGGATACCGGAATCGGCATACCTTCGTCACGCCTGGCGGCGATCTTCGAGCCCTTCGCCCAGGTAGACAGTTCCACCTCCCGAAAGCACGGCGGGACCGGTCTGGGACTCGCCATCTGCAGGCAGCTCGCGGAGTTGATGGGAGGAGAGATCGGCGGAGAGATCGGCGGAGAGATCGGCGGAGAGATCGGCGGAGAGAGCGAGGAAGGGAAGGGGGCGACCTTCTGGTTCACTGCTCGCTTCGAGAAGCAGGACTCCGAGCAGCCTGTAACCTCAACGGTGGAAACTTCGCACGGCATGGCCGGGGTCAGGGTCCTGATAGTTGACGACAATGCAACCAACCGCATGCTACTGATGTCGCTGCTCGACCAATGGGGATGCCGGTACCAGACCGCAGTGGACGGGGAATCCTCTCTTGCCCTGCTGGCTGAGGCGGCGAAAAAGGGAGATGGCTTCCGGATCGCCCTTATCGATCACCAGATGCCCGGCATGGACGGACTGGAATTGGGGCGCCGGATTAAGGGGGATCCGCGCCTGGAAGCAACCATGATGGTGATGATGGCCTCGCTGTCCCAAAAGGGTGACGCCGCGATCATCGACGAGGTCGGCTTTGACGGCTATCTGGCCAAACCGGTGCGGCAGTCGCATCTGCACGGCTGCCTCAGTCAGCTCCTGGGGCGCACGACCGCAGGGGAGCGGGCGGTAGGAAAAGTTGCCGGGCGCACAGTCGCGGAGTCTGCCCCCTGCAATGCGCGGATTCTGCTGGCCGAGGACAATATCGTCAACCAGAAGGTGGCGCAGGGGCTGCTGAAGAACCTCGGTTACCGGGCGGACGTGGTGGCCAACGGTTTGGAGGCGGTAAAGGCGCTGGAACTGATAAACTACGATTTGGTTCTGAGGGACTGCCAGATGCCGGAGATGGACGGATTCGAGGCCACCTCCCTGGTCCGGAACCCCGCCTCCAAGGTGCTGAACCACGAGGTGCCGGTCATCGCCATGACGGCCAACGCCATGAAGGGAGACCGGGAGCACTGCCTCGAGATCGGGATGAGCGATTATTTGGCCAGGCCGGTAAAGCCCAATGAACTGAGGATTCTGCTCGAGAAGTGGCTCTCGAGGAAAGAGGAGACCGGAAGGCTCAGGATCGAGTGTTCTGGCGGTACGCTGCAGCCGGCCGAGCCCAGCACCCGGCCCCGGATTTTCGACATGGAGGGGATGCTGGAGCAGCTGATGAATGACGAGGAGTTTGCCGTTGACGTGATCTCCTGTTTCCTGGTGGACACTCCGCTACAGATAGGGATCCTCCGGACGGTTTTGGCAGGGGGGGACGTCACTGGCGCAGTGCGGCAGACCCACACGATAAAAGGCGCCTCGGCTTACATTGGTGGCGTGGCGCTCTGCTCAGTGGCTGCCCGGATGGAGCAAAGCGCCCGGGCTGGGAACCTGAACACCACCCTGGGGCAGCTGGGGGAGTTGGAAATGGAGTTCGCTGCCCTGAAAAAGGAGATCATGAACTGGAAACAGGCATGCGGCGCTGCCGCCAGTCAGTGAGTTTCGTAGTGCTATCGTAAATACCGATCGATAGCAGCAGACGGTGCGAAGATTCCAATTTGAGTTTTGTTGCGGGCTTCGGTATGGTGGCACTTTAATATATTTTAAGGAGGTCATCAATGGACGAAGTAACCGGTAAAGACAAGGGGATGAGTCGTCAGGATTTTCTGAAAGGGATCGGGCTGGGACTTGGTGCAGCGAGCTTGGTCTCCCTTGCGGGGAGCCCGTCACTGGCAGCGGAAGAAAAAACGGAGCGCTACATCGTTGCCATCACGCATGGCGGAAACGATCCCAACCGCGCGATTTTGGGGCTTCTCTGTGCTTTCACCGCTCTGGACAAAGGTTTCGGAGCGGTCCACATCTGGATGACCCTCGAGGGCGCCGATCTCGCCAACAAGACCAAAGCAGCCAGGATCGAGTCTCCGATCTTCAAGAAGTTTGGCAACGCCGAAGAACTGGTGAAAAAGCTCAAGGAGAAGGGGGCGACCTTTGGTGTCTGCCCTCCCTGTGCGGAATACATGGGGGCAGTCGGCGCCGACAAGTTCGAATTCGTCGAGAAGCAGGGAGCCGACTGGCTGATGAAGAACATCAAGGGAGCCACCGTCGCCTGGATGTGAAGCTGAGGTTAATTGCAAAAGGGGCCCCGATACTGGAGCCCCTTTTTTTAGCTCAGGCCCCAGATAAAAGTGAACTCAAAAGCTGGCCGAACTGGGCCATTTTGTAGGGCTTACCTATGGCAGCGCTAAAGCCGTAGTTGCCGTAGTCAGACATGATCGGGTCATTGGAATAGCCGCTCGACACAATCAAGCAGGCCTTCGGGTCAACGGCCAGGATCTGTTGGGCAGCCTCTTTCCCCCCCATGCCTCCAGGAATAGTCAGGTCCAGGATGACTGCTGCGAAGGGATGTCCCGATTCCAGGGCGGCCCTATAGCGCTCGATCGCCTCGGAGCCACCTTCGCAGGTCGTCGCCTGATATCCCAGGTAGTCCAGCATCTCAGAGGTCATATCCCGGATAATCTGCTCATCGTCCATGATCAGAATGGACCTGCCGGCACGAAGGCCGGCCCCCTGGGCATCAGACCCGGCTTCCTGCTGCACATAGGTCGCGCCGATTGACGGGAGATTGATGTTGACAGTTGTTCCCTTGCCCGGCACTGAATTGACGCCGACATTTCCGCCGTGCCTTTTTACAATCGAATGGACCGAGGCGAGTCCGAGCCCCCTTCCCGAGGACTTGGTCGTGAAGTAGGGGTCAAAGATTCTCTTCAGGTCAGGGTCCGCTATTCCGCAACCCTGATCGGTAAAGGAGAGCTTGACGTAACTTCCGGCCGGAAGCGACGGGGAGGCCGCACTCTCCAGCGTCTCATTTTGTGCGCTGACCGTCAGTGTCCCGCCCCCCGGCATCGCCTGTGCGGCGTTGATGGCGATGTTGTGAATGACCTGCTTGATCTGCCCCTTATCGGCTTCAATGGCGTGCACTGAGTCGGGGATCTCGACGTTCCCTTTAATATTAGAGCCTCGGAGCACCAGCGAGACGGTTTCACTTACCAGTTGCTGCAGTGAAATCAGCTGCTTTATCGGCTCCCCGCCGCGAGCGAAGGTCAGGAGTTGGCGTGCGAGTTCCGCGGCTCGCAGTGATGATTTTTCCGCTTCCGAAAGTGGCTTGGCTGCCTTGTGGGTGGAATCCAGGAACGCTTGAGCCAGGGAAATATTCCCCATGATTCCGGAAATGATGTTGTTGAAATCATGAGCGATCCCTCCGGCAAGGGCGCCCAGGGATTCCAGCCTTTCAATTTTGAGCATCTCTTTTTCATGTTCTTTGCGTTCCGTGATCTCCCGGGAAATGCCGTGGAAACCGGTGACCTTGCCGCGCGCGTCACGCTGGGGGGCGGAGTTTATTTCCGACCAGATCCATCTTCCGTCCTTGCAGCGTTGCTCTGCTTCGAAGGTAATGGTGCCGGAACGCCCGTGCTGTTCGGCCACCTCTCTTTGACGGGCAGCTTCCTTGAGCGAAGCGATCCCCGCATCATTGAACAATTCGTAAATATGGCTGCCGATTACTTCGTCGGCACGGTAGCCGCGCAACCGCTCATCCGCCGGACTGACATAGGTGAAACGCAAATCGCTATCCAGTTGCCAGACCACGTCGGAGGCACTCTCTGTCAGCAGACGGTAATGGGCCTCACTCTCCCTTAACGCATCCTGTGCCAGCCTGTGCTCGGAAATCTCTTTGGTGAGAGCTTCGTTTGCCTGTTGTAGATTATTATTGGTTTCAGAAAGTTGTGCCGTGCGCTGAGCAATGAGTTCTTCGAGGAATTGGTTTCGCTCCACCAACTCCTTCATCGGGTATACTTCGCCATAGCCAACCAGGGCGTAGGGAATGGAAATGCTGCTGTGCGATATTTTCCAGCCTGCGGATTCCTTGCGAAAGATGAGCACCAATCGGGCGGTTTCTCGAGACAGGACATGGTCTTCGATGGGAAGATGGATGGCGAAGAAGCCTGTGGCGACGGCGATCGTGTCAGCCAGTGACTGGATGGCAAGATCTTTAAGCTCGATACGGATGGGATCTTTGACCTGGGCGAAATCTTGCCGGGTGATGGCCACCCATGCTTCCTTATCCTTGACAAGAAAGGCACCGCCGCCGGTAAAGCCGGAAAAGTCTTCGCTGAAGAATGTGGTGAGCCGGTCATCCCGCGACGAGTACATCTGCAGGTATTCGTCAAACAGTTGCCGTATTTCCTGATATTCGCTTTCAGTCATTGAGAGGGACCTGCTTAGCAATAAAATACCTTAGCGTGTCTGCAATACTAACGACATAGCTCGACAAGCCGAAAAAACGCTCGCTTTGAGCATACCTTTTTCTGCCACGCGGCACAACGTTTCCCTGATGACTATTCGAAATTCCTTTTTATCAGCTCTCAATTTTTAAATAAAATAACATGAGCTTTGACTTAATGCTTGGCGTGAGTGAAAGATCTAACCGCACCTTCCTCATTGCCTAAGGATGGATATGGGTGTATATTTTGTTGACTTTAATTCTAATGAAATAATGGAGGCCGAGCGGAGACGAGGTCTGGACTGTTTCTCTCAGCATCCGAAGGAAGAGGTGCATGGCAAAAAAATATTATGCCGTCCTGAAGTTAGCAGTGGTTGGTATTGCCTTTCTTTTACTGGCTCAGGCAATTCCTTATGGCAAGAGCTATGGTAATCCGCCCATTATCAGCGAACCGACCTGGGATAGTACTCAGAGTCGTGCCCTGGCAAAACGGGCCTGTTTCGACTGTCACAGTCACGAAACGGAGCGACCTTGGTACTCGCGCATCGCTCCTATGTCATGGCTGGCTCAGTATGACGTGGACCAGGGGCGCCGTGAGTTGAACTTCTCTGATTGGAAAAACGGCGCACGCAAGGCTGAGAGTGCCGACAAGATGCGTGAAGAAATTTCCGAAGGGGGTATGCCTCCCATTGCCTATCGACTGGCCCACCCGGACGCGCGTTTGCAAGATGCGGAAAAGGCCCAACTCTTGAAGGGGCTGAGCGCATTGGCACCACGGCGCTGAACTGCTGTAACATCAGCTGACTGCAAACTGTTAACTGCAAAAGGGGCTTCGATAACCGGAGCCCCTTTTTGTGTGCTGTCGGGTAGTTTTTGTTTGCTATTAACGGAAGGGGTGGGCTCTGCCGGCAAGTTTACTTCTGGTAGCCGCTGCCGATGGCTGAAAAGGGCAGTGAGAGCCCAAGTTCAGGGACCTGCCGTGCTATCCAGGCAGTGAAGCTGTTGCTATTGGGGCCAGGGAAGGCCTTGTAGGTCTCGGGCCAAGGGTAGGCGCGAGCGGCGCGATCAACCGCGCTGATCAGATCATCCACCCCCTTTCCCTGGTGCTGATTCAAGAGCTTAGGTTTCTCCCCGAACCAGTAACGGTCAGGCGCATCCTTTTCGATGCGCACCAGCGGCAGGCCACGGTACTGGCGCCAGCCGATGACTTCATACACCGTGTATGAAGCCTCGCCGGAATGTTTTGCCGCGATCCAGGTGTGGATGGCGAACCAGCCACGCCAACCCCAAGTCGGCGCGCCGTATACCTGCAGCACCGCTTCCTTGGTGACTGCGGGGTCCGGCGCTATGCCGGCCGGCTCGCGGCTTGCGGTTCGCCAGTCCTTATTGGCGCACCCTGAGAATAACAACAGCAAAAAACCGACAGCAAGTGAGATCCTCAAGATAGCCTCCGTAAAAGAATCAATGCCTCCCCCAATTATGCAACCGATCCTGCGGCAGAGTCAAACGATACAGGTTTTATTTCCCGCGGTTCCTCGCACTGGGGAGATACCAATCCTTTCCAGGAAAAGGGCACTAAAGAAACGTAACTCGAGGCGGGAGGCAAGCTGACTTGGGTATTATAGCTCTTCGGGGCTTTTCAGGCGGGTAGCTTGGTCGTCAGGGTATCTGGTGATGCGCAGTGAATTCCCCAGTACTGTCAGACTGGAGATGACCATCGCCAGCGCGGCCAGCAGGGGATGCAGCAGACCCGCTGCCGCGGCAGCAACGGCTATGAAGTTGTACCCAAAACTCCAGGCGAAGTTGCCCCTAATGATACTCCCGGTCCGCTTGCTGAGTCCGATGAGCCAGGGCACCTGCATGAGGCGCCCGGAAAGGATGACGACGTTTCCAGCTTGCCGCGCGAGATCGGTGCCGGCTCCAAAGGCGATGCCGGTGTCTGCTGCAGCGAGCGCGGGCGCATCGTTGACGCCGTCACCAACCATAGCAACGCTATGACCTGCAGCAATGCTGTCGCTGATCGCCTGAAGCTTTTGGGCGGGGGTACGCGGCGCCTCAACCTGCAAAATGCCGGTCTGGCTGGCGACTGCAGACGCTGCCGGAAACCTGTCGCCGGACAGGAGCACGCTTGAGACGCCTAAACCTTCCAGTGCCACGATGCAGCGCCTGGCATCGGGGCGTAAGGCGTCCCCGAAAAGCAACCGGCCGCGCAGTTCCCCCTCCCATGCGACACTTATAACGGTATGGTTCCCGTCCGACGCAGACCTTCCCTCGGCCACCGGACCTCCAGCTGCATCTCCCTGACTTTTTCCGACGAAGGCCTCAGTGCCGGCAAAGACCAGCCTGGTTGACCCCTGCCAGGATACGGTGCCGCTGAGGCCGCTGCCCGGATTGACCTCGACTCCTGACACTGAACCGGTTCCGCAACCGCGCCGCTCGGCTTCCGCTACAACAGCTTTCCCGAGGAGATGGCCACTCGCTGATTCCAAGGCGGCCAGGCGCCCCAGCAGCTCGTCCTTTTCCAGCTTGGGGTCGATGGTCTGGACCTGTTGCAGCGTGGGTTGGCCCGCGGTGAGGGTTCCGGTTTTATCGAAAAATATCCGGTCGGTACGAGCTATGCGCTCCATCACGCTGCCGCCGCGCACAATGATCCCCGCCCGCGCGGCGCGCGCAATGGCGAGCGAGGTGGCAAGCGGTGTGGCGATCCCCATGGTGCAAGGGCAGGCGACGACGAGGACGGAAAGGGCGCTCAGCAGCCCCTGTTCCAGGTTCCCCAAAAGCTGCCAGGAGACCACGGAACATGCTGCTATGATCAGCAGCACCGGGATAAAAAGCGTCGCTGCCCGTTGCGCCAGGCGCTCAGAGTCGGCTGGGTTGCGCCAGGCGGCGTCGATCAGGGAAAGGATGCCGTGCAGGAGGAGTTCGCTCCCGGTCTTTTCCGCCTGCACCAGCAAGCTGCCGGTACCATTGACGGTTCCGGCAAAAACCGGGTCTCCGGGGTTGCAGAGCCTGGGGAGAAATTCGCCGGTAAAGGCCGCCTCCTCGATGCTGCTGATCCCCTCGCAAATCCGGCCATCAACGGCGATACGCTCCCCGGGTCGGACCCGGATCCGGTCCCCGGGCAGCAGGGTATCGATCCCAACTTCGGAAGTCCCGTCCGAGGTGACCCGCAGCGCAGTGGCAGGAAGCAGTGCCTCCAGACTGTGCAGCAGATCGGCGGCGCGAGTTTTGGCACAGGACTCGATGACCTTGCCGAAGGTTACCAGGACCGGCAGCATGGTGGCCGTATCGAAATAGATGGCGCCGCTGCCGCGCAGAGCGTTGACCGCACTCACCGAGAAGGCGGTCAGCGAACCGCAGGCAATGAGCGCGTCTATGCTAACTTTTCTCGAGTAGCATTCGTGCAGGGCGCCGGCCAAAAATGGGGGGAGTAAGATCGCAAGGGCGGGAGTCGCTAATGCCAGCAGTACCAGGCGGAAGATGGGGATGGTTCCGGCTTCAATGCTGCCGGAATAGAGCAGTAGGGAAATCATCATAATGTTCATGGCGAGCAGGGCGCCAAAACCGAGCCGCAGCAGGTTCCAGTTCTGCTCGCCCTGCCGCTTTCCGATGATGAGGGCGACCGTGCGACAGGCGCGACAGCAGTAAACTGCTGCTGACTCATTTATCCCGGGTACCGGGACCGGAAGCCCGCAGTGGGCACATGCCGGGTGTGGAATCCTAATTGCCGCTGCCGTTGCCATGCAACTCTCCGGTGCAGCATGGTTTATTGGCATCGGTCGTGGCGTGGGAAAGTGTCGGCCCGGCAGGGCAGCCGAGCAGGCGGTGAAAGGTTGCCGTACCCCTAAGCGCAGTGGTCAGGCCAAGGATCACAAGTAATACTCCGCCGGCCTTGGGTCCCCAGCTACGCAGATGCACCCACGAAACGCGGGAAGCGCGCCCGAGTAGTAGCAGCGGCAGCGTGGTGCCGAGCCCCAGGGCCCCCATGGTCACCATCCCCGTTATCACGGAACCCGATTGCAAAGAATAGGCGAGAAAGGCGAGGATGATGGGGCAAGGGAGAAAGCCGGTGGCAAGTCCCAAAGCAAGTGCGGCGCCCGGCGAGGCGGCCGTGAGGAACCGGCGACTCAGGGAGACCAGCACGCTTTCCGTGAAGCTCTCCCCCGCTTTATTACCGGCCGGGAAAAGACCGAGTGTGCTGAGGCCCATTATCAGGATCAGCGTGCCCGCCAGGTAACTGAGCAGGTTGCGCAGCAGTTCCAGGTTGGGCAGCAGATTGCCGAGATATCCACCCGCGAACCCTGCTACGGCGCCGAGAAAAAGATAACTGAATAGTTTCCCCGTTAGCCAGAGCATTTGAACGACCATCGTTCTGGCGCCGCTTTTCCCTTGGGAGAGACATACGGCAAACCCGCCGCACATGCCGAGGCAATGCGCAAAGCCAAAGAGCCCGCCAGCGAATCCGATCCAGATGTGGTGAGGAAGGTTTTCCATTTTATTCCAGCGGTGTCCGGGTGTCTGCGCGTGGCTTCCCCCTCCCTGTCCCTCCCCCTCCGGGCTTGTCCGCCGAAGCGCTAGAGCGCGAAGGAGGAAGAGGGTACCCCGTGAGCAGCAGCCTGCCTAAAAACCTTGGCTACTTTATCAGGCTCCTTTCCCGCTCTCCTCCTCCCGGAGGGGGGAGGCCGGGAGGGGGGAAGCCGCATGCGGGAAAGGGAGCTGCAGAGACCGAGCCGTTGATAGCCTCAGGCTCCGGCCAGCAAGCGCAGGTAAAGTACGAGATACCAGCGGTGTTCCGGTGCGACGACGCGCTCCAGGATGGGTTCGTGCCCGACTCCGGTCAGCATGGAGCGGAGCAATACGCCGTCGCGGTAGGCTGCGACTTTGCCGGAGCGTAGATCCGCAGGGCGCGGGATATAGCTCTGGCCCACAGGGCCGTCGCCGGAGCCGTTGTCGCCGTGGCAAAAGACGCAGTAATAGGTGTAATACACCTGTGCCCGCGCCAGATTCCCAGCGTTTCTTGGCAGAGGGTTGCTGAGCTGAGCCGCCTGGGCGGCGGAGGGGAGCCGTTCGGGAGCATGCACGGCCTGCGTGCCGGCTGGGATGTTGGGAAGAGACATTTGAAAATCGCGGATATGGTGCTGCACCTTCATGCGAGGGCCCTCGTACAGCACGAAGCAAAAGAGGGCTCCCATCAGCAGAGGCGGAATAAGTAGTAGGGGAATAAGTTTCTTCATGGTTTGCTCCCCGTTACTTCGGTTTGGAAGCTCTCAGCTTTTCCGGCTGCGCCTCGGGAAGTCTCGGAAGCTGCCGCTGCGGCAGCACGGAGGGGGATGGCTCTTCGGTGGAATAGATGGACTCGGCCGGTGTGTCGGGAAGCTGACCGAAATCCCACTGCCGTGGGGCATCCGGAATTATGCTGTACACCAGCCAGCCGTACCCCATGATAGCTGCACTGAAGGCAATGATTAACAGCCAACTCCACAAAGAAGAGAGTTCGTGTTCTTCGGAGTACCATTTTGTCTCTGACATAAGCGCCTCACCAGTTAGGCGGTTTGCAGGTTTTCACCACGAGAGTTAGCACCGTGAAGGATGCGCTAGCGACTATCAGCAGGATAAGCACCCAGGGAACAATGCTCAAAAAGGATTTTATGAGAGTGCCGGCATCCTTCACCCGGGTCTCGTCACTTTCTTCCTCTGTTCCGCGTGGCCGCCACATGGCTGCATAGGTCAGGCAGAAAATGAGCATGAGCGCCACCCCGGAGAGGAGCGCCACGATGATCCATTGGTGCTGCTGCACGTAGAGGTTAAGCATCATGAGGTTCTTCTCCCGCCCTGCAACCGGTCCTCGGCGTCGGGCTCGGCGGCGGCCGGAATACCGCTTTGCAGCGCAAGGTAGCGCGCCCGGTCCTGTTGGGAAAACTGCCCTTTCCGAATGGCCCAAAGGAAAAAAGCACTGACACTGCAAAGCATCAGCAGCAGAAAACCGAGCCACATATATAAAAATGTTGTTCCTTCCATCGGGCTGGTCATTGGTCGTCCTGGCCTCCGAAAAAACGCTTGGTATCCGGCAGTTGAATCTTTATCCGCTGCTACTCCACCGGGAACAAACTCACCCTTGCCACCTTATTTACCCAGATCCTTCCCTTCAGCACCGGGTTGATGGTAGGGATTCTTCCAATTTCCTTCATAGGAGGCATCGATGCCATGCGGCTCCATAGTCGCGTCGGTGTAGCCTAAAAAGGAGACCCCGAGGTAGTTGGCCAGGTCCCAGATTTTCTCTGATTCCAGGTGCCTCTTGAAGTAGGGCATGCCGGTCCCGGTGATGCCGTTCATGATCTGGTAATAGAAAATCCCGCCGATATACTTGTTTTCCACCAGATGTCTGCGCAGGGTGGTGAAGTTGAGCGGTGGCGGGTTCAGGTAGCGCAGCGCCGGTCCTTTGCCGTCGCCGATCGGACCGTGGCAGTTGATGCAGAATTCCTGGTAGAGGCGCTTGCCCCGCTGGAGTCCGGCCTCGGTCGCCGCATAGGGGTTGGGCATGCGGCGCCAAACCTCGGGCACCTGGCTATGCAGCCACTCGATATTAGCGTCAGGACCGGAAGCGTAAGCTGCCGCTGCCAGAGTCTTCCAATGCTTCTGGCGGCCCTGCCGCAGGTCCGCCATTTTCCCGCCCAGGGCCTGGACATAGGCGCTCAGTTGGCGGATTTCGACCGCACCGAGGAATTCCCAGGACGGCATGAGTGAAATCGGGCTGGTGTATCTGGGGTTGACGAAATGGGTTTTCTGCCAGTCGTCGGGGTGCTCGCCACCCTGCTGGGAAAGGTCCGGCCCGGTCCGCTCGCTTCCCAAAATAGCCGGCTCCTGGCCGACGTAGTCGCCGCTTTGGGCGATCCTTTCAGCCCCGCTATCCCAGTCGCCGGTCCTGATGAAGAGCGAATGACAGTAACTGCAGCCGTTTCGCACATAGAGCCGGTGCCCCGCCTCCTCTTCCGCGGTCAGGGGGCGCCAGATCTCCGACGGGGTTTCCTTCATGGTGAGGGAGGGAATCCCGACGATGATGAAGGAGGAGGCCCAGAAAACCAGGAGGGCGCCGACGATGAGCAGGGCGGGTGTCATTTTCATGCCGCCTCCTCCGCCCGGTGCGGATCGACGGCCGCGAGTTCCTGACCCTGGCGCAGCGTCATGGCCAGATTGTACAGGCCGACCAGCGCGCCGGTCAGTATGAAGATCCCCAGCGTTGCCCGGCAGACCATGAAAGGTGCCAGCTCCGGTAGCACCCGGTACACGGTTTCCCCGTTATTCCAGGCGCTCCCCTGGATCAGGCCGGCCGTGGTGAGCACCAGGAAGAATCCGGTCAGGCCGAAGGTGACCAGTCCGAACTGCAGGCTCACCAGGCGCTGGGAGTAGATGCTGCGCCCGGTCACCAGCGGGATGATGTGCCACATGGCCCCGAGCGCGATATAGCCGCCGAAGCCGAGCATGGCGATGTGGGCGTGGCCGACGGTCCAGTTGTTGAAATGGGTGACGCGCTGCAGGTAGGGGAGCGACTGCAGCGGGCCCTGGATACAGGTGACCAGATACCAGACGATCCCCCCCATTACCAGCCGGGCCGCAGGGTCCCCCCAGATGCGGGCACCCTGCTGGCGCACCGTCATCCAGAGGTTCAGCACCACGATGGAAACCGGAATGATCATGGCGATGGAATCGACCACGGAGACGGTCTTCAGCCAGTTCGGTATGGGGGATTGCAGCACGTGGTGCCCGCCGATATGGGTGTAGAGGGCTACCAGCATCCAAAAGCCGGCAAGCGACAGGGTGTGGGAATTGAGCGGTGTCCTTGCCACGCGCGGGATCACGAAATAGGCGGCACCGGTGGCAAGCGGAGTGATCAGCAATCCCGGGAGGTTGTGTCCCCAGAACCAGAGGAAGATGGAATCGATCAGCCCGGGCATGGCTCCGGTCGCCGGATGCCACATGACATTTCCGATCGGATAATTACAGGCGGTCCAAAGCAGTGCTGCGACGAAGTACCAGACGGAGACGTAGAGTTGCTTCTCGGTGCGGTTGGCAATGGTCAGTACCAGATTGCAGAGGAGGCATACCACTGCCAGCACGAGGGAAACGTCCGCGAACCAGACGTACTCGCTGTACTCGCGCCCCTGGGTGTAACCGAAGGAAAAGCAAAGCGGGCCGCTCGCAATGGTCAGGTTCCAGAACAGGAAACTGACCCAGCCAAGCGACTCGGACCAGAGGCGGGTCCTGAGTAGCGCCGGCACGTAGTAAAGGCCGCAGCCGATCAGCATGGTTCCGGTGAAGCCGTAGAGCATGGTGTTCACGTGGATGGGGCGCTCGCGGCCGAAGACGAGCCAGGGGATGTTGGAGAAAAACTCCGGGGCGACCAAGTGGATGGCCGAAACCATCCCGTAGAGTGCCCCGACCACAAACCAGGCGGCACCTGCCACCAGGAAGGCGAGCGCGGCACTTTGCGGTTTATTGATGAATTTGATCATGTGGTCCCCAGAGGCCAGCTGCGGTCGGCCAACTTGATTGCTCTTGTCCCAAACTCTCCTCCTCCCGGAGGGGGGAGGCCGGGAGGGGGGAAAGCTGTTAAAGGC
>JGI24143J45723_1000086_pt1 | contig 47208 bp, 34 predicted proteins | sample BarGraIncu00432A_FD_45723 | JGI IMG/M metagenome (IMG submission 45723) | reverse complement strand
ATGAATTCGTAGACTCGTTCGTTTCCTCCTGCTTTGTCCACCTGCGTAAACCCGATCCGGACATCTTCCGGCTGGCACTGGACATCTCTCAGACGCCAGCCCGGCGGGCGGTCTATATCGAAAATACCCCGATGTTCGTCCGGATTGCGGAAGGTATGGGGATCCAGAGCATCCTTCACTCGGACTACAGTTCCACCTGCGAGAAACTCGCTATGCTCGGTTTGCACAATGATGAAGGAGTTAACCGTGAGTCCCACTAGCCCCCACATCCTGACGATAAATGGCGGCTCGTCAAGCATCAAATTCGCGCTGTTTGAGGCTCGTGACTCGTTACGACGGATTCTGGAGGGGAGTGTTGAGCGGATCGGACTACCGAAGACCACCTTTCGGGTGAAGGGGGTGAACGATGCGGACAACTTTTCGCGGCCAATAACGGCGCCGGATCATACGGTGGCAGTGGGCGTTTTAATGGATTGGATCGAGGAACGCAACGTGAGTGGTGCCTTAACGGCCGTGGGACACCGCGTGGTCCATGGCGGGCCGAAGTACAGCAAACCCCAGTGCATCACCACGGAAATGGTTGAGGAACTGCACCACTTGAGTCCCTTCGATCCGGAGCATCTGCCGGAGGAAATCCTTTTGACTGAGGCGTTTCATCGGCGCTTCATCGACCTGCCTCAAGTGGCCTGTTTCGACACGGATTTTCATCATGATCTGCCCCGCGTGGCCCGGATGTTGCCCATCCCGCGCCGCTACGAGGCGCTGGGCGTAAGGCGCTACGGGTTTCACGGGTTATCGTATGAGTTCCTGATGGAAGAACTGGTCCGCCTGGCCGGAACCGAAGTAGCCCAAGGCAGGATAATCCTCGCTCACCTCGGCAATGGGGCGAGCCTGGCGGCAGTGCGAGACGGCAAATCCGTGGACACTAGCATGAGTTTCACTCCGACTGCCGGGTTGCCGATGAGCACCCGCTCAGGCGACCTTGATCCGGGACTACTTTGGTATCTGAAGCGTAGCGAGGGAATCGATGCCAAACAATTTAACGAAATGGTGAACTTCCAATCAGGGCTACTCGGCGTGTCGGAAACCAGTTCCGACATGGAAGAACTGCTCGCCCTGGAAGCGAAGGACGTGCGGGCGGCTGAAGCTGTCGCGCTCTTTTGCTATCAGGTTAAAAAATGGATCGGTTCGTTCGCCGCTGCTCTCGGTGGATTGGACACTCTGGTCTTTGCAGGAGGGATCGGAGAAAATGCACCGGTCATCCGCTCTCGCATTTGCGCGGGCCTGAACTTTCTCGGCATTGAACTCAATGATTCGTGCAACGCACAGACAGCGGGCGTGATATCCACGGAGGCCGGCAAGGTCGCAGTTCGGGTAATCCGTACCGACGAAGAGCTGATGATTGCGCGCTCAGTTTGCCGCGTTCTTGGTATTGGCATGGATGGTCAAATATAAGACAAAACTAAAGGACTTGAGGAGATCCACCATGTTAACAAAAACCAAAATACTGACGGGTTTCAAATTAGAAGGCATCGACGGGGTAATGGGGGCGGTCAAAGAATTTTACTTTGATGACAAACACTGGACGATTCGCTATCTGGTTGCCGATACAGGAAACTGGCTAAGGGGGAGGCAGGTATTGATATCCCCTCATGCCCTGGTCGAGGTGAATAAAGAAAAGCAAAACATAACTGTCAATTTGACAAAAAAACAGATCGAGGACAGTCCATCTTTGAACAGTGATAAGCCAATTTCGCGTCAGTTCGAGGAGACCTACTATGGTTATTATAAATGGCCTATGTATTGGGGCTATCCTTACCTTGTATGTGACCCTGTAAAAGTTAGAGATTCCGCACGTATTGAGAAAGAAAAGGATTGCCATTTGCGCAGCACCGACGAAGTCGATGGCTATCGCATCCAGGCCGCTGACGGAGAAATTGGCCATGTCGAGGATTTTATCATCGATGACGAAACCTGGGCGATTCGTTATCTGATAATCGATGCACGGAACTTCTGGTCAGGGAAAAAAGTCCTGGTTTCACCGAAATGGATCGAGCGGGTTAGTTGGAGCGAGTCGAAAGTCTTTGTCAACCTGTCCCGCGAGACTATTAAGCAATCACCAGAATATACGGAGGAGTCTCTACTGACCCGTGATTACGAGGACAGACTGCATCGACATTACAATCGGCAAGGATACTGGGCTGATGAACCTGTTACCAAGGAGCATTCTCCTTGACGCAATCATGAGAAAAGACTTTTTGGTGAAACTTTATAGTTGGCTCTATAGGCGGAGGGACGTGGCTCTGGACGAAAGGAGCACCAGGTAATTGCTATGCCCAAAGGTAAACGGCTTCGCCAAAAATTGCGTCAAGCGGTCTTTCCCGTGAGCGAGCCCCTCTTGATTCCGGGCAATAAGGTCACACTGTTACAGAACGGAGAAGCCTATTTCCCCGCTATCGAATCGGCGTTCGATCGGGCAACGCATGAGATTTATCTCGAAACGTATATCTACCATAATGATGCCACTGGCCGTCGCGTTGCGGATGCGCTGAGGCGGGCTGTCCTACGCGGCGTAAATGTCTATATGCTGATCGACGGCTACGGGTCCAAGGACCTGCCGCAGAGCATGCTGGACTACTTGCGGGATGGTGGGGTGAAAGCCCTGATATTTAGGCCCAAGATATCCCCTTGGACGTTCAAGCGTGTACGCTTGCGTAGGCTGCACCGAAAAGTCGTGGTCGTGGACCGTGAGATCGCTTTTGTCGGGGGAATCAACATTATTAACGACTGTGAAATGGCAGGCGACCTTCCCCCTCGCTTCGACTATTCCGTAGCTGTGGAAGGGCCACTGGTGGAGGTGATCTGCCTGTCCGCCAGACGCCTGTGGTCAATGGTTGCCTGGGGCCGTTTCCATAAAGGGACGACCCATGGCAGGACACCACCTGCTTCAACATTTGTCGGCGGGCAGATGAGTGCGGCATTCCTGGTACGGGACAACCTCCGCCATCGCCGTGATATTGAAAAGGCATATATGCAGGCTATCGAACAGTCAAAAACCGAGATTATCCTGGCCCATGCATACTTTTTACCCGGGCTTGATTTCCGTCATGCACTCGTCGATGCGGCGGGGCGTGGAGTGCGGGTGGTTTTGCTTCTGCAAGGGAGGGTGGAATATTTTCTCCAGCATCACGCCACGCGGGCGCTGTACGGCAATCTTCTCGATGCGGGAATCGAGATTTACGAATACAGCAAAAGCTTGCTGCACGCTAAAGTCGCGGTGATCGACGGGCGCTGGGCGACGGTGGGATCTTCGAATATCGATCCGTTCAGCCTTCTGCTGTCACGGGAAGCAAATGTTGTCGTTGCCGATGCAGAATTCGTGGCTACCCTGACGCAAAGCCTGAAACTGACCATTGAGACCGATGCCCGACGGGTCTTGAGAGACAACTGGAATCAGCAACCAGTTTATTCCCGCTACATGAGCTGGCTTAGTTATGGTTTGCTGCGTTTCATGATGGGAATATCCGGGTATGAAAGTGAAAAAAGCCTGGCCGGGAACGAGCGAGCGTCAGCTCCTTAAGAATGATCGGTGGTAGCGGGGTCGTTAACTTCGCAGCACCATTATCCTGAAACACCTGTTTTACAATGTTCAACATGGGTAATTCATACAAGCCGGTGTAATTGGAAAAGGAGACTGCCAATGAAGCTTCAGCTTCCCCCCTCAGTAAAAAACTGGCTATCCCTGGTCGGCTCAATCATCGCGCTCACCGCGCTGTTCATGATTGTGTTTCTCTTCATTGTCACCTCAATCCTGAGAGAACAGGCCGTATACCTCGGCCTCGTCACCTATATCCTGCTGCCATCGGTCATGATCGTCGGGCTCCTGTTTATATTGGCCGGAGTGCTCCTTAAACTACGCAGGGAACGTCGGGAAGGGGTCCGACCCGCAGTCGGTTGGCCGAAGTTAGACCTGGAAGAGCCGCGCCAGCGGAACGCCTTCTTCATATTCGTGGTCGGCAGCGCCATATTCGTCCTCCTATCTGCAGTCGGCAGCTATGAGGCGTTTCAATATACCGAATCAACCAGATTCTGCGGCACACTTTGCCATGCAGTTATGGAACCTGAATACACGGCACACCAACACTCGCCACACGCCCAGGTAGCCTGCGCGGCCTGCCATGTCGGACCGGGGGCTGACTGGTACGTCCGCTCCAAGCTCTCCGGGCTCTACCAACTCTATGCTACCGTTGCCGACGTCTATCCCCGGCCGATCCCGACACCGATCAAAAACCTTCGTCCGGCGCGGGCCGTTTGCGAACAATGTCACTGGTCGCAGAAATTCTACGGGCACAAACTGCAGTTGCGGACCCACTACCGCCCCGACCGGGACAACACTCCTTGGCGCATCGGCCTTAACATGAAAATAGGTCCGCCCCAAGCTTCGCTCGGACTGATCGAAGGGATCCACTGGCACGTCAACACCCGTGTGCGTGTCGACTACATCGCAGCAGATCCCGGTCTCCAGCAAATCCCATGGGTGCGCTACACCAACCTTGACAGCGGTGAGGTGAAGGTTTTTCGAGATAAAGGCCCATTGCCCAAGGGTGGCATGCCTCCAAGGGGGGAGGTGCGGACCATGGACTGCATCGATTGCCACAACCGTCCGTCGCATCTCTACCTGTCCCCGGAGCAGTTCATCAACGGGGCCATGGCCGCGGGGCGGATTCCTGCGGAGCTTCCCGAGATCAAAAGGCTTGCTGTCAAGTTCTGCACCACTCAGTACCCGTCAGTCGCCGCCGCACGGGAAGGGATTCGCGCCGGGATCACCTCGTTCTACCAGCTGAAATACCCGGACCTTTTTGCCCGCCAGCGCGTGCTGATAGAAAAAGGAGTGGTGGGAGTAGAGGAAGAGTTCGCGCAGAACATTTTTCCATTTATGAAGGTAAGATGGCAGGCCTATCCGGACAATATCGGCCATCTCTATTCTAGTGGCTGCTTCCGCTGCCACAACGGCAGCCACAGAAGCGACAAGGGGGAAGTAATTCGCCGGGACTGTACCTTGTGTCACGACATCGTTATCCAGGGCATTCCGGGAAAAGGGTTGGAGGTCGCCCGGGTCGGTGAAAGCCTGGAGTTCCGACATCCGGAAAATGTCGGCGGCGCCTGGCGGGATTATTCCTGCACCGATTGCCATACCGGAGGAGCACCTGAGGAAATGGGACATTAGCTGAGTACGTCAGTGAAACAGCAAGGCCAGGGACGAGCGACAGTCAGAGTAATGAGGAGCGCCAGGGGCATGCTCGATTATTTGATCAATATTGTAGGACACCTCGGCCACTGGGGTTACCTCGTGATCTTTTTTGTTGTGGCGCTGGAATGCCAGGCTCTGTTGGGCTTGTTCATGCCGGGCGAGAGCCTCGTGCTGGTGGGAGGCTTCTTAGCAGAACAAGGTGTCCTCGATCCGGGTATCCTCATCATTGTGATCTCAATCGCCGCGACTATCGGTGACAGTATCGGCTACGAACTTGGGCGGCATCTGGGACGGGAGTGGCTGCTGAAGCATGTGGGTCATTTCGGGATGCGTAAGGAACATCTGGATAGGGTGGATGGGTTCTTTGCCAGACATGGCGGCAAAGCTGTTTTCGCAAGTCATTTTCTCCATCTGCTGCGGTCGTTGATGCCCTTCGTCGCTGGCGACCGCCGCATGCGTTATCCGAAGTTTCTTCTCTTCAATGCGATGGGCTGCATAGTTTGGGCGAACGCGTTCGTCTTGCTTGGTTATTTAGCAGGTGCGAGTTGGCGTGTGGCCGCGAAGTGGGTCGGTGTAGCCAGCGAAATCGTCGGCGGCGCGCTGCTGCTCTTTATCGTGTTGATCTGGTTTTGGCGCTGGCTGGGGCGGCATGAGGACGACGTCAAGCGGCGCTGGCATGCGGTGACGCAACATCCGCGCATGGTAGCCCTGCGCCGACGATTTGCTCCCCAACTGGAATTCCTTCTCGATCGACTCTCGCCGCACGGCTATATGGGGCTTCATCTGACGGTTGGTGTTTTGTTCATCATCGGAGCTTCCTGGTTGTTCGGTGGCATCGCCCAGGACGTGGTCGCCGGCGACCCCCTCACAGTCGTTGACAAGAACGTCGCACAGTGGTTTCACGAACGCCGGACCACCGGACTGACGGCAGCGATGCAACTCATATCAGGTCTTGCCTCGCTGATCTGGGTGACCGGTGTCGCGACGGTGAGCGTGCTCGTTTTGTGGTGGAAACGGTGCTGGTACCGGTTGCTGGCCTTGGGACTCGTCCTTCCCTGTGGGATGGTTCTGGACTATCTCCTGAAGATTGTTTTTCATCGTCAACGCCCCAGTTTTGAGGATTTGTTCCTGACCTTCCATGGTTACAGTTTCCCGAGTGGTCACACCATGGCGGCCACCTTGCTGTATGGCTTGCTGGCAGCTTTCGCAGTCATTGCGTTGAAAACTTGGCGCTGGCGAGTTGGGGCAGTCCTCGGCGCGTTCGTCATGATTCTGCTGGTTGGCTTTAGCCGTGTGTACCTGGGCGCTCATTACCTGAGCGATGTATTGGGAGCCGAAGCAGCGGGTTTGGCTTGGTTGGCGTTGTCCCTCACTGCGGTGGACACCCTGCGTCGAAACCGATGCAGACAGTGAACTAAAACGTAACACAAAAAACAAAGGAGACAATTATGCTAAGCAAAGCCAAAACGTTGACGGGTTACAAACTGAATAGCCTCGACGGGGAAATAGGGGAAGTCAAAGAATTCTACTTCGATGACCAACACTGGACGATTCGCTATCTGGTTGCCGAGACGGGAGACTGGCTCATGGACAGGCAGGTGTTGATATCCCCGTATGCGCTGGTCGAGGTGGGTAAAGAAACGCAAAGCATCGCCATCAATTTGACCAAAAAGCAGATTGAGGGCAGTCCATCTCTGGACAGTGACAAGCCCGTCTCACACCAATTCGAGGAGGACTACTACGGGTATTACGGATGGCCGATGTATTGGGGCGGCCAATACGGGTGGGGATCTTATCCATACCTTGTGCGCGACCCTGGACAATGGAAAGAATCCACCAAGGCTGAGAAAGCGTGGGATCCCCATTTGCGCAGCACGTATGAGGTGAGTGGCTATCTCATCCAAGCCGCAGACGGCGATCTCGGCCACGTCGAAGATTTTATCATCGATGACGAGACCTGGGCAATTCGATATCTGATCATCAATACGAGGAACTGGTGGCCGGGGAAAAAAGTCCTGGTTTCACCACAATGGATCGAGCGTGTCAGTTGGAGCGATCGCAAAGTCGTAGTCAATCTTTCCCGCGAGGACATCAAGCAGTCACCGGAATACACGGTGGAGTCTCTGCTGACCCGGGATTACGAGGACAGACTGCATCGACATTACAATCGCCAAGGATATTGGGTCTCTGAACCGACAACCAAGAAGCATTCCCGTTAGGCAAACGAGAGAAAGGAGCTTTTATGATGAACCATAGCGACGGATGGATGGGTGGATCGATGGGTGGCTGGATGGCCGGAGGAACGTGGCTCTGGGCGGTGATCGGCGTATTGGTGGTGGTACTGCTGGTAGTCGCGATTATCAAGATGTCCAAGAAATGATCGTGCGCTCACGACTGGCGGCGCGGCAAAGTTCATTGTAGAAATGCCGGACTATTAGTAAAGCACAAAGACACCGGAGGATCGAAATGCTCGATGGCGTGATGCTTCTCTGGTTTCTTCTCACCGCACTATCGCTGTTGTTTGTGGTGGTGGATATTCGTAGCACCCCGGAATCTCCGGTCCTCAAGTGGGGGTTCGTATTACTCACCGCTTACACGGGGCCACTTGGGGCTTTTTTGTATGTTTTAGGTTGTCGCGAACCGCTACCCGGGATGCACGAACGCTATGTCGCGGCACGCTGGAGACAGGTGCTGGGTTCGACCATGCATTGTGTAGCCGGGGATGGCGTGGGAATTTTAGCGGGCGCGGTCATTGCCAGCTTGTTTCATTTACCCGAAGTTGCGGATATCGCGCTGGAGTACGTTTTAGGCTTCGGCTTCGGATGGTGTATCTTCCAGTCTCTGTTTATGCGGGACATGGCAGGTGGTTCATATAGGAGCGCGCTTTCCAGCACATTCTTTCCTGAGTTGCTGTCCATGAACTGCCTCATGGCCGGCATGGTGCCGGTGATGACTTTGGCAATGAAAAGCGCTCCTGCAGGCCGGGATCCCTCCGGACCGACATTCTGGTTCATTATGTCCATGGCCCTTCTCTTTGGTTTCATCACCGCCTATCCGATGAATTGGTGGTTGGTATCCCGGCACATGAAGCACGGCATGATGACGGTGCGACCACCAGACGAGTCTGTACACGGTGGAGAACATGAAAGCATGGTTGACAGTCACACGTCCAGCGAGCACACGGGCGGCATACAACCAAAGAGCAAGGCACCAATGGGCGGAGATGCGAAACCGGTATCAAAGAGCGTCCTCGTTGGGATGACGATCCTCTCTTTTCTGGTGTTTGGGTTGGGGCTATCCATTGCTGTCATTTTTGGCGGCTTAAATTAGTCGGAAAAGCCGATGCCCTCAAAAGTCATCGGGCTCAGTCAGAAACTCCCTTTCTGAGGGAAGCAGAGGAAGGGTGCTTGGCCAGGGTGATCCAGCATCGCGATCCGGCGCGGGACATTGCTGGTATAATCAAGTTTAACGGAGAGTCGCCTCTCCGAAATCAAAGAAGGAGGATAAATGTATGAAGAAATTGGCCGTAGCTTTGTTGGTGTTGGGGTCGTTAAGTGTAGTGCCTGTATTCGGGGCTGAGCATGGCGACATGAAGATGGATACATCCGAAGGCGTAAGGCAGTGTGCAATGCAGGCTGAATCGCTCCAACAGAAAATTGAGCGATTGAAAGCTGAAGATGCGAAGGGAACAAAGAAATACAGCGCTAAAGAGTTGAAAAAAATCGAACAAAAATTAAAAGATGCCAATAAGATGTTGGAGCGACTGACCACCGGACCATAATTCCAACCTACCGAGGCGGACTCATGGGTCCGCCTCAACTTATTTCATACGTGCTTGATTGACCTCGCATGACCTTTTGGAATAGCTGCATTGATGACTTGTTGTCGGGAGCTCCCATGGAAAACGGTCTCAAACTTCCTTTGCTTATACTGCTAACTCTTTTTCCTGCCATTGCGTGGTCGGAAGAAGTGAAACCGCCTGCCGAAGATCTGAAGATTCTCGTTGCTGTAGCGGTCGGCAATAACCCCGAACTGAAGTCCTCTGTGGCCCGCTGGCAGATGTTCAAAAACCGGGCTGCCCAGGCCGGGGCCCTGGACGATCCGATGCTGGTGCTGAAAATCCAAAACGGAGTTGTGACGGACCCGCTTAACTTCCACAAAGAGCCGATGACCGGTAAGGTTATCGGGCTCAGCCAGAAGCTCCCTTTCTGGGGAAAGAGAGGGCTCAGGGAGGAAATGGCAACTGAGGAGGCCGACTCCTACCGCTGGGCGGTTGAGGAACGTAAAGTCGAACTGATTCGCATGGTCAAGGAAGCCTGGTACAGGCTCTACTTCATAGATAAAGCGACGGTAATCGTCGACAAGAATGTCCGGATTCTCGACGATTTCGTCTCCCTAACCGAAACCAGGTACTCCGTCAGCCAGGGGTCGCAGACGGATGTCCTGAAGGCCCAGTTGGCACGCTCAAAGCTGATCGATCTGCGGATTACCCTGGAGCAGCAGCGCAGAACCGCTCAGGCAAACCTCAACACCCTCATGTACCGACCGGCAGAAACCCCGGTTGGAACGATTCCCGATTTCGACATCACCACGCTTGCCCTTTCCGATAAAGAACTGCGGGAAATAGCCTATGGAAGCCGACCTATGATCAAGAGCCTGACCGCGCTGGTCGGCAAGGGAGAGACGCGGCTCAAACTGGCCGACAAGGAATTCTATCCCGACTTCAGCTTCTCCCTGGAGTATATGCAGCGCGACCCGGTGATGGGCAGCGATGGGAACGACATGTACTCCCTGGGACTCGCATTCAACCTGCCGGTGCAAAGGGCACGGCGGCATGCGGCGGTGGCCGAGTCGAATTCCGAAATTACCATGGCGACAGAAGAGCTGAGCAATCTTAAAAACGATATCAACTTCGGCGTCTCCGACATCCTGGGGCAACTGGACAAGCGAAAAAAGCTGGTGGAGTTGTACAAGACCGGCATTATCCCCCAGGCGGAGGAGACGCTGGAATCGACCGCCATCAATTACCGGGTGAGCAAGGTGGACTTCCTGACCTTGCTCGACAGCCAGATGACCCTCTTCAATTACGAACGGGAGTACTACGACTCGCTGGCCGACTACCAGATGAAGCTGGCTCAGTTGGAGGCGCTGGTGGGGAAAGAGCTGCACTAGCAGCTTGATAAACCACTTCTTGAACACTGTGGAGGCTCTAACATGACGCCGGATAACGAGCGTAAAAAAATCAGAACCTCGTATGTTGCGATTGCTGCGATTACGGTGGTCATCACGCTGGTAGTCGCCGGCGCGGCGGCATATTTTCTCGGCTATCTTAGGCCGGCTTCCCGTGGGACCGCAGGGGAACAGGCGACAGCTCAACCGGCGAAAGGGAAGGGGAAGCCCCTCCACTGGCGGTCTTCTATGGACCCCACGGAGGTGTATAACCATCCAGGCAAGGACCGGATGGGGATGGAACTGGTGCCAGTCTACGATGCAGGGGAAACGGCGGGACCTCCGGGCACGATCAAAATCGATCCGGTGACCATCCAGAACATGGGAGTGAAAACGGTGGCCGTTCGGCGCAAGCAGCTCAGCCGGGAAATCCGCACCAGCGGGCGGGTGGCATACAGCGAAGAACGGATGCGCCAGATTTCCTTGAAGATTAGTGGATGGGTCGAGCGGCAACGTGTCAATTTCGTCGGGCAGGAGGTGCACAAGGGGGAACCGCTCCTCGAGATCTACAGCCCGGACCTGGTCTCGACACAGGAGGAATACCTGCTCGCCCTGCGGTATAAGGACCGCCTGAACAAGAGCCCCCGCTCCGAGATTGTCACAGGTTCTGACAGCTTGCTTAAGTCGGCCGAGACCAGGCTTCGCTACTGGGATATCAGCGAGGCGCAGATCAAGGCACTACGTGAGCGCGGCGCAATCACCCGCACCATGGTCCTCCATGCCCCTTTCCGTGGAATTATCACCGAGAGAAGCATCTTGGAAGGAGGGCATGCCCAATCCGGCCAACCCCTGTATCAGATTGCCGATATTTCTACCGTCTGGGTGTACGCCGATATCTACGAGTATGAAGCGCCCTGGATCAAACCGGGTCAGACGGCGGAGATGACGCTCGCCTATGAGCCGGGAGTCGTCTACCACGGCAAAGTAACCTACATATACCCCTTCCTGAAGAACGCATCCCGAACCATCCAGGTTCGCATGGATTTCAAAAACAGCAAGGACTTCAAGCTCAAGCCGGAAATGTGGGCAAACGTGACCCTCAAGTCGGCAGTCACCCGCGATGGACTTGCCGTACCGGTCCAGTCGGTCATCCGCACCGGGACCAAGGATATCGCTCTGGTCGCACTCGATGGCGGACGTTTCGAGCCCCGCGAACTTCTTCTGGGCGCCCAGGCCGGCGATGAATTTCAGGTTCTTGACGGCCTCAAGGAAGGGGAGAGGGTGGTGACCTCTGCCCAGTTCCTCATCAACTCGGAAAGCAATCTCCAGTCGGCTCTCAGCAAGATGCTCGGTCCGAAGCAGGGGGGCGGGGCTCCCGTGCCTCCCGCCCAGTCGCCACCTTCACCCGGCAAACCCGCGCCGGCCATGCCCGGCATGAAGATGCCGGAGCCTGAGTCTGGCAAATCCGCGCCAGCCATGCCCGGCATGAAGATGCCTGAGCCTGTGTCGGGCAAACCTGCGCCACCCATGCCCGGCATGAAGATGCCGGAGTCTCCCTCGGGCAAACCTGCGCCGGCCAGGCCTCAGCCGCAGGGAAAGGAGTAGCCCGTGCTACGGAAGATCATCGACGCCTCGATCCGTAACCAGTTTCTCGTCATCATCATGGTCGTTGCCGCCATTGGCGCCGGTTTGTACGCGTTCAAAAACATACCGGTCGATGCCCTCCCCGATGTGAGCGACGTTCAGGTCATCATCTTTACCGAATGGCCCGGCCAGCCACCGCAGATCGTCGAAGACCAGGTAACCTATCCCCTCATCACCACCATGCTGTCCGTGGCCAACGCGAAGACGGTGCGGGGCTATTCATTCTTCGGCCTCTCATTCGTCTACGTGATCTTCAAGGATGGAACCGACATCTACTGGGCCAGGAGCCGGGTGCTCGAGTACCTCAGTTTCGCGCAGAAGCAGCTCCCCGCGGGTGTGACGCCGACGCTCGGTCCCGATGCAACACCGGTCGGCTGGGTGTACGAATACGCACTGGTGGACAAGAGCGGCAAACACGATCTTTCCGAACTCCGTGGCCTCCAGGACTGGTTCATCCGCTACCAGTTGCAGACGGTACCCGGCGTGGCCAATGTCGCGAGCGTCGGGGGCTTTGTAAGGCAGTACCAGGTTAACGTGGACCCGAACAGACTTTCGGCGTACAACCTGCCGATCGGCACGGTGATGAAGGCGATCCGCCGCAGCAATAACGACGTCGGTGGCCGGGTCGTCGAATACGCAGAGACCGAATACATGGTGGAGGGGATCGGCTATATCCGGAATGTGGGAGACATCGAGAAGATACCGGTCGGCGTCGACAAGCAAGGTACCCCGATCCTTGTTCGTGATATCGGCAATGTCAGCCTCGGGCCCGATATCCGACGGGGGGCACTGAATCTCGACGGCAAGGGGGAAGCTGTCGCCGGCATCATCGAGATGCGCTACTGGAACAACCCGCTGGATGTCATCAACGCCGTCAAGCAGAAAATTGAGGAGTTGAAGCCGGGTCTCCCCGAGGGGGTGGAAATAGTCCCGATTTATGACCGGACTTCACTGATTCATCACGCCCAGAGCACCCTCAACCGGAAGCTTCTGGAGGAGTGCGTCATCGTAGCCTTGGTCTGTTTCGTCTTCCTTCTCCATTTCCGCTCGGCGTTTGTGGCCATTTTCGTCCTGCCGGTCGGCATCCTGATCGCATTCCTGATCATGTACCTGCAGGGCCTGGGCGCCAACATCATGTCGCTTGGGGGGATCGCCATCGCCATCGGCGCCATGGTGGACGGGGCCATCGTTATGATCGAGAATGCCCACAAGCACCTGGAACGGGACCGTGACACGAAACCGCACTGGGAAATCATCGCCGATGCGGCCAAGGAGGTCGGCCCGGCGCTCTTCTACTCCCTGACCATCATCGCCGTCTCATTCCTCCCTGTATTTGCCCTAACCGGCCAGTCGGGGCGGATGTTCAGGCCGCTCGCCTTCACCAAGACTTATTCCATGGCAGCCGCGGCAATCCTGTCCATCACCATCGTCCCGGTACTCATGGGCTATCTGATCCGCGGACGGATCCCCCCCGAGGCGAAGAATCCGGTCAACCGATTCCTTCTCTGGGTCTACCGGCCTACCCTGCGATGGGCGCTCAAGTGGCGCTGGTTCGTGCTGCTTGCCGCGGTGGCGCTCCTCGTGGTGACCCTCATTCCCTATAAACGCCTCGGCTCGGAGTTCATCCCGCCACTAAACGAAGGGGACCTCCTCTACATGCCGTCACTTTTGCCGGGTATTTCCATTACCGCGGCGACGGCAGTGGCCCAGCAGACCAACAAGCTGATCATGACGTTTCCCGAGGTCAAGCACGCCGTCGCCAAGATTGGCCGCGCCCGGACCCCGCTCGACCCGGCGCCGCTCTCCATGATGGAGACAACCATCATCCTCAAGCCCGAAAAGGAGTGGCGGCCCGGGATGACCATCGAAAAGCTGACCAGCGAAATGGACAAGCGTGTCCGCCTGCCGGGGGTCACCAACGCCTGGACCATGCCGATCAAGACGCGGATAGACATGCTCTCCACCGGGATCAAGACCCCGATCGGCATCAAGATCACGGGAGCGGATCTTCAGGTGCTGCAGAAACTCGGTGAGCAGATCGAGCCGATCGTGAACAGCCTTCCCGGCACCCGCAGCGTCTTCGCCGAACGTGTCGCCGGCGGCTCCTACATAGATTTCGTCATCAAACGCGATGAGGCTTCCCGCTACGGATTGACCGTGGATGATGTCAATGACGTCATCCAGTCGGCTATCGGCGGGATGAACGTCACCACGACGGTAGAGGGGCTTGAACGCTATCCGGTCAACGTCCGCTATCTGCGCGACCTGCGAAGCGACCCCGATTCGCTGCGCCGGGTGCTGATCCAGACCCCGACGGGAGAGCAGATTCCCATAGGGCAGGTGGCCGACATCTTCCCCCGGGTGGGTCCACCTGCCATTAAGACCGAGGGCGCCCGGCCGCAGGCATGGATATACGTGGACATAAACCCGGATCAGGATATCGGAAGCTATGTGGAGAGAGCAAAGCGCGAGATCCTGGAGAAGGTGAAGCTTCCTGCCGGGTACAGTATCCAGTGGAGCGGCCAGTACGAATATATGCAGCAGGCGCGGGAGCGGTTGAAGGTAGTGATACCGATAACCATCATGCTCGTCTTTCTCCTCCTCTATTTGAACTTCCGCGACTTGACCAAGGTTGTCATTGTCATGCTGACCTTGCCCTTCGCCGTGGTGGGTGGGGTCTGGTTCATGTACTTCCTCGGCTACAATATGAGCGTGGCGGTCATGGTGGGCTTTATAGCACTAGCAGGTGTGGCAGCGGAAACCGGGGTGGTGATGATTATCTACCTCGATCATGCTCATGAAGCCAAACTACAGGAGAAGACCCGGTTGACGTACCAGGACCTCTATGATGCTGTCATGGAGGGAGCTGTCGGGCGGGTGAGGCCGAAGATGATGACCGTCTGCGCGATTATCGCCGGCCTCTTGCCGATCATGTGGAGTTCCGAGACCGGTTCGCGGGTCATGAAGAGGATCGTCGCTCCCATGATCGGCGGCATGGTCTCCTCCTCGGTGCTCACTCTAATAATAATCCCGATCATCTACCTGATTTGGCGATCATGGCAGCTGAAACGGGAGCAACACAAGGAAGCACATGATCAAACTACAGCCACAAAAACAGCAATAACAGCCAATAACGGAGAATGATAAACCATGATTAAAGATCCTGTCTGCGGCATGTTGGTCGACCCTTCCGCTCCTGCGGCCACCCTTCTCCATGAAGGCACAACATACCTTTTCTGCAGTACCAGTTGTTTTGAAAAATTCAAACTATCGCCAGGTAGTTACACTGGCGCTACGGTAGCGGAAGCGGAACCATCTATTGCGAACGCAAATGGGACAGGCCGCGCTACCAATCTATATACCTGTCCGATGCATCCGGAAATTCAGCAGGAAGGGCCGGGCTCCTGTCCGAAATGCGGTATGGCCCTGGAACCACTGGTCGCGGCTGCCCCTTCCACTCGGATCGAGTATACCTGCCCCATGCACCCGGGAATCCTTCAGGACACTCCCGGTGATTGCCCCAAGTGCGGCATGGCCCTGGAACCAAAGACGGTCACTACCGGCACAACTGAGGAGGAAAACACCGAACTGCGAGACATGACGAGGCGCTTCTGGATCGGTGGCGCGCTGGCCTTGCCGGTGTTTGTCCTGGCGATGACGCACCTGATCCCTGCACTGGCCAGGCAGCCCTGGGCGGATAGCGAATACTCACGCTGGGCTCAATTCGCACTCAGCACGCCGGTGGTCCTGTGGGCAGGCTGGCCTTTCTTCACGCGTGGCTGGCGCTCGGTCGTTACGCGTCACTTGAACATGTTCACACTGATTGCCATCGGGGTGGGTGCGGCCTTTGTCTTTAGCGCCGTGGCGATGGTCATGCCCGGCCTTTTCCCGGCTGCCATGCGGCACGGGGGCAAAGTTGCCATCTACTTCGAGGCTGCGGCGATGGTCACAGTGCTGGTGCTCCTCGGCCAGGTGCTCGAACTCCGTGCCCGCAGCCGCACGGGAAGCGCCATTAAGGCACTGTTAAACCTGGCACCGCCCACAGCCCGGCAAGTAGCCGCAGGGGGCGATCATGAAGTTCCGCTCGATCAGGTAAAGGTAGGCGACTGGCTGCGCGTGGTCCCGGGTGACAAGGTCCCTGTTGATGGCGAGGTGGTTGAAGGTCACTCCAGCGTGGAAGAGTCGATGGTCACCGGCGAGCCGCTCCCGGTGGAGAAGAGCGTCGGCGACAAGGTGACGGGCGGCACCGTCAATGGATCCGGCAGTTTCGTCATGCGCGCCGAGCGGGTGGGCAGCGACACGCTGCTGGGGCAGATCGTGAACATGGTCTCCGAGGCCCAGCGCAGCCGCGCACCGATACAAGGTCTGGCCGACAAGGTCGCCGGCATCTTCGTGCCGGTGGTGCTGACCGTCTCCTTGATAACCTTTGCCCTCTGGATGTTCTTTGGGCCGGAACCAAAGCTCGCCCACGCCATCGTCAACGCCGTGGCGGTCCTCATCATCGCCTGTCCTTGCGCGCTAGGCCTAGCTACGCCGATGTCCATCATGGTCGGGGTCGGACGCGGCGCGCAGGAAGGAATCCTGGTGAAAAATGCCGAGGCGCTGGAGCGGTTGGAGAAAGTCACTACGCTCGTCGTGGACAAGACGGGCACTCTCACCGAGGGGAGACCCAAACTCGTGGATGTCCTGCCCGTCGGGGGTATGGACGAGAAGGAGTTTCTGGGTCTCGCCGCCTCCCTCGAACAGGCGAGCGAACATCCGCTCGCCGCTGCGATTGTGAAGGGGGCGCAGGAGCAAGGGATCGCTTTTGAGGTCGTGAAAGACTTCCGATCAGTGACGGCGGGCGGCGTCCTCGGCAGCGTCGCCGGTCATTTGGTGCTGGTCGGCAAACCGGATTTCCTGCGTAACGAAAAGATTTCCGGTCTTGAACAGCTCGAAGCTTCGGCCGTAAAACTTCAGGAAGAAGGGAAGACCGCTGTGTTTGTCGCTATTGACGGCAAGCCGGCGGGAATCCTTGCCGTCGCCGACCCAATCAAATCCACCACCGCCGAAGCCATCCGCGAACTCCACGCCCTCGGGTTGGAGATCGTCATGCTCACTGGTGACAATCGCCTAACCGCTGCCGCTGTGGCAAAGCAACTCGGTATCGATGCGGTGGAAGCGGAGATCGAACCGGCCGGGAAAATAGCCCATGTCAAAAAGCTGCGCGAGGCAGGTAAGCACGTAGCGATGGCCGGCGACGGCATCAACGACGCACCAGCCTTAAGCGAGGCTGAAGTCGGCATTGCCATGGGCACCGGAACCGACGTTGCCATGCAAAGCGCGGGAGTCACCCTCGTACAAGGCGACCTGCGTGGCATTGCCAAGGCCATCCACCTCAGTCGCGCCACCATGCGAAACATTCGGCAGAACCTGTTCTTCGCCTTTCTCTACAATGCCTTGGGTATTCCAGTGGCGGCGGGGGTGCTGTACCCGTTCTTCGGCTTGCTGCTCAGTCCGATCATTGCCGGCGCCGCGATGAGTCTCAGTTCCGTCTCGGTCATCAGTAATGCCCTGCGACTACGGAAGGTTAAACTGTGATCAGTTGCCAGAATTTACAAAATCAATCAAAGACGCTTAGTGGAACTGCTCAACAAAAATTATGTCGTGATCTCCTCGGCAACAAGCCGGGTTTCGGTCCGTGTCTTTCGCACAGACGAAGAATGGTAATGGCCAAGTTGGTTTGCGTGTTCTCGGACTTGGCTGCAAAAAAGGAGACTTGAACCATGAAGACAAAAACTCTTTCCCTGGAACTACTCCACAAGATAGATGCCTACTGGCGCGCTGCGAACTACCTCTCAGTCGGCCAGATTTATCTTTACGATAATCCATTGCTGAAAAAGCCGCTGAAACTGTCTCACGTGAAGCCGCTGGTGGTCGGACACTGGGGAACGACGCCGGGGCAGAACTTCATTTATGTGCATTTGAACCGGGTTATCAAGAAGTATGACCTGGATATGTTCTACATCGCCGGTCCCGGTCACGGCGGGCCAGCACTGGTGGGCAATACGTACCTCGAAGGTACTTACAGCGAGATTTATCCCAATATCACGCAGGATGAGGATGGACTCAGGAAGCTGTTTATGCAGTTCTCTTTCCCCGGCGGGATTTCCAGCCATGTTGCACCAACGACGCCAGGGTCGATTCACGAAGGCGGCGAGTTGGGCTACTCCCTCAGCCATGCCTTCGGTGCCGCGTTCGACAATCCCGACTTGATCGTCGCCTGTGTCATCGGCGACGGTGAAGCGGAAACGGGCCCCTTGGCGACTGCGTGGCAGTCCAACAAGTTTCTCGACCCGATTACTGATGGAGCCGTGCTGCCGATCCTGCACCTCAATGGTTACAAGATCAATAACCCGACAGTTCTAGCCCGAATTGAGCATGAAGAATTGGAACAATTTATACGTGGCTGCGGCTGGACGCCCTATTTTGTGGAAGGTGATAAACCTGAAGAGATGCATGAACTTATGGCCACGACTTTGGAAAAGGTTATTGGGGACATCCGGCATATCCAAAGCAATGCTCGGGAAAAGAACAACACGTCCCGGTCGCGCTGGCCAATGATCGTCCTCAAGTCACCAAAGGGCTGGACAGGACCGAAAGTAGTCGATGGCCTGCAAATCGAAGGCACCTCCCGGTCGCACCAGGTGCCGCTGCTGGTAGATTCAGATCATCCCGATCATGTCAAGCAGCTTGAAAGCTGGATGAAGAGCTACAAAGCCGAAGAACTGTTTGATGGGGATGGCCGACTCATTCCAGAATTGGCCGAACTGGCGCCCAAGGGTGCACGGAGAATGGGTGCCAACCCCCATACCAACGGCGGCATTTTGCTGCAGGACCTGCGTATGCCCGATTTTCACGAACATGCAGTAACCGTGACCTCGCCTGGTGCCGTCGACGCCCAGGATACGCTTGTGCTAGGCAAGTTCCTGCGTGACGTGGCCAGGCTGAATCAGGAACAGCGCAATTTCCGGGTATTCGGCCCCGATGAGACGCTCTCGAACCTCCTGGGTGCGGTTTTTGAAGTCACCAACCGTCAGTGGGACGCCCGTGTAGAAAAAAACGATGAATTCCTCGCGCCTGCTGGCCGGGTGCTCGATTCGATGCTCAGTGAACACCAGTGCGAGGGGTGGTTGGAGGGATATCTGTTAACCGGCCGGCATGGGTTGTTCAATAGCTACGAGGCCTTCATACGGATCGTCGACTCGATGTTCAGCCAACATGCCAAGTGGCTTAAGGTGACGTTGGAGCTGCCCTGGCGCAGGAAGATCGCCTCGTTGAACTATCTGCTCGCCTCCCACGTATGGCAGCAGGATCACAACGGGTTCACGCACCAGGATCCCGGTTTCCTCGACCATGTTGTGAACAAAAAGGCAGATATCGTGCGCGTGTATCTACCACCCGATGCCAATTGCCTGCTGTCTGTCTTTGATCACTGTCTGCGCAGCCGGCACTATGTCAATGTTGTCGTGGCCGGTAAACATGCTCTCCCGCAATGGTTGACCATGGATGCGGCGGTCGTGCATTGCACGGAGGGAATCGGCATCTGGCAATGGGCCAGTAACGACCAAGGCGGCGAACCGGACGTGGTGATGGCCTGCTGCGGCGACACACCGACGCTGGAAGTTTTGGCAGCCGTTTCCATCCTTCGCCAATATCTGCCCGACCTGAAAATACGGGTGATCAATGTCGTCGACTTGATGAAGCTGCAGCCAAAGAGCGAGCATCCTCATGGGCTGAGCGAAACGGATTATGACTCGCTCTTCACCAAAGACAAACATATAATTTTTGGTTTTCATGGATATCCTTGGCTGGTTCATCGGCTGACCTACCGCCGAACCAACCGCAACCTGCATGTTCGGGGCTACAAGGAAGAGGGCACGATCACGACGGCCTTTGATATCAGGGTTCAGAACGATCTGGACCGCTTTCATCTGGTGCAAGACGTGGTTGATCGCCTGCCGCATTTAGGTTCCAAGGGGGCTTACCTGAAGCAGATGATGCAAGACAAACTTGTCGAGCACAAGAAGTACATCGACGAACACGGTCAAGACATGCCGGAAATACGTAACTGGAAGTGGAGTAACTCCAAATGAATATACAGACGCTTATAGATACCGCGAGATGTCTGGTCGCCGACAACAAGGGCCTGTTGGCAATGGATGAAAGTAACCCAACCTGCAACAAACGGTTTGCCCGATTGGGGATTCCCCAGACCGAGGAGGCCCGGCGTGCTTATAGGGAGCTGATTGTGACCACGCCAGGTCTCGGTGAGTGCATTAGTGGCGCGATCCTCTACGACGAAACGATCCACCAGCAGAAGAAAGATGGAACTTCCTTTGTTAAAGCAATTACCGATGCTGGAATCATTCCCGGGATCAAAGTTGACACAGGCGCTAAGGACATGGCAGGTCATCCAGGAGAGAAAATAACAGAGGGCCTGGACGGTTTGTGTGACCGCCTGGTTGAATACTCTCGTATGGGCGCCCGTTTTGCCAAGTGGCGAGCAGTGATTGCGGTGGGTGATGGTATTCCAAGCCGCGGTTGTATTGAGGCAAACGCGCATGCGTTGGCTCGCTATGCCGCGTTGTGTCAGGAAGCTGGAATGGTCCCCATCATCGAACCGGAAGTGCTCATGGACGGCGCTCACACCCTGAAGCGTTGCTGCGAGGTGACCGAGGAAGTCCTGCGTGAGGTTTTCATCCAGCTTTACCTGCAAGGGGTGGTACTGGAGGGTATCCTTCTGAAACCCAACATGGTGCTTCCGGGGCTGACCTGTCCCAAGCAGGAAGCGGTGGATGAGGTTGCTGATGCCACGGTTAAGTGTCTCTTGCGAGCTGTCCCCGCTGCCGTTCCGGGAATCGCGTTTTTGTCGGGTGGCCAATCCGGTGAACTGGCCTCGGCCCGTTTGAATACCATGAATGTCAGATTCAAGTCACGGCTGCCTTGGGCTTTGGCATTTTCGTTTGCTCGCGCCATCCAGCAACCGGCTCTGGAGATTTGGCAAGGCGAGGAGATCCACATTTTGGCGGCGCAGCAGGCTCTGTATCATCGGGCAAGGTGCAACCGGGCTGCGCGACGCGGCGAATACAATGCCGCGATGGAAAAGACCAGAGAATGACAGCAGATAACCATAAATTCGCTAAAATTGGGGCAAAGCAGAGATTCGAATTTCACCTAGCTTAACATCACGATTAACGTGCTTGTTTGGCTTACGCTTTAATCCGGGCTGTTTTGAAATGATGAACACAAAATTGCTAGTAGCAGGTGTAGCTTGGGCATATTTGACATAACAACTATCCTGATGGTGCTCACGGCACTATTCAGCTATATCAACTACCGCACCCTAAAACTGCCGACTACCATCGGTGTGATGGGGGTGTCCTTGGTGGTATCGCTCGGCATCGCCGGTATGGGCGCATTCGGTGTCAGTGCGCCTCAACAGCACGCTGAGCACATCGTCTCACACATAGATTTCAACAAAACTCTGCTGCACGGAATGCTCGCCTTTCTGCTCTTTGCCGGGGCCCTGCAGATCAAGATCGGCGACCTTTCCCGGCAGAAATGGGTTATTGCCCTACTTTCTACGGTGGGGGTGATCGTTTCGACCTTTATTGTTGGTGGGCTGACGTGGCTGATGCTCCGGGTACTTGACATGCCGGGGAGCTTCATCCATTGCCTTCTTTTTGGCGCTCTGATCTCTCCGACTGATCCGGTTGCAGTCATAGCCATTTTGAAAACCTCCGGTGTCCCGAAGACCCTGGAAACCGTTATTGCAGGTGAGTCTCTCTTCAACGACGGTATCGGCGTCGTGGTCTTCATGATAATTATGGAACTGTCCGTAGGAGGGGGCGAGGTTACAGCTGTGCGGGTCATACAGCTTTTTCTGCAGGAGGCGGTCGGTGGCATGGCCTTTGGTTTGGCAATCGGATTCCTGGCCTTCCAGATGCTCAAACGAGTCGATGATTATCAGCTGGAAGTGATCATAACCCTCGCGCTGGTTATGGGGGGCTATGCTCTGGCGGACCGGCTGCATACCTCCGGGCCGCTTGCCATGGTGGCGTCGGGACTTTTGGTGGGCAACCACGGCCGCGCATTCGCCATGTCGGATGCGACGCGTGAGCACCTGGACTCCTTCTGGGAGCTGATCGACGAGATACTAAACGCCATTCTGTTCATGCTGATCGGCCTGGAGGTCCAGGTCATGGATTTCTCCTGGGGCTATCTGGCGGCCGGGGCTGCTGCGGTCGGCATTGCCCTTCTGGCCCGTTGGGCAAGTGCGTCCGCTTCGGTGAGCATCTTGCGCCCCTTTCGCAGTTTCAGTCCCGGCGTGGTCAGTCTTCTTACTTGGGGCGGCCTGCGCGGTGGCATTTCGGTTGCTCTGGCGCTGTCCATCCCCCAAGGGCCGGCACGCGACACCATCTTGGCCATGACCTACATCGTCGTGGTGTTTTCCATCCTCGTTCAGGGGCTCACACTGGGGAAACTGGCAAAGCGGTTTAATCCAGGCAGTCGGAATGGGGACGCCTCAATATAAGTGCTTTCAANAATGAGGTATTGGTTTTGAGCGCATATCTGAAAATGNTTTTCCATAATCTTGCGGCATCGGTNGAAACCGCAATTTCGCGTATTGACCATAACGGCGTCATCAAAGAACTGACCGGGCGTGCCGACCTGTCGNGCGGCTACCTGCTGATGATTACGTTCTCCTGTCTGGTGGCGTTATTGGGACTGCTCGTAAACAGCGTGGCGGTGGTAATCGGTGCCATGCTTATTTCGCCCCTGATGGGACCGATTTTCTCGGCAGGTCTCTCGTTCTGCATGGGAGATCTGCGGCTGGCCAGGAAGGTCCTAAAGGTCATTGTCGTTAGCATTCTCCTCTCGGTGCTGGTTGCCGCATTCTTCACAGTGATATCGCCTCTCAAGGAACCGACTCAGGAGATCATTTCTCGGACCCGCCCAAACATCTACGATCTCCTGATTGCGGCTTTCGCCGGTGCCGCGGGTGCTTATGCCCTATGCACCAGGGTGAGTTACCTGTTTGTCACCACCGGAGTCGCCGTCGCAACGGCGGTCATTCCGCCACTTAGTGTGGTCGGTTACGGGATCGGCACTGGCCAAATTGCCATAGCACTGGGCGGTTTTTTTCTATTTTTTACCAACCTGGTTGCCATCATCATAAGTTCCGTCATCGTTTTTCATATTTTCAGGTTTCGGCCAAGCATGGTGGAAGAGGCACGATATCCGGTGCGAAGGCGCGTCCAGATTCTGGCGTCCGTGCTGGTATTGATATCCATTCCGCTCGTCTATACGCTGGTAACGGAAATCAGGAAAGTCAACCTTCGCAACCGCATTGGGCTGGCACTGAAAAGCCACCTGAATAAAATAGATCATTCCCGGATGACCGGTTTTTCCTTTCAGCAGGGGAGCGACGGGCTTACCGTGGCGACGTCTGTCAACACAGTCAGTTACTATAACGTTTCAACTGTGAAGCGGATCGAAAACGATCTGAAAACTGCGCTGAAAAGACCGGTTCAACTCGAGTTGGAGCAGGTGAAAGTGAGGACAGGGGGCGTCGAGCCCCAATTCCCTGTTGCCAGCCCCCCGCTAACAGCGGTCTCGGTCCTGGTCCCACGACCGGAAACCCTGGCTACCCTGCGGGAAAAGGCAGTCGACCGCATCAAGGAGGGGTGCAAGGAGGTGCAGCCGTTACTCTTGCCGTATCCGATAACGCAGTGCGGCATCCGCTTTTCCGTTCAAGAGGCGCGGGCCACCGTGATTATGACTGTTGCGCGAGATTTTCCAGTTTCCGATGAGGAGCAACGCTGGATGAAGGTTGTGTTGGAGAAGAAGCTAGGTGATCCGCTGGAATTGGAACTGAAGACCGTGCCATTTTTGCCACCCGTGGGGTTTGGGACGGACGGGAAACTGAATGAGGACAGCCGCAAAGCCCTTGAGGTCCTCAAGCAGTTTGTTGAAAACGGCCAAGCGCCACTTGTCGTAATTACTGCACCGCGCACGGCGCAGAGAAACGATGGCCATAAAAACCGCGATATTGCTTCCCTCAAGTACTACTTGATCAAGGAGTTAGGTTTTCCTGCTTCCGTTATCACGCGGGGTCCGGATCGCGGTTCGGACCTTCGCCTGAGGATCGGGACGAAACCGTAGCTCCACCAAGTGCGCTGTTAGAGGATGAATCAAGCCAACCCCTGGCGAGTGATATGCAGCGATATGCCATGCTGGGATAGCCCAAGCCGAGATGGCTCTGTGCCCCTTTTGAAAGGTCCAGCAGGTTAACTGCCGCCATTTAATGGTAGACTTTGTGGTTGGGGAACTTCTAAAAAAACCGGTGGTAAAGGAGACAGCCTATATGGAAGGGGAAAGAGATGTGAAAGCATCTCACGAGACGGACTCCAAATCAGGATTAGACGTGCGAATGCTCCACCCGCAATTATCGCCCGATTTTCTAGATGATTCTCACGAGTGGCGACGTGTTTTTGCCGAAGCCTGGGGCACGTTCTTGCTCGTCATGGTGGCGACTGGTGCCAATGTGGTTGCCACAAAAAGCAATGGTGCAGTAACTTTGGGAATGGCCGTGGTTGCTCCCGGACTCATGGTTATGGCGATCATTTACTTCATGGGCACAGTGAGCGGAGCCCATTTGAATCCAGCTGTTACTTTAGCCTTTGCATTGCGCAAAAATTTCCCTTGGCGTCGCGTGCCCGGATATATCTTTGCTCAGATAATTGGCGGTATTGCGGCTGCGTTTTTTCTCAAAACCTTATTTGGTACAATCGGCGCTTTGGGGGCGACTGTGCCAGGAAAAGAAGTGAAAGACCTCACTGCACTTACCATCGAAATAGTTTTGACGGCAGGACTGGTAAATACAATTCTCGGTACGGCATCGGGAGCTCGCAACATCGGCACTAACGGCGCTATTGCTGTAGGTGGGTACATTGCCCTCGCGGGGCTCTGGGCTGCCCCGATAAGTGGAGCCTCAATGAACCCGATTCGTTCCTTTGCACCTGACTTTGTTCGCGGCGATCTGACTACCACGTGGATCTATATCATCGGACCCGTTATTGGTGCCCTCATCGGGGTTGTCTTTGAATGGATTCTTAAAGGAAAGGCCACAGCCACGGGTTCGATTGCAGCACAGGGAACGATCCGCAACTGATGACACCTACGCCATTGCAAAGAAAGGAGAATCATTATGATACCCAATGACGACAAGTCAAAGGCTCCTGAATCGAAGCCTGGATCGAAACCCGATGCGAAGGACGATCTGAAATCACTGCCCCTGGCGGAAGTGGAGAAGAAATTGGGATCCTCGCCAGACGGCCTCAGCCAAGCCGAGGCCGCAAAGCGCCTGGCCCAATATGGGCCGAATGAACTTACCGAAAAGAAGACAAATCTTTTCCTGAAGTTCCTCTCCTATTTTTGGGGACCCATCCCGTGGATGATCGAGATAGCTGTGATTCTCTCGGGCGTGGTCGGGCACTGGCCGGATTTTTTCATCATCCTCCTTTTGCTGGTGGCCAATGCGGTAGTCGGCTTCTGGGAGGAACATGAAGCGAGCAATGCCATCGAGGCCCTGAAAGCCAAACTGGCGGTCAAGGCCAGGGTGAAACGAGATGGGAAGTGGATCAACCCGCCGGCGCGTGAGTTGGTGCCGGGCGATGTCATCCGCATGCGGCTGGGCGACATCGTGCCGGCGGATGCACGGCTGCTTGACGGCGACCCGGTGGAAGTGGATCAATCCGCGTTGACCGGCGAGTCGTTGCCCGCCGAGCGCAAATCGGGCGACGCGGTGTTCTCTGGTTCGATCATCCGCCAGGGTGAAATCGGCGCGATGGTATATGCCACGGGCGAGAAAACCTACTTCGGAAAGACTGCGCAACTGGTGCAGGAGGCACACACAGTCAGCCATTTTCAGAAGGCAGTTTTGAAAATCGGCAATTACCTTATTATCTTGGCGGTAGTTTTGGTTGCGGTGATAATTGGTTTTGCAATTTATCGCGGCGACGCGATCCTCACTACGCTGCAGTTCGCATTGGTGTTGACCGTGGCCGCAATTCCCGTGGCGATGCCGACGGTTTTGTCAGTGACGATGGCGGTAGGTGCGCGCCTGCTAGCCAAAAAAGAGGCGATTGTGAGCCGGTTGGTGGCCATCGAGGAATTAGCGGGCGTTGATGTGCTATGCGCGGACAAGACCGGCACTCTGACCCAGAACAAACTGACGCTGGGCGATCCGTTCAGCGTGAACAATGTCCCCGCCGAACAAGTCATCCTCAACGCGGCGCTGGCGTCGCGTGCGGAAAATAACGACACGATTGATATGGCCGTCTTAGGGGGGCTGAAGGATAAAGAGGTATTGAAAGGCTACCAGGCGGTCCATTTTCAGCCATTTGATGCAGTGCATAAGCGTACCGAAGCAACAGTAAAGGACAAAGATGGAAAGACGTTCAAGGTGACCAAGGGCGCGCCGCAGGTGATTTTGGCGTTGTCGGCCAATGCCGAGCAAGTGAAGCCCGCCGTAGATAAGGCGGTCAACGAATTCGCGGCACGCGGCTTTCGTTCGCTGGGCGTGGCCCGGGCCGAGGGTGACGGAGAGTGGCAACTTATTGGTGTGTTACCCCTGTTCGATCCGCCCCGGGAAGATGCCAAGGCCACCATTGCAACGGCGCTGGCAATGGGCGTAAAGGTCAAGATGGTTACGGGGGATGCACTGGCTATAGCCCAGGAAACCGCCAAAAAGTTGGACATGGGTGCAAACATCCTTGATGCCGCCAGTTTGGGCGACTCGAAGAAGAAAGAGACCACAGAGGTGGCTGAGTCCATCGAGAAGGCCGATGGTTTCGCCCAAGTGTTCCCTGAGCATAAGTTCCACATTGTGGATGTCTTGCAACAACGCGGCCACATTGTCGGCATGACGGGCGACGGAGTGAACGACGCTCCCGCGCTGAAAAAAGCTGACTGCGGCATCGCCGTCTCGGGCGCAACGGATGCGGCACGTGCGGCGGCGGCCATCGTGCTGATGACCCCCGGCCTGTCAGTGATTATTGATGCGATCAAGGAGAGCCGGAGAATTTTCCAGCGGATGAACAGCTACGCGATCTACCGTATCGCCGAGACTCTGCGCGTGCTGTTGTTCATGACCCTGTCGATCCTGGTATTTAACTTCTATCCCGTGACCGCGGTGATGATCGTGATGCTGGCGTTGCTTAACGACGGCGCCATCCTGTCTATTGCCTATGACAATGTTCATTACAAGGACAAGCCCGAAGAATGGAACATGCGCATGGTGCTGGGGATCTCCACGGTGCTGGGAGTTATCGGGGTAGTGTCTGCCTTTGGACTGTTTTATCTCGGTGAGCGCGTATTTCATCTCGACCGTGCACACATTCAGACGCTTATGTATTTGAAGTTATCGGTGGCGGGACATCTGACGATCTTCCTCACGCGCACGCGTGGTCCGTTATGGTCCATCCGCCCGGCAAAAATTTTATGGATTGCGGTGCTCGGAACGCAAATCGTAGCGACGTTGATTGCGGTCTATGGACTGTTCATGACGCCGCTCGGCTGGGGCTGGGCCGGGTTCGTGTGGGGATACGCGCTAGTGTGGTTCCTCGTGAACGACCGCGTGAAACTGCTCGCGTATCGGATTTTTGACCCCGCCAAAGCCGAATTTAAGCCTGAAGCTAAGGCAGAATCTCAGCCTGAAGCCAAGGCGGAACCTGAAGCCAAGGCGGAACCTGAAGCCAAGGCGGAACCTGAAGCCAAGGCGGAACCTGAAGCCAAGGCGGAACCTGAAGCCAAGGCTGAACCTGAAGCCAAGGCAGAACCTGAAGCCAAGGCAGAACCTGAAGCCAAGGCAGAACCTGAAGAGAAGGCGGAACCTGAAGACAAGGCGGAAACAGCGTCCGATTTGACGCCGGGAATGGTCAAGCGGGTCCATGAACTTTACGAGAAACTGGGGCGCGAGGATGTTCTAGCTGTTCAGAAATGGGAGAAGGCGGAGCGGAAGAAGGCAAAGGGTGAGGTTCCAAAAGTTGAACCCAATAAATAATCAGGCGCGAACAACACGGCGGGCATGGCCAGAGGGACGACGATGAAAATCAAATCAAAGGATTTCCGTGTGCACCCCGGAGAGAAGGTTAATCTCAAAGATTGGCCAACTATTGTGAAGCCTTATTGCAAGTCGAAAAAGCAGTATCAAAAACTCCTTGAAGAACACGTTGAGGAGTTGAGTTCCCTGCAACGTCTGCATTACGCATCCAACCATTATGCATTGCTGTTGATTTTTCATGGGATGGATGCAGCAGGCAAGGACGGTGCCATCCGACACGTCATGTCCGGGGTCAATCCGCAAGGGTGCCAGGTTTTCAGTTTCAAGCAGCCGAGTGCCGAAGAACTGGAGCACGATTTTCTTTGGCGCACGACACGCTGTCTGCCCGAACGCGGACGGATCGGCATCTTCAATCGTTCCTACTATGAGGAGGTGCTAATTGTTCGCGTGCACCCAGAGATTCTTCACAGCCAAGGGCTTCCGGATGAGTTGATCGACGAAAAGACCATCTGGGAGGAGCGGTATCGTTCCATTGTCGACCTGGAGGAACATCTCCACCGTAACGGCACCCGGATCATCAAGTTCTTCCTGCATCTGTCGGAGGACGAGCAGAGGAAAAGGTTTCTTGAGCGTATTGATGAGCCGGAGAAGAACTGGAAATTCAGCGACTCTGATATTCAGGAGAGGAAATACTGGAAGCATTACATGAAGGTTTATGAGGCTTGTCTTAAAGAAACCGCCACCGCGCATGCGCCCTGGTACGTTGTTCCCGCTGATGATAAAGAGAATGCCAGGTTGATAGTTTCACAAATAGTCCTCGATACGCTTAATGAGCTTAAGATGGCATATCCCAAGACCACCGCGAAACGTCGGCTGGAACTGGAAACATTCCGCAAACAACTCTCGGGAGAAAACCATGACAAATAAAAAGCAGCAGTGCGAAATCGGCATGATCGGCTTGGGCGTCATGGGGCGCAATTTATTGCTGAACATGGCCGACCACGGCATCAGCGTGGCAGGCTATGACAAGGACTCGGCTAAGGTCGCGGCCCTGTACCAGGAAGCCGAACAGCGCGACGCTCATGGCGCAGAAGAAATCAAAGCGTTCATTGCCTTGTTGCGCAGCCCGCGTGCAGTCATGCTGCTCGTGCCTGCCGGCGCTCCCGTGGACTCAGTTATTAAGGATTTGTTGCCGCTCCTGGACCAGGGCGACCTGATCATCGATGCCGGCAACTCCTACTTCAAAGATACCGAGCTACGAGCCAGCCGTCTGGCGGCAAATGGCATTCATTTCCTTGGCGTGGGGGTGTCTGGTGGCGAAGAAGGCGCTCGTCACGGGCCGAGCATCATGCCCGGCGGGCCGAAAGAAGCCTACGAACGGGTCCGGCTCATCATGGAGGCCGCGGCTGCCAAGGTCGGCGATGCACCTTGTGTGACCTGGCTGGGACCGGGATCTGCCGGGCATTTCGTCAAGATGGTCCATAACGGCATCGAGTATGGGGTGATGCAGCTTCTCGCGGAGACCTACGACCTGATGAGACGCGGCCTCGGCCTAAACGACGACGAACTGCAGGAGGTGTACAGCTCCTGGAATAAGGGAGAGCTCAATGGCTATCTCGTTGAGATCACCGGGCGTATTTTCTCCAGGCAGGACGAGAGGACCGGCAAGCGGCTGATTGACGAAATCCTCGACGTGGCCAGACAGAAAGGCACCGGCATGTGGACCTCACAAAGCGCAATGGAACTGCAGGTGCCGATCCCGACCATTGACATTGCGGTTTCGATGCGTGATTTATCAACCTTCGGAGAGGAACGCGAGCAGGCCAGCGCGATGTACCCGCGCCCCACGAGACCCTTGGTCGGCGACCGCATTACCTTCCTCGCGCAACTGGACCGAGCGCTTTTCACCGGGGTGGTCATAACCTATGCCCAGGGCATGGCGCTTTTGGCGGTAGCTTCTGAAAAGTACCAATATCATCTCGACCTTGAAGCCGTGGCACGGATTTGGCGTGGTGGCTGCATCATCCGGGCCGCCCTGCTTGAGGAGGTTTGCGCCGCGTTCCGTGCCAGGCCCGATCTGCCGAACCTGCTGCTTGATCCCAATCTGGCGCACCAGGTAATGGAACATCAGGAGAATTTACGCCTGATGGTGTGCCAGGCGGCCGGGTCAGGGGTGCCGGTACCGGGGCTGATGGCCTCGCTTGGTTATCTCGACGGTTATCGCAGCGCCTGGCTGCCAGCCAATCTCATCCAGGCCCAGCGCGATTATTTCGGCGCGCACACCTATGAGCGCGTCGACGCCAAGGGCACCTTTCATACCGAATGGGAGAGCAAGTGATGACCAGGGAATCGAATGACCAACTCGAACCGACCGTGTTCATTATTTTTGGTGGAGCGGGTGACCTGACCTGGCGAAAACTCGTACCGGCCTTGTTTGACCTGTCCCATGACCGCAGCATGCCTGCCGATTTTGCGGTCATAGCGGTGGATCGCGTTGAAATGAGCGACGAAAAATTTCGCCAGCGGCTCCACGACGGCATCAAGAAGTTCTCGCGCCAGGGCAAGATTCAAAGTAGCGAATGGACAGAGATTGCGAAGCGGATTACCTACCAGCAGGGCGATTTCAAAAAACTGTCGACCTATACGGCACTGGATAACGCTTGTACGAAACTGGAAAAACAATGGGGTACCAAAGCCCAGCGCATCTTTTACATGGCCACGCCGCCGAGCATGTTCGGCGAAATCCCGAAGTATCTCGGCAAGGCCGGACTGACGCTTGACCGGAAATGGGCGCGGATTGTCGTGGAAAAACCGATCGGTTATGATCTGGAATCCGCCCGGACCTTGAACGCCATCCTCTTGGCCAATTTCGAGGAATCCCAGATTTTCCGCATCGACCATTATCTGGGCAAGGAAACGGTGCAGAACATTTTGGCGTTCCGCTTTGCCAATCCGCTCTTCGAACCGCTCTGGAACCGGCGTTATGTTGATTATGTCACCATCACTGCCGTTGAGGCGGTAGGTGTCGAACATAGAGGAGACTATTACGACCATGCGGGTGCGCTGCGCGATATGGTGCAAAATCACCTGATGCAACTGCTCTGTCTAGTGGCGATGGAGCCGATGGTCTCCTTTGAGGCCGACGAGATTCGCAACAAGAAGGTGGACGTCCTCCATGCCGTTCGTCCGATTCACCCGGATGCCGTCCATCAATGCATCGTGCGCGGACAATACGGCAAGGGTTGGGTTGGTGGCAAGAAGGTGCCCGGTTATCGCGAAGAAGACGGCGTATCGCCTGAATCTCAAACTGAGACATTTGTGGCGCTAAGATTGTTCATCGACAACTGGCGCTGGCAGGGCGTGCCCTTCTATCTGCGCACCGGGAAACAGCTAACCCGGCAGGCCTCGGAAATCGCCATCCAATTCCACAGCGTTCCGCATCAGTCGTTTCCGCCCGAGGCTTCCCTTGCCTGGCAACCGTCCCGGCTCGTAATCACGATCCAGCCGGAGGAAGGAATCGTGCTGGGCTTTCAGGCAAAATATCCCGGGCCAAAGATGCAACTGCGTCCGGTGGACATGCGGTTCAATTACCGTGAGAGCTTTGCCGCACCCTCTCCAGATGCCTATGAAACCTTACTTTGGGACGTGATGAAGAATGATGCCACCCTGTTTATGCGCGCAGATCAGGTGGAAGCGGCCTGGCAGCTGTTGATGCCGGTACTCGATGTCTGGGCGGTAGCGCCTCCCAATGACTTCCCCAATTATGCCGCAGGCACCTGGGGGCCGGAGGAGACCCAAGGCCTGTTGGCTTACGGACACAGTTGGCCCCTGCCGGTTGAATTGGAGAGGCCGTGCGAGAATAAGAAGAGGGCAACCCGCGCCGGGAGCGCCAAGAAGGAGGTCCGGTGATAGTTGTCACCACAATCTCGCCGCGGGACTTCGATGCGGTTCTTTTCGATCTTGACGGGGTGCTGACAAGGACGGCAAGTGTGCATGCTTCAGCCTGGAAAAAACTGTTTGATAGTTTTCTCGAAGCACGCGCCGCGCATGCGGGTGAGCCGTTCGTCCCTTTTGATATCGCAACCGACTATCCGCGTTTCGTCGATGGAAAACCGCGTTACGACGGTGTCTCGGCCTTTCTCACGTCACGCGGAATCGAATTGCCGTGGGGTGTGCCCGATGACGGCCCCGACGTGCAAAGTGTGAGCGCATTGGGCAATCTAAAGGACCGATATTTCCTACAGCACCTTGAGCAGTACGGTGTAGAGGTCTATGAAACTTCGATCGCTCTGGTGCACAAACTACGAGTGCAGGGGATCAAANCCGCCGTCGTATCCTCAAGCGTCAACTGCGCGGCAGTCCTCAATTCAGCTGATATAGCGCAGCTTTTCGATGCGAGGGTGGACGGGACCGACGTCGGCCGCCTCTCTCTCAAGGGCAAGCCGGCACCGGACGCTTTTCTTGAGGCGGCACGGCGCGTCGGAGCAGAACCTTCGCGGGCCATCGTCGTGGAGGATGCGATCGTTGGCGTCGAAGCCGGTCGCGCTGGCGGTTTCGGCTGCGTCATCGGCGTTGACCGCAGCGGGCACGCGAATGCGCTACGCGTTGCCGGTGCTGATGTTGTGGTGCCCGATCTGGCGCAGGTCGGGGTGGCATTGGAACCGTCCTCCGCTTGGTCATTGGTGTTTGAGGGGCTCGATCCGGTGCAGGAGGGTATCCGCGAAGCTTTGTGCACCCTGGGCAATGGCTATTTTGCGACACGCGGTGCCGCTGCCGGCGTGGTCGCGGATAACATTCATTATCCCGGGACCTACCTTGGTGGCGGTTACAACCGGTTGCGCACAGACATTGTCGGCCGGGTGGTCGAGAACGAGGATCTTGTTAATTTTCCCAACTGGCTTACGCTCGAGTTCAGCATTGCCGATGAGGACTGGTTCGATGCCAAAAAAGTCGAGATATTGTCGTACCGTCAGGAGCTTGATCTGCAGTGTGGCATGCTGCTGCTGAGCATAAGTTTCAAGGACGGCCAGGGGCGATGCAGTACGCTCAAGGAGCGACGCCTAGTCTCGATGGGCGACATGCATCTGGGCGCGTTGGAACTGGCGCTGACCGCCAACAACTGGTCTGCCGGAGTCACGGTACGTTCGGCGATTGACGGGCGCATTGTCAACGCAGGTGCGAAGCTATATCGCAAATTCAACAATAAGCATCTGGAGCCGCTGGCAGGAAAGGTTGTTGGTGCAGACGGTGTGTACCTGTCGGTACGCACCTGCCAATCAAATATTCATGTCGCGCAGGTGGCGAGAACGCAAGCCTTCCGTGATGGACAGATTCTAAAGACCCGGCGCCGGGTCATCAAGAAACCGGGATACATAGCGCAGGAGCTCAAATTCAAAGTTAAGCAAGGTGAGACTCTGGTTCTGGAGAAGCTGGCTTCGTTCTATACCTCGCGTGACCACGCCATTTCGGAGTGCGGGCTTGAGGCGCACAAGGCAGTTGCTCGCGCTGGTCGTTTCGATGCCGTGATGGCGGACCATGTGCTCGCATGGAAACACCTGTGGCGCCGCTTCGACATGCATATCGAACCGGCCGGTCCCGACTTCAAGCTAAATGTGCCGATGCTGGTTCGATTGAACATGTTTCATCTGCTACAGGCGATCTCGCCCAACTCCATCGGCCTCGATATCAGCGTGCCGGCGAGGGGTTGGACCGGGGAAGCGTATCAGGGGCATGTATTCTGGGATGAACTGTTCATCTTCCCGTTCTTCAATTATCGAATGCCGGAAATCACCCGATCACTTTTGATGTACCGCTACCGGCGCCTGGGCGAGGCGCGTGCCGCTGCCTCTGCGGCTGGATACAAGGGAGCGATGTTCCCCTGGCAGAGCGGAAGCGATGGCCAGGAGGAGACCCAGGCGCTCAACCTCAACCCGCGCTCGCAACGCTGGGTGCACGACAACTCCTATTTGCAGCGACACGTGGGTAGTGCCATTGCTTACAACGTCTGGCAATACTTCCAGGTCACTCATGACGTCGAGTTTTTGCATATATATGGTGCGGAACTCATACTCGAAATCGCCCGCTTCTGGTCGAGCATCGCGAGCTGCGATGGCGATGGCGGACGTTACCGAATCTGCGGCGTGATGGGTCCCGACGAGTTTCACGATGGCTATCCGGATTCGGTAGCGCCCGGTCTCAGCAACAACGCCTATACCAACATCATGGCTGTTTGGGTGCTGTGCCGAGCGCTGGAGATGATAGACCTGTTGTCCGACGTACGTCGCACCGAACTCACCACGCGTCTTGGCTTGTCTGAGGAGGAGATCTCGCGATGGGACGATATCAGTCGCAGGATGTTTGTACCGTTCCATGACGAGGGGATCATCAGCCAGTTCGAGGGCTACGAAAAATTACGTGAACTCGATTGGGAGGACTACCGGACCCGGTACGGCAATATTCAGCGTCTCGATCTTATCCTCGAGTTGGAAAACGATAGTGCCAATAATTACAAGCTCTCGAAACAGCCAGACGTGCTTATGTTGTTCTACCTGTTTTCCTCCGAGGAAATCAGCGAACTGTTCGAGCGTCTGGGCTATCCCTTCGGATACGAGACCATCCCGCGGAACATCGCCTACTATGCCGGCCGTTCGGCTCACGGTTCAACGCTGAGTCGGGTGGTGTATGCCTGGGTGCTGGCGCGCTCCGACCGTGCGCGTGCGATAGACTTCTTTGCGGAGGCACTGCAGAGCGACGTGTGCGATATTCAGCATGGCACTACTGCGGAGGGTGTCCACCTGGGGGCTATGGCGGGAACTGTCGACCTGGTGCAACGGGTATCGACGGGTATCGAGGTCAGAGGCGATGTCTTGTGGCTCAATCCGGAATTGCCGCGGGAGATAGAGCGCCTCGACATGCGCATCCGGTACCGCGGACATTCACTTGATTTGCGGCTGACGCGTGACTCGCTAACGGTCCGCGGACGTGATGGTGCGGCGGCACCGATTTCCTTGTGCGCCAACGGTGAAGCATGCGAATTCATCAGCGGTACAACCCGCGTATTTCGAATGAACAACGAGGGAAAGGATGGTGTGATCGTCTAAAAGGACCCCGAGATAAAGTATGATCAGCGGGGTCTGATCCATGGACACGCTTGTCGAATCCAATCCGGTAGTGTTTCAACTGATTGAGTGGTTCTTTGTAAACAACATTCATATCGATAAGAATGCAAGACCCGATGAGGTATGAGCGATGAAAATTTTCGCCAGCGGCTCCACGACGGCGTCAAGAAGTTCTTGCGTCAGGGTAAGGTTCAAAGTGGCGAATGGACTGAGTTCGCGTATGTTGATAGCCACTTAGTCGGACCTTGGTGAGCCCGACTAAGTGGGTTGTGGCTATCGCTGGTATTGGCTGTCGTCTGTTAAGCTGCCCAGGATGGCGTTGGCATCGGCCAAGTTCGCTTTCATCCCTTCTAGTTCCTTTGAACTGTACTTATTAGAACCTTTATTGATTTCTTTTTCGAGCCGAGTGATTTTTTGCTGGATTGACTCCGGTCGCATTGAACATTCTCGCATGCCATCTTTTGTTCCCATATTCATGTCAGCATTAGCAAAAGAGGCTGTCGGAACTACGATAGCAAACAGTGCAGAGATTAGTACGATTGTTTTTTTCATGGTGGTTATTCTCCTTTAGTTGTAGCGGTTACTTGACCCACTTAACTAATAGCATTTACTATGCCAAAGTATAACAACCTGTTATCGCTCGTGTCACATGAGATCCTCATTTCAATACAGAGAATATTCGACATGTAAAGTAGAATATTCCTCTAAGGACTTAGCGAGCCGTCAAGGGTTAATCCGTTATGGCTAAAAACCGGAGGTGGGTTCCTAGGGAGCGAACTAGCTGGGATCAGCGCTGAAGAACTACGGTTCCTCTCGTAATTGCCATCCACCCACGGACCTGATTGCCGTGTCGAGGCACTGGGTGTGCAGTGCAGGTCTCCGCCGTTGGTGGGCCAGGAGCGTCCTGGGGGAGGATTACCCGCATTTTACTGTTGTGGCCCTACCTGATGACATTTGTCTGATGATTTTGTCTACAGTTCGATTTTTCATTCTGGTAAAGCAGGTAACCCCGGCGCAGACTAATGAAGCGCCGAACATCGTCGTTCCATCGAGCGATGATCGCTCCCGACGAGTCCCTCTCCTGTACCCCTTTGCGAACCTCGATTGAGCCAGACATGTCGTCTATCCCGCCGTTAAAAAACACTTTGCGCGCCGACAGTGGAACCGCGTCGTAGAGCGCGGAAACCACTGCGATCCCGGACTCAATCGGGAGCACCTTGCGGTAATCGGTGATTTCGATGCGGACGCCGCCCAACTCCCGATTTACATACTTAGGCTCGCTGGCTTTTCCTGGCAAGCTCACCGGAGTGAAGCGTATCGGCTCGAAGTGAAGCCCGGGCAAATCTTGCGCGTTCAGCTTCAGTGCCAGCGTTTGTGCGTCAATGCTCGGCCAACCGACTAGCCGAAAAGGGAGATCACTGCCGCGCCCTTCGGAGGCGCTGGTACCCTCCAGGAGACCGATGCCCGGATAAAGGAGTGCCGATTCGAAAGTAGGGAGGTTCGGGCTGGTTGCCACCCACGGGAGCCCGGTGTCTGGCCAGCGCATCCAACGCTGCCACCCTTGCATCCGAACCACACTGAGCTCAAGGTGCGACAGTCCAGGCAGCATCCTTTCTCCCTTTATCATTTCTGCCAGTTCTCCGACCGTCATGCCGTGGGCCACAGGTATCGGGTAGGGCGAGGTAAAGGTCGCCGGCAGATCGCGACGTACGAATCCGGAGACATATTTGCCGCCAAGAGGGTTGGGCCGGTCGAGGACCTCGAACGGGACCCCTGCCTCGGCTGCCGCCTGCATTACGAAACCCATTGTGGATATGAAGGTGTAAAACCGCACGCCAACGTCCTGAATATCGAACAGCACGAGGTCGAGGCCCCTGAGATCCTCCGGGTTTGGCTTCTTGGCTGTTCCGTAAAGGCTCTTTACTGGTATGCCGTTGAAACTGCCGTCGGTTAGGCGCATACCATCCTCTGCCGCACCCTTAAGGCCGTGCTCGGGGGTGAATATGACAGCAGGGAGGACCCCCATTCTCGCCATCAATTCGAGCAGGTGGACGCCGGAAACCATTGCCGACTGGTTGGTCACCAGGGCGAATCTTTTCCCTTTGAGCGACTGGAACCCTGCCTCGCTGAGGACTTCTGCGCCAGTTTTGACCGCAGCCGCCCGTGAAAGGTTGGGACACAAAATTGCGAGCAGGGTAGATACAATTATGAGGAAGTGCACCACGTGGACCCGCTTTGATACCCAGTGCTTCACCATATTATTGAAGTACAATGGCCGATTCTCCATCTGTGTAAACCTGGATTGCAAAATCAAAAATCACTACTGATCTGCCAAACCTGCCAAGTTCTCCTTTATCCATGACCTCCTATTCTATGTGAAATATAAACGGGTGATTTGTTCTTGTTAAAAGTATCCATTCCATATTCATACCACAGGACTGAGGCGTGGAAGAGAAGGGAAAAAATATCGTCCGAGTCTCTCCGCTCGGAGGAAACACTATGCAAATTTTCTATATAGTTTATCAACTCTTTGCGCAGAATGACGGCACGCTGTTGTTGTTTGTCGTAAAAGAAAAAGTAGTTGCTGTTCGCCTCGAGAAGGACTAGTGGAGCCTGATCAAGATGAACAGTCTTATCGAAACCTATACGGTAATGTTTCAACTGATTGAGTGGCTCTTTGTAGACAGCATCCATATCGATAAGGATGGAAGACCCGATAAGCAGCAGGTAGAGCAGAAATACGGTGAGGATAAAGAAACGCGAGTATGACTCGTGATCTCCTTTGAATACTGTGCAAAACAGCAGGTAGTCCAGGGATATGTAGAGGGAGAAAGAGAGCAGGTAGTAACCGGTCGGATTTCCGAATTTTATGACTAAAATTAATCCGCAAGTAAGCAGAAGTACCGGGAACAGGTATAGCACTCCCTGGAAAAGGCGATGCATCAGCAGGGGTTTTTTTACCCCAAACAGGTAGCGGATTATATGGCTGCCAACAGAAGCGACCAGAATGGCAACAACAATCAGGTAGATCTTTTCGATGCTGGACGCGAGATAATCCTGGAGGCTAAAGAATAACTCTGCTCGTATACCGAACATACGAAAAAAGACGATATTGTAGAAGACTCCTGTACAAAGGAAAATCGCAGTTAAGCTTAAGTATAACGACTGGAGTTCGTTGATCCTGAAGGAGAAAGTACGTTCAACGCTGTTTTCTTTGGTCATCTCACCCTCGTCTAACTTACCGATCTCAGTTTTAATTCAATTCAAGCCGTTTATCCCCGCCTTTTTCAGGAACGGGTTATCTGGATTAACTTTTGTTGTAAGGAGAGGAAGGAATTGCAAAATAGGATATTATTAGTTGTCGTAGCACAACCACTACATTAGAGGATAAAAGGCATGGCTGTCATCGCAACACACGCGACTATAAGCAGTATCGTGTTGCCAATAAAGTACGGCACAACGCATAGGGCCATTCCACTGCACAGCATCTTGAAATTGTGGGTTTTCTTTCCATACATAAAGTAGCCCGATCCGATCAGGCCCGCCACAAGGCTGACAATGATGGTGGCCATGCTCAGGTTACCAAGTAATGATCCAAAGTCCAGAGCCGATGCGGTGGAACCAGAGGCGCCTGATTGAAGCTTTTCCGCCATATCACCCATCCCTGCTAGACCCTGCGCAATATTCGTCATTTCGACCTCATCAGTGTATGTTTGGAGCATGTTGCAGTTTACAATGGTGCAAAAGTAAAAAGCTGGTTTCCAGCTCATTCTCCGCATCAGAAATAGACTGGCCGACAAGATACTCGTACTTTTTAGCTACCTGGGTAGCATCTAATTCCCTGCCTTGCTGGCGGTTTATGCCGGCCTCAAGCTCTGACAACATTAAGTAATCGTATATATTGTCGTACAACTGCATGGTTTTAATGATGGATAGCTTGAGGTTGCGGAAAATATTAGATTCATTGTGTTCAATAAACATATTTACTGCAACATTAGCCTCACCAAGGGCACCAATGTAGTCATGCTGAGATATGCCTGATTTACAAAGTGACTCCAGTCTTTTAAGCGCACTTAGCGCATTCTCCGCTCTCTCGAGAATCACTTTAACCGCAAGATGTGAACGATCCTGCTTCATTGCGTTATGGCACTTTTCATAAATATTCAGAGATAATTTTGAAGCATTCTCTGTCATAAGGACGCCTCTCTCTTCCAGAGGGAAATATGATTTGGAAAATGCCACTTTTGAAGAAGCCAACAATATTAGTGCAATGAAACAAGGCATGATTACAGCATGTTTCGTCATGAATTCCTTTTGCAATCCATTAGAAAAAGAGCGGCATCTCAAGGGGTGTTACACGGTGCAGTTATACCTGCTGCCCTCCCTCCGACTGGAAATATCGGAGTACCGATGTTTTGTCTGCTATTCACTCGATTGCTGAAATGTCATTAATTATATTGGGTGCTGCTTCCTCTGTTATTTTTAGTGTTGCCTCCTCAGCTAGCCTGGCAAGGAGCAGACCCTGATCTGTTATGCTGTAATCTGAGACAATGGTGGAATAATCACGGGACGCAAACTTGTATCCATTTAGCCATAGGTCCAATCTGACACGCAAATCGCATTTTCCTTCAAGTTTTATGAGCCCTGACATTTGTTCTACTTCGGTTGTAACGTCGGAAATGTCGATTCCTCTTCTCGCATTCACAGGCAACTTCCTCACCGAGATTACCGTATATCCCGCCGAATTCAGTTTTTTTCTTAAACTGCGAGCTATCAAATCTCCGAAATCCACCGGCAAAACAGCCTTTCCTACCGCTTTCCCCTCGCTGTCATTCACAGTCACGAGAGTAATTTTTCGCGGGATGACCATCTTATTATCTGGTGGGTTCTTTAATAGTGGAGATTTTTGCGAGTGCAATGACGTTTCCGTGCCCCTTGCTGGTCGCCATTGATTCCCACTCATCAGCAGATAGACGACTTCCGCTCTATTTGCTGAGCTGGCTACAGGTTTCGATAGAAAGGATGCCTTTTTGTCCGTGGTCGCGCATCCCGCTATGATGCTCGCACACCATGTCAAAAGCATTGTCCCCATTATCATTGGATTCATAGTCGCTCCTGGTACTCAACTCTTGGGCTGACTGCCCGCCACTTGCCACGATGTTTGGGAAAATAGATGCTGATTTTTTGTCGTCTCACAACCAGATATAATGCCAATACACAAGATCAGCATAAGATCAGCAGGACTGCACCAATTATTCTTCTGATCATGAATACTCTCCAGTGGGGTATCAGGCACGAATCTGGGCTAATGTCTCTGTTTGGACTTGTGCTTTTTCTTTGAAAGCTTCAGCTTTGTGGCCTTTCCCCTTTTTTCTTTCCTGCTTTCAGCAGAAACTGTCCGGTGTGATCCAAGCTTTACGGTGCGGTCATCTCCTAGATTGCTTAACAAGTAGCGCGGTTCGGTGAAATAGGGATCCGCAGCGCGAGCTGCTTCCAGTAGGATTTTCGCCTTTTCCAGGTCACCTGTTTTTATGCTGAGTCTTCCAAGCGCGTTTAACGCCTTGGCATGGGTTGGGCTGAGGTCGATTGCCGCCTGGTACTGGCCGCGGGCGGACTCGTACTCCTTCTTATACTCATACATGATGCCGAGCCTGTAGTGGCCGTTAGCATTATTAGGTGCAAGTTCGACCGCATCCTTGAGAAGTGGCAGTAATGCTTCGTATTTTTTCTGCTTGGCGTAGCTGGCGACCAAGGCGCTCCGTATTTCGTCGTCGTTTCGGTCCAGCCGCAAAAGCTCCCGGTACTGGTCCTCAGCTTCGTCGACCTTTCCACTCTTGCCATACTGAAGTGCCAGTTCCTTCCTGGTCTCTATATTGTCCGGTGCAAGCTTTACGGCCACTAAATACTCATATATTGCCTTGTCGGGCTCCTTGTCCTTTACATAGACCCGGGCCAGCTTGAAATGGAGGATCGGATTCTCGCCTCGCAGCTTGAGAAGCTCGGTGTATTCTTCAATTGATTTCTGGAATTTACCGCGCAAGGTATACATATCGGCCAGTCGTCGACGGGCATCTCCGTTCTTCGGATCATACTGAAGCGACTCCCGATATTGGGATTCTGCCTCATCAAGCAATCCCTTACGTTCATAGAGGATTCCCAGGGTGTAGTGGATGGAGGAGTTCGACGGATCAAGGCTTAATTCTTGCCGATAGGTGATGACGGCCTCATCATCATTGCCGGCGGCCACTTGTGCGTCTCCCAGTTTCTCAAGGGCATCCGGCCAGCCCGGCCGCTTCTTCAGAACATTTTCGTACGATTCGACCGCCTTAGCATAGCTGTGAGCCAGCAATTGCTGGTCGCCTTGCTGCATAAGCTGATCGATGACGGCATTTTTGGGATTTACCCCGGCCAACTGCAATTCCTGGTCTGCCTGAGACTTGTCTCCCTTCTGCTGGTAAAGCCAAGCCAACTGTTTATGGATTTCCTTGTTGTAAGGGTTGGAACGTTCAACAGTGTTCAGCTCGCGGATGGAGTCATCCAACTTACCGCTTTTGTTATAAGCTTCGGCGAGTTCCAACCTCACTTGTTCATTGGCAGGCTCCTTGGCGAGAACTTTGAGATACTCCTCGGCAGCCAGGTCAAGCTTTCCCTGCTTGGCATAGGCCTCAGCCAGCCAGGTACGCGCAGTTGTGTCTTCAGGATAACCCTTCAAAGCCTCTTGCGAGTGGAAAAGAAGCAGTGCTGTGCCACCTCCTCTGTTTAGAAGCTTGGCCAATCCCCGATGGTAACGGGGGGCTGCATCCCCCCTGAGGGCCTCACTCAATTCTTTTGCCGCTGCATTGTCCGAGTGCTGTTCCAGCAGCAGTAAACCCAGGTTACCATGCGCCTGGCTGAGTGTAGGATCGGCCGCTACGGACTTCCTATATTCATTAATTGCCTGTTCTGAAAGCCCTTTACGCTCAAACTGATACCCCTTCACCAGATGACCGACCCCACCATCAGGGCAAAGACCGAGAATCCGATCGGCAATTTTGTCGGTTATCTCTGTCTGGGAAGAAGCGAGAGTCTTGTTTGCCTCCGCGCAAGGGTCAGGTCTGCTTCCCCAGGTAAAACCGCACATTGGCATGGCCCACATAAGAAGAGTAAAGGTACGAAGAAGCATCCCAGTTTTTGGCCAAAGCAGGAACAGCCTTTTAATCGTCATTCCTAATGTCCTTACTGCCACAGTGCATTGGACTTACTCCCTTCGCAATTCGCACACAGATATCTAGTGTTTTCTTTGCCTCGTGACGTGATACTTTCGGTTGGGCCTTTTGTTAAAAAAAAGCCTTTACCTGGCGAACCGACGTCTCGCAGGCGGGGGCTATCCAGACATTTACCTTCACTTGGTTTTATAGGGAAGGACGACGAAATCACCCTTTCTATTCTTTGCCCAACTTGATTCGTCGTGGCTTTGCCACAGGTTTTTCTTTGCCGTAGCTGGTCTAAGTGAGCCGGACAGCAGAGATCTCAAGGTTGATCAGGTACCGCACGGCCTCTTTGGCGCGTGGGTGAATAGCCAATGCATCGTAGCATGGCGAGTGTGGTTTGGTAGATTTAGCTTGAAAGAGTACCTTATATGTGGCAAAATGCTTTGCATACATATTATCGGTGCACAATCCGTAGAAGTCAACAGTTTTTTCCTGCCGGCTTGAGAAGGCCAAATGGGAGCCAGAGCCTGTCCTGGTTGAAGGCATCTTCTGTTTTCTGGACAAAGACCCCAAGTGGGTGTGGGATATCCCGCTGTGAAATGCCTATGTGTTATTGTCAATCCAAGAGCATCCTGGAGCCTTTGGCGTATAGGATATTGATAATTAGTGGCATTTGTGACAAAGTGGCTGCAAAAGTGGACCGATCATTTGGACAGGAGATAGTGAATTCTATGGATGAGAGCAGCAGTAAGGTAGCGGATATCATAGACAATATACGTCGCGTCTTCCAAGTGGTTAACGAGCATTCGAAAAGAGCAGAGAAGGATACTGGAATAACCGGTCCTCAACTCTGGGCGATCAAAACCATTGCAGAATATGCCCCGATTAAAGGCGCAGAACTGGCACGGCGCATGTATCTCCATCCGACCACGATTGTCGGTATTCTTGACCGTCTCGAGGCGCGGGGACTTGTGGTGAAAACGCGATCCACGGTTGATCGAAGGATTGTGGAGGTAGAGTTGACGGAACAGGGGAAAACCTTGGTGGCCAGCGCGCCGGAAGTCGCACAGGGGATGTTGGTGAAAGGGCTTGAGACCCTTCCGAAGGAGAACCTGCTGAAAATTTCGGATGGCCTTGATGAATTGGTGCGGATACTCGGAGCCAAAGAGATTCCGCCGAGACTGATACTTTCACCGGAGGTAAATCTCCCTAAAAAAAGCAAAAAATGACACATGTAAGGACAATTAGTTATGGAATCAAAAGGGCATCCTCACCGCATCGTTTGCATCTCCCCGGTCTTTTCTGGGTTATCCGCCCTTATCATGCTGTTGGTAAGTTTGACGCAGGTACCCCTGGCGGGAGCTTCAAATGCCCCAGCCACTGTCGCGGAACAACCCAAGATGCTCACCATAGGAGCCTCGCAGCCCAATTTTGTCGTGAACACGCTGGACTCCCTGTCGGACTCTGCCGAAGAAATCTTCAACTTAGCTCAGGTCGGCAAAATGGAACGGCTTCGGAAGAATCTGGACTCCCTTAAGAAAATTGTGGCAAAGTTCGACAACTTCCAGGGCAAAGAGGACCTCATCTTATTGCCGCGGCTGAGAAGTACCATTGATGAGCTGGAAAAGGCCATAGGTGGCAGGGACCGTCTTGAAGCCATGAGGTATGCCAATCGTATAACGCTTATTACGGCTACCTTGACGGTTCCCTTCGCACCGGGCATACCGACCGAACTCTCTCTTTTAGATTACAACGCTCGCGAACTTGGAATCTGGTCTGAGGGCAAAATGACGGACAAACTTTCCAGCATCGTAATCAGGATGCATTTGGCGTGGCAGACCCTGATGCCGAAGCTGATCGAGCATCACGGGGAAAAGGAATTGAGGCGGTTCTCCGAAATCATGCAGCATCTTGAACTAGCAAAGACTCCAGAGGAATATGGCCATTTGTCCAGGCAAGTACGGGTTGAAGTCGACTCCATGAAGGTAATATTTAGAAAGTCAGCCAAAAGCCATACATCCTTCAGATTCAATCTTACGACGCAAGCCATTTCCGCCGAAGCAGGGGGGCGGTGAGATTGCCGCGTCTCCCCCGCAGAAATGAGACCACAAGTCAGGAAATATCCAGGGCCCTCGGGGATGTTCGCTCTCTCCTTCGTGAGCCACCTCGGCCTTTTTTCACTTATTCTCTGGTCTATGTCTTCCACGCAGCTTCATCCAGCTGAAGAGCAAATCACCTACGTTGATATGATTACCCCTCCGGTTGCAGCTCCACAGGCCGTCACTCCTGCCCCGGCAGAGGAACAGATTCGGAAACCTCTGGTTGCTCCGCAATCGGTCCGCCTCCCTGCCAAGCTAACTCCCGTCCCTCCTCAGGTCGCCGCAATGCCCCTGCCCGTGGCGAAGCCCAACCCCCCGAAGGTAATCCCAACAGGAAGGGTAAAGGTTGAGAAGCCGATACCCGTCGAGGATGGACGCGAGTTCGATGAGCGGTTGGCAAGGTTGCAGCAACAGTCGGAGGATAAAAGGCAGACCGAGGTGCTGGACCGGCTTAGGAAGGGTACCAAAAAGATCGTTGGTATGCCGAGTGAGAACGGGAATCAGGCCGGAAGCGACTATTCCTCTTACATTCAGTCCCGTTTGAAGGATGCCTTCCGGGAAATGATTGCCTCCCAGACCAGAGCTCCCCAGGTCCTGGTCAGGATCTCAATCGGAACAGACGGCAGGATTGCCAACTTTCGTCTGGAAAAGACCTCGGGAGACTCTGTATTTGATCAGGCGGTGTCCAGGGGCGTTACCTATGCGGGGAGGTCGTTTAAGCCACCACCGGGCGGGGTGCCCTTCGAGCGTGTGTTTCGCTTCAAGCCTGAAGGGGTTGGTGTGGCATGATGGTTTTCCTGTTATGTCTGCTGCTCCTAATCCCGCACGAGCTTTCCAGGGCGGCAGATAGCTACATCGACGTCACCGCTCCGGCAGGCCGCAAACTTCAGCTTTTCATCGAACCTGCTAGGATCCTCTCCGGGGTCGCTGTGCCGGAGTTGGGGCGCGAGTTGGGCGAGCTTTTCGCCTTTGATCTGGGACTCGCCGGCCCGTTCAAGGTCTCGACACCGGAAACGGGTGCGGCTGGAGCTGGCTTGGTGCTGAAGACCTCCTACGCTGTGAACGGTACTGGATTCACCCTTGAGTGTCGAATCTTCGATGCTGTACTGAACCGTGAGTTGACCGCAAAGCGTTATTCCGGTTCCATCAATGAATTGCGTCGAATGGGTCACGCCTTCTCAGATGACGTGTTGCGTGCCCGTACCGGCGAGAAGGGGCCCTTTACCGGCAAAATCGCCTACGTCTCCAAGCTTTTCGGCAACAAAGAAATCCTCATTATGGACTACGACGGCCGCAATCCCCAGCGAGTTACCAACAATGGCTCCATCAACCTTAATCCCGATTTCGGACCCTCAGGGAAGGAAATTGTCTACACATCCTACAAGAAGGGGAATCCTGATCTGTACCGGCGGGAACTCTTCACGGGAGCCGAGGCGCGCATTTCGGCACGTTCTGGTTTGAATGCAATGGGTGTGTATGCACCGGATGGTAACCGGATCGCACTGACCATGACCAAGGACGGTAACTCCGAGATCTATCTTATCTCCAGGGAGGGGAAGGAGCTTGTACGGCTTACTAGGAATCCTGCCATCGATGTGTCGCCGGCTTGGTCGCCGGATGGGACCAAACTCGTCTTCGTATCCGACCGCCTGGGCAAGCCTCAGATCTTTGTCATGAATGCCGATGGGGCCAATATTCAGCGACTCACAACGAATGGCTCCTACAACGTCACGCCTCGTTGGTCGCCCAAAGGCAACCGTATTGTGTATGCTCGGCAGGTAGGCAACGGATTCCAAATCTACGCGATAAATCCGGACGGCTCCCAAGATATACCGTTGACTACGCTCGGCAGTAACGAGCATCCGCGCTGGTCCCCGGACGGTCGGTTCATTGTCTTCAGCTCTACCCGTGACGGAGGAGAGGCGATCTACCTCATGCAGGCAGATGGAAGTGCCCAGACGCGGGTCTCACAGGGCAAGGCGGTCGATTCGCATCCAACTTGGTCCATGGACTGGTAATCACGAAAGTGAACTACCTGAATCCCCCTCAGCGGACTTGTTTTTCTGCTTAAACCCGTCAGCGTTGTAGCCATTCACCATAATCTCCAAGTGGCCGTCATTTGGGCAGAAAATTAGACCATGGATCGGCACGTCTGCGGGAATGAGTGGGTTGCAACGGATTTTATCCACCACATCAGTTACGTTTTCTGCCGGACAAGCAAAGGAACCGAGCCACTGTGCCAAATCCGGCACCAGTGTTTCGATTACCTGGAGAGAGATGCCGCGAGCGATCATATCCTTTTTCATCTGCTCTGGGTTGACACCTGCCATACCGCAATCTTCATGTCCGATAACGAAAATTTCTTCCACTCCCAGCATGAAAATTGCTGCCACGAGACTGCGGATCACTCCACCAATGAGTGGGTCTACAAGCGTGTTCCCAGCGTTCTTTATGACCTTTGCATCTCCCCGCTTTATCCCCATTGAGTGTTCCAGAAAGTCAACAAGGCGGGTGTCCATACAGGTAAAAATTGCCAACTGTTTTTTTGGATTTTTCGGAAGTGGCGGGAACGCTCCAGGGTGGACGAAACATCGGTTCGCTGCAAGTATTGAATTCAGTAAACTCATTC
>JGI24143J45723_1000085_pt1 | contig 47380 bp, 45 predicted proteins | sample BarGraIncu00432A_FD_45723 | JGI IMG/M metagenome (IMG submission 45723) | reverse complement strand
ATTAAATGAAAAGGCCGACTTCAAAGTCTGAACCTTTTCATTTTCATCTAAATTATTCGTAACTATATTTATTCTCTTACCTTTTTTCTACATATATAATTGAAGCTATAGATCTCTCACCCAATTTACCACATGGATTATTTATTATTTCATCATTGTAAAACATAGTTGAAGAGGATCCACCATCTAAGTTAGTAGCATTATACGCCCCATTGTCATACAGCACATCTTGTGCCTCTCTTAATGTAGCCCCTAAACTACTTAATTCTCTACCGTCAATTACTAATAATAGTATTACTCCATCTTTTCTTTGCGCAATACAAGTTCTTGGCGCTATCCCCCAACCTCCATCACCCTTAGTTATAGCTTTACGCCCATTAACTATCATTGCTGGTCCAAAAGTCACTGCCTCAGTTACTCCAAACCCCTGCATTTCTTTAGTAGAATAAGAACCTACTAATAACTTTCCAGACTTAGTTAACGCTACAGACTCTCTTTTTTGATTTTCATCTTTTATACCATCAAAAACGATTTTCCCATTTGACATTATAATTCCAATCGGATTTGCTCCCGTTCCTGTCAATTTTGGCCCATCAGTTTTATCTGTAAATCCACCGCCATTAATTGCCGCAAGGGCATTATCATCTTTTGCAATATCGCTAGTTAATTGCCCTTCCTTGCCAAGCATACTGCTGTAATCTACTTTTACTCTAGTTGGATCATTAATTACTAATAAATATCCCTTGAATTTTTTTCCTTTTACATCATATCTTTCGATACCCTTGTCATTTGTTTTTGCTACATTCACGCCAAAATCTGCTCTTTCTAAATTATTTTGAGCTATAACATCTACAGTTTGTTGACTCATAATTTGTTTTATTTTTTCATCTGATAAAAATGATGTTGCTAGCCATTGTAATGTGAAAGTAGTCATTGCAGCACCTACAATTGTTGTCTTTACATTTTTAAACGGGCCATAATATAGTATAAATGGACCTGTAACAGCTGTGAAAACTAACTCAAAAATTATGAATAATAAAACAAGTGTGCTTGTCCTTTTTATGGTTTTCCCAGTTTTTATTGTTTTTATCATTATTCCCATCCTTTTGCTTATTAAGTGATATCTTTCAATAATTTATTTACAATTTCATTTTAGGTAGTATGCGATAGACTTCCAATAAAATAATATTTATAGTAAGCCAAACTCCTCCAAAAACATACCCTGCATAAACATCGCTTGGATACTGAGTTTGAAAGAATATAGGATTTAGCCCTGAAAGTATACAAATAAATAGAGTTACAATTAGGACCACAGTTTTAGCCCAAGCTCTCTTTACATGACGCACTATAAGATATACAAAAAAACCATATGCAACAATTGCCATTAATGATTGATTACTTGGAAAAGTATATTGATTGTTACTTATTATGCTTATTGAAGAAGGCCCTAACCGCCTAAAAACATGCCTTAAAGCATATTGTAAAATTTCTCCGCCACCAATTACAATAAACAGAAACTGCATTTCAAGAATTCTATTTGTATTCCTCCTTATAATCCATATAAACATGAAAATAGTCAATGGTACTAATACCTTAATTGAGGTAAATAACTCAAACAGACCAATCAGCTGTGCGCATTTCGAATCAAAAATTGCTTTTACTAAATAAGATACAACAATGTCGAATTGCTCAAATTCATGTGACAAATAATCTTGTATTACTCCAATTACAAGAACTGAGAACCCNAAAAAAGCAACTGCTACACCAGCTATAACAACTTTCATTCTTCCCATAGAATGAAATGTAGTTATTGATGTATTTAGTATTTTATAAGTAGTTTCTATTATTCGGGTCTTATGATTTCTATAAGCATAAATAATAATCATAATTAAAGATATAATTATACTACCAATAATCAAATATCTAGATATGTAACTATGAAATTTATCCCAGTTTGGTCCAAGAACCTTGCCTAATGAAATAAAAGTTGCAGTCCATAAAAAAGCACCGAAATATGCATTTAAGGCAAATCTTTTATATGATATTTTGGTTATACCTGAAAAATACCCAGTAATATGCCTAACTCCAGGGATAAAATATGCTAAAATTAATAGTTTATTACCAGATGACTTAAACCACTTTGATGTTTTCTCAATTTTATTGGGTCCAAGATGAATATATGAACCATATTTTTCGAAAAATTTTACACCTAACTTAGTTCCAATAAAGTAAGACATCGTAATTCCTACTATGACTCCAGCAGTAGCTACAATTATGCTTATAATCCAATTCATTTGAGATTGATAAACAAGAAAACCACAATATGTCATCATTAACTCACCCGGAAGGGGAAATGCAATTAATTCAAGCACTAGAGCACTAAATAAAATTATATATCCATAATGATTAATTAATCCTATCACAGACTGCAAAATATCACATCCTATCTTTACTATTTATAAAGAAGTATTAAATTGTAAAATTAATGTTCTCTTATATTACGCTCTTAATTTTATTGTTATCTTTATCAAACAAGTAAATTATTATTGCGCTACACAAAAGCCCTAAACCTATACCCGCCAAAATATCTGTAGGATAATGTACATATAAATATAATCTTGAGAACCCTATCAAAGATGCTAAACCTAAAAATACCACTGCATACCGTTTAAAATATTTTGCAAGTACTCCTGCCACTGCGAATGATGAAGTTGTGTGCCCAGATGGAAAAGAATAAGATAAAGGTTTTGAAATTAAAAGGTCTATTGCCGGTATATTTTCTGATGGCCTAATACGCCTAACTACATTTTTCAATATTTCTTCTCCTAAAATTGTGCTTAATATTAAAGCAGCTAAAGCCATAAATCCTATTTTTCTATATTTTTTATTAATCATAAGTATAGCTACTATTATAATCCATATGATTCCCCCATTACCTAAGTATGATGATATAACCATACTTTTATCCATAATAATCCCCTGCATGTTATCTTTTATATACAATAATATTGAGCTATCAAATCTCTGCACTAATGATATCATTTTCATCATTCCCCTTTTCCCTCTCTAGATGCCTCTATAAGCATCCCATTATTGTATATTATATATAAGTAAAATTAAAATAGGATTAAAAATGTCTTAGATAACAGCTAAATATTTAATATAATGGTTATCTTTGTTCCAATGCCTTGTGTGCTTTCTACATTTATACTTCCCTTATGTACGTCCACAATCAATTTTGCAATAGATAATCCAAGCCCCATTCCACCTTTTTCTTTAGATCTAGATTTATCAACAGTATAAAATCTTTCAAATATATTTTGGATTTCTTCTTTAGGTATTCCTATTCCGCTATCACTAACACTAATTTTAACAATTTTATTTTGAACCTCTGAACTTATGTCAATTTTCCCTTTCTCAGGTGTAAATTTTATACTATTATCGATTAATATCCTTATCATCTGCTTCATCATTTTATAATCAGCAATTATACTAATAACATCATTTTTAGAACTTGATATTATATGGGTATTATCTATAAGTATGCTTTCTCCAATCACTTCGCTGATAAGCTCATTAAGCAAAAATTGTTTTTTCTCTATTCGTTGGTTTACGCTATTACCTTTTGCAATAAATAGTAGTTTTTCAACTAAACTTGCCATATTACTGGCTTCTAGTTTAATAGCATAAATAGACTTTTCTAAAGCTTCTCGGTCATCCTTTCCCCATCTATCTATAAGGTTTGCATACCCTTGAATAACTGCAATTGGAGTTCTAAGTTCATGAGACGCATCAGATACAAACTGAATTTGCCTATCAAACGCTTCCTGAAGCCTATCTATCATTTTGTTAAAAGTATCACCTAATCTTTTTAGCTCATCATCAGGACCAATAATATTAATTCTTTCCTTTAAATTATTAATGCTAATGTTATCTGCAGCTTTAGCTATTTGATCAATTGGTTTTAACATTTTTTTACTTATGATATATCCTAATATAATTGAAAATATACTACCTATAAAATCAGCTATTGCCATTAAAATAAATAGAATTTTCATAAAATCATACTCATTATCCATGTTTTTAACTACCTGAATATATATGGCTCCGTATCCTTTAGTTTCAATTTTTAAATTTTTATATACTAAATGTTTATCATCCTCTTTAGAATCTATTATCTTATCAAAAGGTTCTTCAAATTTAATATTATAATTAAATTCTTCCGACATGTCTAATACCTTTCCATCTTCTCCTAGTATTCTTATTGATATATTCTGTTTTGATGGTACGTCTGTTGTTATCTCTTCGTCTAATAAATCTAAATTTTCATTTGAAGATCTAACATTATTTAACACTATTATTTTAACATCTTCTATTTGTTTATTTGCCTGACTATATAAATAATATTTTATTCCATATAACATAGAGGCATTTAAAATGAGTAATACTAGTGAAAACATTACAGCATAAACTATTGTGAGCTTTAGAGAAATTTTTGCACTTTTAACAATCTTAAATACATAATTAATTACCTTTAACAACATATCCTACCCCTCTTATAGTAGATATAAATTTATCCTCAAATCCATCATCAATTTTGTTTCGTAGATATTTTATAAACACATCTACTACATTAGTATCCCCCATATAGTCATAACCCCATACCTTTTCAATTAATTGTGCCCTTGTAAGCACAACATTTTTATTTATTAGCAAGATTTCTAAAAGGTCATACTCTTTTTTTGTAAGTTCAATTGCTACGCCACTCCTCGTAACCTTATGAGCTTTATTATCCATGATAATATCTTTTACTTTTATTTGATCTGTATTATTACTTGTAAATTTATTTCTTTGATACACTCTAATTCTTGCTAATAGTTCTTCTATTGCAAATGGTTTTGTTAGGTAATCATTTGCACCTACATCCAGACCTAGAACCTTATCTGATATATCACTTTTTGCTGTAAGCATAATGATAGGTACTTGCGAGAATTGTCTTATCTCTTTGCATACCTCAATTCCGTTAAGTCCCGGTATCATAACATCAAGAAGTACTAAATCATAATCATATCTCTGTGATATCCTTAGAGCCTCTTGCCCATCGTATGCCACATCAACTTTATATCCCTCATGATCTAATTCCATTTCAACAAACATTGACATAAGTTTTTCATCTTCCACTAAAAGAATTTTAAAATCCTTCAAAATAGCACCTTCCTTTTATAGAAATATAGTGAGCACTTAGCCCACTATATAATACTGATTTCCACTATTTTCTTATCTTTTATCTTATTCTACTACTGCTTCCATTACATTAATGCTTCCACTTTCTGCATCCATTTTTACCTTTGCTCCAATTGGAAGAGTGAGTTTTGGATAATCGTGTCCTGAGCAAAGCCCCGAAAACATAGGAATGTCTAAATTATATAATCTATCCTGAAAAACTTCTTCGAGTGTTAGGCTTCTTTCATAATGAGGTAAATCACAATTTTTAAATTGTCCTAAAATAATGCCCGTGCATTCTTGAAGTTTTTTAGCTAATAGAAGTTGTGTTAACATTCTATCAATTTTGTAAGGTGCCTCACCAACATCTTCTATAAATAGTATTTTACCTCTAGTGTTAATTTCATAAGGTGTTCCAAGCGAGCTGCATATTAAACTAAGATTACCGCCTATAAGATCACCTTGCGCCGTTCCGCTAGTAATACAATTAGTTTCAAATGCTGACGAATTTTTAATAATATATGGATTATACCCCTCCATAAATGTGTACATAAAACTTTTAAATGTTTCAATATCTTCTAAGTTAGATGTTCCCATCGGGCTATGGAATGTAGTAAGTCCACATTTTTCATAAAACAAATTTAGAAAAACTGTTATATCACTAAATCCTGCAAATATCTTTGGATTTTTTTTAATTATATCAAAATCTAGATATGGGAGTAGTCTGCTTGAGCCATAACCACCTCTTACGCAGAGTATCATATCAACTTTGTCATCCTCAAACATTTCCATAATATCACTTGCTCTGTCTTTATCCTTGCCAGCGAGATATCCCCACTTATCATATAAGTGTTTTCCCTCTACTATATTAAACCCTTGATTTTTTAGAAATATAATAGCATTTTTTATTGCTACTACATTTTCTGGGCTGGCAGGCGAAATAAGCCCAATAGTGTCCCCTATACATAATCTTTTTCCAAGCATTATTAACACTTCCTTGAATTATTTAAGATACTATATATTTATTATATTTAATTAAATTCTATAAGTCTTCCCAATAAATCTTCTCTTCTTTCACATCAATCACAGCATGTTTATCAAATAATTTAATTAATACAATAGATAATCCAAAAGCAATTATCCCTCCAAAAATTCGAGAAATCTGAATAGGTGCTCCAATTAATTTCCCTCCGTGCTGCCCCAAAAATACGCCAATAAACACAGCTGCTATTGGTAAAACAAATAGAATAAATGAAGCTAATACCATATTGGTGTTTTTCTTTTTCACAGTTGATTTTTCTTTACTATCCTCCGAATGATTTGTTTGCATATTAGTCTCCTTTATGGAAAAAGTTTAGTTTACTAAAATATATTGATAATAGTTATTATTATTAAGCATTGAATCCCAAAAGTCTATTGTAATCTCCTCCAATTATATATGCAAAACGCGTAAAAAACAATATCATAAAAATCAAAAAGCTTTTCCAAAAAAAAACACATATATTTAGTGTAGCCATATCTTCAACTAAGAAGTTTGATTTGCTACTAATCACCTATTGTACTAAAATAAGAGGTACAAGGAAATTAACGCAACTCAATATGGAGGGATTCAAATGAAAATAATGATAATTACTTCTAGTCCTAACGATGATGGTTTAACCGCTACATGCGGCATACAAGCAAAAACAGGTGTAGAACTTGGTAACGCTAATGCTTTAATAGTTAGTCTTAACTCATTAAATATTTCATCTTGTCATGCTTGTGGAACTGCATGGGGTACATGCAGGAGTGAACATTCTTGTCAAGTTCAAGATGATTTTCAAAAGCTACATGCAGAAATGGTCGAAGCAGATGCTTACATAATAATTACACCTGTTTACTGGGGTGATATGAGCGAATCTTTGAAGGCATTTATCGATAGACTTAGAAGATGTGAAGCAACGAATGGCGATAAAAACAATTTAGCCGGCAAACCTTTTATATGTGTTGCTGCTCCAGGAGGCACTGGCAATGGATGTATTTCCACGCTTTCTTCATTTGAAAGATTTGTAGACCATGTTAAAGGTATAAAATATGATTTCATAGGAGTAACCCAAAGAAATAGAGAGTACAAGCTAACTACCATAAAAGATGCCGCAAAAAGTATGGCAACAAGCCTAAATAATTTAAAATAATAATGGCTGAACCATTGAAAACAATATTATATTGATTTCAATGGTTCAGCCACTTTTTTTATAACCAGAATAATAACTCCACAACAAAGTAAGGTCAAAGATATTATATTTTTAAAAAATTCTAAATTAAATCATCACCTTCGGTGCTGCAATATAAACGACTTCAGAAGGAGATTTAGACTCTCTCTGAAGTTTTATATTTGTTATAGCATGTAACCTCTGGGTAGGTCTCTGGGGTAGATAACAATTCTCAATTGTTATCCTCCCACTTATAGAAGTGNGAATCTTTCCTTCTGAAATGTCGTTAAAATTTAGGAATTTCTAAAATAGCACCTTTATTTCCTGATGAAACTAATGCAGCATACCTAGCAAGATAACCTGTTGTAATTTTAGGTTGTCTTGGTTTCCAATTTGCTTTTCTTATTTTAAGTTCTTCAGCACTTACTTCAAAGTCAATAGAATTCGCATTAATATCTATTGATATAATATCTCCCTCTTCAATTAATGCAATATTTCCACCAACTGCTGCTTCTGGAGAAACATGTCCAATTGCAGCGCCACGAGTTGCACCACTAAAACGTCCATCTGTTATAAGAGCTACACTATTACCGAGTCCTCGTCCCATAATTGCAGATGTTGGATTAAGCATTTCTCTCATGCCAGGTCCACCCTTAGGGCCTTCATAACGAATAACAATAACATCTCCTGGAATAATTTGATCTGAATTTATAGCACCTAGCGCATCTTCTTCACAATCAAACACTCTTGCTGGTCCTTTATGTTTTAACATTTCCTCTGACACTGCTGAGCGTTTTACAACACATGAATCTGGGGCAAGATTACCTTTAAGAACAGCAATTCCACCAGTGGCACTATAAGGATTTGTAACAGGCCTAATTACGTCTGTATCCTTAATTTCGCATCCTTTAATGTTTTCTGCAACAGTTTTACCTGTGCATGTAATCAAATTTGTGTTTAGTAAATTCAATTTATTTATTTCATTCATAACAGCATAAACTCCGCCTGCTTCATTCAAATCCTCAACATAGGTATGTCCTGCAGGTGCAAGGTGACAAAGATTAGGAGTTTTGTCACTAATTGCATTAGCCATATCAACATTTAATTCAATTCCCACCTCATGAGCAATTGCTGGTAAATGAAGCATACTGTTTGTACTACATCCAAGAGCCATATCCATAGTTAGAGCATTTTCAAATGCCTCCTTCGTCATAATATCTCTAGGTCTTATGTCCTTTTCTATTAACTCCATGATTTTCATGCCAGCATGTTTTGCAAGTCTTATTCTCTCAGAATAAACAGCTGGAATAGTTCCATTCCCGCCAAGTCCCATCCCAAGGACTTCTGTTAAGCAATTCATGCTGTTTGCTGTATACATACCAGAGCAAGAACCGCATGTAGGACAACATTTATTCTCGAACTCTTCTAATTTTTCCTCTGTAATTTTACCTACATTAAAAGAACCAACTGCCTCAGCTATACTTGAAAAGCTTGTTTTGCATCCATCGATTTTTCCAGCAAGCATAGGTCCACCACTTACAAAAATAGTTGGTATATTAACTCTCGCTGCTGCCATTAATAGCCCTGGTACATTTTTATCACAATTAGGTACCATTACTAATGCATCAAAAGCATGTGCCATTGCCATTGCTTCTGTAGAATCTGCAATTAAATCCCTTGTAGCAAGTGAATACTTCATCCCTTGGTGTCCCATAGCTATTCCGTCACATACGGCTATTGCAGGAAAAACAATTGGAGTACCTCCTGCCATTGCTACACCAATCTTTACAGCTTCTACGATTTTATCTAAATTCATATGACCTGGCACTATATCATTCTTTGAACTTACAATACCTATAAGAGGTCTTTCCATTTCTTCTTTTGTAAAACCCAATGCGTTAAAGAGTGCACGTTGAGGTGCTCTGCTTGTCCCCTTTGTTACTACATCACTTCTCATAACATTACCACCTTTTTATATTATAATAATTAATTTGTATTTTATAGTTAGTTGTATATTTTATTTTACGTTGTATGATGTCTGTTGTCAATAGTATAATATACTTATCACAAAATAAAGGTTAATCCTTCTCTAAAGAATTAACCTTTATTTTTATTCATTATGTATTCCAAGGCCACGCATAGCCCGCAATATATGAAGTTTCATTGCTGTTTTAGCACCTTCTGCATCACGTGNCTCTAAAAATTCCATAATCATATGATGATCATTTAGAGTATCAGCAATTATAGCTTCATTTTCGTATGATAAAATTACACCCTTATCAATTGCCTTATAAAGTATAGGCATCAACTTATTCATGAACTCATTATGAGTTGCTTTTGCTATAGATTTATGAAAAGCTTGCTCAGCCTCAGTACGGTCAACTTTGCTCAAAATTTTTTCTTCCTCTAATTTACCGTAATGTAGTATTCTTGCCAACTCTTTGTCTGTTGCACGTTTTGCTGCGTAATATGCAGTTTGCGGTTCAAATATTAATCTCATTTCGTACAAATCTTTAACATTCATTTTAATTGTAGAAAACTCTTCTAACCCAAAATCACCATTGAGCTTATCATGATTTGCTACAAATGTTCCCCTGCCTCTCTTTATAACAAGTACATTATGAGTAGTCAAAATACGAATTCCTTCCCTTAAAGTAGTTCTACTTACTTGTAACTGCTTGGATAATTCATTCTCATTAGGTAATTTATCTCCAACAGCAAATTTTTTATCTATATTAATCATTGCAAGGATATCATCAGCAACACTTTGGGATAAACTTTTTTCTTTCCTTGTCATAGGATTACCTCCTCTAAACTGTTCTTATATCATATAATAAAAGGTGATTTTTTTCAAGGGTGATGTCTGATGTCTAAATTAAAGATATGAGGTCAAGTGATAAGGTTGCGTCATTTATATTAAAAATGTATTGACTTAAAGTTGTTTACTGGGTAATATATAGTTATAAGTTGTAGGACAATCATTAATATATTCAACAATAAAATAATATTTTATTGCTTTTTCACTGTATTTAGCGGGTTTCAAACATCATTTAATGTCATACAANTACAAAATAGTTTTCAGGAGGTAAATAATATGNCATTATTAATTGTTGCAATTGGGGTTTTGTTATTATTAGTTCTTATGATTGGTTTCAAGGTAAACGGTTTTTTATCTTTAATATTTGTTTCATTAGTGGTGGGTATAGCCGAAGGAATGCCTGCAATTAAAGTAATAACATCTATACAAAACGGTGTTGGTGGAACACTTGGTTATTTAGCCTTGGTATTAGGTTTTGGCGCAATGCTTGGAAAACTTATTGCTGACACAGGGGCAGCTCAGAGAATAGCCTCAACTCTAATAAGTAAATTCGGGAAGAAAAATATTCAATGGGCTGTTGTTCTTACAGGGCTTTTGGTTGGAGTTGCTATGTTTTATGAAGTTGGTTTTGTACTTTTAATTCCATTAGTATTTACTATTTCAGCAGAAACTGAATTACCTCTTTTGTACATAGGTGTACCTATGGCAGCAGCGTTATCAGTTACTCATGGATTTTTACCACCTCATCCTGGTCCAACAGCCATAGCTGTAATATACGGTGCTAATATTAGTATGACTTTAATTTACGGTATTATTATTGCTATACCTACAGTAATTGTAGCTGGACCCTTATTTTCAAAATGTTTAAAGAGATTTGAACATCAGCCACCAAAGGGATTATATAATCCTATAATTTTTAAAGAAGAAGAATTGCCTAGTTTTGGAGTAAGTGTTCTTACAGCAATTGTGCCAGTAGTGTTAATGGCTCTTGCTGCCATTTGTGAAATGTCACTTCCTAAAACCTCAGGTATAAGACAATTATCTGAATTTATCGGAAACCCAGTTATGGCAATGTTTATTTCTGTAGCCTTTGCAGTATTTATGTTGGGAATTAACAGAGGAAAAAAAATGGTGGATGTAATGAATATAGTATCAGAATCTATAAGTGGTATAGCTATGATATTACTTATAATAGGCGGAGGTGGCGCATTAAAGCAAGTATTAATTGATAGTGGTGTAGGAAATTATATATCAAACATGATGAGCGGAAGCAATATATCGCCCCTTCTTTTAGCATGGCTTATTGCGGCACTACTTCGTTTATCTTTAGGATCAGCAACTGTTGCAGCGATGACTACTGCCGGAATTATACTACCAATTATTGCCANTTCACATGTTAATCCTGCATTAATGGTACTAGCTACAGGTGCTGGAAGTCTTATTTTCTCTCATGTAAATGATCCAGGATTTTGGATATTTAAAGAGTATTTCAACTTAAGTATAAAAGAGACCCTATGCTCATGGTCCATAATGGAAACAATTATATCCGTAATGGGATTAATAGGTGTGTTGGTTATAAATATGTTCCTTTAGGTTTGGCAAAATGGTATCCTTCCTTTGTTAAAAATTTATTTAATTCATTTTAATAATGATGTTAGTATAGTATAATATAATAAATATTAGTAATATTAAAAAATAATAAACAGAGTGGAGTGATAAACATGGAATTAAATTTTGATAAAGACTTGAAATTTTCTATGGAGATAACTGTAGAAAACAAGGATACCGCAAACTCATATGGATCTGGAGATCTAGATGTTTTTGCTACCCCTGCCATGACAGCACTTATGGAGAATGCAGCAAGAAACTGTGTTTTAAAAGGACTTCCTGAAGGGTTCACAACAGTTGGTATGGAAATTAGTGTTAAGCACATAAAGGCAACTCCTATTGGCGTTGTGGTTAGAGCAGAGGCATTACTCGAAAAGGTAGAGGGCAAAAAATTGTTTTTCAAAATAGAAGCCTATGATGATTTAGGTAAAATAGGCGAAGGACTTCATTCAAGGTACATAGTAAATGCGAAAGACTTTATGAAAAAAACAGTACGTTAAATAAATCCCGCCCCGAATAATAAACGGATCAAATTATTTTATTGTGTTAAAAAGATTCAACTTAAAATATAAATTTTAAGTTGAATCTTTTGTTATATTAGAAATTAACGTTTCTCTTAAACATTCAGCTTCATAATTGTTGATGCTACCTCACTCCCATTAATGATTATAGCTATTTTATGTTCTCCTGCATAATGTTTTCGCGTAGTACGTTCTACCCATCTATGTAGCTTAGTTCCAGTAATACACTTGCCTCCAGGTACTGTTTTATCAGACAACAAAAATAACTTTCGCGTGCTCTTCCCGCTAGCCTTTACGAAATCAATTCCATATTCAATTCGTATATGTATAGGTTCACCACTACGAATGCAAATCTCATAATTCAGATTACAACTCTCACCAATACTTATTTCAGATGGATTTACAGACAATGATGCATTCGTTGCAATAGGTCTATCTATGGATTCACCATATCCAAACAATTTCATCACATCTGGATTAGCCTTTCGAATTAATGTTCGCGAGCCGTGCCTTAGTATCCAATCTGTATACCCATGCACTCCTTTTAATCGCCTTACCGCCACAACTATTAGCTCAGGATTGTCCTTAGAAATATCATTTAAATTGTTAGCAACACTTTTTCGCACATAAATGGAAGGATCTTCTTTTAATTGCTCTAGTACCAAAAGCACAGGGGTTGGGTCACTCTTAAACATAGTAAGTGCCTCACCCCACGGCAGACGTGGACGACAGCCCTCACTAGAAAGCCTTCTTACATGTTCATTGCTATCTTTTGACCATTCTAACATCTGGCGCATCATCCTCTGCGGATCACGTTTAATAAATGGTCTTACAGCGAATTCCGATGATGATCTTATAGTAAATCGTTTAAGAGCCTTCATTNAGAGTTCCCAATTTTCATCATCAATGCCATATACTGCAACAAAATTTGGAAAGAACAAATAAGGGAATCCAACACATGTCTCATCAATTAAAAACAATATTTCCAGTGCCTTTGCATAATCTTGTGGCAGATATTCTCCAAGCGTTTTTGTGATTTTCCTCATCCTATCCATTAGTTTAAGTTCATCCCACGTATCATCTATTGCAACATCTATAAACTCTTCAACATTAAAACATTTATAGGCAACATATACCTTCTGCGCAAATTGTCTCAAAAATTCTTTATTATACATGTTCTTTAAAGCTTCAGCCATATGCTCGCCCTCCTTTTTTCTATAGTTTATTATAACAATTATTCAGTTTCAGTGGTATGTCATATTATATTTATTAATAGTTATTCACTCCATTTCAAAAGAAAAAAATCCCCACCTCCGCAAGTAGGGATATTATACTATAACAAAATTATATCTTTGGTTTACAAAGTAAATTTTTGAACCATACCGTTAAGTCTCTCTGCGAGTATTGCTTGATCTTGAAAAGCCTTTGTTATTTCCTCAATTGCCATAACAGATTCATTTACGCTCTCAAGTATTTCTTCTGAACTAGCAGCTGACTGCTCAGCTGTAGCCGATACATTTTCAATTGCCTTTTGAATTTCCACTACAGTTTCATTTACTGTATTCATTGAACATCCTATATCTGATGACAACTTATTAAATACTATCGCATCTTCGCCGTATTGCTTACTTGTAGCTACAAACAATTCATAATCTGCTTTAACTTTACTATCCATAAAGGTTAATACATCTTGTGCATTGCTAGAAAGGTTCCGGAATGCTTTCTCTACTTTTACAGTTATATCTTGAATTTTTTTAACGGTACTCGATGAATCTTCAGCTAGTTTTCGAACCTCATCAGCAACCACAGCAAATCCTCTACCTTGTTCTCCTGCTCTTGCAGCTTCAATTGCTGCATTAAGTGCAAGAAGATTAGTCTGACTTGCTATGTTTCCTATCTCATCTGCCATCATTTTAACTTCACTAACAACCTTACCTTCTTCGATTGCTTTTAATATTTTATCCTGCTTCTCATAATACAATTTCCCCGTGCTACTAGAACTATTTTCAGCACTTATTCTAACAGCATTTGCTTTAACTTCTATATCACTTGCAATCTTATTTCCGTTACTAGCTCTTAACGTAACTTCAGCCACATTTTCTGCAATACTTTCTGTAGTAGCATTTATCTCCTCGGTTGTAGCACTTAACTGCTCCGCCCCTAATGACACTTGTTTTACTGATTCATTCACAATTTCCATTTTTGCTGATATTTCTTGTGTTGTAGCAGATAGCTCCTCACTGCTAGCACTAACATCAGTAGCACTTTCTGATATTTCTCCAATTAATGTTTTTAAGTTTAGTATAGCCTTGTTTATAGCTTTTGATAAGATACCAATTTCACTATTATTATTTATATCAACATTTTTTGATAAATCATTCTCTCCTAGTGCCTTCGCAACTACTAAAACCTTTTTTATCTGCCTTGAAATTCCAATTGAAATTAATAAACCTAATATTATTGAAAAGCTAACCCCTATAACAGTTACTGCATTAATTTGCACCTTCGCTTTATTAAATGATAATTGACTATTATCATAATTAACTTTTGCACTTTCAACATTAATGTCCAATTCCTTTACCAAAACTGTAATCATATTCTCTCTTAATTTAGAGTTAGCGAGTAAAAGCTCATTTGCTTTATCGTAATCTCCTGCTACTGCCGCTTGAATTAATTCATCTCTTGAATTCCGATAAGCTTCAAGTAAGACTTCAACCTCGGCAAACCTTTTACTAGCCACCTCAGTGGTTAAAGTTGTCTTATACTTTACAATAATTTCATTAGTAACGGTATCCGTACTTTCAATATCATTTTTGTATGTTTGTAACTCATTTTTATTTAAAGGGTCAAGAATTAACAATGTATCACTTTTCGCTCCAATCACATTCGCAACCACATTACCAATATAATTAACCCCTTTTAAATCATTATTATAAATACTTGTAAGATCATTATTAATGTTATTCATATTATACATTCCAATAAACCCCATAAAAGCGACGATTATTCCAACTAAAAGAAACGATGACACTAATTTTCGAATCATTTTTAAGTTATTAAAAAATTTCATTGATTTCCACTCCTTAAATAAAATATTATTTTTACGATTCCCCTTATATAATTAATGTCTATTAGGTGGTCTTAGATACATTATGTATCTTTAAATTCACTTCATTCCTATTTTTAAATTATAGCTAGTAATTGTATAATAATTATCTAATAATTATGTGAAATTCATATTATTTAGTTATTTAATAATCATTATATTTATCTATCAAATTTACAGGTAACCAAATAGATAGATAAATAAAATATTATAGTGTATTATGGTACTATAATACAAAATATTTGTCTTATTTTATACAATAAGTATTAATTATGTAATAAGATTAAATATATATTTAATCTAAAAGGGGGAATTTATAAGTGGCCGTTACTAGAATATGGTTTAATAGGTGGTTTAGTAGTGCATATAATATTATAGATTTGATTAAAAATAACGAAGAAGGAAAAAATTTCGAGATTTTTGTATCACATTCAAATAAATACTCTATCACTCTTCAAAATGCAGATTATTCATTCATAGAACCTGACCTTCCAGATAATGATTACATAGAATACTGTATAGATTTTTGCAAAAAACATAATATTAATATATTCGTACCCTACCATCAATTGATGTTAATCTCGAATAATGTAGAACAATTTGAAAACATAAATATTAAAGTTCTTGCATCTAACAATGTAGATTTACTTAATTTAATTAATGATAAAGTACTTTTTTATAATGATATTAAGTCTAAAAACATATTAAAAATACCAGAGTACTATGTTGTTGATACAAAAGAATCATTTATAAATGCTTATAATAAACTAAAGTTAATTGGAAGGGTTTGTTTTAAACCGACTGATGGTGTAGGGGGTGCTGGTTTTAGAATCATTAAGGAATCAAAAACAACAATTGAAGATATCTTAACTGGTTTTCCATCATATAGTATTTATCTTGATGATATATTAGCCTTGTTGCCTGAAAAATGCAGATTTCAAAACATTATGCTCATGGAATACCTGGATGGGTATGAATACAGTATAGATTGTCTTGCTGATAAAAATGGTAATCTAATTAGAGCTATTCCTAGAAAAAAAATTGATAAGTATAATAGATATTTAGAAAATAATAAAGATTTAATTAGAATCGCTCATAAAGTAGGTGAGGCTTATAAAATTCCCTATATATATAACATACAAGTTATATATAAAAATGAAGAACCTAATTTACTAGAAATTAATACAAGAATGGCAGGAGGTATTCATTCTACTTGCATGTCTGGAGTGAATTTACCATACGAAGCAATAAAAGTTTTGATGGATGAGTCTATTTCTACTAGTGATGTAAATTTAGATATAATGGTTGGTAATATTGAAACGAGGATAATTTGTGATTCTATAAATAATGTAAATTGTTCTAAAGTTCTTATGAATGTATAGTTTCAAACATAAGAGGATGCACCTATATAGCGGTGCATCCTCTTATGCTTATATTATTAGTCTTTATTTAACCTCAGCTAAATATTTTATTATTCCACTAGATATATTTAGGCCAAAATTAATTAAAGTTGACTCATTAGACAGCTTGTCCCTATCTGATGTATTTGAAAGGAATCCACATTCTACAAGTACACTTGGCATTTCACTATTTCTTAAAACTGATAAATCTTCTCCATGTGTACCCATGTCTTTCCATGAGTCATCATTTAAGATTTCCTTTTGAACAACCTGGGCAAGTTTAACCCTCTCCGTTTGTATGCCATTAGACTCACCATAGTAATAAGTTGATACACCATTATATTCATTAACTGTATTTGAATTAATATGTACAGAAACAAATACATCTGCCTTTTCATCATTTGCAAAATAAGCTCTTTTAGCTAAATCTGTTTTTACAATCGCATCTAATAGAATATCTGTATCCCTTGTAAGTGTAACTTTACATCCGTTATATCTCAAATTATCTACCATATATTTAGAAATTTTTAAAGTTATATCCTTTTCGAACAACTTGCCATAATATGCACCAACATCGACCCCTCCATGTCCGGGATCTACTACAACATTATATTTAAATGGACTTTCTTTCTTTTTTATAAAAATTACTATTTTAGTGTCATTTCCATAATCTAAATGTGCATAGTTTTCGTCTTCAATTAACTTGTTGAAAGTTAGCGTAAATAATTCTTTATTATCTTCAATATTAACTTCACTTGAATTAACTTTAGCTAGTTTTGTTATATCTATATTTAATAATTTAGACTTATCTAAAGTAATTTGAAATTTANNCTTATCTTCTTTAGGATTAAAATCAGTTATACTTTCAGTGCAATTAATAGTATACTTTTTATAAAATTCATTTTCTTCAAAGGAAATACTTCCATTTTCAGCAGCGCCTACCATTAATTTATTAGAAACCACATTTGCCCCATTTTTGTTTTCTGCTTTTATAAAGAAAGANCTCAGCATCAATATTAAACCTAAAAATATTAAAACGGTAACTATTCTTCTTATTAGGAATTTAGTCTGTAGTTTTCTTTTTTGGCGAAGTTCAATCATTAGTTCACCCCTTTTTTTTATTACATTGTGATTAAATCACAAAAACCTGTGTTTTATACATTATGTTGATAATCTATTACTAATTCCAACTTGTCTCACTTGTAGATATTCAGTAATTTAAACTACAGGATCTAAAAATGTAGGTTGTTGAACATTATTTTTGCAAAATATAGTAATACCCCTCTAAGTGATGTTTTTGATATTATTATATCATATTTTTAAACGTTTGGAAGTAATTACAANATATTTGTTGAATAATTATAATGCTTTTAGNTTAGATACTTTCTTCACTTTCTTTTACTTTTTTTATTTCATCAACTATTCTCGCTGGAACAGGAATATATGATACTCCATCTTTTTCTACAACCAATTCCATGAATTTTTCATAAAATACTGTTGGATTAATATATACTATATCTAATACAATCTCTTGCAAAGCTTCTTCTATTCCATCAGAATAATAAATACTATTATTAATAATATCCTCATACTCGGAATCATGCCTTTCCCAATTTTCTGATAGCTCAATTCTAGCATCAAGTTTTTTACCTTTTCCATCGATTTCCTTAAAGTCATAAAACCTTTCCAATAATTCAGTAATATCTACAGGCATTAATGTTGATCCATTTAACTGTTCTCTCAATTTTTCATTTAGAAAAAATATCAATTTACTGAATTTTTCTGGTTCTATGCTTCCTCTTACAAAACAGTTTTCATCTTCTTCTAATGAAAAAAGTTCAATCTTATATATATATGATTTTTCAAATTTCAACAAATTAGTCATCTTTCATCCTCCTAAACCTATGATGAAATTATATCATAATATATAATTTTATACATGAACTCTTTTCTGATTAATAACTTTTATAAACATTATAATCAAACCTACTACAATAAATCCTCCTCCGACAACATAGAAAAAGACTAAATAGGAGGAGTTCGTGCCTGCAATTTCCAAAATACCCTTTAATAAGCTACCAAAAGTCAATGTTGCAACTCCTGAATTATAAGTATTGCAAAATGCACGATATCCAGAAAAATTGATGATATGAGGGCTAAACCGTTCAATTATAAAAAAGAACAAAACGCCACCCAGTAATGGATATAAAAACATCCAGGTCATGGATGTGGATTCTACCCCATGACCGAAAATACCATATACTTTATCCACAACTATAGCTGTTATCGTTAATATAAAATATACCCATATTGTTTTTCTAATCTGTTTTCGTAGGCTTTCCATATTAATATCCAAAATAAACAATGTCGCTCACCTTCCTTTCTCCACCACTTCCGCCGTCAGTAGGGTTATTTATAATTTTTCCATTAAAATACATGGTTGAGGATCCTCCTCCGTCAAGATTATATGCTACTGTGCAGCTTCTTTCCTTAAACTCCTGAGCAAGCTCAAGAAGAGATAGCCCCTCACTCGCGCTTGTACGTCCATCAGATACAATTACAACATAATGAAGATCTGAAATTTGACCAATGGCAGTTCTAGGATTACTTGTCATTGATTGTCCCACCTCACTTGAGCTGGTTACAGCAATTTTCCCATTCTCCACTAGTCCAGGACCAAATGACAATACTTGCAATGCACCATTGTCACTTAATGACTGCATACTTACAGTGCTTTCAGAAATAACGGATAAGTTCCCACTTTTATCTACTACTAATGCCTCATTATTCTCAGTACTTCTGACTGAACTTCTGTATACAATGCCATTACGCAATACATAGCCACCATCTCTGAATCCATAAAAATCTCCATTTATAGCAAATATCGCATTCTTAGTTTCTGCAATATCTGAAGTTGTTGCAGTTATATTACGACCATAAGTGTTACTTGCAAGAGCTGTTTTTAAGTATGATGCATCAGAAACCTGAATATCTGCAACATAAATGGTTGAGTTATACTTGCGAACTGTTTCAATATTAATTTTAATATTTTCGTCCTGGTAGGATTTATCCGTAATAACAGCCGTTGACTTCGCTGCAGTTGATGTCGTTGATGCATAAGAAGTTATTGATTTAACATTTGTGATTGATTTCTGTAGTACAAAAGTATCTAGCAGTGTAAAAGAAAAGGCCCCNACTAATAGAATAGAGAAAATAGCAGCCCATCTATACGGTTTTGATAGAAATTTTTTCATTACTTTCTTCACCCTTTCTTTTTTATTAAATATATATCTTTTCTGAATCTGATAACTGATTAAGAATAACGTGCTATCTACAAGTATTTTTATAATAGTCAAATTTAGAGATAAATTACTAAGGCTTGTGACAAGAATGAAGCTTAACATCATCTGAGAGAAAAATAAAGTAAGATACTTTATCATCTCAACACAATTACCATTTCCACTTTTAAAAACCCAATGCTTATTAATCATAAAATTCACACTGCCGGACATAAATCTTGCCACAACTGTTGCTGCTAATATTCCAGCAGATGCCTTTCCAAATATAAGATTAATTAATATTGTAAATGCTATAAGATCTATAATAGCTGAGCCCAAAGAAGAAATACTATATTTCAATATGTTTAAATAAATCAGTACAGAATCTCTCACTACGTTGAAGTGAGATGATTTATTATCTTCCAAATAGATTGTAGCTATTGGCACATGTACAGTGGAAATCTTTCTGCGCGCAAATTCAAGCAACATATTCATCTCATATTCAAACCTTTCTCCTGGTATGCAGAGACATATTTGTGTAAATTCTTTCGGAATCCCTCGAAGGCCTGTTTGTGTATCTGGACATTTATTACTAGTACTTATCAAAAATACAAATGATGTGATGCGGTTGCCCCACCTGCTTTTAAATGGAACATTTTTTTCACCGAAATTCCTTGAACCCAAAATCAGACTATGTGAATTTTTCTCCAATGCCTCAGCTACTTTCAAAATATCCTCTGCTGAATGCTGTCCGTCAGCGTCTGCAGTAACATAGCCGCAGCTCTCGGGGTATCTTTGAGAAACATACTTAATTCCTGATTTAATGGCAGCACCCTTCCCAATATTTTTTGTATGGGTAAATATATCGCACCCAAACTTTAATTTTAATGTTTCGAAAATATCAGTACATTTTTTTTTGCTTCCATCATTTATAATAACAATTGGGAGATTTCTTTTCTTTAGTTTTCGAACTAAATCGATTAATTTTTCATCAGGGTTAAGTGTAGGTACAATTATAACAGGTTTCATTTCTATGACCTCCTTATAGATTACAACTCCTATTAATTAATATTATAAATTGGAATTGTCATAGAAATATAAAAAAAGTATATTAACAATATGTTATTTTAGCCTACTAAATCAAACTTTCTAATTGGGTGCCACAAACCCTATTTGAATTAAAAAAATGCTATAAAAAGGACCCTATCAATTTTGCCAACGGGTTCGGTTTTGAGGTGCATATATAGTAATTAGCAAAGTAAATAGCACACATTTTAGCAATGGAAAACGCACAGTATTAAGATAATTTTCTGCGTTTTCTTATACAATTTTTAAGGGAAGCCAAATGGCTTCCCCTTATTGATATTTTAAAGGAGTCTGTTTATGGGCTCCTTTAATTCGCATTTTATGAAAAAGTAGAATTAAAATAATTAATCTTTTATTTTTTGTATAGTCCATTAAGAGAGGGATAACTAAAAAGCCTTATATAAGCAGGGATATAATGTTTGATTGCTTAAAATATACCCATTTTTGTATTTGTCTCGTTGCGAAAAACAATAATTATAAAATACAAAAGCACAAAAATAGGGGTACGACAACGACTCGTGCAAAAATACATAGTATGAGTAAAATTTTTACATATACCATGGTTTTTAATATAAATAAAGTGTTACTAATTAGTTAAATCATTCAAATCATTTTTCTATAAAAATCATTAATGCAAAACATTAACTTACTTGTTGAAAAGTATATAGTTCCTTATATACAGGACTTTCAGTCATTAACCTTTCATGTGTGCCTTTAGCAACAACATTCCCTTTGTCTAGAACGTATATAATATCTGCATTTTGAATAGTTGATATTCTGTGAGCTATGATAATAGTGGTCTTGCCTTTTCTTAATTTATCAATATTCTTTTGAACCTGAAATTCAGTTTCAGTATCCAATGCTGATGTTGCTTCATCTAAAATAAGTACTTCTGTATTTTTCAGAATCGCTCTTGATAGTGCAAGTCGTTGCTTTTCTCCACCCGATAAGCTAGATCCACGCTCACCAACTTGCGTTTCGTATTGATCTGGAAATCCCACAATAAAATCATGACACAACATTTCTTTACATATATTTTCAATATCTAATTGGTCATATTCTTTATCAAATATAAGATTTTCTTTAATGGATGAGGGTATAAAATGAGGCTGCTGAAAAACCATTGAAACTTTATCTGTATATTTCTTTCCATAATGATTCACCGGAACACCGTTAATGGAAACTTCTCCACTATCAGGTAAATAAGACCGAATCAGTAATTGTACAATGGTTGACTTCCCACAGCCACTTTTACCAACAATAGCAATTTTCTTACCTATTGGGAAATCCATTGATAGATTACTGAGAACTGGTGCAGAGTCAGGTGAATAGCTGAAGGTTACATCTTTAAATTGTATTGACTCAATATCACCACTAAAATCATTTGAACCAAACTTTTCACTAGCCTTCCCCATTACAGATTGAATACTTTCAACAGAAGCCACTAGTTTTTTACCTGTTAAAGCTTGCTGGAATAATTGTCCCATCTCAGTTACTAATTGATCCACAAAACTAAAACCTACAACAAATTCACCCAGCGAAATCTTATTTGAAATCACACCCATACCGCCAAACAAAATTGAAACAAGTTTAGTTCCATAAAGAAAAGGTTCACTTACAAACAATATTTTAATTGTAAATAAGCCCTGCTTTAAAATAGCCTTAAAATAATCTGAAAACTTTTCCTCATAATGTTTAAGCTGAAAATCCTGACGATTATATGCAACAACTTCTCTAATTGATGAAATACTTTCTTCAATAGCAATAGAAACGTTAGACTTTTCCTCTCTAACACTCTGTGAAAATTGTTTAGTTTTTTTACCAAATTTATTGAGTAAAACATAATAAATAATTGCTACTGTTATTACAACAATGAGCATTATAAAATTAATATGTGCTACTGAATATGATAAAAACACAATAGTAAGAATATTTCTCACTGCTTCTGAGAGTAGTTGATTAACAGATAAATCACTAGCATCAGCTATATCATTTCTTATATGGTTTAATAGTTTGCCCGCGTGTTCTTTATTAAAAATAGCAGTCGGTAAATCATAGATTTTCAGCAAAAATGCATTTGTTAAAGACATTTGAAGATTATAANCGATATGGAAAAACGCGACCTTTCTTACAGTAAACCATAACTTAGGTCCAAATAAGAAAATAGCATACAGAGCAAGTAACTTAGGAAATTCCTGATACTGTTTTCCGATGAAAACTTTATCAAGCAAGTCACGTTGTAATAGAAGTGCAACAATCGGTGTAGCACTTTCTAAAAAAAGTGCAAAATATCCCAATAGAAACCAGCGTTTATTGTTTATATATTTAAATATGAATGACATACTAGACCTCATTTGTATCACCTCTCATTACTAGTCTATAAAATAGTCCTTTCTTATCCACTAAAGCCTCATAAGTACCTTGTTCAGCGATTTTACCTGCTTCAAGCACTATAATTGAATCATATTCTCTAATTGTAGAAAGTCGATGAGCTACCGTAACAATGGTTCGACCAACTGACACCTCCTCTAATGATCGCTTAATGGCTGCTTCAGTGACATTGTCTAGTGCTGATGTGGCTTCATCCAATAGAATAATTTGTGGCTCCTTAAGCATCATTCTAGCTATTGAAATACGTTGTTTTTGACCACCAGATAAACGGACCCCTCGCTCACCAACAATTGTATCATAGCCTTCTTCTGTATCCATAATAAACTCATGTGCACTGGCACCTTTGGCAGCATGTACAACTTCGGAATCCTTTGCACCAGGTTTTCCAAACTTAATATTATCTTTAATTGACATATTAAATAAATAAGTATCCTGAAACACATAGCCAAGGTTTTGTCTTAATTTCTGTAGCTTTAATTGTTTAATATCATATCCTCCTACTAAAATTTCACCCTGATTAACATCATAAAATCGCCCTATCAATTTTGTTAGTGTTGACTTCCCACTACCACTTTCCCCAACAATGGCTGTTTTTTTACCTGCTGGAATTGTAAAAGATACATCCTTTATGATGGGTTGATCATTTTTGTAAGAGAAGGAAACATTTTTAAATTCAACATCAAATTTTTCAATTTGTACTTCTAAACTATTATCAGCTTCTATAACATCTGGTTTCAAATTTAAAAATTCATGTAGATACTTTGCATAATATAGTGCATTGTACTGAGCGGGAATAATATAAAAGATCACTGAAAAGCCTCGGGAAACAAGTCCCATAAGAAAGCTGTATCCAATGAATTGTCCGATTAATAAACTACCACCTTTTACTAAATTTAAACCATAAAAATAGAATAGAGCACTAGAAATCGTTAATGTAAGTCCAACAGTTGTAAAACGGAAATGCCGCCAAAACACTGACCACATTCGCGCAATCCTAAATTGATTAAAATCTTCCACCGTATTTTTTATAAACCAATCCTTACTTCCCATTGCTTTTAACTCTGGTGTAGCTGCAATAGCATCATATAAAGATTGCTGTGATTTGTGTGAAGCTTTTGTTTCAATACCTAGATAATGATGTATTTTTTTGTTTGCACTGTGATTAATAAATACATAAATAATATTTCCAACCATTGCAGCAAAAAAGAATATAGGCTCACCCATAATTAGAATAATCGATGGCACTGTAAACTGAGCTAAACTGTAAATGAAATTTGGGAATAAGAACGTATACGTTTGTTGTGTCTCCTTTACATCATTCTCAAATAAAGATATAATTTGTCCTGTAGGTACTTTCTCATAGTAAGAAAAACCTAACTTTTGTAGCTTAACCATTAAATCAGTTTGTTGGTTCTTAGTAATTTTATTAGATATGATTTTTTCTAGTAAGTTAAATATTGATTTTACAATTAAAATCAATACAACGATACCACATAAAATCAAAACCTGATTTATTAGTGGTTCCATCCTTTTTAATGGAAGAACATTATCAATTAAATATCCCATACGACGAGGGATCATTAATTCTCCCCAAATCACCCCTCCCCCACATAGCACATATAAGAAAGTTAATAATAAAAATGGTTTGAAATAACTTAATAACCAAAGGTATAACTTAAGCATTTCTTTCCTTTTCAGTTGTTTTTCCATCTTGTTCCCCCCTCATAGACTAGGAGCTTTCACGGAAACTCATTAGAGCCTGTGATTACTCATTTTTAGTATCATTACTTTTTGTTGATTCCTCCACTTTTTTTTTGCATAAAACACTTGCCAAGTCTGTAAAATTTTGCGGACCTCCTCTTAAATACATGTTTTAAAAGGAGGATTATTTTATGCTTAAAAATTGGAGCTCTCATGCTGATGGAGTCATTAGGTCAAATAACCGAGAAGATCAACGAAAAAGGATAAAGTATAATCATTTAGTTGCTAATACTATTATATTTTATAACGTTTACCATATGTCGGAGATTCTACATGGCAATATTAATTAGCACGGTAAATATTATGTTATTTTATTAAAAGCACCTCAAAAACGAACCCGTTGCAATTTTGCTAGGGTCCTATTATTAAGGAAAAGGCTATCACAAGGCCGACAAGTAGGTTTTTGTTATTATTTTTTTCCATTCTCATCTTTCGCAATCATTTTCCGCGTTACCTCATTCCCATAACGGAAAGGCATAGCAAAATGATGGTTAAAGAAGGTAATCAGTGGTCCCATGAAAAATGCAGTGACCAGTGTACCGATGCCGACCATAGCTCCCAGGAGAAATCCAACCAATGCACACATTAAATCTGAGCCAATCCTGCAGTATTTAAACCTTGCCACTTTTTTCTCCGACAGAATCAGTGCCACAGCATCATATGTGGACACCCCCATATCACCTGTATAATATATGGAGGATGCGAAGCATATAATTACAATACCACAGAGAAGGAACGATACTCTAAGAGGAAACGAAGGAGACGGAATCAAAATTTTGAACAACCAGGAAGAAAACTGGACAATATAGCCCAACAAAAATATATTTATAAATGTGCCGAGTCCAATCTTGTGCCTATCCACAAAAAAAACAACAGCCAACATAATCAAATTGATAACCATGTAAAGGGTTCCGAACCCCATTGGAATATGGTTCCAGATGCCGTGCACCAGGACTTGAAACGGGTCCATGCCAAAATCAGAAAGATTGAACATTCCTACGCTAAACCCGCTTATAGAAACGCCACCCACAGTCATTAGTATTCTTTTTGTTTTTTCACTCATAAATTTCTCCTCCGTTTTTAATCACATATTTATAGATAATTATTTCAAGTTCAATTAAATTTAGAATATTTTCGTAGGAATACGCGACCACCAACTTCTATAAGATAATTAAAATTTTTTCCGTTTCATTATATCTTAAATATCATCAAATTTCTATCATAACATGGAGTATAAATAGATTTGTATAGATCAAATCTATTTATACTAAAAGCTTTGTCAACTTTAGTATTGGTTATGGTACGATTCGCCCTACAACATTGCAAATTTATCTTTTTCAATTTCAAGCTATCTATTTTGCTTATCCACAAAAATGCACTTAAAAAGGACTCTAGTACAATCTACTAGAACCCTTGATTTTGGCGGAGAAAGGGGGATTTGAACCCCCGGAACGCTTTAACACGTTCGCCTGTTTTCGAGGCAGGTACCTTAAGCCACTCGGACATCTCTCCATATATTAAGTTGCATTTAGTATTATATCATATTTAGATTTTTTTTAAAATACTTTTCTATATTTTAAAAAATATCTGAAAAATATTATATAAGACAGCACCTAGCTATCCCTTATGAAATCAATTAAGAATAAGAAAAGTAATACTAATTTTTACTTTTCTTGTTCTTAACTGCTTTAATTAAAAAATATAAAACAATAACTAAAATTGCTATGTAAGTTAAAACTTGCCCAAAATCTGTTACTATAGGCACTATACTTTCCCAAGAATCACCAAACCAATATCCGAGTCCTAAGTATAAACAAGTCCAAAACAATTCACCTAGAGCAACAAACAAACTAAATGTCCATAATTTATATTTTGTTATCCCTGCAGCAGCATTTACAAACGGCCCCATGGCTCCCATTATAAATCTAGTAAAGAAAACTGTTCTTCTTCCATATTTGTTCAAATAAATTTCAGCTTTCAATATTTTAGGATCAACATAAACTTTTAGTTTAGAATGTCTACTTAAAACTTTGTAACCAATATATTTCCATATGATATAGGCAATATTGTCTCCAAGCCATGCAAAAAACCAAACTTCAAGCAATAGACCCACCACATTAAATTCACCAGCATAAGCAAACGCCCCTGATGCTAATACAAGTAAGGACGCTCCTGTTGGAATCCCTATACACTGCAATACAATTATAATGCTCAGAAACCAAATGTTATAATTTCTAAAACATTCTATTAATAAATTACTAAAATCACTCATCTTTTTTACCTTCAATATTTATATCATTTTCAATATTTATATTACTTTCTATAATTTTCTTTAAATTATTTTTCATTTCTTCTGGAGTCTTATTGTATTTTTTTTCCAAGTCTTTTATATACAAATTTTCATCACCAATGACTGGAATGATTTCAAGAGTCTTAAAAATAGTATCTTCACTTATATTATATTTTTCTGCTATTTTTTTTACAGTTATCCATTTATGGGTACTCATATTCCCAATCTGTCTGCTTTCCTTATTAGGTAGATTAATATTCTTAATTTGAAAATATATTATCGTAGATTGTTTTATTATTATAAATATAGTTATAACAATAAAAATTGATAATATAGTTACTCTTATATTTTTTTTCATTAAATCCCCTCACGCTCACATTATTATATCTAACATACTATAATATTAAACACATTATAATACATTAAAATTCTAAGTTCAATAAGTTTTTCTGTGTTTAATGCGTCTTTCTGTGTTTAATGCAAAGCGGAATTTCATAAGCAAGCATTACAATCCATCCAGCAAGGCAGCTTAACGCAACACCTACAATTCCCATTTTAGGAATAAGTAAATATGCAAAAAACACTCTTGAAACTATTTGTACAAAAGTTGACCTTAACGTAACCTTCAGATCTCCCATCCCTCTGAAATAACCCTGTATTCCATTTGTCCAGCTTGGTAGCAGATAGAAAAATGCCATAAGTTGAAGATATATTACTCCAAATTCTACAACCATCGAATCTTTACTCGGCACAAATAATTGCATAAGATTTTTCGCTCCAAAATATACTACAACACCAATCAAACACCAATATATAGTTTCTAATTTCATCCCTACCAAGAATCCTTGTTTAATACGCTTAGGCTTTTTAGCCCCCCTGTTCTGAGCTAAAAATGTTGTCATTGCAACAGCTATGCTTTGCTGTGGGGTGAAAGCAAAATCATCTACACGATTAACTGCGTTAAAAGTCGCAATAGCAGCTACACCTAATGGATTAATTGCACCCTGAACAAATACCTTTCCAACATAAAGACAAGTTTGCTGCATTGCTGTAACCCAACTGTATTTCACTGTAATATTAAGAAGAGCTCTGTCTAAAACTATTTCTTCCTTTGAGAAATGAAGAAAAGTAACTTTTTTATATACATAAATAATACAGAAAACACTTGAAAGCATCTCAGCAATAACCGTAGCAATAGCTGCACCATTAACCCCCATTTTGAAAATAATCACAAAAATAAGATCCATCAGAACATTTAAAACTGCAGCTATACTTAAAAAAATTAGTGGAGTTTTTGAATCTCCAATACTTCTCAGCGTTGAAGCAAAAAAATTGTATAGAAAAGTGAAGATTAGTCCAATGAAGATAATTCTAAGATAACCTGTAGCCGCAGGAAGAATTTCCTCTGGTGTTCTTATTAATCTCAAAATTGGTTTTGTAAGTATCACACATACGATAACCATAAACAAAGTAAAGATAAATCCAGCTATCATAGTAGTAGAAACTTCGCGTTTGAATTTTTTTATATTTCCTTCTCCAAAATATTCGCTCATTAACACGGAAGCCCCTGTACAAATGCCTATTATAAAAAAAATAGTAATATTTATAATTGGATTTGCAGTACCAACCGCCGCTAACGCCTCTGTACCCGCGAATCGTCCCACGATAATAGAATCAGCTGCATTATAACTGAGCTGAAAAAGATTTGCTAATATAAGCGGAATTGTAAACCTAATTAACTGTTTAGGAATGTTACCAGTTGTCATGTCTGTCATTAAGTGAAGTCACCATCCATTCATTTGTAAAAAAGTAAAACTAATATTTCGTACTATACAATTAAATTATACCATTATTATCATACATTGGTACGCATATAAATATTCTCATTCTTATTTTTTCGACCATGTAAGTGTTATAATATAGTAAGGTGTAGACAATTTAATGTATATAGCGTGTTACTGTAAACGTTTGTCATAGTTTTTTTTAAGCTTTAGTGGAGGTGTGCTGTGTATAATGATGTAGTAATGGACCATTTTTCTGATCCAAGGAATGTTGGAGAAATGCCTAATGCAGATGCTATCGGTGAAGTAGGTAACCCTGTAGATGGCGACAAAATAAAAATTTTTATAAAGGTAAAAAACAATTTTTTGATTGATATTAAATTTAAGACATTTGGATGCGGTGCAGCAATTGCAGCAAGTAGCATGGTTACATTATTGGCAATTAATAAGACTCTTGATAATGCCTTAAAAATACAAAATGAAGATGTATCAAAGGCTCTTGGAGGGTTACCTAAAGAAAAGTTACTTTGTTCAAATATAGCAGCTGATGCATTACACGTTGCAATAAAAAATTATTTATCACTTAAATAATTATAATTTTTCACCTAAACAAATATAATTTATAACATTATATTTGTTTTTGTAATAGAGGAGGTATCGTTTTAATGATTTTATCAAAAAATCAAATTAATAGATATTTAAGGCATATAATAATTCCTGAAATAAGTGGCGCGGGCCAAAAAAAAATATCAGAATCAAGAATTTCTTTGTATTCATCTACAGTACTCGAGGTCTCTTCGCTTATATATTATCTTGCCGCCTCTGGAATTGGCTACATTTCTTGCTCTTTTAAAAATGACCATGGCTTTGATGAGTTATATAAAAATATAAAAGATCTCAATGAAGATGTAGTTGTCACTCTTATTGATAATAAATTATCAACAGTTCACGGTAACTCACTTTCTAATGAAGGTTTTAAAATCAGAATATTAACTAGTAGCTATGAGGAGTTCGAAAGTATGCTGAAAATTTCTTCTAATATCCATACTCCTTCTAAATTCATTCCAACAATTCTAGCAATTAATAGTGGATGGAAGGGAATTCTTCAAACCTTTTGTAATGAGGTTGATTTTAATTCTTTAATTTCGAGTCCCCTAACCTTAAATTCGACTCCCCTTAAAAACAAAATTTATGAGAAAGAAGGTAATATTCTTTCTCATAACCTTCTTGGTGCACTCACAACAGTTGAATGTGTAAAACTTTGTTTAAATATTGGAACAATATTAGATAAACCTTTATACTTTGATCTTCTACCAATGAAATTCTACAAATTGGATACTAAAGTCTCAAAATCAGTAATATCTGATTTTTTTAAAAACAATCATTCTGATAATAAATCATCTTCAAATTTCAAAAAAAGTAATAATTCTAAAAAACTATCAGATAGTAAAGTATTAATTGTAGGTACTGGAGGTCTTGGGTCTCCTGTAGCCTACGCTTTAGCCTATTTAGGAATTGGAACCATTGGTCTTGTTGATTATGACACGGTAGAAATCAGTAACCTTAACCGTCAAATACTTCATTCAACTTCTCGAATTGGTATGCCAAAGGTGGACTCAGCGGAAGTTTTTATAAAAAATATTAATCCAGATATTAAGGTAGTAACTTACAATACTGACATCAATGTTAACAATGCTAAAGACATAATTAAAAATTATGATGTTATTATAGATGGAGTTGATAATTTCCCAGCTCGGTATCTTCTAAATGACTTTTGTTTCTTTTTAAATAAGCCGCTTGTTGATGCTGCTGCTGTAAAGTTTCATGGATTAATTATGACAATACTTCCAAATGAAGGTCCATGTTATCGATGCGTTTTCCCCGTTAAACCTGAGCAAAATAATGTTATGAGTTGCTCTGAATCAGGTGTTTTAGGACCAGTACCAGGAGTCATGGGCTTTATTCAAGCAACTGAAGTTGTAAAACTGCTCCTTGGCGCTAACGAAACTTTATTTAATAGAATAATTTACTATGATGCCTTGGATTCTGACTTTGATTTTATTAACACTAATAAATCACCGAAATGTAATTTATGTGGTACTCACCCAACGATTACCTCGCCAACCGAATATACTAACTCATGCAAACTATAAAATATAAGGGAATCAGTTGAATTTTTTACTGATTCCCTTATATTTATCGAATATAACATTTTTTCAACCCCCAGCTGATAAAAATCTTAAATTAAAAGCATTTATCATCTTATCAATAATATCTTTTCTACATAATAAGATAACTTCTGTAGCTGGAATTTTAAATGAGCCTATTGCAACTAATTTTTCTTTGCTTATTTGGACCTCCCACCCCTTCCCAATTAAGTTCTCATCACTTGTTTTTTCCCCACCAATAGTAATAAAATAATTTACTATTTCTATCCGTTTCATTCCTCTCATCTCAAACTCTTTTTTAGTAAACTCCATTTATTTCCTCCAAATTTCAATTCTCTAAACTAATATTAAAATAAACCACATGAATATGTAACTATTCATGCGGTTTATAAATACAATATTAAAATAATAACAATATGTTATTATCCTCCTCCAACTGGTGGGAAAAGTGCTATTAGATCTCCATCTAAAAGTGGCTTGTCAAATTGTCCATCACGTCCATTAATAAGTAAAATTGCAATCTCAGACTCTTCTATTCTGAGAGCGGCAATAACATCTCTAGGAGTTTTACCTTGTTCCAGTTCAAAAATTTGAATTTTGTCCCTACCATCTCTAAATGTAGCAAATAATTTTACTGTAATTTTCACATTCTCACCTCCCAATTAGATAATTAAATCAACAGCATGGAAGATGTCATCATGGACCATGCTGTATTATATTTAACTTGGACTCATGAAACTATAATCCCAACGCTTTTAATTTTTCTGGTGTTGGATTACCTTTTTCATCCCATCCTCGCTCGAGGTAATATCCTGGAAGAAGTTCTGCTAATCTGTGTACATTACCTTTAGAAGGTCCTTCTTTAATTGGCTCTGTGAGTAATCTTTTTGGCAGTGTATCCTGAGATGCATCTATTCCAGCACTCAAATTAAATTGTCTTTCAATATTCCAAATTCTATCTCCTGATTCAAGAATGGATTCTGCTGTGTGCTCTGTGCCACATACTGCATTATATAAATCAGCATAATCTGGAGCCCCCATAGCAAATGATGTAAATAAACATAATCCAAGTGAATCAATAGAGGCAGTTAAGTCTTGAAAAATCTTAACCCAAGTAGCTTTTCCCTCAAGTGCAAATCTATCTAATTTTTGTGGAAGTCCTAGTATTTCTGGTGATATCATATATCCTCTTACATGACACCCACCCCTGTTTGATGTAGCAAATTCGAGTCCTTGACCCATTATGCCTCTTGGATCATAAGCTGGAATTTCGAGTTTCTTAACTGACATTGAAAGTTCAGGAACACCATAGGAATCACAGAGTCTGTATGAACCTTGAGCCATTTTTGCTCCAAATCCTTCACATTTCCCTATTTTTATTGTCCAATCAATCATTCCTTGAACATTTCCAAATTCTAAAGGAATTCCCTCAAGTTCTTCTTCTTTAATGTATCCCTTTTGATAAAGTTCCATTCCAGCTGCAATTGTTGCCCCTACTGAAATTGTATCCATACCATATTCATTGCACCAATAGTTTGCCTTGAACGTTGCAACTATATCCGATATTCCACAATCTGAACCAAAAGACCAAAGTGTTTCATATTCTGGTCCCCCAACCTCTATACCCATATCTGGTATTTTTACATATCTACCACAAGCAATTGGGCATCTATAACAAGGATTTTTTCTTACTAAGTAATCTTTAGTCATTGCCTCACCACTAATGTCATCAGCTTTTTCAAAATAAGACTGCTGAAAATTGTTAGTTGGGTGTACACCACTTTCATTTAGTATATTTACAAGGACTGCAGTTCCGTATGTAGGAAGACCTGCACCGGTAACTCCATTTTCTTTTATAGTCTTCATCCAAACTTTTGAAACCTCTTTAAGCTTATCAGGGTTTGCTACTTGTGGTTTTGAACTTCCCTTAACAGCGATAGCCTTAAGATTTTTAGAACCCATAACAGCTCCAACACCAGAACGACCTGCTGCTCTGTCATACTCATTCATTATAGATGCCATTTTAGATAATCTTTCTCCTGCAGGTCCAATGGTCATAACTTTTGATTTATCTGGCATTTCTTTCTTTATAATATCTGTAGTTTCTGTAACAAGTTTTCCCCAAAGACTGGTTGCATCCTTTATTTCTACCTTATCATCAATTATTGTTAAGTAAACTGGTGAATCTGCTTTTCCTTCAAATATAATTATATCATGACCTGTAGCCTTAAATTCAGCTCCCCAGTGACCACCCGAATTTGAACAAGCAATTGTTCCTGATTGTGGTGATTTTGTAACTACCATATATCTTCCGCCAGTTGGAACCGGTGTACCTGTTAATGGACCTGTAATAATTATAAGCTTATTTTCAGGGCTTAGTGGGTCAACCTTCGGATCTACTTCATCCATGAATAATTTTGTTCCGAGTCCTCTACCGCCAATAAATTTTTTAGCTAAGTCTAAGTCAAGTGGCTCAACCTTAATAGTTCTTTCCGTTAAATTAATTCTTAATATTTTTCCATTATAACCATACATAAAAATTCAGCCTCCTCATATTTTGTTCTATATACTTAATATAGAGCAAGTTTTATGCCAAGATAAAACAGCATTATGGTTTTTAAACGTATCCATTCTACCGTGCTTCACATACATAAAATTAAATAATTTTAGGAGGTTTTTTTTACCGTCCTAAAATGATACATTTTATCATTTTTTTAATGTTTCATTTCAGAACAGTGTTCCGTTTCAGGACGGTCTATATTATACCTTTCTATTTTTCTATACAGAGAACTTCTTGCAATATTTAATATTTTTGCAGCTAAACTCATATTACCTTTAACTTCCTTAATAACTTCAGTTATATGGTGTTTTTCCATCTGTTCTAAGGTAATTCCTATATATGGTTCTACAGATCTATCTTGTTTTTGGACTCCTTCATTAAGTAAATTTGTCTGAATCACTTCTGAATTAATTATACGTTCGATTACATTCTCAAGTTCCCTTATATTCCCTGGCCAATCGTACTTTTTCAGGTAGTTCATATATTTATCTGAAATCTCCACGCTATGTTTATTAAGCTTCTTACAAGTCTTTCTCATATAGTAACTCACAAGTTCTGAAATATCATCTTTGCGTTCTCTTAGCGGTGGTAAGTGTAATGGTAGAACGTTAAGTCTATAATATAAGTCTTTTCTGAAATTACCTATTTCCATCTCATGTTTCAAATCTTTATTTGAAGCTGCCATAATCCTTACATTTATATTTATTTGTTTCGAACTTCCAATTCTATTTATTACTCCCTCTTCAATTACTCTTAATAATCTAATCTGCATATCAGATGGCATTTCTCCTATTTCATCCAGGAAAATTGTACCACCCTCTGCAATTTCAAATTTCCCTACATTTCCACCTTTTTTAGCACCAGTAAATGCTCCACCCTCGTAACCAAAAAGTTCTGATTCTATAAGTGTTCTTGGTATAGCACCACAATTAACTGCTATAAAAGGCTCATCAAGGCGTTTGCTGTAATTATGAATAGATTGAGCAAAAATTTCCTTTCCTGTTCCACTTTCACCCGTAAGCAATATCGTAGATTTACTGTCTGCTATCTTTTTAGCATACTCAACAATCTTTTTAAATTCTTCATTTTGTCCTATTATTTTATCAAAAGTATAAACTGCCTGCCCACTTAAAATTCTTCCAGCAAGTTTCCTGCTCTTTTTTATTTCATCAAATTGGAGTGTTATTTCTTCAATATCCATATTACGATCATAAATAGGGTATGCCGCGCAAGTAAATTGTAGTTTATTCACTAATGTATTTGCATATATATCCTCATCTGTAAAAGAACCATTTGATTTGAGCCTAATCACTATTTCATTGAAACTACAAATTAAATCAGGTATTTTCTTGTTTTTCATTTCTATCGCCTCATAACCAAACATATTGGCGACTTGTTTATTCATTGTTGTAATATTCCCTAATAAATCACAAGTTAAAATCCCTGATGAAATAGAGTCAAAGGTAGTTTGAAGACGTTTTTTTGAAATTTCAAGCAAGGAATTATATTTGCTAGTTTCAAGTATTCTTTCAATAGCATTTGCTGCTGCTACAACCATTCCTAATGTATGAGGATTAACATTTTCTATATTCCCAGTTAAGTTAATAATTCCAATTATATTACCAAGTTCATCTTTAATTGGAGCAGCGCAGCATGTCCATTTATGGTATGCATTAATAAAATGTTCCATGCCAGAGACCTGAACTGGCCTTCTCTCTGAAAGTACAAGACTCATTGCATTAGTCCCAATATGATCCTCATCCATATATGCACCAGTAATCATTTTTAGTTTTGAAGCCTCTAATAATATTTTTTCATCTCCAACTACGTTTAAGATGCACCCTTTGGCGTCACACAGTAATGCAAAAAAACCAGATCCCTTTACAAAATCATATAAATGATTAATAAAAGGCGTTGCACTTGATATTAGATCACTGTTAAACTCCAAACAATTACGTAATTCTTGTCCTTGTATCACTTTGGTACTAAATGAATTTTCGGCTTGTAAATCTATTTTTTTACATCTATTATGTGACGCTAATACACACTCATCCATATCACTTACACCTCCACTACAATCTCATCTCCAGCTTTAATGTAGCCTTCTTCTAAAACTTTAGCAAATATGCCTTCTCTTGGCATTATGCAGTCACCCACCAATTTCATAATCTCACAGCCTGCATGACATTCTTTTCCTATCTGTGTTACCTCGAAAACTACCTCTCCGATTTTAAGCTTAGTTCCCACAGGAAGTTCATACAAAATTATTCCCTCAGTAGTAAGATTCTCAGCAAACTTTCCTGAACATAATCCTTCGACTCCAGTAGCTCTCATTTTATCAATGCTCTCTTCCCCAAGAAAACTAACTTGTCTATGCCAATCCCCTGCATGTGCATCTCCTAATAATCCATGATTAAATTTAAAAAATCCAGTCTCTATAGGGTGTTTTATAACCCCTTTTTTCTCACTTATATTTACAGCAATAATCTTTGCCATTACAAACCCTTCCTTTCAAATAACCCTGATTTTCCTCCACTTTTTCGTGTTAGCATAATATTATTTATAACCATTTCCCTATCAATTGCCTTACACATATCATAAATAGTTAGTGCAGCAACAGAAACCGCCGTGAGCGCCTCCATCTCAATGCCCGTTTTTCCTACCGTCTTCGTCGTTGCAGTTATATCAATCTTAGCATTTTCAAAATCAATTTTAAATCTAATATCACAACCTGATATCATTATAGCATGGCACATTGGAATTATTTGCGAAGTGCTTTTTGCACCCATAATACCACCTACTTGCGCTACTGCTAATACATCTCCTTTTGAAATAGATCCTTCCTTAATCCTTTCAAGGGTTTCTCTTTTCATAGAAATCGACCCTACTGCTACTGCTTCCCTAGTTGTATCATTTTTTTCAGATACATCTACCATTTTAGCTCTTCCTTCTTCATTTATATGCGTAAATTCCACTTTCTATCTCCTTTTATGTTTATTAACCACCTATTTGAGACATCCCCTTAATACTTCTACTATTGTTTTCTTCTTGAAGGTGATGCTCAAATGGTTTGTTTAAAATTGCATCTTTTAATGCAGCAGTTAATCTAACTTCATCGTTTAAATATTCTCTAAGGTTTATTTCTTCTTTAGAATGAAGGCACGGTTTAATTGTTCCAATGGAGGTAAGTCGTATTTTATTACAATCACTACAAAATTTGTTGCTTACGGGGCTAATAAAACCAATCTTTCCTTTTGCGCCCTTAAGCGTGTAAATCTCTGCAGTGCTACTTTTTTTGGTTTGTATTTGGGTTAGTTCCGGATGTTGTCCTAGTATTTGCGTAAAACCCAATTTATTTTTTTCATACATATTGGTGCCCTCACCTATGGGCATAAGTTCTATAAATCTTATTTCCACTGGTAACTCTCGAATTAAGTTTAAAAAATCATTAAACTCAGTGTCATTAATTCCTCTCATGAGTACTGTATTTATTTTTACAGGTTTTAACCCTATAGCCAAACACTTATATATACTTTCCATCACTTTATCCAGGTTACCAACTCTTGTAATGTTTCTAAATTTATCTCCACTAAGTGTATCAAGACTAATATTAACCCTATTAAGCCCAGCCTTCTTTAGCTCCTCTGCCATATCCGCTAGTAAAATGCCATTTGTTGTTATAGAAATGTCCTTTACTTGTGGTATTTTCGAAGTTTCATAAATTAGTTTATCTATATCTTTCCTAACTAGTGGTTCACCACCAGTATATCTTATTTTGTTAATACCTAGCGCTGCAGATATTTTTACAATTTTCAAAATATCTTCAAAACGTAAGATGTCCTCATGATTTAGACTTTTAACGCCTTCCTGGGGCATGCAATATATACATCTTAAATTACATCTATCCGTTACTGATATTCTTAGATAATTTATGTTTCTTCCATAACTATCCAGCATAAACTCACCTTCCTATACTTTAATTATTTCTCCTATTTTGCTATAATCATAACCCCCAAGTTTATCAAGTTGACTTTTAAATTCATCAGTTCTGATTGTTTTGATGAATTCTTTTATAATGTCCATATCTAAAAATTTTAGTGGCACAGCAAAGTCATACTCCTCATTTCCAAGTGCTATAAAATCAAGCCCCATGAGTTTTGCTGCAGAATAAACTCCAAGTCCACACTCCGCATCTCCTGCTGCAACTACTGCTGCAATTGCAATATGGGTAAATTCTTCTCTTTCATATCCTGATATTTCTTTTGGATTAATACCAAGTTTCTTTAAATTATAATCTAAAAATAACCTTGTACCTGAACCTCTTTGCCTATTAACAAATTTCCTCTTATTTGTTAATACATCTTGGAGTGATTTAATGTTTAGAGGATTACCTTTCGCAACTATAATACCCTGAATTCTATTTACACCTTTAATTAATGCCATAGGTTGTTTTGGTAGATATTTTTTTAAGTAACTGATATTATATGTGCCATCATCCATATCCAATAAATGTATAGGAGCAATATGAGTTTCTGAGCCTTTTAATGCCATTATGCCTCCCATACTCCCCACATGAGCTGATGAAATATAATATTTTTCATTCTTTATATGAATAAGATCCGACGCTATGTCTACTATTGGGTCATGACTTCCAATACATATAAGAGTATTTTTAATTTCTTCCTGACTTCTTAAAAGCTTAACCTTAAGCTTTGTTCCTGCCTCATAGCCCTCAATATTTTGTGGAATTTCAAGCACTCCGTCTGCACGAACTAAAGACATTGTTGCCCCCGCTCCACGACTTATAGGCGTTGCAATATATTTCCCCGATACAAACCCAATTTTAACTCTGACAAATTCTAAATATTTTAGAGTGGACATAGTACGCCTTGTAAGTACTGCCTCAACAGTTTTTTCTTCCTCATTATTTATTCCTACAAATTTATGGACTAATCTCTTACATATATTCTCCATTACAAAATAAGCAGATACAGGAAATCCAGGTATACCAACTACAGGTTTTCCATCTATACTTCCAAGAATAACAGGTTTTCCTGGTTTTATGGCTATTCCATGTACGCATACTTGCCCTAGCTCTTCTATTACTTTACTCGTAAAGTCCTCTCTACCCGCTGAAGACCCTGCACTTATAAGTACAATATCGCACTTACTTACAGCCGTTCTTACGGTTTCCCTTATAAGCTCATAATCATCTTTAACTATATCAAATCTTAGGGGCTCTGCTCCCCATTCTTTTACTTGCGCCGAGAATACTCTTGAATTAAACTCTATTATGTCTCCAACTTTAAGCTCCGCTCCAGGCTGCACCATCTCAGTTCCAGTTGGAATTATTCCAACCACAGGTTTTTTATACACCTGAACACTATTTACCCCACCTGCTATTATTGCTCCTATATCTACCGGCCGGATTAAGTGTTTTGATGGAATAATCAGCTGAGTTTCTACAATATCTTCTCCAATTGGCCTAATGTTTTGAAAAGGAGATGCCCCTTTATAAATTGCAACTATTCTTTTATCTATATTTATTAAATCCTCTACCATAATTACACAGTCATATTCTTTTGGTATCGGGTCTCCAGTATCCACTACTACATAATCAATTCCTTCTTGAAGTTCTAAGTGATTTCTGTCCGAGGCTCCATTTGTTTTTGTACTCAAAGTTGCAATTCCATCCATAGCTGAACTATTATAAAACGGTGAGGATATTTTCGCGAAAACCGGCAAACAAGATACTCTTCCTACTGCCTCCCAGGTTAACACATTTTCCACTTGACCTTTAATATTCGATAACTTATCAAAATATAAATTAACAGCATCATTCAAATCCATATTTGTTAAAAAAACTTTTTGCGCCACATAATTCATCCCCTTTGAATTTCATTTTATAATCTATAGACCTGAACCACCTGTCCCTCTTTCAATCCTTCTACATTTTTTTCTATTTTAATATATCCCCATGCCTTTGAGAATGATGTTATAAGCCCTGATTTACCAAATACAGGTTTTGCAATTATCTTATTTTGGGTAGTCTGAAGTTCTACTGGCAAATATTCTTCACGTCCTTTAGCTTTATGATAATTTATACTCACTACCGCGCTAACGCCGTAACTCTCATCACTATAGGACATTAAACTATAAATGTAGTTTTTTACAAGTATTTTATATATCACAGAACATGCAAGTGGATGCCCTGGAAGTCCGAATATTATTTTTTCTTTATGTTTTCCAATTATAGTTGGTTTTCCAGGCTTTACTGCTATTCCATGAACTAAAACTTCTCCATCCCCATAAGACGATATAACTTTTAAAGTTTGGTCTTTCTTGCCTACAGAACTTCCTCCTGAAATCAGCACCAAATCACACTCGTTAAACGCCTTATCAACAGTTGACTTTAGGGCTTCATAATCATCTTTTATAATTCCATAACTTACTGGCTGCATCCCGTCTTCAAGAAGTAAGGACCAAAGAAGGTAAGTATTTATATCTCGGACCTTTCCCATTTTTGGTTTAACTTCACAAGGCACTACTTCATCACCAGTTGAAATAATAGCAACTCTAGGCTTTTTATATACCATTACCTCACTGATTCCAATGCTTGCAAGGACACCTAACTCATAAGGGCGAAGTTTATCGCCTTTTTTTATTACAATGTCACCAAAACTTATATCTTCTCCAACCTGGATCACGTTATCGCCCATGGCAACAGGTGAATAAATAAGTACAGTATCCTCATCTAATTTATCAGTATACTCAACCATCACAACACTATCAGCATTACCTGGTAGCATTCCTCCTGTAGGAATGTTTAAACACTCCCCTAGTTCAATATCAGAAGGCGGAACCTTTCCCATAAATATCTCACCCTTTAATTCAAGCATAGATGGCATGGCATCACTAGCTCCATACACATCTCTAGAACATACAGCAAATCCATCTACCGTCGACCTTTTAAATTCCGGTATATTACATTCTGCTTTTACATCCTCAAAACAAACTCTGCCAACGCTTTCTAATATACTAATTTTTTCGCAATCTAGTTCATAATTAAATGAGTTTTCCATTATTTGTTTAGCTCCCTCTACAGATACCACGTTAAAAAGATCCATGTTTATTCCTCCTTAGCCTCTATCATAATTCTAGGTTTTAATAATGACTAGTGGTGGCCTTAGTTACTAGTAGCGCATTCACTAGCCTCTCCTATTAGTATTGCGACTCCATGTGGAATTGCTGGCAATACAAATTGAAGGTTTTCCACAGCACCTTTTGGGCTTCCAGGAAGGTTAATTATTAATGTTTTCTTGCGAATACCCGCTATACTTCTTGAAAGCATAGCCTTAGGCGTAATTTGTAGTGATTTCATTCTCATAGTTTCACCAATACCAGGTACATATTTTTCTATTACATTTTTAGTTGCCTCAGGAGTAACATCCCTCTCTGAAAATCCTGTCCCTCCATTAGTTAAGATTAAGTCCACCTTAAGCTCATCACATAAATAAATCAATTCACTTTCTATCTCGCTTATTTCATCGGGAATCATCTTATAGTAACTAATAATATATCCCTTATCTTCTAATTGGGACCTAATTGCGGGACCTGTTCCATCAATTCTTTCGCCCCTAGATCCTTTATCACTAATAGTTAATATCGCTGTTTTTATCATTTCCATCACCCCTATTTAAAATCTGTTTTAACAATTTATGCTCTGGAAAATTAAGAACCTTATCTACTAATCCTTGTTCAATAATTTTTCCCTTGTCCAAAAAAATAACATAGTCTGCTACTCTACCAGCTTGTAATAAATCATGAGTCACTAAAACAACACTTCTACTGCCTTTAGCCATGGTTTTTATAAGTTTTTCAGCTATAAGTGTGTTTTCAATATCCATACTGGCAGTAGGTTCATCTAAAAAAGTAATCTTTGATTCCAAAATAGCTGTCCTAATCAGGGATACCTTAGCCCTTTCTCCACCTGATAACTCTCTTGCATTCTTATTAAATAAATCTTTTATGTCAAAATATGAAACATAACTTTCGATCCGCTTTTTAATTTCTTTTTTATTGAATTTTCTGAATTTTAATCCTATTATTATATTTTCAAGTACTGAAAAATTAAATAAATATGGATTTTGAAGCATGACAGATATATCTCTTTTGGTATGCTCTTCATATCTACAGTTATCGTATAATACTGCTCCCTTTGTAAATGGCTCAATTCCTGAAACACACTGCAGAAGAGTGGTTTTACCACTACCATTTAACCCCATTAGTGCATAAACATACCCTTCTTTAAAACATAACTCATCTATTCTTAATACTTCTTTTCCATTATATTCTTTATAGCTAGCATCCACTCTTATATTCATGATCTATCACCATTTCCATTACTTTTACTAAGTCCATGTAAAATAAAATTGACCAAAAATGCAACTAGAAGCAATATAACCCCTATTGTTATGGCCTCATTAAATTCACCCTGACCTGTTTGCAAAGCTATATATGTGGTCATTACCCTTGTCTCACCTTTTATATTTCCTCCTACCATCATAACTGCGCCAACTTCAGAAATTGATCTTCCAAAGCCTGCAGCAGCAACAGATAAAAGTTGAATTTTGCACTCTTTTATAATAAGAATTAAAGTATCTTTACGCCTTGCCCCTAGTGCAATGCAGTTTTTTTGAATTTTTCTCCCGCGGCTTCCTATAGCTGAAATGGAAAGTCCAAAAACTATAGGAAACACCAGAAGGCTCTGAGCTATAATCATTGCAGTGGGAGTGAACAATAGACCAAGTGACCCTAAAGGCCCTTTTCTTGAAAGTATTAGATAAACAACTAGCCCCATTAGTACCGGTGGAATACTCATAAAAGTTTCAGACAATCTTACAATATATTTTTTTAGCCTAAAATCTTTTAAAGAAATTGGTATTGCAAGTATCATGCCCGCTAGTGAAGCTATAACTGTTGATGTAATTGAAATAAATAAGGATAAAAAAACCACTCCTAAAACTTCTTCATAAAAGCTCATATTATCACCTATTTTTTTGCATTAGGTATAAACAAAGACATACCGTATTTTTCCTTGCCATATTCCCCTATTAGCTGCTGTCCTTTACTAGAAATCATCCAATCAATAAATTCGTTTGCTTCCTTTGTTTTAATTTTATTCTTGGTATCGTCTAGTCTTATAAATGCGTACTGATTTAAGAATTGACTTCCCTTTTCAGTTACAATTTCAAGATTAAGTTTATCTTTCATATTTAAATATGTAGCTCTATCTGTAAGTGTATATGCATTTTTCTCATCTGCCATTTGAAGTACTGCTCCCATGCCTTTCCCTGCTGATACATACCAATTACCGGTTGGTGTTATTCCTGCCGATTTCCATATTCCAAGTTCTTTTGTGTTAGTACCGGACTTATCTCCTCTTGATATAAATGTAGCTTTACTGCTACTAATTAACTTAAAAGATTCAATTGCATCACTCGGCGTTTTTTCCTTAAGTTTTGCAGGGTCATCAATAGGGCCTACTATTATAAAGTCATTATACATAACTTCAAGTCTCTCGGTTCCATATCCATCTTTCACAAATTGAAGTTCCTGCTCCTTTGCATGTACAAGTAACCCATCTGCATCTCCACGCTTTGCAACCTCTAATGCTTCGCCGGTTCCTTTAGCAAGCACATTAACCTTAATTCCTGTGTCTTTTTCAAACAATGGCAACAAATAATCTAATAATCCTGAATCCTGCGTACTTGTTGTTGTTGCAAGTATCATAGTCCTCTGTTTTTTTGAACATGCCGCTACCGTTATCCCCATAACAACACACAATAATACTGTTAGTAGCCTTTTAAAACTTGATTTACTTCTTAATATTGACATAAAAAAATCCCCTTTCATATCTTAATATAAAAGTGGATGACAATTAAGCATCCCCCTTTTCACATGGAAGGCTAAATCGTTTCCAACTTAACCCTAACGGTCATAATTCCATAGCAACCCTTAGGAAATATGACTCGGAGAAAAAACTAATAAACTCTATACTTAAATTATACTCAAAAAAAACATTCTTACAATAGCATTTTCACTTAACATATATTTATATAATATATGTTATTTTTGTTTAAAACTTCTAAATTTATTGATACAATTAGAATTGCAATGTATATTTAAATGTACGAGGAGGAATTAAACCATGAATGTAGATATTTATAAGAATTTACTAGTCGAAGTGGGTGCAGGAAATAATGCCGTTATGATTACAATGCTGACTAACAAAAAATGTGGGAATAACCCGTCTCCGAACAAAACTCTTTTTACTGAGGAAAGTCTTAACGCATATAAACGTATATCTGATTTAGATGAAGTACTTTACCAAAAGGCAAAATATGCTTTAGAAACAGGAAACCTTGAGCTTATTAACTCTCAAGAAAATGAAACTTATTTAATTGAGCCCTACTTTCCTGAGCCACGCTTAATAATTCTAGGTGGTGGACATATTGCTATGCCCTTAGCCGAATTTGGTTCAAAAGTAGGGTTTTCAGTTACAGTTATCGATGACAGACCCTCCTTCGCTAATGCCAAGCGATTCCCTACCGCGAAAAAAATAATTTGTGAAAGTTTCAATAATTGTTTCGACTCTATAATTTTAAATAAATCTGCATACGTTGTTATTGTAACTCGGGGTCATCGACATGATATAGATTGTCTCAGACAAGTTTTAAAACACGATACAACATATGTTGGAATGATTGGTTCAAAACGCCGTGTTAAAAGCGTTATTGAGCAACTGGTAAGTGAAGGCTATCCTAATGAGAAGTTAAACAAAGTAAATGCCCCAATAGGTCTTGAGATAGGCGCGGTTACCCCTGTTGAAATAGCTTTTTCTATTATATCTCAGGTCATAAGATATAGAAGACTCGGCGATATAACCAATATTATTACTAAACCTAAAAAAAATAACTGGCCGGAATTTGATCCTGACGTATTAATGGAATTGTGTAAAGAAGAGAATTCTCCAAAGGCAATCATTACAATTGTTTCTACTAAAGGTTCGGTTCCAAGAAAAGAAGGAGCTAAAATGATTGTATGGCCATATGGAAAAATCTTAGGAAGTATCGGCGGAGGATGTAGTGAAGGAGAGGTAATTAATACCTCCCGTGATGTGCTCAGAAATGGCGGATATCAAATTCAAACTATAGACATGACAGGTTCCATTGCTGAAGACGAAGGTATGGTATGTGGTGGAATTATGGATGTAATAATAGAGTATTTTTGGAAATAGTATATACAAATGCAAAAACGTAAATATCAATGTCGCCAGCAAAACCTGCTAGAGCCATTGATATATAAAGTTTTGAGGTTTATTCCTGATAATTATGGCAAGGATACAATGAAATATGATTCAAAAGAACTTGAAAGTCTTCTTCAGTATCCATGTCAAGCAAAATACCTTGGTCAACAACGTGTTCATAATTCCACTGTTTTTTATGTTGATTAAAAATTTCTCTCAATCCACCTTCAGGATTGTTGTTTAATATTTCTTCAGCAAATGAATATGAAACCAATGCAGGATGACCTTTTTTTTCACCGAATATAGGATACAGAATTCCATCTTTAATTTTCTCATAGCTTTGTATCATTTTTTTAATGGTGCTTACTTGTACAGATGGAATATCTACAGGCAAAATGAAAAAAGCATCTGTTCCTTGCTCAAGTGATTCTACTCCAGCTTTTATTGATGTAAACATTCCTTTACTATAATTATCATTTAATACAATTCTAATATCATTTGATCCACTAGTAATATTCTTTAATTCATCTTCTATACAATCATTTAAATATCCCGTAACCACAATAATGTCATTTATTCCACAGTTTTTGAAAAGTTCTATACATCTTTGAATTGCGGTTTTTCCATATATTTTCATCAGTGGTTTAAAGCTCCCCATCCGGGTCGAATATCCCGCTGCAAGTATTATAGCTGAATAATTTTTCATTTCGTACCACCTCTTCCTACGCCTTAAGTTAAAAAGGCACGACCAATCTATTACCACTTTCCAAAACTGCAAGCTGGAAAATTACACACTTCACAATTAGCGCATAGCCCACCATGACCGAGCTTTGTAATATCTTCTCTTTTTATCTTTTCACCAGCTACAATTCTAGGAAGTATAAGATCAAATATGGTTCTTTTATTATACATGACACATCCTGGAAGTCCCAAAACAGGTATATCACCCAAATATGATATCAAAAACATAGCTCCTGGAAGTACAGGTGCTCCATAGGATATAATCTTTGCTCCAGCTTTTCTTATTCCTGCTGGTGTAACATCATCAGGGTCTACTGACATGCCTCCAGTAACAATAATCATTTCAACTTCCATTAAAAGTAATTCATTTACTGCATCTACAATCATACTCTCACTGTCTGAAACAATGATTTGCTTTACCACTTTGCTACCAATTTCATTAATTTTATCTCTAATGACAGGTCCAAATTTATCTGATATTCTACCGCTATAAACTTCACTACCGGTGGTAATAATCCCCACCTTCATAGATATTAATGGAGCTACCCAAATAATGGGCCCCTCTTCTTTACAAATATCATCGATTTGTTCAATCTTCAATTTTTCAATAAAGAGAGGTATTATTCTTGTCCCTGCAACAACACTTCCTTTCTCTACCACAACATCAGTATGTAAAGTAGCAACCATAACCTCATCTATCATATTAATTTTTTCTAAAGCTTTAAAATTTATTTTAAGTAAGCCTTTATATTCAGCTAACAATTTCACTTTACCTTCGGAAGGCTTTGTGAAAATAATTCCCTTCCCTGCTACTGCCCTTGCAATTCTTTCCCCAGCCTCATTTTCATGAATTATTCCTTCTTCCATTTCCCAAACATAAATGTTTTTTTTACCAATATCCAACATTTGCGGTATATCTTCTTCTAATATTATATGTCCCTTTCTGAATGCCACTCCATGAAATTCTCCTGGAACAATTTTTGTTAAGTCATGGCATAATACCATGCCTAATGCTTCTTCAACTGGAACAACCTTCATTTTTATCCCTCCCCATACCTTATGATTTTATCAGTAGCTCTTTTATTAGATTATTCAATATATTTTCCTATATTACTTTTTTCTTCTAAACAGTATGTAAAAAACTAAAT
>JGI24143J45723_1000082_pt1 | contig 49157 bp, 52 predicted proteins | sample BarGraIncu00432A_FD_45723 | JGI IMG/M metagenome (IMG submission 45723) | reverse complement strand
TGCCGTCATTGTCCACTGTGGCGGGTGTATGCTCAATCGGCGGGAAATGCAATATCGAACACGTACGGCAAGACAAAAAGGCGTGTATATTACAAACTATGGCATGCTGATTGCCTATGTTCAAGGAATCCTCAGCCGTGCTTTGGAACCCTTCCCTGCTGCAAAATTGGCTTTGGAAGAAAATGATCTGGTTTAAGTCTTAACCACCCCCTTCTCATTCATCCAAAATGCCGAAATGTTTTTATAAAGAACATTAAGTCAAGTGCCTCCAATGAAGTGTTTCACTTGACTTGAATATTCATCCTATAATAGAATAGAGAAATAATTGCTTTGATTCATATAGACCATAATTTTAAAAGAAACTTTTAGGAGGACAAAATAAAAATGCCGATAACGGAAATATTGTCTCAGAATGCCAAAAAATTCGGTCAGGACATCAGTCTGGTTGAAATTAATCCGGAGACATTAGAAAAACATCAGATCACCTGGAGCGAATTTGAACTGGTTGAAGCGACTTCAGGAATAAAATTTCGGAGAGAGCTTTCCTGGGACGATTTTGACAGCCAGGCAAATCAATTTGCCAATCTCCTGCTGGACAGAGGTATCAAAAAAGGGGATAAAGTCGCTATCCTATTAATGAATTGCCTGGAGTGGCTGCCGATTTATTTTGGAATATTAAAAACCGGTGCCATTGTTGTTCCCCTAAACTATCGATATACTGCAGATGAGATAAAATACTGCCTGGACTTATCAGAAACTGATTTCTTGATTTTCGGCATGGAATTCATTGACCGCATGGAAGCGATAAAGAATAACATTCCTCACGTGAAAGCCTTATTCTTTGTTGGCGATGACTGTCCGACTTTTGCTGAAAGCTATGATCTTCTCTCGGTAACTTATTCAGCTGAAGCACCTGAAATTAAACTAACGGATGAAGATGATGCCGCCCTGTATTTTTCTTCAGGCACCACCGGTTTTCCTAAAGCAATTTTGCATACCCACAGCAGCCTGATGTCGGCATGCTATACTGAAAACAATCATCACGCTCAAACAAGGGAAGACACCTTTTTGTGCATTCCGCCCTTGTATCATACCGGTGCAAAAATGCATTGGTTTGGAAGTTTTTTGGTAGGCGGAAAAGCCGTTTTACTTCGTGCCGTTAAACCAAAATGGATTTTGAGAGCTGTTTCGGAAGAAAAAATTACCATCGTCTGGCTTTTGGTTCCCTGGGCCCAGGATATTCTGGATGCCATTGAAAGAGACGAAATAAAACTGGAAGATTATGATCTTGACCAGTGGCGACTGATGCACATCGGTGCCCAGCCGGTTCCGCCAAGTCTTATTCATCGTTGGAAAAAACACTTTCCAAATCATCTTTATGACACCAATTATGGCCTGAGCGAATCGATTGGACCCGGCTGTGTTCACCTGGGAACGGAAAACATACACAAGGTTGGTGCCATTGGAAAACCTGGTTACAAATGGGATTTGATGATTGCTGATGAATCCGGATGCCCGGTTCCTCAGGGACAAGTTGGTGAACTTGTCGTCAAAGGGCCGGGCTTAATGAAATGTTACTATAACGATCCAGAGGCCACCGCAGCTGTTCTCAAAGACGGTTGGCTGTTTACCGGTGATATGGCCCGTATGGACGAAGATGACTTTGTTTATCTGGTCGACCGAAAAAAAGATGTCATCATCAGCGGCGGCGAAAATATATATCCGGTCCAGATTGAAGATTTTCTCCATGGGCATGAAGCGATCAAAGATGTTGCAGTGATTGGTTTGCCGGATCATCGACTGGGTGAAATTTCAGCAGCTATCATCGAGTTAAAGCCGGATTGCCAATGCACAAAAGAGGACATAACCGCTTTTTGTGCTACTCTTCCACGCTATAAGCGCCCACGCCAGATCATATTTGATGTCGTTCCGAGAAACCCGACTGGAAAAATTGAAAAACCAAAACTTCGGAACAAATATTGTGGCGGCAGCGTCGTTGAAGCTCAAACCGAAAACTAAATAATTTATTAAAACATTAAAAGGCTGCTGAAGAATCAATTGATTCTTCAACAGCCCTTTAAATGTTTAATTTTTATAATTGATAAGCGGCTACGAATCCTGTATTAACAGCATTTGCAATTCTTCCAACCGTTGCCGTATCGCCAATTTTCACTACTTTATCGAAGTTTTTAGCCAATGTATCAGCCAAGGTCTGATCCGCTTTTACCCCTAAAGATAAAACTACGTAATCAACGGCTAATTCCACTTGTTCACCGTCTTCTTTTTTCAGTTTGATGGCATCTTTCGAAATTTCAACCAGCTTGTGAGATGGCATAAAAACGGTTCCAAATTCGATTAAACGTGCCTGGACGTCACTGAAACTCTGCCAGCTTGCGTCCGGACCGATTCTGTCTGCCATTTCCACTACATAAACTTCATTATCCTGAGTTTCAAGTAATTCTGCCGTTTCAACACCGGTCATACCTGAACCGATTATGGCTACTTTCTTCCCGGATAATTTCACTTTTCCATCAAGGATCTCGGTGCTGGTGCAGACATTTTTCCCATCAATGCCTTTGATTGACTGAGGAACGATTGAGGATGACCCCGTACCAACAAAAACAGCATTGGGTTTTAATGCTTTAATAGCATCTATTGTCGCTGGTGTATTCAATCGAACATCGACACCAAGCTTTTTCAGTTGGATTTTATAATATTCAATCAGCCAATTTATTTTATCTTTATGCGGTGGCTTGTTGGCAAGACATAATTGCCCCCCCAATTCATTTCCTTTTTCAAATAAAACAACCTTGAATTGTCGTTCCGCCAACTCTCTCGCAGCTTCCATTCCGGAAGGACCGCCGCCGACGACAACAACTAAACGGTTATTTCCATCTTGTCGCGCATCATTATAGAACCATTCCCGGGCCGCCCGGGCATTGATTGCACAAGCAAACGGTTCACCGTTCATCGAATTTGTAGGCATGGAATCCATACAATTCAGGCAGGAAATGCATCGTCGGATATCTTCAACTCGTCCTTCAGCTGTCTTATTAACCCAATCAGGATCAGCCAGTAAGCCACGGGCAATGGTGACACCATCAACTTTTCCTTCGGCAATTATTTTTTCTGCAAAATCAGGATTACGGATTACCCCTACGCCAAACACCGGTACATCCACGGCCTTTTTAACCGCTTCAGCCAGATATATTTTCCAGCCTTCAGGATAGGAAATTGGTTCCCAAGCGGTATTCATGGTTTCATAGATACCACACGATACATTAATGGCATCAAGACCAAAGGGAACAAGATATTTACAGATTTTCACTGCTTCATCCAATAACAATCCGTCTTCCTGAAATGGGAACATTGACTTGCGCAAAAATTCATCCGCTGAAATTCTGAGCATTACTGGATAGTCGCGACCAACACGATCCCGGATGCCTTCAATGATTTCTTTTACCACACGGGCACGATTTTCTGTGCTTCCGCCGTATTCATCCGTTCTTTTATTCGTCATCGGAGATAAAAACTGGTTTAACATATAACCATGAGCACCATGAAGTTCAACCCCATCAATGCCTGCTTTATAACATCGTTCTGCTGCATTGATATAATCCTGAACGAAGCTTTTTATCTCAGCATTGCTCATTACTCGACAGTCCGCCTGAGTCAGCATGCTCTTAATGCCGCTTGGAGAAATGGTTGGCTGCCCCCCTATTGCTTCACAGGAAGTTTGTCTCCCCGGGTGATGGAGTTGGATGAAGATCGCCCCATCATAAAAATGAACAGCCTTTGCCAATTTGGCAAGTCCGGGAATACAATCATCCGTTGCTGCCGATGTTTGTCTCGGCATCATGACGCCGGTATCGTTGTTTACCCGAGTTACCTCATTGATGATAAGGCCGACTCCACCCTTTGCGCGTTCGGCATAATAAGCACATTCACATTCAGAAACTGTGGCGTTTTCGTTAGCTGTTCCGGAACCCATTGCCCCCATTACAACACGATTTCTGATTTTTAATGTTCCAATATTGATTGGTGATAATAAATTTTCAAAAGCCATCTGAACCTCCTTATTTCTACAACTTAGTGTTGATTTAAAAAAAATTTGCGGATCTCTTTATTGATACCCATCATAGATTTGTCCCAGCAATTCTGATATTTGTTCCTCGGTGACCTGAACAGGACAAAGAAAACGAAGCCCTTCATTTGCTACATAATTTGTGCAGCTACCAATTTCCTCTTTTGATATTCCCAAATCTTTTAAGGTTGGAATATCCAACTGTTTCATAAACTGGCGAATGTTGCCTGCAACTTGTAGACCGATTTCCTTTGAATCAGATGAATTAATGGTAAGACCCATAATTTCACCGATTTTTTTGACTTTTTCAGGATAAACACTTGCCGTCAGTTCTAGCATGACTGGTGTTACCAGCGCACAACAGATACCATGAGGAATATGAAAAGCAGCCCCCATCGAATGGGCTGTCGCATGTCCGAGATGAACCATTGCATCATTAAAGGCAATCCCAGCATTATTGCTTGCCAGCGCCAGATGTTCTCTTGCTTCAAGATTATTTAAGTCTTTGGCTGCGATTGGAAGCCATTTTGTAATTCTTTCAATTGAATCATAACACAGAATATCTGAATGGGGATTGGGCTGAATACTGGTTAGCGCTTCACAGGCATGTGAAAAAGCATCCATACCGGTATAAACTGTGACCTCCTTTGGCATCGTCAGCGCCAATTCAGGATCAACGATGGCAAAGGTCGGCGGTGCCATTGCGCCTATTTTTTCGTGATTTTTAGTATCGCTGATGACTGCGATAATCGTACTCTCCGAACCGGTTCCTGAAGTCGTCGGAACGAGGATGATCTTCAACGGTGGATTTTCCACCGGCAACATTTTTTTTGAGCAGTCCAGCAATTCAGCAACGGTAATACTGTTTGTTGCTAAAACACTAATTCCTTTTGCACTATCCAGAACACTTCCGCCACCGATGCCAATGATGCCATCGACACCTTCATTTTTAGCCAAGTCTGCACCTGCCTGTACCGTGTAGTCAGGAGCATCCATCTCACAGTGATTAAACAAAACAGTTTGAATACCAGCTTCTGTTAAACTGTCAATTACTTTTCGAGAATGGCCGAGTTGTTCAATGTTTTCATCCGTAACAACTAAGACCTTTTTCAAACCTAACTCTTTTCCCACATCTCCAGTCGTGCTGACAGCGCCTGTTCCAAAAGCTACTGGACATAATTGTGTGTATCTGCGTACCATAATAAAACCTCCTTAATTTAACGATAGAGACTATAAATTATCAATTGATAGTCTCTATCCCTATTTCTTGCTATGAGTATATCAATTGACAGATGTTACGTCTTTGGTGTGGTTTGAGATTTTTGTATATTTTATAGTAATACCTTACAAGCCAAGTTTGTCGAATTTTACAAATTGAAGCTATAAATTTGTCAAATATTTATAGAACCAGCTTAACGGATCGGTTTTATAGACACAATTTAAAAATAAATGATATAATCAGTACTAATAAAGATGCTTTATCATGAATTTTGAATTTTCAAACATCCTGAAAGGAGTTTTTATGGCTGTTGAGCTCGCAAATATAATTTCCGCATTTGATGGATACCCCATTAAAACAATAATTAATGAATATTTGGCTATTGAAGGCTATGACGCTTACCCACAAGTTGTTGCTAGTTTATCACCTACAACTATTTATGTTGTAAATGCTTCAGTGATTTCTGATGTAGCATTAAGAAATAAAGGCAATTTTATCATTATTGAAGATCATCCGCTTTCTGAAAACAATATAAAAGACAATGCCGCTAATATTATTGTACTCGAAAAGAATTGGAAGCCGGAAACAGTTATGGATATTCTTGAAAAACTGTTCAAAGACAACCAGCGAATTGGGGATTGTTCCATAAAACTTTTACAGGCCTGTCAAAAAGGATATACAATTCAGCAATTAATGGATTTAGGCTATCAGTTTTTAAATAATCCGTTATTGCTGGTTGATATTTCCCTTTGCTTTATCGCCCATTCTGGCGGAAATAATATTGTTAATGAACCCCTTTGGGAATGGACCCTTTCTAAAGGCTATGTAACCAAGGAATACGCTCAATCCATCATGATTGATGACGATAAATTTGCAGAAGATGATGAATTAATTATATGGGAAACGGGTTTATTGAATCATCGTCAGCTCGTGGGAAGAGTCCTGAAAAGCAACCGACCCCTGGCATATTTAAAGCTCCTCGAATACAACCAACCCATAACAGCTTGTGATGAAGAAATATTGATTATGCTGTGCAATGTTATTGCTTTAAACATAGAAAATACCAATGCATTCGGTAATTCTAAAAATTCATTAACTGATACCTTTCTGACTGCCCTGCTGAATCAAAAAATGTATAATCATGCCGCAATCGAGGAACGGGCAAAAATGTATGGCTTAAAATTATACGAAAATTTATTCGTCCTTGCCATAAGAATTGATAACCGCCAAAACACAAATGACAGACTCTATTATTTGAAAAGAATATTTCAGAATTTCTTCAACCGTCAAACTGTACTGATCTACAATGGGCAGCTTGTAATTTTGCTTGATACCATGACAGAAGAAATACAAAACGAAAAAGAAATGTTGTCATTTCAGGGCTTACTTGAAGAAAATGATTGCACCGCTGGAATCAGTAAAATATTTTATCATTTGTACGACTTTTGTGAGCATTATAAACAAGCAGCTAACTGTTTAACTTTAGGAGAACTTTTGAAAAGAAAAGAAAGATTATTAAATTACAACAACCTCATCATCCCTCATATGATATTAAGCTTTAGAGACGAGACAAATATCAGGAACTTAATACACCCCGTTGTTAAAACATTAAAAGCGCTTGATGAAAAAAAAGGTAGTAGCTTTTTAGCAACATTAATCATCTATATTAAACATAATCAGGATACGACGCTAACAGCTAAAGCCCTGCATGTCCATTATAATACTTTAAAATACCGAATTAATCGAATCATTGAAATAACCAATATTAATTTTACCGATAATGACATGCTTTTCGATATTCAACTTTCAATTAAAGTCCTTGATATTCTGGCATGTATATAAAGCAATCGTTAAAGCAACTTTTTGACAGTAAAAAAGTTGCTTTAATTGTAAGTGTCAAACTGTTCTTTTCACCTTTATCCTGCAAGCTCGAGAAATCTTCTTATCAAAGTTCCGCCATATGAATTTTATCATGTAGCTTCACAAATAAAATTATCGGTACATTCGGGATGAAACTGCACGCCCCACATTTTCTAATAATTGATTTATCTGAAACTCCGGTTTTTATAATCAGTAACTTACCCATCAAACCTCCCTCTTTGAATCATTCTTAATTTATGCCATTCAAATAGGATTCCATAGATGGCCTATTTGATAGTTGTATTCTATTGTCTTTTATTGAAAATGTCAACAAACTATGGGGATGTCTAATACGATCTTGTCTAAGTGAATATGTTCCACCAATCTTATTCAGTAATCACACTCTAATCTATGACAGTGTCTATAACACATTGAAGGGCTCACAGGCAACTAAAAGTTTGTATATTTTTTTGTTTGTTGAGTCTTGATTTTCAAACCGCTAACATTATATTACGCTAGTTTACTTGTTTCACTAAAGACAATATGATATCCTAAAAGGATACAATTTTTATTGAACAAATTTATGTTATTAACACTATTTTGATAACTTTTTTCGAGTCAAACTTATGTAAGTTAAACTTATATGATTTTAACTTGTCACACAAATAATTTAATTGAGGTTTCCATGAATATCTTATTAAGCAGTTTTTTAATATTTACAGCTATAATCCTGATTATCCTAAGTGTTGTCGGAATTAAACATAAAACAGTTTCCGGAGCAAGAGCTTTTGCCATTCTTTTGATCGCCATGGCCATTCATTCGATGGGATATGGCGTTGAACTTATAAGCACAACTGAAGAGAGCCTGTATTTTTGGGTCTGTATTGAATATATTGGTGCTGCCTTTTATCCCATCCTTATTTTATGGTTTGCCAGAGAGTATGCGGAAGAGAAGAAATTTGCCAACCGGTTTGTTTTAGCTTTTATCTTGGGATTGAATCTATTAACACTGATTTTTGTTTGTACAAATCAGCTGCACGGATGGTATTATTCATCTCTTGGCATTAATTTCAGTCTTGGCTTTCCTTTATTGGTTACTGGAAGGGGAATTTGGTACCTGGTCCAATTAGGCTCTTTTTATTTCGCTATTGGCTATGCTTTAACTGTTTTTTTAAAGTGTTTCCTTAAAGCACCAATTTTTTCCCGCAAACGGATTGCCCTAATGTTTACCGGAATGTTGATCCCTGCTATTACCAGCATCCTTTATTTAATGGGATTAGGTCCAGCTTATATTGAGCTCCCCCCTTTCACTTATTTACTTCTAAGCATTTTTGTAGCCAGTGGATTATACCAATATGACATTCTGTTTCTAAGTGAAATTACACATGAAATGGTTTTTAATACCATTGAAGAAGCCGTCATTGTCATCGACCATGACGGTTTTATTTTAAATCTTAATCAGGCCTCGGATCAATTATTTAATACGCTCGGAGTATTAAATATAGGAAATAATGTTAATATGTATCCCGTTTTATCTGAGCTTCTCGTTGGCAACATGGCTCAACTTATAACGATTGAACAGCAGCATTACCAGGTTCGGATGATACCAATTGCAAAACACCATGGGCTCATTGTGGTATTCACTGATGTAACAGAAATTACAAATACAAAGAAGCAATTGGAAGTCTTGGCAACGACGGATCAATTGACTGGCCTTTATAATCGTCGTTATTTTATCGATTATTTTGATAAATTAGAAAATGATGGCGTCATGATATTTCTGGATATTGATGAATTCAAAAAAGTCAATGATCAATACGGACATTCTTCCGGAGATCAGGTTCTAATCGAACTTTCAGTTTGTTTACAAGAGTATTTCCCGGATGGCATTATTTGCCGTTTGGGTGGTGAAGAATTTTCCGTCCTTATTGAAAATGAAACGACAAAAACAATTTACTCTCGGTCTGAGCAATTTCTGCATGCCTTTGATCATCGAAAAACAGACTTCCCATGTACTGTATCAATTGGTTTGTGTCCCTATGAACAAGGAAATTACAATAACACGATAGACATGGTAGATAAACTTTTGTACCAGGCAAAAAATACCGGTAAAAATCGTGTTGTAGCTAGCAATAATTAAACAAAAAATAACCAAGCTCTCTTTATAAAACAGTTTGTTTGATCTGACTGTCCATTCTAAAGAGAGCTTTACTAATACGAACAATTAATAACACTTCTGCACTATGCCTTTCTCATTCTTATCCTGCTAGTTCAACAAAACGTCTTAACAAAGTTGCACCATGGGTGTTTTTGAGTGTGGAGTTGCAGAGAAAATGATCTGTGCATTCAGGATGAAACTGCAATCCCCAAACCTTTTCGCCAAAAGAAACTGCATGAAATGATTCGAAATTATTTTTTGCAAGAACACGCGCATTTTTAGGCAGCTTCGTAACAGTCTGAGTATGAGAAGCGTAGGCTGAAAAATGTGAAGGCAACACACCGAGCAGAGGATCTTTTTTGCCGTCATTTGTCAATTGAATTTCGACTTCACCCTTTTCTTCACCCAGCTCATGATAATCCACAGATCCTCCTAAAGTCTGTGCCAACAGCTGATGCCCAAAGCAGATCCCCAAAATTGGTATATTTTTCTGTGTAATCTCTTTAAGCCATTGCGATGTTGCAACACTCCAAGGTTCAAAATCAGTTACCATGGCCGGTGAACCGGTAATAATAATAGATGATATCTCGTTCACCAGAACTGGTTTCATATTCTCATATACCGATACGACCTTTACATCTTTATAGGGAACGCCCGCGCATCTCGCGATGCGAAAATCACAATCGCCACATTCTTTAATAACCGATTTATTCGAAACACCTGTTTTAATAATAAGCAGCTTCCCCATAACAATTCCCCCCATTTATATTTCATTATTTACTATTCAATTCATATTAATCATATATGTTTTATTAGTTAATATGATTTTACCGTCTATTTATAAAAATGTCAATACCTTAAAGAAATTTATTTTTTATAAAAAAGCAGGACCTATCCCATACTTTAAAATAGAATGCGATAGGTCCCTATATTATTATAATTCAATGTACTTAATTCCCTCTCATATATCTCTACTGTTAATGGATTGATCGCTTCTTTTGTTTTCCACCCATTACATCAAAAACATCACTGATTGTGAGAAATGCATTTTCATCTTTCTCAACAACGATCGATTTTAATTTGGAAATTTCCAGACGTGTAATAACCGAATATATAACGGTTTTAGACTCTTTTGAAAATCCGCCTTTACCCTCAAGAAAAGTTACCCCTCTACCTAATCGCGCCAAAATCGCCTCGGCAATCTCATCTGGATTATCAGATACAATAATCGCTGCTTTTTCCTCATCCAGACCCTCAATCGTAACATCGATCACTTTGAACGCAATATAATATGCCAGCAGTGAATACATCGCCCGATCCCAACCAAAAACAAGTGCCGCACTGCATAGTATAAATACATTGAAAAACATAACAATTTCACCCACAGAAAAGGAACTTCTTCTGGTCAAAACAATCGCCACCATTTCAGTTCCATCCAGCGAACCGCTGTTGCGGATGATTAAACCGACCCCAATTCCCAGGATAATTCCCCCAAAGACTGCTGCCAGGAGTACATCATCCGTGAGTCCAGGTATGGGTTTGAAAATTGACAACCAGAATGATAAAGACAAAATAGCCAGTGTGGACGAAATGACAAATGTTTTTCCGATTTGTTTATATCCCATAATAAGAAATGGAATATTCAAAACAACAATGAATACACTCAGGGGAACTCCGGTCAGGTAACTCAGTATGATTGAAATACCGGTGATACCACCATCGATAACATTATTGGGAACAAGGAAAATTTCCAATGCAAACGCTGCAATAATCGAACCGGCTAAGATAAAGAAATATCTTAATATTTCTCTTTTTACACGATTTTTTTTAGTCATTCATTATCCTCTCTTTTTATTTGATTTTACTTCTTTGTTATAAAATGAAAAATGAAACGGCTATTATTAAATAGACCGCCAGCAGCTGAACCCCTTCCAGCCAGTTGGATTTTCCATCACTGGACACCCTGTTTGCAATGAGAACCGAAAATATCAGCGCAACTAATTCAAACTCATTGAAAACAATGCTCATTGGGGTAAAGAACAAACTGAGGAATATTAGCACAGGTGTTACAAAAAGGATGATCTGCAGACTCGAACTAATTGCAATTTCAACTGCCACATCCATTTTATTTTTATAGGCCATCACAATGGCGGTGCTATGTTCTGCGGCGTTTCCAATAATCGGTACCAGAATGATACCAACAAAGAATTCACTTAATCCAACCGCCGCAGTCATTGGTTCAACCGCACTGACGAAAAATTCACTCTCGACACCAATGAGTACCGTTGCTCCGACTAAAACTATAATTGCTTTTTTAAGCGACCATTTTGAAATGACTTCCTCGTCATGCTGTACCGCGTAAATATCTTTGTGGGTATAGAACGAAAAGTATAAGCTCATCAGATAAATACTAAACATAATAACGGCAACGATAATGCTTAACCCTTCATACCGGGTATTAAGAAGATCTGAAGCGACTGTATGCGTAAAAATCGCCGGTATTGTCAATCCGATCACTGCAAACAACAACATACTTGAAGAAACTTCAGTTGATTTTTTATTAAACGACTGTGATTTAAACTTGATTCCACCAACCAGCATACTCATACCTAATACCATCAGGATATTGCCAATGACTGAACCAGCAATCGATGCTTTAACGACATCAAACAATCCGGCTTTTAATGAAAAAAAAGCAATGATGAGTTCGGTTGCATTGCCGAAAGTTGCATTCAGAAATCCACCAATCCTTGGTCCGGAATAAAAAGATATTTCTTCAGTTGCCTCACCCATTAGGCCTGCTAAAGGAATAATCGCCAATGCCGTCAGAACAAACACGAGCGTTGGAGAAACTTGCAACAATTCTCCGATGATACTTATCGGAACAAAAATCAGTAAATATCTCAATATTTTCATTTATCAGCTCATCTTTCAAATTTTCTTTAATAAAAGCATAACATAATGCAACAAAAAAAACAAATAGGATTCCCCTTACATACACAAGAATAAGCATTCGCCGATAGACAAATCGAGATAAATCACTTTGGTTAAAGGAAAAGATTGTGCTGGTCGTGTTATTGTATAAATGTAATCGGTGAAAATCAATTAATTAAATTTGTGATGCAAATAAAAAACGGAGAGTGAAAAACATGTCAATAAGTGAACAAAGACTGGCGTTAATCAAGACTATTATTAAAGATGATGAAAGCGCAACCGAAGAAGAAGAAGAAGAAATTCTGCACAAACTCCTGGAAGAGAGTTTATCAAAGAACACCGTAACCGAACATGAAAACAAACTGACTTTTGGTCAGAAAGCGGCTGACCGACTTGCAAAATTTGCCGGCAGCTGGGTTTTTATTATCCTATTTTTCCTAACACTGGTAGTATGGATTACCATAAATACAATACTCCTTACAAGACCATACGATGTTTATCCTTTCATTCTACTCAACCTCATTCTATCTTGTCTGGCCGCTATTCAAGCACCGGTCATTATGATGAGCCAAAATCGACAAGAAGAAAAAGATCGACTCCGAGCTAAAAACGATTACCGTGTTAACCTTAAATCAGAGATAATCATTGAGGATATTCACCAAAAGCTGGATGATATTCTCGAAAATCAGGAAGAACTTATCAAAAGACTTATTACGTTAGAAGAAAGGCAAAACAAATAAAAATGACTAAAGTTGTTTTTACTAATCAGCTTTTTTCATACCTGACTTTTCTTGAGGTTTACCGCCAATACCAATAACATCACCAATCCTATGGCAACAAACAACTCACCAATTGCATAAAAGACTGCTATATATACAGAACTTGTTCCTGCAATATCAAAAATTCCCTTGAGCAAACTGCCGATAGTCAAAGTTGCAATTCCCGAATTATAAATATTGTAAAACATCCGATACGCAACAAAGCCAGTGATCTCCGAGACCAACAAGAAAATCAACAGGTATAACACCGCTCCCCCCAAAAGGGGATATAAAAACATCCATGTCATATAAGATGAGTGAACCCCATGTCCAAAAAGACCATAAACATAGTTTATAATGATCGCACTTAGCGACAATACCAAATAAATCAGGGATGTTTTTAGAATTTTCTTTTTATTACTTTTTATTTTAGTATCCAAAATAAACAATATCGCTTACCTCTCTTTCTCCTGTACTTTTACCATCTGTTGGATTATTAACAACTTCCCCATTGAAGTACATGGTGGATGATCCACCCCCATCAAGATTATAGGCCGTCGTACAGCCTCTTTCCTGAAACTCCTGAGAAAGTTGAAGCAGGGAAAGCCCGGTACTCTCACTGGTGCGGCCATCTGATACAATTACGATATAATGCAGATCGGAAATCTGACCAATGGCAGTTCGTGGATTGCTTGTCATTGATTGTGATACTTCACTTGAGCTGTCCACAACAATTTGTCCGTTTTCAACAAGTCCGGGACCAAAAGATAATACTTGCCAATTATTGCTCAATGATTCCATACTCGTCTGATTTTCTGAAACAACCGATAGATTTCCATCTTTATCAATTACTAAAGCATCATCATCTCCAGCACTTCTGGCGGTATTTCTGTAAGTTACCCCATTGCGCAATACATAACCACCATCACGGAATCCATAATAGTCACCATTTATAGCAAAGATAGCATTCTGCGCTTCCGCAATTTCAGACGTTGTGGCTTTTATATTTCGTCCGTAGATATTATTGGCAAATGCAGTTTTTATATAAGACGGATCAGAAACCTGAATATCCGCTACGTAAATTGTTGAATCATCGTCACGAACTGTTTCAATACTAATTTTTATATTATCGTCCTCGTAAGAGTTGTCGGTAAGAACCGGATCTGATTGAGACGCAGCGGTCTCATTCGCTACCATCGCCGACTCTGGTTCAACAACGACCAAGGATTTTTGTATTGCAAACGTATCTAACAGAACAAAAGCAACGGCTCCCATCAATAGAATAGAGAAAACCGCCGCCCATCTATGGGGTTTTGAAAAAAATTTTTCATTTTAAATTGTACCCTTTCCTTTTTTTACAGAAAATGAAATTCTTTTGAATTTGATAACTGAGTAAAAACAATGAGCTGTCTACTAATATTTTTATAATCGTCAGATTAATTGATAAGTTGCTCAGACAGGTCACGAAAAACCAGCTCAACATCATCAGGGAAAAAAACAAAACCATATATTGCAATACCTCACTGCTGTTATTATTCTTACTTTGAAAAACCCAGTGTTTATTGATCATAAAATTTGCACAACCGGACATCACTCGTGCAGTGACTGTTGCGGCCAGTATTCCGGCCGATCCTGTTCCAAACAGATAATTAACAAACACTGTAAATAATGTTAGATCAATAATCGCTGAAGCCAAAGAAGATAGACTGAATTTTAAGATATTTAAATAAATGCAGACCGAATCTTTTATGGCATGAAAATGAGACGATTTATTGTCTTCCAAATAAATTGTTTCAATCGGCACATAGATAAATGGAATCCCATTTTTTCCAGTTTCCAACAGCATGTTCATCTCATACTCATATTGATCTCCCGGTATTGAAAGACACATTTCCGTGAATTGTTTCGGAATCCCGCGAAGACCCGTTTGTGTGTCGGAGCATTGATGACTTGTGCTTAACAAAAAGACAAAAGATGTGATTCAATTTCCCCATCTGCTTTTAAAGGGAATGTTTTTTTTATCAAAATCTCGTATACCCAGAACTAAACTATCCGGGTTTTTATCCAGGGTATCGACTACCTTCAGAATATCTTCTGTTGAATGCTGACCGTCAGCATCTGCGGTAACATAGCCGCTGCAATCCGGGTATTTCAACGAAGCATACCGAAGTCCTGTTTTTAACGCAACGCCCTTCCCCATATTTTTAGTATGGGTGCATAATTCACACCGAAACTTGTATTTTAGCAGTTTAAATATATTGTCATATTTCTCTTCACTGCCATCGTTTATTATAACAATACGTATATCGTTCTGCTTTAATTTTTCAACCAAAGTAATTAATTTTTCATCTGGATTAAGGGCGGGTATGATCAAGACAGATTCCATTTCTTTGACCTCCTTGTCTTTCTGTCAATATCATAGCGCGCCAATGTGATTGTTCCGTGACAATAAAATGAATTGTTTTTTAAATCCGCTCAAAAAAAGAGTCTCGAAATATCGAAACTCTTTTTTGAAATTTATCTAGTAAACAGATTAATAATGACCAGCTGTATCGCCGCTCCTACAAAAGAAACAGAAATTAGCTTTATGCATTTAAACCAACCATCTCAAGCTTTAAGTCCAAGTTTTTCGGCAATCATTTCATAAACGGGCATTTTCACACCGTACTCTCTGCCCAAACGCACCACCTCAAATATAAGACCGTCCATTTCAGAATTCTTTCCCTGTCGCAAATCCCTCTGCATAGAAGTTGACGCGGTGGGTTCCAACGTATCCAGAATATATAAATTAGTCTCTACAATATCCACATCGAAATGTATGCCCAGGGCTTGAGCCAATACCTCAATCTCCCGCATCAGTGCAACAAAAGTTTCTCTGACCTCTCCCTTCTGCTGGGCCGCCCCTGCATCAATATCGTAATATGCACCACAAGCAGCCATCGGAGATACATAGGCAAATTTCTGGAGTGCATCTCTTCTGATATCATCGGATAAAACACTTGTAATCCCGCTATCCTGTAAATCTGAAGCAATCTCATAAAGGACGGATTGACTTTCGGATTTATTTCTCTCACCATAAACAATTCGAAAAATATCACCTTTTTGCAAGATTGTTCCTGGTTCCTTGATCTCTGCCGCGATATAAATACAGCCATCCGTTACCAATAGATCTGGCAACAGTTTCTGCATTCTTCCGCCGGTGCCATAGATGTTCAAAACCGGAATAACCACCGTATTCTTATGAGCAACTCTTTTGATAAAGGGTATGGTATCTTCCAGTGAATATCCTTTTACACAGACAAATATTACATCTGGCTGTTCATTATAATGTTTCATTTCACAAGCTTTCACAGGATAAACAGTAAAATTTCCTTTAATAGTTGTTTCCATTCTCAAACCGTTATTTTGAATCGCGTCCAAGTGTTTTCCTCTGGCAATGACCGTAATGTCTTTATCCGCCGCTGTCATAAATGCTCCGATGCTTCCACCCGTTCCACCAGCGCCAATCACTAAATACTTCATTTTTTCCTCCGTTTGGTAACACCATAACATCAGTCGATTTTTAAAAGTTCTCTTTTAAAACAAATACTTTTTAATAAGTGTTCCAACAACAATTATAGTAGAGTTAACATTTTCTATCAAGAAAAAAAGTTCAAATAAAAATTAGTTGATTCAGGAAATTTTTATTTTCCCGTATTTCAATTCATTGCTCTGTTTCATGTTTATTCGTATCTATTACATCCCCTTCATCGTGCTTTTGGTGGATTTCTTAACTTATATCTAAGGTTTGAAGATTAAAATAAAGTCCTAGGCAAATAATTTGTGATTATGCAAACACCATATTCACAACAATTTTAGCTACTTGTTAATGCTTTTTACCGATAACAAAGCTTTTATCTTTTAACACCCTGATCAAAAATAATAATCAACGAAAGGCACTTTTCATGATTAATGATGAATAAGTGATATGGAATCATGCAAATCAATTCAAAAGATATATCTTATCCCGACAATCTGGAAATTAATGAAAATTTAGAAGAATTTGTTCTTCAACAGCAAATCTATCGAGCGGCCATCAAAGAAATAAAAACCAAACTTGAAATACTGGATGAAGAATTTCAAGTCAAATATGATCATAATCCAATTCATCATATGGAATACCGATTAAAAGCTCCAAAAAGTATTGCCGAAAAAATGAAAAAAAAGGGATTGGAACTCAATGCCGACTCAATTAGAAAAAATCTAACAGATATTGCCGGAGTTCGTGTTATCTGCAATTATTTAGACGATATTAATCGCATTACCAATTTACTGCTCCGTCAGGATGACATCAGTCTTGTTCGCAAGCGTGATTACATTTCAAATCCGAAGGAAAATGGTTATCGCAGCCTCCACCTCATTGTTCTCGTTCCGGTGTTTTTAGCGGAACGGACGGAATCTGTCCCAGTGGAAATTCAAATTCGAACCATTGCCATGGATTTCTGGGCCAGTCTTGAACATCAACTTAAATATAAATCTCATAGTGAAATATCCGAAGAATTACGGGAACGTCTTAAATCTTGCGCTGAATCCATTACTCATCTTGATATGGAAATGCAGACAATTTATAAAAAGATTAAATCAGAAATATGTCTGTTTGAATGATTGAAGGCCCCAAATCCCTCCATATTATGGATTGATGAATTCAAATATGATCACGTCAAATCTTTCCAAACAGTATTCCAGGTCATCCTCATCCCTAACCGTCCATCCTACAAGCTTCCCTGTTAAACGGTGAAACAGACCAAGGCCGGGTTTTCGATGAGCATCCCCATAGTAAAAAGCCACAAAATGGGGGCGGGCCATCACATTGGTAATTAGGGATACAATGACAAATCGCTGCCATATTGGAATCCCTCGAAAAATTTTACTACCGGCCGAAAGCTGTCCCCTTACCACATCTGGGCGGTTTTTATAAAACCACCTCACCATCAATGGATTAAAAGACTCGATACAATAAGTTCCCTTATAAGCGTCTAGGGCTTCTGCCGCTTTCTGGCAGAGCTCTTTCCAATGTTTTGTAGTTTTTAGTTCCACAATCAGAGAAACTTGTCCATCCACCAGAGAAAGGACTTCCGAAAATAAAGGGATTCTTTCATCCGTATCATAGAGACGATACTGACTGAGCTCCGTATCGGTGCAATCGGTGATGAGCTTATCCACACCGCATACCCGTAAAAGAGTGTCATCATGAAACACCACGATTTTTCCATCCAATGTCAGATTTAAATCCAGCTCGATACCGTAACCGGCCTTCACCGCCTTTTGAAAAGCAACCATTGAATTTTCAGGTACTGATTGATCCCTTTCATAAAGACCACGATGGGCGTAATAAGTCTCCCACAGTCGATTGTCCGCATTCTTTGGCAGCTTACCCGGCATAATTAAAAAAGCATAGGCTAAAAACACGATGATCAACCCTATAATAAAAAACATCATTTTCAATCACCCCTTAATGAACTAAACTCTGACTTATTTGCCTTTATAAACAATATATATAGTATTATACATTTATTTTCATCTTTATATATCGTATTTTTATAATTCCTTAAAAACAGCTCAAATAATTGAAGTCTTGTCAAACAGCCATTTGTTTGTTATACTATATGATTCTATTAGTTATTACTTTTATTTTTCTGTTACTATAATACAGCAGAATTAATTGAATTTTTTATTACCTCAGGAGGTTATACTGATGAAAAGAATATGTGTATATTCAGGATCAAATCTGGGTGTCCGACCAGAATATAAAGAAATTACCAATCAACTGGGTGATGTGCTTGTCCAGAATGACATTGAATTAGTCTATGGTGGATCAAACGTTGGTTTAATGGGTGAAATCGCCAATGAAATCATGAAAAAGGGCGGTCGGGTTACTGGTGTTATACCCAGGGATCTTTTCCCTAACGAGGTTATTAACAATCAACTTACCAGATTGATTAAAGTTAAAAACATGCATGAAAGAAAACAGACAATGGCCGATCTATCAGATGGTTTTATCGCCATTCCCGGGGGCGTTGGCACCTTCGAGGAACTTTTTGAAGTTCTTAGTTGGGCTCAGCTTGGCATTCACAAAAAGCCGGTTGGCATTCTGAATATATCCAATTTTTTTGACCCTTTTATTGCCTTAATTCAAGAAATTGTCAAAGAAGGCTTTATGAATGCATCAAATACCAAACTTCTTTTAGTCTCAACTGAACCCCATGAACTGATTAAAAAAATGGCAATCTATACTCCGCCGACTTTAGGCAACAAATGGCGTCAGCTAGATCCTGTCTTATCCAAATTATAATAGGATCACTTTTTGTCATAAAAACCAATAGTACTAAGATGAGATACTCACTTCTTTTATCTCGTCTTAGTGCTATTTTTTCTTACACCTTCATTTTTAATTGTTTGTAATAATTTTTATCTATCTAATTGCTGATTTAGAAATCTGAATGATTGCTCATTTGGGAGCTTTTCAAAATAGACATTCTTCTATTACTCCTGTCGCGCATCATATTTTTACCCACTTATGTATAATAACAACCTTGCTTTCTTTATCTGTTCTCAATGATAATCTTAATATACTTCTTAATAAAAGATCAATAAACCAAAGGTCATTCAAAAAATGGTTTAAGTTTAAATTTGAATTTGAAAATCGATGTTGACATCTTAGTTGACAACAATGACAAAATATAATACAGTAGTTACTAAATAAAAAAGTCCTATCAAATAGGCGATTTAGAGGAAAAAGAATGGAAGATGATTATTTAAGTATTAAGGAATTTTCAACTCGAGCAGATGTAACACCCCAAGCAATTTATAAACGCTTAACCAGTGATTTGATAGTTTATACTAAAGTTGTCAACGGAAAAAAGATGATTAACATCAGTGCTTTAGCTTTGTTTGCAGCTAAACCTGTTGACAACATTTCACAACCGGCCGATCAACCCGTTTGTGAAATTGACAACCAGCTGTTGACAACTTTGAACAATGTGGTTGAAACATTAAACACGCAATTATTGGTTTTAACCAGCCAATTAACAGAAAAAGACAAACAAATTGCTGAGAAAGACAGGCAAATGGCGGAGCTAAGCGAACATTTGCGTCAATCCAATACAATGAATGTCAATCAGCAAATTCTTCTCGGACGACAGCAGGAAAAACCAAAGATTGAGGAAATTAATCACAATCAAGAGCCGGAAAAACAAGGTTTCTGGAGCCATTTTAAAAGAAAATAGCGGCATTGCTGGAATCCCTTATCTGATTTCTCTTTCAATATCTATTATTTCTCCTGCTGTATTTCTCTCAATGAAATTCAATATACAGCTTGAAACTTAAAATCTAAATATTTTCTCCTGCCGTCGACAAAACCAAAATCGGCAATTATAAATTAGTTTGATTTCCAAGTGAATTGTTTATCTCGCTTTACAATATTTTTTTGAAACAAAATAAAACTATGATATAATAACAGTTATTATTTTGTTGACTATTAATTTTTGAAAGTTACCAAGTTTAGGAGGTAAACTAATATCATATGGGTAATTTAATAAATATAATCATCGTACTTTTACTTGTATCCATGAACGCCTTTTTCGTTGCCACCGAATTTTCGATGGTCAAAGTCAGAAAATCCAGACTAGAAACCTTAGTCGCGGATGGAAATAGAAGTGCAAAATACGCTTTAAAAGTTGTCAGAGATCTAAACTCATACTTATCTGCCTGCCAATTGGGAATAACTTTAGCCTCTCTGGGTTTAGGTTGGGTAGGAGAACCGGCTGTTGCAAATATGCTGGAACCGCTGTTTGAATTGATGAATATGCCGGAAAATTTGGTCCATTCGGTTTCATTTATCATCGGCTTTTCGCTTATTACAACCTTTCATATCGTCCTCGGTGAATTATGTCCAAAGTCCCTGTCGATTTTATTTGCCGAAAGAATCGCTATCTTTACCAGCCTGCCTCTCATCCTTTTTTATAAAGCAACTTATCCGATCATGTGGGCTTTTAATCACAGTACCAACTTGATTTTAAAAGTATTTGGAGTCTCACAAGTTGATGAAGCTGATGAAGCACATACTGATGAAGAGATAAAACTACTGGTCGAAGATAGTTATAAACATGGTTTAATTGATAAAACCGAATTGGCTCTTGTTGACAATATCTTTGATTTTACTGAAACCACCGTAAAAGATATTATGATCCCGCGTACCGATATGGCCTGTCTTTTTATTGAAGATTCTTTTGAAAAAATTGTCGCCTTTACCTTGAACAACCCCTTTACCAGGTATCCCATTTGTAAAGCCAGCAAAGATAATATTATCGGTTTTATTCATATCAAGGATTTATATAAGCAGCAGGTTGAGGGTACTCATAATATCGAAAGCGCGATACGTGACGTTAACTTTGTTCCTGAGTCAATGTCCATCAGTGAATTATTAAAATTATTTAAAAAACAAAAGTCCCAGATCGCTATCATTATTGATGAATATGGAGGAACCTTTGGCCTGGTTACTGTTGAAGATATTTTAGAAGAAATTGTCGGAGAAATGCAGGATGAATTTGATATCGGCGTTGATGAAATTGTTAAAAATGAAGATGGCAGCTATATTGTAAATGGCAAAGTTCTTATTGAAGATATAACGGACCTGTTGGGTATAGATAATGAAGTTGATAATATTGATACCATCGGCGGATGGCTATATTCCCAGCTAGAATCATATCCCAAAGTTAATGACACGTTCATTTATGAAAATTACGAATTTACCATATTGAATTGCAGTAAAAAAAGGATCAGCACAGTGCGGATTAAAAAAACACCTGCGAAATAATTAACGGTTGAAGCATATGCAAAAAAAAATTGGTTTTGCTCAAGGAACATTCTAAAACTTTTTCAAGTCTACGGAATTGTTTGTTTGCATTATACTGTCTTTTTCTATGCCACTATTTATTTGACACTCATTCCGATTTTGATGAATAAAAACATTCTGTCAGCTGCATTTTTCAGTAATTCTTTCGAATGAATAAAGGCATCATCCAATATCATCACACCATTAACTGTTGTCATGATGCTTCCCAGATTATCCGACCAGAAAAGTTCGGCATTATTCACTCAGAAAACCGCTCCCGGGCAATTAAAGCTGCCCCAATAGCACCTGCGTATCTTCCCAGTTCCATTGGAATAACTTCTGTTTTCAATTTTCGAGACATCAGTTCCGCAAAATAGTTGCAATGACTAATCCCTCCGGTTAATATCACCGACTTCGACAGCCTGCATTTAAAACCTAGGGCGGCTACTTTTTTCGCCACAGAATCCACCACTCCCGCAGCAATATCCGCTTTCGCTCTTCCTTCTCCCATAAAATTAATGACTTCCGACTCTGCAAATACCGTGCAAAGTGAACTAATCGAAATGGCATTTCCTTTTTGTGCCAGCTCAAACAGCTCATCAATGGTAAGTCCAAGCCGATTTGCCATAATCTCGATGAACTTTCCAGTACCCGCAGAGCATTTATCATTCATCAGGAAATCCGATACCGCCCCCTGCTCCACCGTAATCACTTTCGTATCCTGTCCCCCTACATCAACGATGCTGCAGTCTTGACCATACAGATGCAAGCCGCCTTTTGCATGGCAGGTTATTTCTGTTACAACGGCATCTGCATAGGCGACTGAAATGCGACCATACCCGGTGGCTATGGTATGGACTTCTTCGGAAGTGACATCAATCCCCTTTTCCAATAACATTTTCTGAATGGCGCTTGCGGTTTCCTTGCTGTTCCATCCAGTCGGGATCGAAAAATAATTGAAATTATTTTTCAAAACTGCGATTTTAGATGCGGTGGATCCAATATCAATTCCAATATAATCCATGACATACTCCTGTTTCTAATTTTTAAATTTCTAGCAGAATTTATGTCGATTGCTGTCAAAGCTCTGCTCTATATGAACAATATCCAAAATATCCATCTGGTATTCTGCAATGTATTTACGTATTACTTCTTGATCTTCTGCCAAAAACATTAACGATATCCCGCAGGAGGTGCTTACACTGCGAGGTGTTGGTGCAATAACAGTACGGATGTTTTTTTCTTTTAACCCCTGGTATAAAGCCATCCCACTGGTATGATTTCGAAATAATATATAATACTGTGTTGCCATCTTATTTTGACAACATCTCGACAAATGCACCGATTCTTGTACTCAATTGCTGTGCATCACTGTCTGTATAATCTGTTTCAATGCCTAAAATCGAAATACCGGCTTCTTTCAGGGCACGCTCAACTTTGTATCCTTCTGTATCATAAAGCTCACAGAACTTCAGATTGACATCAATAACGCCATCTACTTTGTATTCTTTTGCAAGACGAATAATATCATCAATTCGCTTATCGTTTGGAGTGAAGCATGCGCAATTGATATTCATATAACGTTCCGCCAATGCTTCTGCTTGACCATCGATTGTTGCTGCTGTCTCATCAACCGGGTGTTCAAAATAACGAATTCCTGTACACATTTCTTCCCCAACAACTGCCGCCCCGGACGTTTCAATAATATGATGCAGTTTCCAGTTTGGAATTGCTAATGGTGTCCCAGTCAACAGAATTCTCTTCGTCCCTTTAGGGAATACACTTACGCCATCTTTTACCCGCTGGTCTAATTCATCACATAACTTATTAACCTTCTCTGTGAAACGTGTGGGATCATCATAAAAGGCAATCTGGGAAATCACTAGGACATCTTTTCCACTGATTGGAATACTTTCATTTTTTCGCAACGCATATAATCTTGCCAATGCTGTCCGCTTGGCGTTAATTAATCGAATGCTGTCTGCCAGAGATTCTTCTGTTACTTTATTGCCGGTAAAGTCTTCGACAACTTTTATAAAATCCTTAATCTCTTCAGCCCATGCTAAAATATCTTTCCGGCGTTTCATTTGCGGTAGATTCATGACATGCATCGGCACATCTTCACCTAAAATCTCATAGGCTTTTTTCTTGCCATCGCAGGTGGTTTCACCTACAAACATATCTGCGATTCGGAAGAATGGACATGTTCGATCTAATCTTGCCCCAACGGAAGCCTTAATTAATGGACATGTGTTGACTGGCAATACTTTTTCGCCCCCCGGCACCCAAAACTGTGAGCCGCCGCAAAGACCTGTCGCAATCGCTCCGGCTGCAAACACAACTTCATCCGGCACATAAAGACAGAATGTACCAAATACTTTTCCGCCTTTTTTCTGATGTTCAATTAGTTCCGCAGGGCGGACCCCATGAATCTCAGCTACGACAAAATTGAAATAGTCCATCGCCTCTGGACGGTTTTTCTGTGTTAAATACACATCACCAAATGTCTGAGGAAGTACCTCGCACAATTGATTGTGCATTTCTACATCCATTCCCAGATCTTTCCACATTTTTAAATAGTCTGCCATTACAAATTTCTCCTTCAATTTTTTTATTTTATTAAAACTGGATTTGTTTGAACTAAATAATATTTCTAACTGTCATATCATGTTTTTTTCTCTGCTAAATAAATATAGTTAATGTGATTCTATCTTTTTTATTAGTTTTTTGCAACTATATTTGTATTTAAGCAATAAGTTGCAGCGATTTTGATGCCTATACTCCATAAAAAAAGCAACTCACTTATTTGCCGCATTTTGCTTTTGTGTTAACGGGCAAACCATATTAATAATCGGTAGTTTCCAGTGAATAATAACACTTACAAGAAACATGGGAAATATGGTATTATAACAAGAAAAGCACTTATGACAATTTATAACGATTCGAGGGGAAAAATGATTCAATTTGAAAAAAGCAGAAAATTGGAGATGGCAATAAACAATCTCATCTGCTCCATGGTTGATGTGGATGACTACCTCACCGCTATTCTGAACTATACAGAAACGATTCTGACTCCCCAGAAGGAAAAAGAACTGATAGAGATATTGAAAAAATATAATGTTCCGCACGACAGTTTGAAATACGACTTGAAACGCCTGACTGAGAATCCCTATTTCAGAGACATCAAACTGGACAACGTGGATACTGAGACCGTGAAGTATCAAAAAATCACCATCAAGAAAAGAACTTTAATGAGCATGAATTTCCATCAGCCCATCGGAAAATACCTGTTTCACCAGCATCCCATCGGATACTTTGAAAAAGATGTTGAACTACCCGTCCTGACGGAAAACGGAAACGTATGGATGTCTCCTGCCATTAGCGAAACTGAAAGCATGCAAACCGGAATTAAAAAAGGGGTTGGAAAATGTCTCACCATGGGGCTTGGAATCGGATTCCTCCCCTATCTCTGGCTCCAGAAAGATGAGGTCGAAAGTGTAACAATCATCGAACTCAACCAGGACGTCATCGATTTGTTCGAAAAGTACATCCGACCACAGTTTAAAACTGATAAAAAGCTTGAGATCATCCATGGTGATGCTTTCGACTATTATAATGAGAAGTTTCTGAACCAGTTCGACTATGTCTATATGGACTTCTGGGAATCCAGCGGTGACGGTTTGTGATTTTACACAAGGCTGATGCAAATAAAACGCGACTTTCCTCATGTCGATTTCTGGATCGAGGACTCAATGCTTTACGATGTGAAATACATCGTCGCCCCCTATCTTTACGCCGTCTATGTCGGTGATAGCATAACTGAATTCATTGCTTCAATGAATGGCGATTTGAAGGAACTTGCAAAGAAAGTAAACCGATACTTCAAGACCAGAAATGATGTGATCAAAACGGAAGATGAATTGCTGGGTATCATCCATGATAAGGATATTTTGAGAGCGATCCTTGCACAATAAATGCAATGATTTCGTTTCACAAAACATTTTCATTCTCTATTTTTAAGCACTTCCGCTGGTTTCATTTTCTGCAGTCTTCCCGTTAAAATCCGATTTATTCCCAGATAGCTAAGCATCACACCTGCATAGATCACACTATACATTTGCCATGAAAAAGAAAAATCCATGCCGCATGCTACATTTGCTATTAAATATGGATACATTAAATCCATTACTTTTTTTGCAAGTGGTATGCAGAGTGCTGCTGATACTGCGACCATAATAAAATTACCATCCAGATATAGTTTCTGTATTTCTTTTTGCCTGAATCCAAATATCTTCATCAGCGATATATTAAACGCTGAGCGCTCCACCATGACCTTCATCATTAAATACATGACGACTACGAAGATAATCACTGAAACGCTGATAAGACTTATCACCATTGGCTTCATCTGATTAATGAATACTTCTGAGTTCCTGACGATATCATTTTTAGTTGTTGTTGCATATAATTTCCCTGAATCAATATTTAAATCTTTGTCCGAAAAAACGATATTGTAATAATCCTCTTTTTGATTAAACAGTTCTCGCATATCATCTATATCCATAAAGATATACAAACCAACGGAGTATGGAACGATGCTATCAATTGTAAAGGCATAATCAATATTTTTTACGTCATCGTTGAGAACCAGCTCTTCTCCCACAGAAAGATGGTATTTTGTTGCCACAGATTGTGATATTGTAACTTTATTTTTTCCTTTTGCCACATCGAAATCAAAGTATTTATTATCTTGATCAATTCCCAGAAGGGTAACGTCAAGATCATATCCGTACGCTTCTTTTTTTAAACTTTCGGCATAGCAGGCTGCTCCCCCTTCCGGCACTGCTTTTGTGGGATACTTGTAAGAATACATATATTCATAGGTCGTATCCGCCTTACTATTGCTGCTCATATTATTACAGAGCACATAACAATCAATGCCCATCATCATAATTAATAAAGCAATAAACATTCCAAAGATTATTGTAAAACTGGATCTTATTTCACGAAGAAACTGCCTGATTTGAAAACGTCGAACAAATTTTGTGTTTCCCAAGTTCACATTACTGATCTTATTCTGTTTTTGCTCATTGCGAATCATTTTAAGCGCCGGTTGCGATAATTTTTTATTTATTACAAAGTAGTTCACAATGATTGCAACAAGTGACGGCATCACACTGCCGTATAACAATAAATATACTGGGTATACCGTGTTAAGAACCGGCAGTGAATAATAACTTGTCGTGTCAACAGATTGAACGCCAACACCTATCGAGCTAAATCCAATGATCATTCCAATCATTCCGGCAAAAAAGGTAATCATGACAGGTAGTGTCAGATAATGTTTCATCAGCTGTTTACTGGTCACTCCAAGCGCATATAAAACGCCGATAATTGTGCTGTCCTTTTCAATTCCGTGGATAATGAAAACGGATATTACATATGTAAATAAAACCATTATGATAACTCCGGCTACAATTCCGGCATATTTGTTAATCATCACATCATTAACGGATGCCCCAATTCTTGGATTATTCTCTTTTTCCACAAACTGCGTCAGATTATCAATATCTACCGTAAAATATTCATCCATTAATTTTTCTGTTTTGTTCTTTAATTCACTTACTCCATCTGCCAGCTCTTTTGAACTGTTTGCTGCGTCTTCTTCCGCATTCATGTATGTTTCTGTTCCTTCTTTAAAATCTTTCAGATTATTCAGTTCTTTTAATGCTGTTTTCGTTTGAAGGGCTGTACTAGCATTACTACTCCCATCGATTATGTTATTCAAAATCGCTTCATAATTATCTTTTGTCAATTCTGTTCCCAATCCGTAATCTGAAAGTGTCTTTGAAGTTTCCTGCAAATACTGTTCAAAAATCGCAGAAGCGCCGCTTTTTAGCTCTTCATTGTTGCTCTCCAGTTCAATCAATCCACTGCTGAGTTCATTCGTTCCGTCTGACAGTTCGCTTATTGCCTGTTGTGTTTCTGTTTTTGATTTTTCCAGTTCATCCAGCATTTCCAAAAAATATGTATCCGTCACTTTGCTTCTGTCAATTTTCAGCTTACCCAAAATGTCTTTGAGTTCATCCGCAGTCATCATCTCGTTTAGACGATAACCGTACACACATTCTTCTGATTTTGATGCGTTCCCATTTTCTCGCAATTCATCATATTGTGCCGCACTGACAAATCCAGTTCCAAAGAGCGCACTCTCCACTGATGAGTCTGTCATATTTTTAATTGCCGCATCATAATCCGGTGACGAACCTATCCCCGTGACCTTAAATATCTTTCCACCTATTTTAATTTCACTTCCTACCAAAAGATCATTTTTTTGAGCGTAATGCTTTTCCAGAACAATCTCATCCTTGTCATCAGCCAAACTTCCCTCATCCAACTCAATGCGATTTATTTGATCTCTGTTTTTATAAATTCGGACTGTTGATTCATTCTCCAATGCATAATCCAGATAGAATTCTTTTTCTAAAGAAATCCCTTTGTTTTGCAATTGTTCAATCGTATTTTCCTCCAAAGGAACAAAAGCAGTAAATTCTCCATCTTCGACATGATTTCTGTCTGCCGCTTCATTAACGTTGACAATCACGGTATCTGCCGCCCCGACCAGACTTATGATTAAATACATTCCGAGCGCAATGAGTAAAAACAAAGCAAAATAGCGAAAGAAATTTGCCTTAAGATCTCGAAAAATTCGTTTATTTAACACCTTCTGCATTTTATAAATCCTCCAGCTCAGCCGCAGAAACTAAAACTTCGTTGGCATAATCTCTGGTTATTTGCCCGTCTTTAATTTTTATAACGCGATGCACCATCTCCTTTATCGCAGTATTATGTGTAACAATCAACATGGTAGTGCCGTATTTTTTGTTAATCTCTTCAAGTAAAATCAAAATATCTTTTGATGTCTTAGAATCAAGTGCTCCTGTTGGTTCGTCGCATAGAAGCAATTTCGGATTTTTAATCAGCGCTCTTGCAATCGCACATCGCTGCTGCTGTCCTCCTGAAAGTTGTGACGGGAATTTATTCTGATGTTCTGTCAGACCTAACGTCTCAAGAAGATCGTCCATATCAAGGGGATCTTCTGTCAAATATTCACATACCTGGATATTTTCCTTAACGGTAAGGTTTGTCACCAGATTATAAAACTGAAAGATAAATCCAAGGTTTTCTCTTCTATAATCTGAAAGATCTTTCTGTTTTAAACCGCATATTTCTTTTCCAGCTACTTTGATAGAACCGGAATCCAATTCATCAAGTCCTCCTATGGCATTCAGAAATGTCGATTTGCCCGAACCACTCGGTCCATATATAACACACATCTGTCCCTTTTCCACACCCGTTGTAATGCCTTTCAGCACCTCCACGTAGCTTTCGTTTTCACCATAACTTTTTTTCATATTCTTAACTTCTAAATACATCTGTTCCTCTTTCTTATAGGTTGCCCACATATCATTCTTCTGTAACTTCACTTTTATTATCGATAAATTCTCGGCGTCTACATAACATCGTTATGTAGACGGTATTTTTTTAGCTATATGACATCCATTCTGTTTCCTGTCATATAGCCTATAAATTTTTAGTCTTATTGTCTGTATATTCCAAACCAGCCATTGATTAAAAACTTAACAATCGTATGGATATGTTTTAATGCTTCTTCCTTTGAAACATCATGGGTAATCAGCTGAACAAAGGAAAGAATTTGAAGATGCGAAATCCAATGAATTGTGTAATTATCAATTCTCTCCGTCTGACAACGCTCCGACATTTCATCTGCCAATACCCGGTAATGTGTTTCTGATATCTCTATAAATCGATCCGTACAATTTTCGTATCGAGATCCCGCCGACTTAGTCAACAGCAGTACAAATTCATCATGATGTTCAAACATATAGTTTAATGCCATTACCGCAGCTTCTGTGTCTTCTTTAGAATCATGATTCTTTGTTGCCGCCGTTTTTAATTCTTTAATTTCAACTTCATAATGGGTTTTCATGAACTCATATATTTTTTTTAAAGGTTCATCAACTAAAGATCCAAACAAATCTTCCTTATCCTTAAAGAAAAAGTAGAGTGCGCCCGTTGTTACCGCGACCTTCTTGCATATATTTCTAAGTGACGCCGCCGCATAGCCCTTTTCCATAAATTCTTCTTTTGCTGCTTGTTGAAGTTTTTCTCTGGTCTGTGTTTCCGGCTTCATTCAGAACCGCCTTTCATAAAATGCGCCTACGTTAAATAACGCTGTTATGTTATCATCCTATCCCTCTTTTGTCAATGAAATTAATTCTTTTATGTACCATTTATTAAAACATCCTATTCTCCATCCTTCATTTTCGCAAAAATATGAAAAAACGGAAGCAATACCAGTATTTGGTATCGCTTCCGTTTTTTACTTTTCAATAATTTGACTTCAATTTATCATTTTTGAATTAATTACAAGAGTAAAAGCACTTATATCATTTTGCATATTTTAGCTCAATCCATAACTTAGAGTATGTATCATTTAATGTCCCAAGATATTTATTATGATCGCAATTCTCGATGACTCCAGATCTGGAGCAAAATTGAATTACGCCAAACGCCATATTTCTTACTTGAGTTAAATTTTCAATATCAGCAGAGACACTCATCTGCAGATACAAATCAACTAAATAATTTTCAAGAATAGCTTTATTAATTTCCATCATCCTCATTCAAACAAGCAGTAGGTCGCTATCCTTATTTTATTTATATTAAAACACTAATTGCAAACTGATGCAACTTTTATTTAAGTGAATAAATTAATAATTTTCCAGTAATAAATATTATGTAATCGACGCCTATTCATGAAATAGCAAAATGTAAGTCTCTCAACGTACCTTGACATTGTTTATACAAACAAAAAAATTGATTGAAGATGGATCATTTTTATCAAGCAAACGTTCATACCTCAACTTTCACCACAGGAACCCATAGTTCAAACTCTCCTTGAACGCTTCTGGGATAGTATTCGAAGTAAAGATTATGTTCTTCATTAACCTTATATCCGGCTTCAGGAATCTCATAATAAAAAGATTCCGTCCAGGATTTCATGATATCTTCTCCTTGCGAGAAGCTTACCATAGCGTATACGGTTTTAGGAATTTTCTTTAAAGCAGCGTTTTCAGGCGCAGTATTCTCCGACCCAACTTTCAGCCCTAACAGATAACAATACCGCTCGTGACCTTGTGTATACCAGCTTAATCCGTAATATCCTTTTTGGCTATCATTAAGATTTATAAGAATCGCTTCTTTGCCATTGCAAAAAAAGTCATCATATAAGGCCGAAACATCATTATCATTTTGTACTAATGTCGTTTCAACCAAATATCCGCATATAAAAAAAGTTTCTCTTTCCATTATATGAATTTCCATGTTACTCACCTCTAAATAGAATTATTTAACCCTATATTATCAAATTCATAAGACAACAGCATGTCATATTATAAATAATACTTTACTATATAAGTTAAAAAAAGCATTGTAATATTTCGATTTATTTATCAAGCGTTCAATCACAACCGTTTGATTCAAGCGAACTGGTTTAATATGTGACAAGTTTTATTTCAACTTATATAGTATTTACAAATTCTTCTTGATAAAATTCCTAATTATAGTTTCTCATTAAGCCCCAAGTCTCCTCACACTAAGCCCTTCATCAAACAATAAAAAACGAGGCATCAAGATTTCTATCTCAATGCCTCTCCATTCATTTGTTTTTCTAATAACACCCCTCTTTTTATAGTTGAGCGATATTCCCGCACATAATATCATTTATTTTTTCACGCAGTTGTTTCTTATTCCAGTCCCACCAACAAAGCAACTGTAATTTTTCATATGATTGGCACTGGTAAAAATGAACTTTGCACCGCAGGCAATGGAACAAAATTTACCAATAATCAATTGATCGTGATTGATAGGATAATGGTATAATACATTATTTTTTTCAAAATCAATGGAATTATTTACAAAGTCATTGTATATTGTATAATCACCAACTTTAATATTGGGATTAGTGATAACAGAATTCAGATAAATGGTTTGTGGATCACCAGTCCGTGGATATATTTTTTCTCCCGAAATAGACATTTCAAATCCTCCTAGTATTTTAATTAATTTTCAGATGATCTATTCCGGCAATTACAATGCAGTATTTCATTCCTTCACCACCTTGTCTATTCATTTTAAATTTAACCAAACATGGCATAGCAAGAAGATATTTTCCTAACGGTTATGCTTTAGTTCATAACCCACGAAAATAAATAATTTACCTGATCTGTCGCTTGAATTCCGGTATCTTCCAATTTTTCAAATTTTCCCGGCAAATCCCTTTCCATTGCCGCCAAATGAAAATGGCAGGCACCGATTCCAACGTCCGTCCGCTGAATGTCAATTTCAAGCTTGCTCTCTTTTGTGGAGCGGACCTCATAAAAATGATAGGCATTCTGATCCTTAACAATCCGCCATGGCTGTTTATTCACCGCAGACGGAGCCAGACGTAGCATCTCCAACGGAAAAGCATAGTCTCCCGCCGCAGTCGGCGTCAGGGGATGAGCAAAATCATCGGCATAAAAGATCTCATTCCATTCGCGACGGTGATCGGATTTTGCCACCCACCGTGCCACGAAATCCAGCATCCTCTTTTTGCCTGCGGGATAACCGATCGGGGAAATAACTGGAAAAAGGTCGCCCGTCTTCAGCTTCATCGCCGCAGAAAATCCGCTGCGGTCAAAGGTTCCTCCCAGCCAGCAGGTTCCCAACCCCAGTGAGGTGCAATATAAAACCAACTGTTCAAAGGAATAACCCAGCGCCTCAAGCCCCAGTTCACCCAGGGCCACGGACGCACCGACATAATTGGTGGCTCCTTTGATTACACCATAGGTTCCCAACTTTTCGCCGTTAGCCGACGACGTGTTCTCAAGCAGGTGAAAGTTAACATCTATTGAAAACGGATTGGTCAAACCGGCAATATAAGTGCTGATTTTATCCTGATCCTCTGCCGTCAGCGGGCAATTTTGATAGGTTCGCACACTCTGACGGGCTTTCACTGTTTCTTCAATCGAAAAATCCATTTTCATCTACATATCCTCCTCTGGTCAAGCCAGCGTTTTATAAAGATTAATTTCACCCGATTTTTCCATATAGCTTTCAAAAGACGCCATCGCGTCTTTAAAATGCTGCGCCAACAGATGTTTGTTCAGCGATTCCTGATCATCCCATTCCTCCATTATTGTAAGCAGTTGCGGATTTTTCACATCCTGCAGCAATTCATATCGGATGCAACCAGCATCATATTTTCTTGTATCCTGTACAAGCTTTTTTGCCAGTACAATAAATTCATCTGTTTTATCCGCTTTAACGTTATTTTGAGCGACTACTTTAATCATCATAAATTCTTCCTTTCAATTACCATTTTGCATAATGAACACCGCTTGCTATCGTATTGTTTGTTAATCTGCTTTGCTCTCTAGTTTGTCCAAAAGTTTGCCGCTTAATTCAAGGAAACGGACAGTTTCTGCTTCAGTTAACATGTTTCGATAATGGTCATGAAGCTGAGTCCATGACGCTATGATTTGATCTTGTTGTGCCAGTCCCTCCGCGGTTGTACAAAGATAGATATTTTTTCCTTCCGGTTGTTTTTTTACGTATTTTTTCCGTTCCAACTTATCAATCAGGCGGGTTATGGTAGATGGCGTTAAATGCAACATTTTTCCGATTTCCTTTTGCTGTATTCCGCCTTTTAAATTGACTGTATATAACAGCACCGCATGGCTTGGGGAAAGCCCTGTTTTACTGAAAGCTTCGTCTGCCAGTTTACCCAGCTCCCGTGATAGCTTTGTCGTCGAAAAGAATAAGCAGTCTTTAAGTCTGCAGCCATGAAGATCAACGTCTCGTTCTTCGTTCAAAATGTTGCCTCCTTTGTTTGTACATACAATTATACTTTATCATGTCTTCGTTTCCTTGTCAATTCTAGCATAAACTACTTTTTTATTGTATAAGCCCAAATATCATCAACCTATTGACAACTGGATTCTAAAAAAATACCATCTAGATATTATTCAATAAAAAGATGGTGGAGATGGGGGGGCGTCCTTTGTATTGCTAGGGCTTCTTGTCATCCTGTTCCCAGTTACCACCCCACAGACGTTAAATTTGCTTGGAATACGAAAAGCAGTATGGGTTACGAGGCTGATTGGTCTTTGTGTAATTGCTCTCGACCCATTACTTACTTATTAGCTGCGTACATAGATGATCTGATAACCGTAACGACCCGGTGACGTTTCGGAACCAGTGAAAAAGTCATCATATAAGGCCGAAACGTCATTATCATTTTATATTATAAATATAGTGTTAAAATAAGCATACTACCTTGACAGTCATAGTAGTATGTCGTATAATGCAAATATGGAGGTGATCATATGGGCGATAACAAAATCACATCCGACCTGCTACGCGGCCATACTGATACGATGATCTTACGGCTTTTATCCGAAGCTGACCGCTATGGCTACGAGATTGTCAAACTGATAGCCGAGCGCTCAAGTGGTGAGTATGAATTAAAAGAAGCCACAATGTACTCCAGCGTTCGGCGGCTCGAGGCGGATGGTGACATCGAATGGTATTGGGGCGATGAATCCCAGGGCGGACGGCGTAAGTATTTTAGGATTACCAAAAAAGGTAAGGCTACTTACACCCAGAACAAAAGCAATTGGGAGTACGCAAAGCGCGTGCTTGCTAATTTATTGTAAAGGAGATTGGACATTATGAACGAGAAATTAACAAACTATTTAAACGGCGTTTTTGCCCCATATGATGGAGTAAAAAGCGTCACCGAACTAAAGGCTGACCTGCTCTCCGATTTACAGGAGCGGTTTTGTGAACTCAAAGCTGAGGGCAAGGATGATGAAACAGCCTTTGAGATGACACTTGATAGTATCGGCGATATTGAACAGACTGTGCTGGAAGTTGCCAACCTCTCCCGCTCACTGGAGCAGCAGGTGCTGACAAACTTCAGTGCCAGTAACCTGCCAAAAAGCGACTTTGCAGGCGTTACCGCACATAAAGCAAAATTTGAAACAAGCGCACTGCGGGGCTCCGATTTTGCGGGTGCAGACTTGACCGGCAGCTCCTTTAAGTCCAGCGATGTGCGCGAAGCCAATTTTGACGGTGCAAATCTGACCGATTGCAACTTTACCACGCTTGATCTGGCGAGTGCGAGCTTTAACAAAACCATTCTTGTACGTACCAACTTCAGCGCGTCGGGGCTGATTGAAGCAAAATTCATCGGTGTAAAACTGACTGATGTCAAACTGACTAATACCGACCTGAGAAAGACGATCTTTGAAAACTGTATCTTCAACGGCGTAGATTTCGGAGAATCCGACCTGCGAGGGTTATGTCTTGACGGGCAAACCTTTATCGGTGTCAATTTTGACAAATCTGCAATGAACAACGTTTCGTTTAGGTCCGCGACACTCAAAAATGTGTCTTTCCGTTGGGCGTATATCTTATCCAAAAAATATTTTCGTGCTACTAAAGGCATTTGCTTCGACGGCGCAATGATGGATAAGCTGACCTATGCCGCACTCAAAGGCATGTCGGCTGATTTGTCAAAGGTTACTATTATATAAGGAGGCAAAGCATATGCAAAAAAATTCAATTCAAGTGAAAGGACTGCAAAAGTCCTACAATCAGCTTCATGTCCTGAAGGGCGTCGATTTCGAGGTGGAACAGGGCAGTATTTTCGCCCTGCTTGGTTCCAACGGCGCGGGCAAAACGACGATTGTCAAAATCCTTACCACGCTGCTTAAACAAGATGGCGGAACCGCCACCGTAAACGGCTTTAATATTGCATCAAAGCCCGACAATGTGCGGCAGTCGATCAGTCTGACCGGGCAATTTGCCGCTGTGGATGAGATTTTGACTGGAGAAGAAAATCTGATCATGATTGCTAAGTTAAGACACCTCAAAAATCCACATCAGGTTACCGACAATTTGATAAAACGCTTCGGCTTAACAGACGCCGCAAACCGCAGGGTAGCTACTTATTCGGGTGGTATGCATCGCAGACTCGACCTCGCCATGAGCCTGGTGGGAAAACCACAGCTCATTTTCCTCGACGAGCCGACCACCGGGCTAGACCCCGAGACGCGCATTGAGGTATGGAAGATTGTCAAGGAGCTTGCCGATAGTGGCACGACAGTATTCCTGACCACCCAGTATTTGGAGGAAGCTGAACAGCTTGCCGATCAAATTGCCATTCTGCATGAGGGTCGGATTATCGCCAGCGGCACTCTCGCCGAGCTGAAAAGGCTACTCCCCCCGACAAAGGTAGAGTATGTTGAGAAGCAACCGACATTAGAGGAGATATTCCTTGCCATTATCGGTAAGAAGGAGGAAAAGTAAATGGAAGTTACAAAGAAACACTTTTTTAGCGATATGAGCGTTATGTTGGGACGTTCCATGCGCCATATTTTCCGCAGCATGGACACCATCATCACGGTCACCATCATGCCAATTGGGTTTATGCTGCTGTTTGTCTATGTGTTCGGCGGCGCAATCCAAACCGGCACGGATAACTATGTGAATTACCTGCTGCCCGGTATCCTGCTGATAGCGATTGCCAGCGGGATATCCTACACTTCTTACCGCCTGTTTATCGATGTGCAAGGGGGAATATTCGAGCGTTTCCACTCCATGCCAATTGCACGTTCAACGGTACTGTGGGGACATGTACTGTCCTCGCTGGTATCCAACGCTATTTCGGTTGTTGTCATTATTGTCGTAGCGCTAATGATGGGTTTTCGCTCATCAGCTGGGGTACTACCATGGCTTGCCGTGGCCGGTATACTCGTGCTATTTACGCTGGCCTTATCTTGGGTCGCAGTGATTGCCGGATTGTCCGCAAAATCGGTGGATGGCGCAGGCGCTTTTGCCTATCCGATTGTCTTCCTGCCGTTTATCAGCTCAGCCTTTGTGCCAACCGAATCGATGCCGCCGATCGTTCGCGCCTTTGCCGAAAACCAGCCGGTAACCTCTATAGTGGAAGCCATCCGTGCGGTACTGTCAGGTCAACCGGTGGGTAATGATATATGGATCGCTCTTGCGTGGTGCATCGGGATTACGATCGTGGCCTACATCTTTGCGATGAGGACGTATAAAAAGCGGGTATAAAAAGACACAATTTTTTGTATCAAACCTCTGAGTAATGATGCAAATCTCACATGTCATTTATCTCCTCAAAAAACATGTGAAGCACTGATACCCAAAGGGATTTCGATTACTAACCCTGCCTGGTCTGACGGGGACAAAATTAATTTTCACCTCATTTAATTTTGTCCCCGTAACATGCCACACATATTAGATGGCAAATACTCAAATCGATACTTATAATATAATAAATCAGCAGGACTGTTCGCTATTAAACATATATAACTATCTTCAAAAGTATTTTTTCAAAGTAGTTATTAAGTTCTTTCATTATTTGATCTGCAAATCCTTTTCTTCGATAATTTTCATCCACCATAATATCACTTACAACATAAGTGATTCCTCCATCACCCACAATTCTTCCAAATCCTATCAATTTTTCTTTGTCATAAAGAGATACTGTAAACAAAGAATTTGTTATTGCTTTTCTGCTTCTTTTCAAATCCTTATTTCCCATTCCTGAACGAAGCCTCAAGCTTACATAATCTTCTGCTTTCGGTTTTTCATAGAGCATTTTCATTTCCATATGCCTTCCTTTATTATTCTCTGACTAGGGGACGTTTCGTTTGTCATGCTCGTCTCTTCAATGCCTTTTCCACCATCATCTTTCCCAGTCCCAGCACCCGACTCAATTGGCGGATACTGCCACCGGTTTCCTCCTGAATCTGTCGGATCAGATGGTTTCTCTTTTCAACGGACAGTTCCCCCAGATTCCGGTATTCGCTGTTCTGTTTCAGCATGTCAGTAAGCTGTTCATCACTCCATTTGGTTTTTAAGTGGATTTCCAAACATTCATCCTGATTTTCTTCCTCAGAAAAACGAACAAAATCTGCCGCCGTCGGAAAATAGTCTCTGAAGATCCCAATATCAAGAGAAGTTGCATTTCCCTGATAGGCCTGGATAATTTTATGATAACTACTCCACTGATATTCTTCCATTCGGGCAACCATTCCGGCTTTTAAGGGATTACGGTGAATGTATCGAACCACCGTCATCAGATACTGATCATCTTCGACTGCTTCACTGTTGAAACGATTCTGAAAAAGATGGCCAGTTCGTCCATATTTATTATTATGCAATTGCACATAGCCAACGGTAATCCGTTTGATGCTGGTACCCAGTTCTTCACCTTCTTTGATCAACAGATGAACGTGGTTATCCATCAGACAATAGGCACACAATTGAAACCCGCCGGTTTCTCTGGCTTTATCCAGTTTTTCCAGAAAAATCGATCGATCCGCATCATCCAGAAAAATATTACGTCCATCCAGTCCTTTCAGCATCACATGGTAAATTTCGGTTGTACTTTTTTTCCGTGCTTGTCTTGCCATTGCTAATTTCCCCGCCTTCTTTTTTTTACAAGTATATCTACCAATTGAAGGACATGACAAACGAAACGTCCCCGTGTCTTCAAAACGCGCTATCGATTTATTTGGACGCAAATATATAATCAATATAGTCTTTTGCACTCTGATTGATTTCTTCATCACTTGCCTGAAATGAAGAACCAAAAACAGCAAAATAGGGTAATACAATAGCGTCAACATGCTTAACACTGGCCTTGAACGGTGTAATTACTTCATCAACGGAAAAGGAAACTGAACCTGTGGATAAATAGTTGTCTTTTTTATCGCCTATTGACAAAGCAATTCCAAATTTTTTATCTTTCAATTTATTTCCTTTTGAGCCATATGCCCAGCCATGTGTAAAAACATCGTCAAGCCACTTTTTTAATAACGGCGGATAGCTGTACCAATACAAAGGAAACTGGAAAATGATATGATCGTGTGCTTCCAGCAATCGTTGCTCCTTTTCAACATTAATATTCCAATCAGGGTACTCCTTGTAAAGTTCATGAACTGCAATTTCATTCGGATATTGAGTTAATTCCATCTTCCATCTTTTGTTTACATTTGAATTATTAATGTCGGGATGTGCTAAAATTATAAGAATTTTCATTGAAATCACTAATCCTTTCTATTTTCTATGGCATTTAGATTTACTTAGATATTTTAAAGCTAATATTTCAACATTTGAAATTAGCTTTTAAATAATTATTGACCAAAATATATTTATTGTAAATACACACAATAAAGTCAGTAAAATACTTACTTGAAAGTATGTATTCTTATAATCTAAGCTGATATACTATAATAAAATCGGAGGTGATATTTTGAAGCAATATAATTTAGGAATTGAAGCAACGCTTGAAATCCTCGGTGGTAAGTGGAAAGCATTAATTGTTTGTTTACTTATGTCCGGCGCCAAAAGAACCAGTGAATTAGAACGTCTTATCCCCGATGTATCTCAAAAAGTTCTTATCCAACAACTTCGTGAATTAGAAAGAGATAGCATTGTCGGAAGAATAAATTATCATCAAATGCCACCCAAGGTTGAATACTATGTGACTGAATATGGGAAAACTGCTAATGAAATTATTGATGTAATGTGTTCATGGGGAAGAGAGAATATCAGACTTAGAAAAAGCCAGGGAGAGGATATAAATCTATTAGAAAAATAACTACATCAAAATTTTGGCATAGAAAAAGATGAGGTTTGATACAAAAAAACACCGTAGTGCATTTCCCGGTTATAAAGCCTAACCGTTCTCTCAATCGCTCTATTTCCTTCGATTTGTCTTTTCAACAGACAGGTCTTCATTATCCATCTGTGTATGCCCACTTGGCACAACCGAAACGTACTTGCTTTCCGATTTAAGAGCTTTCTTGCTTTTTGAATATGAGATTCTACTAACAGCATCAAAGAGGATTTTATCAAAGCGCTCACTGCTATTGATAAAATCCTCTTTCGTGTAATCAATTACCATATCAGCACCCAGAGATTTCACAAAATCTAAATTCGTGGTACTGCAAACCTGGTCACCTTTTTGAGATGAAGAACTTCCGGCAGCCCGTATTTTGTGCAAACAATGGCTTTTCATGCAGTCCTTCATCTCTACTCAGCAATGGCTGTTTTTGGTTCCTTTACGCCCATGATCAACAGCCATAAACTCAGTGAAAATTCCGCAATAAAACTGATAGCTAATCCCGGATAGGTAATCATGTCATAGCCAGGCAAAAGGAAAAACTGAAAAAACCATATCAGGACGCCAACACAGTCGGCCATCAGCAGTATTCCAAGCCATTTCGGAAGGAAGTCGGACTTGTATACCAGATAACCGAGAGGGAAGAGCCAAGTGCCGTAAAAAATCTGTGCTATGGTAAAGCCGCTTTTATGAAGGTTGAGAAACAGCAGATTCAAAGCATCAAGTTGATCGGGCTGGAAAGCCTTCTGGAAATCCGCACTGCCATTAATTAGAATAGGGGCAAACAGACTCAGCAAACCGAAGCACTGTACGGCAACGCCTGCAGCATTGAGCAGAAGGAACAGCAGGGCGAGGTTCTTGTTAACCTGCTTAAGTAGGACGTAGAGGGCCCAGGCTGCCAGTAGGAATAAAACAGCGGAGACCAGATCGTCGACAAAACTTATACGAAACAACCACATTGAATTTTTAAGAAGATCGGCTGTTTTTGAGGCATCCCCCAATACGATCAGCCTGGAGCGGACAACACCAGCAAAGATGCTTGTTATCATAAAGGCGGAGTAAAAGATCCCGGCCCGTTTTGCGTCTTTTTTGCTTGAAGTCATGATTGTACTCCTGCCTTTTGGGGCGAAACGGCGTTTACTTCTGGCTTCGGCCATTTCCATGCAAACCAGATAATCAGCAATATGCTCACAACTTCTATTGATGCAAAAAACACATAATACAGACCATGTCCGCCTGTAACGATGAGAAGAATATTGAATATACCAATAATGATATTTACCCAGCGATTTACATTTCGCTTTAAAACCTGGACTAGAATAATCATAATTATCGATGTTTCCATCACGAATGCACCAGCCAGCAGTCTCCCTGATGGCATCGGAGCTCCAGCCATTATGTTTCGGATTGGCGAAGTGGCATCCATTAAAGAAAGGATATCTGCATAAGCCATATTGATTAGTAAAAATATCCAGAGAAGCGAGAGTATTAACCGGATATCCATTCTGTTGATTTTTTTATCTGTGTTCATAATTTTCTCCTTTTCAATATCTTCATTCATCTTGCGAATCGGTCTTCTTCTTGTTAACCGATATATCCACCCGGTCGGGCAAAACCGAATCAATAGAGACTAACGGCATTCCCAGATCTCGCACTTTTTTTATCAGACCATGCAGTGTTGCCTGATCTACCACTGGGCCTGTCAGCAGAGTATTACCGTCATCTTCAAGAGTTATGGCCATTCCATCAAACCAATCTGTCCATTGGTGACCCAGATGACCCTTGATCCGGATTTGAAAGACGGACGGTTGATCCGGAGCAGGCATTTGGTTGTTTTTGCGTGAAATCACTTTGCACCTCCTTCCCAATGCATAAATCATAACCCGAGGGTTCTGATCCGCATAGACACTTAAGTGCTACCGGAGGTGTTGTTTTGAATGGTTGAAATGAAAAGGCAAGCACAATCTAAGGGCTTGAACCCTGCACCATACAGAACTCAAGCCCTTCAATTTGCTTAATTTATTTTTCGTCTAACTTTTGGGGGTCACTTCACAACTTATCAACAGAATCTATATCAGACCCAGTTCGCGTGCACGGGCCACAGCTTCGGTACGCCTTTGAACCTGAAGTTTTTCAAAAATCCTACGGTTATGCCCCTTTACCGTATTCAGAGCGAGAAAAAGTTGCTCACCGATCTCGCGATTTGAAAATCCCTGGGCAACCAGACGTAATACGTCCAATTCCCTTTGACTCAATGATTCAATCGTGGACTGAACCGGAGCTGCATTAGGAAAACCCGGTTTTTTTTCACTAGTTTGCAATTCGTATTCAAAAGCGGCCAGCAGTCTGGCTGTATAATCAGGCATTATTGTATGTTCGAGCGCCTCCGTTAACAATTGGGCCATATGGATCCCTTCATCTATATAAAGACGAATGAAGTGCCCCGGTTCCGCCATTAAAAGCGTTTTGTCAAGCAGTTCGAAAGCCTTGCTGTTTTCGCCTTGCATATGGTATGAAACAGCCTCCAGAATCATAACCTTCAGCAGTTCATCCTGCCAGCCTTTTTGCGCCAACTGCTCCTGCAGAGGTTCCAGCAGCGCAAGTGCTGCAGCCGCGTTCCCCTGAAACATATATACTTTTGCACGGCTCATAGGGAGCTTGTACGTTTCAGCCAGCAATGCTGCCGCTTTCGGATTGTTCTGGCTAAGAAGCACCAGCACTTGTGCAGCAACGATCTCGGGCATCCGAAGCACAAAGTTTTGCTGCCGGGCGACCTGGTCGGCCTGCGCCAACGTAGCGGCGGCGCCGCTCGTATTGCCTCTGGCAAGCTGCAAACGCGAGAGAAAAACCTCGCAGATAATGAATCTGTCAACAGCTTTACCATACTGGCGCGCCAGTTGAAGGCTCAATTGCCCGTGCTGTTCGGCCGCATCCAGGTCGTTCCATTCATAGAATATTCGGGCAAGACCAAGATGCGCTTCACTGGCATGCGGCTGCGGATGATCGCCAAATAGCAGTAAAATGTGGCGATAACTCTCTGCTGCCTGAAAAAGCTGGTTTTCAGATTCCTGTACTTGTCCAAGTCCGATTTCAGCCAGTATATCGGAAAAGATATCCCCGCACCCATGGTTGATTGACAGTGCTTCTGAATATCCCCGGCTAGCTGATGCACGATCCCCCATGAGCTGGCAGGCCAACGCCATTGTCCAGACAGCCGTAAAGCGGAAGTGCAGGTTATCCGGATGAAGATATTCCAGGGCGCGGTGTGCCTCGGTCACGATGATGTCCATCTGATACCTTGTTAAGGCTAAAGTGGCCCTTGAGACGGCGATCTGACCAATAAGGTTTCGCGTCCTATCATTCGGTTTGATATGCTGCAGGGCATCTTCGGCCGCATTCAGTTTCTCTTCCACGCCGGCTGTCTGCCCGGAAACAAGCAGAAGCGAAGCATGTGTCGCTATCAGCGAAGGCCGTGTATCCAGTACGGTCTTCGACAGGGACTCCAACCAGTCCAATATCGGTGCCAACGCTCCACGTAAATGTAGCGGGATGCCTTTTCCTTCAATCAGCCGTTCAGCCCGTTCGATATCATTAGCAGCAACTGCATGGTGAAAAGCTTCAATCTCCATGCCATTTTCTTCGTACCATTTACTGGCGCGTATGTGATATTGTGTCGCATTCTTTTCTCCTGCTGCTGCGGTACTCTGACAAAAACGCTGCCGCAGCAATTCAGCAAACAGATGGTGATATCTAAACCAACGCCGTTCGGCGTCCAAAGGGACAATAAACAGATTGGCGCGTTCGAGATATTCTAGGGTTTCCTGCCCGGAAGCTGATGGATTAAGGAGTACTGCATCGCAAAGGGGGCCGCTCATGCGGTCAAGGATCGATGTGTGAAGCAGAAAAGACTGCACATTTCCGGGCTGCTGTTGCAGAACTTCTTCAATTAGATAGTCAAGAATATAACGGTGGCTACCGGTGAAAGCCCGGATGAATCCTGTGGTATCTGTCTGACCCTGCATGGAAACTGCAGCAAGCTGCAGCCCGGCAATCCAGCCTTCCGTGCGATTCTCAAGATCGGCGATATCTTTATCAGAAAGATTGAGGCCCATTACCTGACTTAAAAAAACCGTAGCTTCAGAGAATGAAAAACGAAGGTCTGCCGCACGCAGCTCGATTAATTGACCCCGGGCGCGCAGCCGTGCCAGAGGGAGCGAAGGATCTTCACGGGTGGCGATAACCAGATGCATTTGCTGCGGCAGGTGTTCAAGCAGAAAGGCAAGCGCGTCGCTGACCGGTTTGGCGTCAATAACATGGTAGTCATCCAGGATCAGGAAGAAGTGATCCGAAACGGAGGATATCTCATTCAATAGGGTTGTCAGAACAAATTCGGGTGTTGGCGGCTGAGGGGCTTCGAGCATGCCCAATAAGCGGTCTCCAATATTGATTAGAATCGTCTGCAGAGAATAAACAAGGTATGTCAAAAAGCGTGTGATGTCATTATCATCTGCATCAAGCGACAGCCAGGCTACTGGCTGGCCGCTACCGGCAATCCATTCACTGACAAGTGTAGTTTTGCCAAAACCGGCCGGTGCCGAAATGAGGGTCAGCTGTCGCTGCCATCCTTCTTCAAGACGCACGGTAAGATGAGGCCGGTGAATAACCTCCGGTCTTAAGGGCGGACTAAAAAGTTTTGTGGCAATTATTGGCGATTTCATTGAATAAGTATAAAGCCCTTTCTCGGTTGATTCATAAATCTTTTCCATTTCCTCGTTTGCCTTTCATTGGATCAGTGTTGTATGACGACACATTAAATCTTCTTTATTATATATGGAAAAAATAATAAAAACAATGGCTTTGATAACACAAGGGGACCAACACAAGGGGACGGTTCTTTTGTGTTGCTTCATATCCTGATGTATGTTAAAATACATGGGGGTGAAGAAATGCCAAGAAAAAGCAAGAGAAAAAAGTCAAACGGGAATATATCATGTCATATTAAGAGGAATTAATCGTCAGATTATCTTTGAAGAGAATAAAAATTCCTGGATACCTTAAAAGAGTCTCAGGAGATCAGTGGGTATGAAATATATGGTTACTGCCTGATGTCCAATCATATTCATTTAGTACTGAAAGAAGGGGAGGAAGATTTAGGCACTGTATTTAAACGGATAGGAGCCAGTTATGTCTATTGGTATAACTGGAAATATAATCGAAGCGGCCATTTGTTTCAGGATCGATTTAAAAGTGAGCCGGTTGAAGATGACACCTATTTTCTTACGGTGCTCCGTTATATTCACCAAAATCCCATCAAAGCAGGTATTACCGGGAACATATCAAATTACCCATGGAGCAGTTATGCAGAATACATCGGCAGACAAAATCTTTGCAATGCCAGATTTTGTTTTGAACGTTTCCGAAAATAATCAGGAAGCTCTGAAAATTTTGAGGCATTCATGGCAGAAGCAGGTAGCAATCAAGGCCTGGAATGCAATGAAAAAACGAGATGGAAAGATCAGGAGGCGATGGATTTCATTAAGACAATTGCAACTGTGCAAAGTCCCACCGAGATACAGAGATTTGAGCAGGAAAATCGTAACGAGATAATAAAAATCTGTAAGGCCAAAGGTTTGTCGATCAGACAATTGGAACGATTAACCGGGATCAGTTTTGGCGTCCTGCGACGAATTTAGAACGAGAGAAGAGCACAAAAGAACCGTCCCCATTGTGTTAAATTCACATTGTGTTCTCAAAATTCAGGAGGAAAAGACAATGAAAATATTGGCTATCAACTCAAGCTTTAGAGGAACGAAGGGTTTTTCAAAATTTCTGATTGATAAAATATTTGAAGGAGCTGGAGAAGAAGGGGCAGAATGTGAAAATATAAATCTCGCAGAGCTCAGAATAAATCATTGTATTGACTGTCAAGTTTGTCAGAACCCTGACCATTTTGGGGAATGTGTTTTTCATGACAAAGATGATGTTGACATGATTTATAAAAAGATGAGGGAGTCAGACGTTATTATATTTGCAACACCGATATACACTTTGGGAATGTCAAGTTTATTAAAAATGCTATTTGAAAGATACTATTATACGGCAAATGTTGGGGAATTTTATTTTACCAATAGTGGTCTATTTTTTCATCATGTAGATAATGATCTTTGCAGAAAGTCCTTTGCAGCGCTTGTTGTTTGTGACAATCTTGAAGATGAAACAGTAAAGAACACGGTATCCTTTTTTAAAACCTACTCAAAGTTCATGGACGCAAAGATGGTTGGTACTCTGGTTCGAAAATCAGCAGGAATGTTTGGTTTTAATCAGGAAGAAAAAAATAATAACCCTGTTACAACCAGTGTATACGATGCCTACATACTTGCGGGGAGAGAACTTGCTACATTGGGAAAAATAAGTAAACAAACCGAAAAAAAAGCAAATGAGCCAATGGTAAAGATCCCATTTTTTGCAAAGTCAATGTTGAAGCTTGGCTTTGGAAGGGAAAAAATCGGAGCCATACAAAAAAAGATGATGCAATCTATTATAAAAAGATGACATACGTCCCCACTGTGTCCTGAACAAAAAAGAACATGGTTATAAGCTTCAGCATAAGGGATATCCACTCAAAGCAGAATATTCTTTAACACAGAAAGGCAAGAAATTACTGGGAATTGTAGTTTCTATGCAAGAAATAGGGATAGAACTAATGAAAGAGAATGATAAAGAAGATTTGTTGCAAGAAAAAGGTTTCGTTTTGCAATAATTACAAAAAAGTGTGTAATGTACGTAAATGAGGAAAACAGCCCAAAAGAACCGGCCTCCTTGTATCAAAGCGATTACTATAAATCAAAGAGATTTTTTGAAAGGTGGTCTATACCGTCAAATTCTTTTACAACAATGGAATTGATTTGAGCTTTCACTGATTGCTCAACATCTGTAATACACATTTGCCACGCACCGCCAATACTTCTACAATTATCTTCAATTAAAATGGTTGGCTTGACGTTTTCGACAAGATCTTTATATTTTCTCATTTGGTCACTGCGATAATATAGCCTAGTTCCTACAAAACCATGTTTCAATAACAATTTTGCGATTTCATCCGCTTGTTTTCCCTTTCGAGAAGTACAGTATACAATTTCGGTACCTTGTTTTTGCCAGTGCCAAATGATTTCTATACAATTTCCAATGGGAATATAGGATTGGTGATTGTGGAGTGAAAAAAGTGATTTCGGTCTTAAGATCGTTCCCTCTGCGAATATCATAATTAGAACATTTCCACTATTGGTTTCTTGTAATTGAACATAAGACAAACTACTTCACCTCTCAAAATTCATTTAGATAGAATACGTGTGTTTCAGTTATTTATAATTTAATAAACAATTTCCAATGGTTAGCCGTGCTTTTATAAGAATCTGTATTTTCTTCACAACTGGGTTAAATTTAGTTTAATACAGTTTGATTATATCATGACATATTAAGAGGAATCAATTGCCGGGAATGCCGTTCATCTTACCCCATTGAATACGAGATCATGGGGCTTTATCCAAAAATAGCATTGTTTTTTCGAGATTGATCTTTATTCTGATCAAATTTACTTACATCCACTCGGCATTTTCTCAATAAGGTATTTTAACTTGATTTGTTCGACTTTTTCACTGGTCCCGAGCCGTCCCCGCAGCATCTCCTATTTTAACAATTATATCTCAACTTCGATTTCAACCAGATTCAATGCTTTTCCGCCAACCTTTACCTGTGAAATCTCTTTATCAACAGTCGTTAACGATACAATTATCTCTGATGGCTTTTTCATTGAGTAGCCTTGCTCGATAACGATATGGCTCGCATGATCAGTGTCTATTACACCATATTTAAATAGATAACATGAAAGTGCACCATTGGAAGTACCAGTTGCTGACTCTTCAGGGATTCCATAAAGGGGTGCCAAATTTCTGCAGTGTGCCATTGAACCATAAAGTGATTCAAGAGTGAAAATGTGATAACCAATGGTACTGTATTTACTGCTAAGTTCGGCTATCTTTTCAAAGTCTGGATTTATGGAATTTATTATCTTCATGCTTTTCACAGGCACCAGTATATCTCTGAGGCCTGTAGATACGATCTGTACGGGCAGCTCTTCCAGCATTTCATCAGTAGTGATGTTTAGGAAATCGGCAATTTCCTTCTTGTCTAGTATTTCATAATAGCTTGGAGTATTTTGAACCATCATAATTGACAAGTCTTCCTTTACTTCCACATTTAAAATTCCAGCCTTTGTTTCTTGCGAATATTTTCCTGGCTTTATGTAGCCTAGGTTTGAAAGTGTATAAAAGGTTGCTATCGTGGCATGACCGCAAAGATCGACCTCTTCATTAGGGGTAAAAAACCTTATCTTGAAATCTGCCAAGTCTGACTTCATTACAAAGGCAGTTTCACTAAAACCAATTATCCCCGCAATCTTTTTCATATCATTCTCTGATAGAGCATCAGCTTTAAGCACGACTCCTGCAGGATTTCCTCCCTCAATGGATTTTGCAAATGAATTTAATGTATAAGCTTTTATTATCACAATAACGCCTCCTTAAAAATGTCAAAATGAATTGTTAAGAATCACACCTAAAAGTCCCCAGGCGGTCCCAAACATAGCACCTCCGAGTACATCCCGAGGGTAGTGCATGCCGACATACATGACGAGGGGACGTTTAGTTTGTCATGCTACTCCCAATCCGAAATATTATATTTATTCAATAAGCTTTGCGATAATTTAATCCCCTCTTCAGTAATTGCTACCGACTTGGAACGATGATTTCCCTGTCGTATATAATCTTTCTCATCCAGTTCATTAATAATATCAAAATCATATCCTTTCCAGGTTATATCCGGATTCGAACCAAAGCGATCACTTTCATTAAATTGTGTTAAATACATCAACACCATTGTCAATTCTTTAATTGCTTTCTCTGGATTTGTCTTTTTCATCCCAACTTTCTCCTTTATCCATACCTTTTTCAAATTTGACCCTAAGCGTTCATTTTAACTTTAGATTCCAGCAGCCTACTCAAAGTCTTTGCTTTACTGCATTATCGTCCAACTTTACTCAGTTCATTGACAAAGGCCGGCTTTTTTTTATAAAAAATGACGAGCTCCTGAATGATCTTGTCCTGATTTTTTTGACCAGCAATCTTTTTATACTGCTTGATGATCCTGCAAACGCCCTGATATTCCCGTCTGTTTCGGGCAGCTCCGGCGGCTCCTTTGATATAAGCTTGATAAATTTCAATGACTTCATCTTTAAACTTTTCCTTGAGCATCCCGGCATAGGTTTCAATACTTTGCGGATTTTCTCTGACGTAGTTCATGATCGCATCCAAATCTTTCGCATCAACAATCAGTGTTCGGTACAACTCTCTGCCACGCCAGTCTTTGAGCGCTTTTAATTCCTGCTTTAAACTCTGATAAAGTACGGTTTCATTCCCGGAATTTAATG
>JGI24143J45723_1000079_pt1 | contig 49531 bp, 50 predicted proteins | sample BarGraIncu00432A_FD_45723 | JGI IMG/M metagenome (IMG submission 45723) | reverse complement strand
TAATATTATTATTAATAATAATTAATAATAATAATAATATATATTAGGAGTGCTTATATATGGATATCAATTTCGAATTATATAAGGTATTTTATTATGTAGCCAAACACTTAAGCTTCTCAGAGGCGGCCAATGATCTGTATATTTCCCAATCAGCGGTTAGTCAAGCTATTAAACTACTGGAAGAAAAGCTGAAGGACAAGCTGTTTGTGAGAAGCACGAAACAAGTACACCTCTCACCAGCTGGGGCACTATTATTTACCCATGTCGAACAAGCTTTTCTGTTTTTAAAATTAGGTGAACGTAATATAAACGAACTACACTCCCTGGAACAGGGCGAACTTCGAATTGGCGCTAGTGATACAATTTGCAAACATTATCTATTACCTTATTTTAAAAAATTTAATCAACTTTATCCAAAAATCAAACTAAATGTTACAAATCGTTCTTCCCCTGTATGCACTGAATTGTTGGCAAAAGGTTTAGTTGATATCAGTGTGGTCAACCTTGATCCTAGTAACTCCTATTACAAAATGACGGTGAGCAAGCGTAAAAATCTCCATGATGTATTTATAGCCAGTTCTACTTTTAAGCACCTTCACAATCATCAACTCACCTTAGAAGACATTGCCACTCTCCCCTTACTCACTCTAGAGAAAAATACAACAACTCGCTGTTTTCTCGACTCTATTTTTTTAAAGCAAAATATTCTCTTTCAACCAGAAATTCAACTGGGCAGTGTGGATTTATTAATAGAGCTGGCCAAGATTGGACTAGGCATTGCTTTTGTAAGTCGTGAATTTATACAACAAGAACTGGCTGACAATCAATTGTTCACCCTCACCCTCACGACAGAGATACCTCCACGCGAACTTGGGATTATTACTCATGATTGCTTACCAGTTCCTCTTGCCGCCCAAAAATTCATTGAGCTATTGTAATGATACGGCCGAAACGTAATGATGTTAGCATTGCGATGCTAAGGTCACAACTTACATCAATATTCTTACAACTATTGATGTAAGTTGTTTCATTTCACTTTGGGCATGTTACAGCCTGAAAAGATCTCTGCCATTTCTTTTTTTACTCTCTGTTTAATTTTTTTCTTTTCCCCAGGCAAAAGTTCTTTTTTAGCTGTTCCAAATAAATAATTATCCATATCAAATTCTTTTAAGATCATTTTGGTATGGAAAATGTTTTCTTGGTAGACATTCACATCAACCATCTGATATAGTTCCCGAGTTTCAGGACGAATGTAGTTTTGAATGGAATTTATTTTATGATCAATAAATAGTTTCTTGCCATTAATATCACGGGTAAAACCACGCACCCGATAATCGATAATCGCAATATCTGAGCATAAACTATTAATCAAATAATTTAACGCTTTTAGTGGTGAAATTTCTCCGCATGTCGAAACATCAATATCCGCACGGAAGGTACTAATACCTTTATCTGGGTGGCTTTCAGGATAAGTATGCACCGTAATATGACTTTTATCCAAATGGGCGACGACAGCCTCTGTTTTAGGTTGCTGTGGTCCATTATTTTCCTCACCATCTTCAGTTCCTAGGGGAGCATCAATCGCACCTTCCGATATAAGCATGGTCACACTAGCCCCTTGTGGCTCATAATCTTGTTTGGCGATATTTAAAATGTTGGCACCAATCATTCTTGCGACTTCTGTCAAAATACCTGTAAGACGATCAGCATTATATTCTTCATCAATGTATTCAATATAGTCATGACGATGTTCCGGACTTGTAGCATAACATATATCATACATATTAAAACTCAGGGTTTTGGTCAGGTTATTAAAGCCGTATAATTTTAATTTTTTTATTGCTTTTATTTCCATATGTCTCTCCTTATTTGCTCTATAATTTTTAGCCATGACCTGAAGAGCAAGTTACTCTGACTCTTTAGGAATATTATTGCTGAAAATTGTCATGATTACACTTATTACTTCTAATATTATATTGTAGCTTATTTTTTTCTTGTTGTAAATAGTTCTTAAAGCCTCTGTTTAGGAGATGCCATAGGACTGACACCCTAAAATAGACCCACATTCTACATAAGAAAAGACTTGGCTTCGGCCAAGTCCTCAGACGTAGACAGAAGCCTTAGTCGTTCTTACTTGGAATCAAGAAAGTGTTATACTTTCTGATTCCGTAAGAAAGACCGACATAAAATTTTCATGTCGGTCTTGGTGCCTTTTAAGGCTGATTATTAACTTTTGATTCCAATGGAGAGCCTCTATAATTGACTAGGAGACCTGGTCATCAAGGGCAGGTTAAAACTTCTACTTATGTATGATTGCAATAAACTTAGTCTTATCTTATCCAACTGCTACTATAACATCTATTGTACCAAAGGATAACGTAATGGGAATTCGATACCCAGTTTTCAACGTGGGCATGTGGGTTTGTACTATTTCTTGCAATTGCAAATCAAGTTCCACGCCCCGATTTGAAGCATTGACGCAAAAGATACCATTAACCATATTTAAAAATTCCGCAACACTATCCTTCGTTAGTTCATCAATCTCGGTCAAAGATTCGCCACTATATCGGCAAGCCATTTCTAAAAGGGTGGCGTCATCCATGGCAAGTCCAGTGAATAAATTGATTTCGCCTGTTATCCTTTGTTGAATTAACCATTTACTTAAGAAATGTCCTATGGGTTCATTCTTGCCCATCACCGGATCAGCATCTAAAAAGCGTACAATATTGCGTTGGAGTAGCCCTATATAATCATGATATATTTTTTCCTGGGGCCCAGCTGCCGTAAAATCCACCAATCCTGCGCAAGTCTGGTCAAAGTTCATCTCTTCAATCACTGGCGACTCTATTTTCGATAATTGACTGTCCTTTTTATAACTTATTAAAACTGTTTCTAACTGTTCCAATGTCAGGTACTCTTTATCTATAATGACCTGACTTAAACCTAAATGGCGAGAATGCTGATTCTGAAGCAAATCTTCCAATTGGCCATAATTCAAATATCCCTGCTCAACTGAAAGTTCACCAAAACGTTTATCTTGTATGCGTTGCATGTGATGCACCGCCTCTACTTGCGCTCCAGACATGAGTCCAGCATCCATTGCGAGTACACCTAGTTTCACACCTACGGATCGTTCATAGCCCATCACTTCAATCAATTGCTGTGGCGTTATTAGTTTCTTATTTAATAAATATTGCCCAAAATGCTGATTAAACATAACTACCTCCCTATTCTCTGCCACAATCATTTCATCATGCCAATGTTGATGTACGAATTTCTTTAATCACTTTAGAGATTTGCTCAGTAGTATACGGCTTTTGAATAAAATCCATTGCTCCATTTTTCAACGCTTGAACCAATTTTGTGGAAGTACCTACAGAGGATAACATGATTACTTTAGCCTTTTGGTCATAGTCCTTGATATTTTTCAAAGCGTCCAAGCCATCTGCTACAGGCATGACAATATCCATAAATACGACATCGGGTTGCATTGCTTTGAAAATACTCACTACCTCAAGGCCATTAACAGCTTCCATTACTTCACAGTTCATGNTAATTAATAGATCTTTTAATTGCTTACGAATTAATGCAGAATCATCACAAATCAAGATTTTAGTTTTCTTTTCTTCCATCAACTAATAATCCCCTTTTCTTAATTAATATTGACACTGTCATCTATCATGAATATTTTGTTATCTTCTGCATGGCTTACTTACATTCCTCCAATATATTACACCGTTAGCTATTTTTTTATTTCTTCTCTCTTCGAAATTATAACAACAACGCTAGGGCGTCCTTTAAACATAGAAAAATAAACACGTTTAAACACGAAGATGCAAAGAATATGAAGATCACGAAGATTTTTCACTATTCTGTTCTGTGTTCTTCATGTTATCTTCGCATCTTCATATCTTCGTGTTTAACGTTTTCTACTCAATTACCAAAAAAACTTATACTTTCTTATTTACTTATATAGCTCACCCTGTAACTCTATATGGCGTACTTCAGCTATTTTATTATCTGCATCTACCATGACAACCCTGGGAGCAAAATTTTCAGCCTCATCTTCAGTCATGATAGCATATGCGATGATAATGACTTTATCACCAGGTTGAACCATACGAGCCGCTGCGCCATTTAAACATATAACCCCTGAATTTGCTACACCTTTAATGACATATGTTTCAAAGCGATTCCCATTATTATTATCAACAATTTGTACTTTTTCATTTGGTTTTATTCCCGCGGCTTCTAATAGAACTTCATCAATGGTGATACTTCCCATGTAATTAAGATTAGCCTCTGTGACCGTAGCGCAATGAATTTTGCCTTTTAGTGATGTAATAAACATCTTATTTCACCTCCAAGATAACATTATCAATTAAACGAGTTTTACCAAAGCGAACTGCTAGAGCGAGTAAAGCTTTGTCTTCTAATGTCCCAAGGCCTTGTAATGATGGGTACTTATAGATTTCCACATACTCACACTCAGCCAAATCTTCTGTTTGAATCTCAGCCATTACCTGTGAACGTATGTTATCAATATTAATTTCCCCCTGAGCGACTAGCTCCTGGGCGAGTTTTAAACTACGAAACAATACGAGTCCCGCGCGCCTTTCCTTTGCTGACAAGAAAGCGTTACGAGAACTCATGGCGAGCCCATCGGCTTCCCGTACAATAGGTACCACTTCTAAGGTTACATTCATATTCAAATCGGCCACCATACGCTCAAGAACGAGTACCTGCTGGGCATCTTTTTGTCCGAAAAATGCCTTGTTAGGCTGAATAATATTAAATAGTTTGTTAACAACAGTCGCTACGCCACGAAAATGTCCTGGGCGAGATAGACCACATAATTTTTCAGAAATACCTTCAACATCAACAAAACTACTATAACCCTCGGGATACATTTCTGCGACCTGAGGATGAAAGATTACTTCTACACCTGCACTTGCTGCTTTTTCACTATCGCCGGTCAAATCCCGGGGATAGTGAGTATAATCCTCCTGGGGCCCAAATTGGGTAGGATTGATAAAGATACTAGTGATCACAATATCACAAGCCTGTTTGGCTCGTCCCATTAAGGCAAGGTGTCCCGCATGGAGTGAGCCCATAGTTGGTACTAAGGCAATGCTCTGCCCCTGACGTTTTGCCTGTTGAACAAATTCACGCATACCTTTTACAGTTTCAATAATTTTCATAACAGCCTCTCCATTCTCTATTTTTGAAAGTAGGTAAATACATTGATCGCGAGTCGCAACTAATATGGTTTCAGCATATTGTATACTATCTAGCCCTGATTTTTTCTCACTGCACACTAAGTCCCTTGTCTAATTTTCTGCAAAATAAAGAGCCTCCCGGCACATGTCCGAAAGGCATAAATCTCCCACTACCTCCCGTCTCAGTCCATAATATAGATCTAAGCGGCTCATAAAATATTAAACTATTACATACCATTCATTCTACAGCAACAATCCATTCTTTTTTCAGTATGGTTCATCATGATACCACCAAAAATAGACATCACTGTAATAACTCACTTAATGATAACACAAGCTATGTTTTAATGACAATGCCTTTTTTGAAAATTTCTTTACTGGTGTACAAAAAAGCTAACCTAGGATAAAATATATTAGGAGGTGTTTATATGAATACAATCACGGGGGAACAAAAGGTTCTCGCTATTTTAGCTCATATTTCTTATTTCATTGGCGGTCTAGGATTTATCATTGCCCCATTGATCATATTTCTGCTAAAAAAGGATGATTATTTTGTATATGAGCACGCCAAACAAGCACTTGTTGCCCACATTGCCATATTCGCCACTTCTTGTATTGTTGGGATATTGTGTACACTCTTAATTGGCGTATTATTAATTCCCGTTATTGGTATCCTATGGATTATACTCTTAGTTACTTCGATTATTGGAGCCATGAAAGCTCTCAATGGTGAAGAGTATCAATACCCCTTCATCCAAAGATTTGTGAATAAGCTCTAAGGCTTTTATGTATTGACGAAAAATGATTATTACAAATTATGTTGTAATCGTGTTAAAATTAAAGAAGCATTGTAAAAAAACCAGTTTGCGACAAACTTTAGATCCACTTAGCTCAATTTTCATAAGAAAAGTCCTAGCGTGCCATTAACAGTATAGAAATAAAAGCACGTTGAAACACGAAGATGCAAAGAGAATGAAGAACACGAAGTTTTTAACGACTATTTTATTTTGTGTTCTTCGTGTTATCTTCGCATCTTCATATCTTCGCATTTAACGTTTTTTACCCAACTACCCCAAAAAACTTATGTTTTCTGATGACCTACTATAAATAGCCGCTCAATTCTACTATGAACTGGAGGTATATATGAAATATAGAGTTCAACAATATTTACAAGTCGCCCTTGGATGTATATTATGCAGTACCTCAGTTAATCTTTTCTTAGTGCCTCACCATCTTATGAGTGGTGGTGCTACTGGACTTGCGATTATATTAAATTTTTTATTTAATACTCCCATCGGAGCCGGGTTACTCGTATTAAACCTCCCGTTACTTTACGCCGCCTATCGCTATCTTGGTAAATCCTATACAATCAATACGATCTTCGGTACAATATTTTTCTCTTTGAGTGTAGATGCAACTAAATTTTTAGTGGCATTAAGCCCCTTGGATGACCCGATACTCGCCTGTCTAACAGGCGGCATTCTTTCAGGAATAGGCTCAGGGCTTATCTTTCGTGTTAATGGCAGTGCCGGGGGCACGGATATTGTTGCCGCCATTATGAAAAAATACTACTCCCTCAATGTAGGCTTTGTTGGATTCGCTATCAACTTAGTCATTGTGCTTATCGCAACTACCCTATTTGGACTTAAATTAGCTGTACTCACACTGATATCAATGTATGTTGCTGGAAATGTCACGGATAAAGTCGTTGAAGGCTTCAATCGTAGAAAATCAATTACCATTATTTCTGATAATGGCAATAAAATTGCTGCNGCAATTATCAAAGAGGTCGGCCGCGGCGTTACCATTTTACATGGGGAAGGAGCCTTTACTCGTACTAATAAGCAGATTGTATTTGTTATCGTAAGCCTTACGCAAATAGCTAAAATCAAACTGCTTGTTGAAAAACAAGACCCCTGCGCTTTTATGATTGTACAAGATGCGGCAGAAGTCATGGGCAGAGGTTTCACCTTGCCGAATTCGAAAAATATAAAAAGTACATAATTATTTAATAAAATCCCATAACAGCATCATATTCAATCCCGAGACAATAATGCCAATAGTCCACAATAGGATTTGAAGGGAGCCACTATTAGCGTATTTACCCATAACTTTCGGCGATGATGTCAGATAGATCTGCAGAAATATTGTCCAAGGCAATTGAATACTCAAAAACATTTGGGAATACACCAGCCCATCAAAGGGACTGTCAATAAACATGATAATAAGAACTGCTAAGCCGAAAGTAATAGCCACCCCTAACCAAGAATGGCGATCCTTAATATCATAAGGCTCTTTAAATAATCCGGCAAAAATACTCCCACCAGCCATACCCGCTGTCACTGTTGAGGCAACACCAGAAAATAGCAATGCAATAGCAAAAACTGCGGCTGCAGCATTTCCCAGGAGGGGCCGCAACATGACTTCAGCTTGTTGCAATTCTTCCACTTGCACATGGTTACTAAAGAATACCGCTGCCGCAATAAGAATCATGGCACTATTAATCGCCCAGCCGATACACATGGAAAATAAAGTATCTGCGAACTCAAATTTCAACTGTTTATGCATGATAGCTTCGTCTTCTAAATTCCACTGACGGCTTTGAATGATTTCTGAATGTAAAAATAGATTGTGAGGCATGACTACGGCTCCCAGTACACTCATAATGATCAGAATTGATCCTTCAGGAACGACTGGCGTAACCCAACCTATAGCCGCAGCCGTCCAATCAATTTCTACTAGACTCAGTTCAAATAAAAAAGCCAAGCCAATCATGGACACAAACCCAATGATCCATTTTTCTAGGCGTTTGTAGGAATTTGCCCATAACATCCAGCCGCATCCTACAGCAGCGAGGGTAGCCCCCACCTTTAAGGGAATATGAAACAACATATTGAGTGCAATCGCTGATCCTAATATTTCGGCAAGTCCAGTGGCGACTGATGCCGCGATTGCTGAAAACAAAACTGTCTTAGATACTATGGGGGGTAAATATTCTGTGGCTGCTTCAGATAAACAGCGTCCCGTCACAATTCCTAAATGGGCTACATTATGTTGCAAGACAATGAGCATGATCGTTGACAACGTAACCATCCACAATAATTTATAACCATAATCTGCCCCTGCTGCCATATTAGCCGCCCAATTACCAGGGTCAATAAACCCCACGGTTACTAATATTCCTGGACCAATATAGCGCAAAATTTCTCTTGCTTTCAAGTTAATGTCATGATGGGCATGCCAAAAAATGTATAGTCCTTTTAACATTGTTATTGATCACTTCCCCTATACTATACTATCTGTAGTGCACTCATAATACTATTATAACTATATTTATTATTCTTTTTTCTTCCTTGCTTTCCTGCATGATCATTAAGTTATTCCATATTGACAAGAATATAAAAACAAGTTACAATTTGTTTTACAAAATAATAACACAGATACACGACTGGCGGATAGTGGAATAACCACAAGGAACTGTATCTGAGAAACGCCGACCGCCTGGGCATAACAGAATTTGTTATACCCAGGCGTTCTTTTTATGTGCATAAAAAACCTATAATGAAAAGAAGAGGGAGACACATTATGAATCCATGGAATAATTTCAAACTTGGTAAATGGCAAACGGAGATAGATATCCGCGACTTTATTCAACAAAACTATCTACCATATGAGGGAAATGGGGATTTTTTAGCTAGCGTAACACCGCGCACCGAAAAATTGTGGGAGAAATGTAGCCAGTTACTATCACAGGAACGTAGTAAAAATGGCGTACTGGATGTTGACACCGATACTGTTTCCACGATTACCGCCCATAAACCTGGCTATATTGACCAAAGCTTAGAAATCATTGTCGGACTACAAACTGACGCTCCTCTAAAGCGCAGCATCATTCCTAATGGTGGCGTACGCATGGCTGAACAAGCTTGTGAGGCATATGGCTATAAACTCAGTCCCGAGATTAGCAACATCTATCACAATCATGTCACTACACATAATACTGCTGTTTTTAACATGTATACGACAGAAATGAAGCAAGCTCGCAAACTAGGTATCATTACGGGACTGCCTGATGGCTATGGCCGTGGGCGCATTATTGGCGACTACCGCCGAGTCGCATTATACGGAGTTAACAAACTTATCAAAGGCAAAAAAGATGATTTACAAACCCTGGCAACTCAGCCCATGAGCGAACAAACACTACGTCTACGAGAAGAAGTTGCCACACAAATTTCTGCTTTAAAAGACATCATCATCATGGCTAAAACCTATGGTTCTGATATTAGTCGTCCAGCCCTTAATGCTCACGAGGCGGTTCAATGGTTATATTTCGGTTATCTTGCGGCCATTAAAGAGCAAAACGGGGCTGCTATGTCACTAGGACGCATCTCCACTTTCCTCGACATCTACTTGACTAGAGATTTAACGAATGGCACACTCAGCGAAACAGATGCCCAGGAACTCATTGACCAATTGGTTATAAAACTCCGCTTAGCTCGTCATTTGCGTACGCCTGACTATAATGAGCTCTTTGCTGGCGATCCACTATGGGTAACTGAATCCATTGGAGGCATGGGTAACGACGGTCGCACACTGGTGACTCGTACCTCATTCCGTATACTCCACACTCTATACAACCTAGGCCCCGCTCCCGAACCTAACTTGACAATTTTATGGTCGGTGAATATGCCCGATAGCTTTAAAAAGTTCTGCGCCAAGGTATCCCTGGATACTCACGCGATTCAATATGAAAGCGATGATATGATGCGCCCTATCTATGGCGATGATTATGGAATTGCCTGTTGCGTATCAGCCATGCGCCTCGGTCAACAAATGCAGCTTTTTGGCGCCCGGGCCAATTTAGCAAAAGCCTTACTCCTTGCAATTAACGGAGGTCGCGATGAAAATACTGGTGAACAGTTGGGGCCAGTTCTGCCAATCCCTGAAGGTAAGTATCTTGATTATGACGTAATACGGAGCAATCTATCACAAGTGCTGACTTGGCTCACAGGGTTATATGTTAATACCATGAATCTTATCCATTTTAGTCATGACAAATATGCCTATGAAGGAGCACAAATGGCCCTACATGATACCAATGTAGACCGGACTATGGCCTTTGGTGTGGCTGGTTTATCAGTAGCTACCGATTCACTCAGTGCCATCCGATACGCTCGTGTCAAACCTCTTCGCGATGAGAATGGCATTGCGAAAGACTTTACCATTGATGGCAAATTCCCTTGCTTTGGGAATGATGAAAACAACGTGGATTGTCTAGCAGTAGAGCTCAGTCACGAATTCTCCGCGAAACTGAAAGAACATGCTGCCTACCGCAACGCTGAACATACCTTGTCCATACTCACCATTACTTCAAATGTCATGTATGGTTCGAAGACAGGTGCGACTCCTGATGGGCGCAGAGCCAAACAGGCCTTTGCCCCCGGTGCCAACCCTATGCATGGTCGAGACAAAAGTGGTGCACTGGCCGCCATACAGTCTATCTGCAAATTATCTTATGATGACTGCCGTGATGGCATCTCTTATACATTTTCCATTTTACCTGCTACTTTAGGCAAAACTACAGATAGCAGAGTGCAAAATTTGGCTGGCCTACTGGACGGTTATGCCGCTAGCAAAGGACATCATATTAATGTAAATGCCCTGGATGTTTCTATCTTGGAAGACGCCCGTAAGCATCCAGAGAACTATCCTCAATTGACCATTCGTGTATCCGGTTATGCCGTTAACTTCATCAAGCTAACTCCTGCCCAGCAAGCAGAAGTGATTGCACGAACATTTTATCAGGCGATGTAAATTTAATGTACCGCAGAGGCGCAGAGAATTTTATTGAACCACCAACCAAGACACAAAGGACACATAGAACGATTCCCCCTTTGTGTGTCGCACTAGCGGCATTGTGTCTTGGCGATTGAAAAGAATCATACTCTCTGTTTCCGTAATATTAACTTGTGAGGTGGTAGACATGGAAGGGTATTATCATTCTATTGAACATTTCGGCACTGTGGATGGCCAGGGTATTCGTTATGTCCTGTTTCTATCAGGTTGCCAGCTACGTTGTCGCTTTTGTCATAACCCTGATACTTGGCCCCAAGGCGATCAAATGATCAACACAGCAGAGGTTCTCGCAGACATACTCCGTTATCGCAACTTTTATGATGCCTCTGGTGGAGGAGTGACCCTCAGTGGTGGCGAACCTGTACTCCAATCACAATTTATCTTGGAGTTGTTAGCTACCTGCCGTGCTCATTCTATTCACACAACCATCGATACCGCAGGCTATTATGACCAAGAAAATATGACTGTTATTTTACCCTACACCGATGCTGCCCTATTCAGCATCAAAGTTGTCAGTCCGACAAAGCATCGTTGGCTAACCGCGTTTGATAATGCTCAAATTATCAGCAATTTAAACTATATAACCCATCACATTCCAGTCACAGTGCGTTACGTCGTCATCCCTGGCATTACTGATTTACAAGAAGACATACAAGCATTAATAAGCCTCATTCATTCCTTACCCAAGCCAGTGCCCGTGGAGTTATTGGCCTATCACACTTATGGTCGACAGAAATGGCAAGCTTTGCAGATGAGCTATCCCCTTGATCATATACCTGAGGCTACGCCTAGTGACGTAGCAGCTGTTGCCGATAGTCTTATAACACAGGGCATCAATGTAATCAACCGGCAATAAATAGATTTTCTCTGTGTTCTCTGCGCCTCTGTGGTAAAAAATAGTCCTAAAGCTAACGATTTATCCCAGAGAAAATAATTGAACCACAAAGGCACAAAGGACACCATAGAACGCGTTGCCTTTGTGTGACGCGCTAGCATCATTGTGTCTTGGTGGTTAATCATTAATTATAAACAGGCTGTTTTTCGTAAGAAGAGCAGCCTGTTTATGTTACTTTATAAGCTTATAACAAGTATTCAAAATTCCGCACAAGCAACTTTTTGCCTCGCCAGCTAAATGCCCGATTACCATATTTTTTCTTGAATTCTTTATTGGATATTGCTAATAACTCTTCAAAGCTTAATTCAGTTATTCTGTTTTCCCGAAACTCTTTGATCGGCGTCACAGCACTTTTATGATTATGAGGGCATACATCCTGACATACATCACAACCAAATACCATGTTATTCTTCTTGATAATGTCGATTTCAGCTAGGGTTAAATCGCCTTTCTTTTGCGACAGATAAGAGCTACAACATCTTGGATCAATGGTACGATCACCAAGAATTGCTTGGCCAGGGCATGCGACTGCGCATCTGCCACATTGCAAACAGGTACGTTTGAGTGGTTCATCAATTTCAAAAGGATAATTGGTNAGCATGTAGCCAATCATCACATATGAGCCATATTTATCGGTTATAATTTGACTATTTTGCCCATAAAATCCCACTCCCGCCAAGTAGGCCATATAACGATCAACCAAAGGACCTGTATCAACAAAAGCTTGATATTGAAACCCGGGTATCACTCCTGTTAACAACATTCCTATTTGCGCTAGCTTTTCTTTTACGACTGTATGATAATCAGCCCCATAAGCATATTTTGCGATATTTCCTTTGGGATCTTCACCTGTGTAATATGGAAACAAGCTAACAATAACAGACTTAACATCTGCCATTGTTAGCCGTGGATCGATTCGTTTAGATAAGCATTTTTCCTCAAACTCAGTATATTGCCCTTTTTCAATTCGCGCCTTTAAAATCTGTTCTAATTGCAAATAAGGTCCAATGGGTGCGATTCCTACATATTCGATTTTCAACGTACTACAAAACTTCTGTAAAATTCTTTTCATATTATCATCATTCACGATGAACCTTATAGGTGTTTTTACCCGCCTGTTTGGCTTTATACATAGCATCATCTGCTTTCTTGACTAATATCTCTTCATTATCGCCATCATCAGGGAAAATGCTAATACCAATACTACAGGAAATCGTAATTGTGTGTCCATTTAATACAAAAGTCTTATTCAATACCTGTTTGATCTGCTCTGCCACTTTATTGACATCATGATTGATCTCTAAGCGTGGTAATATCAACGTAAATTCATCTCCACCCATACGTGCTACAATATCAGTTTCACGTACACATCCTTGCAGACGTTTACTAGTCTCTTGGAGGAGCAAATCACCTACAGTATGCCCAAAGTTATCATTGACACTTTTAAAGCCATCAAGATCAACGAACATAATGGCAACAATATGTTGATAACGCTTAGCCATTAACAGGCACTCATGCATTTTTTCATAAAACATTCTACGATTGGCCAAACCTGTGAGACCATCATGATAAGCCTGATATTTAATTTGGTCTTCATATTTCATTCGTTCTGATAAATCCCTAGCAATTGCTGAGTATAAGATGACTTGCCCCAAATCATTTTTAATGGCATTGATCACCATCCACTCAGGATAGACTTCACCATTTTTCCTTTTATTCCATATTTCTCCTTTCCATTGGCTGGTTTCCTTTAATAAGCTCCACATATTATGATAGAAATGCTCATCATGCCTACCTGACTTTAAAATACGCATGGACTCGCCTAGTATTTCCGTCAACGAATATCCAGTGGTCTGGAGAAATGAAGGATTAGCAAATTGTATACCACCTTTTACATCCGTTACAACAATTCCATCACTGGCACTCTCAAACACTTGGGCTACCAGCCGCATGCGGTTTTGCAAATGTTGCCATTCGGTTACATCTCGCATCTTAACCGTAATAAACTGATCTTGATCAATATTACTTACTTGAATTGTACTTTCTATAAACAGGATTTCTCCATCTTTGCACCGATATTGCCGTAAAGGTGTTTGTAATACGCCCTTATGTAAATATTCGTCAATAGCGCCTTCAATCTGTTTCTGATCAGCAACAATAATCTTATCTACAGATAAATCATCCAAATCCTCCGTACTATATTTCAGTAAGGAAAAGAAATTTTCATTGGCTTCCATTATTTTTCTAGCCTTAACCTCAAATACATATGCCGCACCAGTATCAGCCTGTTGTATGGAAAGGCATTCGAATTGTTTGTTGTGCAATGGTTCGTTCCCTGTAATGCTTCCCTTTGATAAAAAATCATTTAAAAAATCAGCATTAATTTTCATCGTTAATGCCCTCCCTCTACGTCTTTACGGCTCCAGATAGTCTCTAATCATTTTTTAAAAAACTTTTCATCACAGTCCATACATTGGTTTAGTATTTATAGGCTGAGAGGAATGGGGAGAACATAGAAAAACACAGCGATAAAATGAGAAATACTTCCTGCAAGGACAAATAAATGCCATATGGCATGATTATAAGGGATTACCTTCCATAAATAAAAAACGCTTCCTAGTGTGTAAAATAAGCCACCAATAACAAGCCACATAATTCCTTCTGGCGCTACTGTTGCAATAAGAGGTTTTATAGCAATAACAATAAACCATCCCATTAAAATATAACACATGGTAGAAATGATTTTAAAACGTCCTACAAAGAAAACTTTTAGAACAATTCCTAGTATAGCAAGTCCCCAAACTAACCCGAAAACAGTCCATCCCAATGTACCATGTAAGGGTACCAAGGTAAAGGGAGTATAAGTTCCGGCGATGAGCAAATAAATCGCTGAATGGTCAAGAATCTTAAAAATATGTTTTACGCGTTCATTCGTGAAACTATGGTAAAGAGTTGATGCTAAATAAAGTAGCACAAGAGTCGTGCCATAAATACTAAAACTAACGATATGCCAAATCTCACCAAGTTGATACGCAAATACCGTTAACAATACCAGCCCAGCAACTGCAAGTAGAGTGCCAATACCATGTGTTACTGCATTCATAACTTCTTCCATATTAACCTCCGTTAAGCCTATGTCTTCTTATCTTATTCCCAAATGTCAAAATAATAATCGGGAGAACTAAATTCATGATATTAATTATATCATATCTGAGTATCATCAGCGATAACTATTCTCACTAAAAATAAATATATTTGAATATATTTATCGCAATAAGAACATCGCTAGTGCGTCCCATAAAACATATAAAGAAAAATACGTTTAAACACGAAGACGCAAAGAACATGAAGATCACGAAGATTTTTTACTATACTATTTTGTGTTCTTCGCGTTATCATCGCATCTTCAGATCTTCGCGTTTGACGTTTTTTACTCAACCACCAAAAAAGCTTATACTTTCTAGTGTAAAAAAAGACTTGGCCTCGGCCAAGTCTCCACACTACTTGTTCTATAAACTTCAAATAATACGCTGTATCTTTACTAACTCACTAATTAGACGAGGAACTTTTCAATGGAACTTTCTAGTTGTTGTGCCATTGCACTTGTTTGCTCCGCACTGGCAGCCACTGTTTGCATCGCAGATGATTGTTCTTCCATGGAAGCCGACACCTCTTCACCATGTGTTGCCACAGTTTCGATCACCGTCGCAAGACGGTCAATTAATTTAACAATTTGCTCCGAATTGGCAACTTCTTCTGATGTCAAAGCACTAATTCCTTGAGCTTCTAGCGTTGTTTGTTTAACGGCCTCTAGAATTCGATCTAAGGAGACTCCTGCTTCATTGACCATAGCAACACCGTCTTCTACCTCTACAACGTTTTGTGCCATTGCCGCTACTGCCACGTTGGTTTTTTCCGTAACCTTCTTCACTAAAGATGTGATCTCTTGTGCTCCCTGATCGGATTGTTCCGCTAGTTTGCGCACTTCTTCAGCGACAACTGCAAACCCACGACCGTTTTCCCCTGCCCGAGCAGCCTCAATAGCAGCATTCAGTGCCAAAAGATTGGTTTGCTTCGCTAGATTTGTGATTGTATCCGTAATCAAGGATATTTGTTTAGAATAATCATTCAGCTCACTAATAATCTGACTAGACTTTTCAGCCTGACTTTTAATATTGCCCATTTTACCAACAGATTCNTCAACCTTGAGTCGACCGGTTTCGGCAGCGGCCAAAGTCTTATNGGAATTATTACAAGTGTGCTCAGCCTTAGCTTTGGCCATTTGTATCAAACTTGATAATTGTATGAGCGCTTGGGACGCCTCGAGCATGGAATGATTTCCAGCTTCGGACTCTTGGGCTAAATTTTGCATATTATCCGAAATTTCTCCGCTCGTTGCCGTCACTTCTTGTGTCGAGGCCGCCATTTGTTCTGATGTGGCAGCCAATTGTTCGGAAGACGAACGAATGTTACTAATCATTTCTACAAAATGCTGATGCATGATCTCGATAGAGTACGCTAGCTCGCCGATTTCATCTGAGCTCTTAATCTCAATCCGATTTCGAAGATCACCACTGGCATATTGGTTTGCAATGGCAGTTAGTTGTAGTATCGGTCTACGGATCATATTCGTCAGAATGATTGCAATTGTTATCCCAAATAATAATACTAGTACACTGATAACCATGGACATCATCATAACACTATCCGCTGTTATTATACTTTCCTTGATGAGGCCTTTTGCTACATCAATATTTATCGTGGAAATATCTTCTGTGACTTTTTCAATTGCTGCGCCTTGAGATGCAACACGTTTTACAATTTGAGCTAACTTCAGTTTACTTTCTTGTGCTTTTGCAAAATCACCTGCTGCCAATGCTGTATTATATTCTTTAGCAACAGGTAGGTATTCTGTCATAATTGCATTTTTATATTTTGTCGTTTCATCAAGCAATGATTGGGCCTCTTGTCTTTTCTCCGATCTGGCCATTCCGAGCAGTTCCTTCTCTAAGGTTAAAACCTGATTAAAATTGCTCTCCACCTTGCCAATCTGAGCTTCATCCCCATAGGCGACATAAGCACGAATACCTGATACAGTTGCTTTGTATTGAATGACAATATCATCAGCAAGAGCCATGCGAGCATTGGCCTCATTTATTTTTGTCAAATTAGCCTTTGCATTTTGGAGAGAAATAAGAGAATTAATCGACATGAACAGTATAAGTGCAATAATCACGCCAAAACTCAGAGCCATCTTAGTACCTATTTTCATTTTTTCCATCACCTTTAATTTTTATAGAACCTAACGTATAAGTATTCCAACTCCTGAGGCATCATCACGACCTCCTCCAGTAGAAGTAAGACGTTTACACATTTCTTGCATATCCCAGAAATTAATATCACTCGCCATGGGCTGTGATATCAATTCATAAAGTCCATCAGTTAGAAAAAGGAAACTGTCACCTGATTGAAAATGGCAAACACCTTGATCAAAAACCTCATCCTCATTAATTCCCAAAAATAACCCAGGAGCTTTTACAATCTCTGACCCTTGACCGTTAATGGCGATAAAATAATTAATTCCACCAGCAGAATAAGTGAGTATATTGCATTTAAAATCAAGTTCAAATAACAAGACACCAGCAAAATCACCCCCAGTAAAGAACGGCATCATTTCCTTATTCATCCATGCTAGCTTATCATTAATGGGGATACTTTTCTCCATCGCCTTGCCAAAAAGATATTTCAATGTACTGGTCCGAAGAGCTGCCGCAATACTATGGCCCATCACATCAATGACAATACCATGTAGTACTTCTTTGCTCTCCTCAAAGNCAAAATCATATAAATCTCCACTCACATAGTTGTGAGGNTGATAAATAGAACGTATTCGAAATAGATCCTCATCTAAATCTCTAGGCAACAACCTACGTTGCACCTTGCCTGCTAGCTCAACGTCTTCTCGCATCTTTAAATGAGGAGTTAGATTTCGCACGACTGATGCAACAACTTTTTCTCCATGAAAAGTCAGATAACGCGTGCTGACCTCAACCTTAAATATGGAACCATCTTTTTTAATATGATTAGCTGTGTAAACATATCCATTGGCATACTGCTGAGCCACTCTCGCATTTTCCTCAAGTAACGAGTCGGAATGCTGACTAATATTTGTAATTGACAGTGTGAGTGACTCTTCATTTGTATATTGATACAATGCCAACGCTATTTCATTCATGAATAAAATGACGCCAGTTTGAGAATCAACTAGTACTAAAGCATCATTGATCATATTGAGAATATCTAATCGTTGGCAATTATCACATTTTCCCGTAAAATTAGGTTTTGAAACGCTCATCCTCTTATCCCCTTATCCCCCTAACGACTATTCCATTGTAAAGACTTTATTAAGTCTGGTTAATTCAAATAGTTCTTTTACAACCCCACTTGCACCGATAAGGGTTACACCGCCTTTTATTTGCAAAGCTCTTTTTTGAATAGCAACAAGTACTCCCAGCCCTGAGCTATCTACGTAATCAACCTGATTGAGTTTGATTATAAATTCCTTATGCCCCGATTCCATAAAAACGAGCAGTTTTTCCCTCAGAACAGCTGCCTCCTCAACATACATGCTACCCGTTAAAGTCACTATCACTTGTCCATTGTTAATAACAGTCGTAATCTCCAACCTAATAATCTCCTTTCAATAAGTAATTTAAATGGTACGTCACTGTAATGAAGCTACATTAATTTTTTTGATTAATGTGATCTCATTTCCCAAACCATTGAGTTCATAGGAATCCACATAGCTTTGTATCAGTTGAAAACCTCTACCATGTTCGTCAAATGGATCTGCCGTACTAGATATCCCTCGGTTAACAAACCCCTGGCCTTCATCGCGAATGATCATTCTAATTTCATGGGGCAGTTCTTCCATCATTAGATATACCTTTTTGCGTAAATCTTCTTTGTTGCCATGAAGAATTGCATTATTGACACTTTCATTGAGAGCAATAAATACGCCTAAAGCATCTTTCCCACAAATACGCACTAACTCCGCCTTGATAGTTTCCCGTAACATAGCGAATTCCACCAGAGATGAAAAACAATACATCCTGTCCACCTCCCACAACTCCATTCGCTTGGCTTTTATTGTAAAACTAATAAATAATTATTCTGAATAGCTAACATTATTTTACAATTAATTGATATTTATTCTCTTATTCGACATGTTTATAGCATTACCTTTTTTTCTTCAACATTCGTTAACAATGACTCCGCCATTTTACGGTGGGGCCCGGCAAAGGAAATCTTTCCCCAATCCCGCTTATTTACCCAACAAATATGACTTTCATTGGGTATCACCCCTGGGCTACCAGTACAACGATAAAAGGATATATCCCATTTGCGATGGCTGAAGGTATGTGTGCACTGCAATAATAAATTTTCTAGTTCAATTTCCTGTCCAGTTTCAAGAGAAAAGGATTGTTGGAATACAGCTACCTCATCTTCACCAGCTTGGATTTCGATAGCAGGGAATTCCCACATCCCAGCTAGAAGGCCTGTTCCCGGTCTGCGCCTAAGCAAAAAGAAATCTCCCTCTTGTACCACTCCAGCTAGCAGCCGAACCGGCAGTGGTGGCGTTTTTTTCTTTTTCATAGGTAATTGTTGTTGAAGGCCTTTACCTTTAGCAAGACAATATTTTTCCAGTGGGCAGATTGGACAACGAGGAGCTTTAGGAATGCAGACAGTTGCGCCCAAATCCATTAAGGCCTGATTAAAATCTCCTGGATAATCAATTGCTATTTCCCTCTCCACGAGTTGCCTAATCTGCTTTTTTACCAGTGGCGTGGAAATATCCCCTTCTATGCAATACAGCCTACTAAACACACGAAGAACGTTCCCATCAATAGCCGGCTCTTGCTTGTTATAAGCAATACTTAAAATAGCTCCTGCCGTATAATCACCAACACCAGCAAGTCCTACTACTGCTTTTTTAGTGTCGGGCACCTGACCACCATAACAAGCACATACTTCCCGTACGCCCCCCAGAAGATTCCGTGCCCTAGAATAATAACCTAACCCCTGCCAATACTGAATCACCTCTTCTTCTTGAGCTCCTGCCAGGCTTTCTAATGTTGGAAATCGTTCTATCCAACGTTCAAAGTAAGGTTTCACCACCTCAACTCGAGTCTGTTGTAACATCACTTCCGAAACCCAGATTTTATAGGGATCCTTATCTTTACGCCAAGGTAAATCTCGCTTACAACCCCCATACCACATCAGTAAAACATCAGCTAACCCCATAACGACCTCCTTTGCCATTTCTTCAGATTTAAATCACCCGTACTACAATTTTGTGTAAGGCATCTGTTGTGTATCCTAAATGAATCGCCGCATCTTTGATATGATGATACACTTCTCGATATCTCATCGCATACATGATATCTGTACTTTTAAATAATTCTACCATACCTACCCGATAGTCATTTTGTATGGATAATTGAGCCTTACGGATATCAATGATTTGCATTTTAGACATTAGAGGCTCTTCTTTTAATCCTTCAATGGCCTCAGCAAGCTTATCTGTCCCTATAGCGAGCTGCTCCACCATGTGCAAAATAGTTGAATCAGCCTTCACTTCAAATGCTTCCATTTCCTGCAATGTAGATTTTGTATATTCAACTATCCTCGCCATTCCTACAGACAAAGTATATATATCCTGACGATCAAAAGGTGTGGAAAAAGCCTCAATTAGATTATCTTGCATATTAAACCGAATCCGGTCTGCCTCAATGACCTGACTGAATAACAGCTTATAATCTTCTTCTGATCTACTGTTAAGCCAATCGTGTAGTTTCCTCACGCCATTGGTAGTGGCCCTTGCTTGATCACTTATCATCTTATAAAAATCACGTTCTACAGGGAAGAAGCGTTCCCAGAAGTTATGACTCGCCATGAAATGACAACCTCCTCTATATCCTAGGATATATTTTTTATTATGTAGTATACTATTGCGGCTACGATGGCAGACGCTGGTATTGTAATACACCAGGCTATAATAATCTCTTTTCCAATATTCCAATTCACCATACGGAATTCATCTGCTGAACCAACTCCAGCTACACTGCCAACAACTACATGGGTTGTCGAAACAGGTGCTCCCACTAGTGTCGCCAAAATAATAGAACCTCCCGAAGACAGCTGAGAATTCAAACTATGGATGGGGCGAATGGCGTATATACCTCTTCCAATGGTTTTCATAATCGACCAACCACCAAGTAGTGTACCCATAAACATGACCCCACCACCTAAAGCGCTAATCCAAACTGGAGCTATGTGACCAAAGGGATCACTGGCAGCAGCTAACGCTAAAGAAAGTATCCCCACAATTTTTTGAGTATCGTTAGCACCATGACTATAAGCCAATAAAGCAGCTATTATCCATTGTATGTTTTTGATCCATGTGTTTATGGCGAATTTCGCGTTTCTTAGTAGGATATTAGATACTGTTTGCAGTAAAAAAGCTACTACAAAGCCCATTAGGGGAGACAATATTAAGGCAGCAACAATCTTCGTTATCCCAATTAATTGATGCTCAGCTGTGAAGAGTTCACTCCAGCCCCATAAAATAAAATTTGCACCACGTGAGACCCAAACTGCGCCTATAATTCCGCCAACTAAAGCATGCGTGGAACTAGAAGGAAGTCCTACTTTCCAAGTCACAACATTCCATATGACTGCTCCAATCATCCCAGCGAGTAGAACCTTAAGCAATGCTGCTTCTGTCGGTAGCGTGACAATTGTGGAAACAGTATTTGCTACGGCACTACCACTTGTCACTGCACCAATGAATCCAAATATAGCCGCTAAACAAGTGGCTTGAATAGGATTTGCAGCGCCACAAGAAATGAAGGTTGCGACAACTGAACTAGCATCATGTAAACCATTCGTTAATGTGAAAATAAGCGCCGTCATTATGACTACAATGAGAAAAATTTCTGTAGACATTGTCATTCATCCCCCCTTAACTTTATTCTTCGTTAAACTCGCAAAATCAATGCAAAGGATGTTTATACAGAAGGTTTGGCATAGGTAAACCCATACAAAAAGCAAAAACGCCTACAAAGGGGAGAATATAAAGAACGGGTCGAAAGAATAATATACTTTCTAACATAAAAAAAGCTTCGCAATTTCTGCGAAGCGTTGGTTACATTGTTTTGGAGGCGACACCTAGAGTCGAACTAGAGAATCGAGGTTTTGCAAACCTCTGCCTTACCACTTGGCTATGTCGCCATAACAAGGACTATTAAAATATGGTCGGAGCGGCAGGATTCGAACCTGCGACCCCCTGGTCCCAAGCCAGGTGCTCTACCAAGCTGAGCCACGCCCCGATCTGTATCATTGCTGACAAGAGCTAATTATATCAGCATCTTGGGGATATGTCAATATAATTAATTATAACAAACTATATTCTCCAATTTTCGGATTTTAAATGCATTTATTGATGTAAACATATCCTTTGGTATATAATAAAAAGATGAAGGAGATTATCTTACTATCTTACTTTAATATAAAGGTAAACGAAGAGGAATTCCTTTAGTAATGAAGAATAAAACAGTATTATTGAATTTCCATTGAAAAATTACACTAGTAAAGTAACTAAAGGGGGTTTATTAAATGGATATTGTTGAACAAGCCTTTCGCGTTACAGAACGCACTAGCATTGTAAAATCAGATTATCCCACTGATAGCCTATTTCAAGTTTTCGTAAATGGACGCCTCCAGTATAAAGCTACATATAGCATTGAAGGAGAGAATATTAATTTGGGTTTTGATTGTCTGGTGCGAGGTGACTTAGTACAATTATTTTTTATTATTCCGTAAACCCTTTTAAACGCAACGATACAAAGCCGTTATGCAGAAACAAAGAACACAAAGAAGGTATTCAAAAATATACTTTTCTTTGTGTTCTTTGTGTTTAACGTGGTTTCACTTTGTCACTATAACAATTCCAGACGGGGTTACTGTATACCCCTTAAGGCGATCTGCTTCATGATCATAACCAATTTCTGACCAATCTGGAATGATTACATTCTCATCGATGATAGCTCTTTTAATCTTTGCGTTTCTACCGACATCAACATTGTCGAATAAAATAGAATCCTCAACAAGACTAAAACTATGAACCTTACAGCGTGGCCCAATGATGGATCGACGCACTATACCACCACTATTTATACAGCCCCCACATACATAAGAATTGATATTAAGCCCACAGCGATCACCCTCTTCAAAAACGGTTTTTGCTGGTGGCGAATTGCTCTGATTGGTCAAAATTGGCCATTTGTAATTATAGAGATTCAATTGTGGTTCAACTTTTATAAGATCCATGTTAGCCTCATAATAAGAATCCAGGGTGCCTACATCTTTCCAGTACCCTTTTTCTTCAGGCTTCATATCAGCAATTATATTATCCATAAAGTTATAAGCAAAAACCCTATCACCTTTATCCAGCATCATGGGAATGACATGTTTCCCAAAATCCAGATCATCATGATGTTTCTTGCCTTCTTTCAACACCTCAATGAGCTTTTTCACAGAAAAGATGTAATTGCCCATTGATGCAAAGCAAGTCTCTTTACCGGGAATCTTATTAGGTTGTGCTGGCTTTTCTGTAAATTGCATCACTCTACTCTCATCATCGACAGAGATAATTCCGAACTCGCGAGCATCAGTCTCGGACACCTCAAGAGATGCTATAGTAATATCCGCCTTGGCTAAAACGTGATAAGCAATCATCTGACTGATGTCCATTTTGTAAATATGATCACCGCCAAAAATTGCCACATATTCCGCCTCTGAGGATTCAATAAATCTCAAAAATTGAAATATGGCATCAGCAGTCCCTTTGAACCACTCCTCACCATCACTGCTTGTCTCTGGTGATATGGTATCATAAAACTCTCCAAGTCCAACCCATTTGGCCCAGCATTCCTTAATGTGTTTATTTAGAGAATAAGCTCTATATTGGGTTAAAACATACACTTTTTTTATTCCTGAATTAAATAGGTTGCTTAATACAAAATCTATTATTTTATATTTACCACCAAATGGAACGAAAGGTTTTGGCCTATTTAATGTAACTGGACTGAGTCGTTCTCCCTTGCCACCGGCCAAGACCATTGCTATCGTATTTGCCGTAACATTACCTAGTGTATACATATAAAAATCCGCCTCCTGAATATACATTGATATTTGTCCCTCTACCAAATATATTTTCTCTATAGTCTAATTATTCTGTCTTTCCAGCCTTTAATCCTGCAGTTGTGTTAGAATAATATTAATTTATGATTTGCAAAATTAATAAGGTTTTTAACTATAAGAACTATCGTATAGTTAAAAGAGACAGGAGGGTTATATTATGCTAAGTATTAATGAAAACGCTCGAGATTATATTCTTACAAAGGGCGGATGTGTTCATGTTTTGCCTGGTGATGGGATATCAATGTGTTGCGGATGTGTTAATTTGGGCCCATCCGTGAAACTAGGCAAGCCGCCACATGCTAAAGGCTATATTGGGGGGATGATAAACGGAATAAATGTATATCAGCCTAAAAATTTTTATTCGCCCTATCCTCTGACAATTGGTTTAGGAGAATTATTTGGAATGAAAAGTCTCCGTGTTGAAGGTTGGAAATTAATATAGGATTGNGAAATTGTCAGTCCTTTTATNGAGGTAGGAATACGAAAATGTATCTCTACCTTATTTCTCATAATATTTATTAACATCCGCAAAGCGGAATTCACCCACAACTTTATCTTTTTTTACGACACACACTCTATCAACACTGTGATCAAACATAACTTTTATTACTTCCATTATTGAGCTATCATGTTCAATCATTGGAATATTTACCGGGTCATCGATTNTTGAAGCATCATGAGTTGTACCATTGACGACTTGCATTATCTTAGTGGTCGTTAAAAAAGCAGCAAAATTCTTATAGCCGAAAAATTCTTCTACAAACTTGTCTTGTGGGGAAAAAATAAGTTGTTCTTTTGTACCAACCTGTACCATTTTCCCTTTACTTAATAAGGCTATGGTATTACCGAGTTTAAACGCTTCTTCGATGTCATGGGTAACAAAAATAATCGTTTTATGCAGAGTTGAGGCGATCTTCAATAATTCGTCTTGCAAATTTTTTCTCGTAATTTCATCAACAGCACCGAAAGGCTCATCCATCAGAATAATCTCTTGATCTGCCGCAAGGGCTCTAGCGACTCCCACTCTTTGTTTTTGCCCTCCGCTCAATTGTGTGGGGTACTGTTCCAGGTAGCTTTCATCCAATCCAACAAGCTTAATGAGCTCGTGTCCTCGCTCTAGCTGAATACTTTTACTTACGCCTTTTATATCTAATACATAGCTAATATTTTCAGCAACGGTCAGGTGGGGAAACAAGCCTAATTGTTGAATAACATATCCTATATTTCGCCTTAGCTCGACTATATCCCAGTCGTTAATTTCCCTATTATGAATATAAATACTGCCTTTATCTGGCTTTAAAAGGCCATTTATCATTTTTAGCAGCGTCGTCTTACCACAGCCTGAAGGGCCAATCAATGTTACAATTTCTCCCTGACAGATTGAAAAATTCAGGTTATCAATGACTGGCCTATTGTGATCATAGGCTTTTGTAACGTTTTCAAACTTAATAATTGACATTATAGCAGCCCTTTTTTCTGCAAGAAATCTCTAGCCGTTGTGGCAGGTTCTTTCTTTTCCACTTCAACTTGATAATTTAATTCTGTCATCTCCTGGTCATTGATCTGTCCTGTCAATTTTGATAAGACAGTCTCAATTTCAGGATATTTTTTTAATGTTTCATTTCTGACTAGAGTTGCTGCCTGATATCTAGGGAAAAATTCNCTATCATCTTGTAATACTTTCAGTTCATACTTTTTTAAGAGCCCATCTGTCGAAAAAACATTGATTACGTCTACCTGCCCCGAATGGATGGCATCATATTTCAAGCCAATATCCATTTCCCTAGTATCTTTAAACATAAATTTATATTTTTTTTCTAGCCCCAATAAGCCGTCTTCCCGTTCAAAAAAATCATACTCTGCACCAAAAACCAACTCCGGACTAACTTTAGCTAGGTCTGTTGAAGTCTTCAGCTGAAGCTTTTCAGCCAAGGATTTGTTGACTGCCAGAGCATAGGTATTATTAAAGCCATACAGTCCCAGCCATTTGATATTAAACTTCTCCATATACTCTTTGCTGACTTTGCTATATAACTCTCCTGGATTGTGTATTGGATCATTCTTTAATACATACAACCAGCCCGTCCCAGTGTATTCCGGGTAAATATCGATCTCACCCGCAAGCATTGCTGGATGAATATTGGCAGTCCCGCCCCCGATGCCAAACTTCTTCTCCACCTTGATTGCCGTATGCTTTTCGATAAGCTGTGTCAGCATTTCTGCTATTATATACTGTTCAGTGTGGGGTTTAGAAGCAATGACAACCTTTCTTTGATCAGTGGCACAGCCAGCTAAAATAAACAATATGAAAAGACTTAGCGCTACCAACATTCCTTTTTTAATCAATTCATTTCACTCCCATTCTTTACTGCCCTAATACTCTTTTTCGTATTTTTGTCTCGACAAATTCCAATATTGCATTGCAACTAATGGCCAGGCCCGCTACTAACAAGCTACCAGCAGCCGTCATTTCAGGATAGCTCGTAGTTATACCTCGCCATATAGCAACACCAAGGCCACCAGCACCAATAAATGAAGCGATACCCCCAAGTGCAATGGTCATAACGACCATGGTTCTAAACCCTGCCATAATAAAAGGCAATGCTAGTGGCAATTGGATTTTCCACAACAGTTGTATGTCTGTGCTTCCCATAGCGACTGCTGATTCAACAATTTCCCCTTGGACCTCGATAATACCGACATAAGTTGCTCTAAGCATTGGCAATATCCCATATATAACTAGTGCAATTGTGGCACTGGTATTACCGATACCTGTCATGGTTACTAGAAATCCAAATAAGGCAATTGAGGGTATTGTGTATAAAAAATCGGCAATGGAAAGTATCACCCGGGCTGTCCGCTTATTTCGGCTAATATATATACCAAGGAAGATGCCAATTAGACTGATTAATCCAATGGCACAAAAGCAAATCATAATATGCTCAACAAGTAGCTTTAGAAAGAAATCAAATCTATTTAGATACAATTCGAACATCTTAATTACAAAGATCATAGTGTACCTCTATATGTCATTTACTTCTATAACAAACTATATGCTTAGAAATTTATATTTATGTCTCCATTGGATTGTTACAAATAATGTAAATTAAATTAGGTTTTTGTTCATTAATATGGTATAATTTAGCTCAAGAAACTTATTAAAAAGAGGTGTATCAATATGTCAAAAGATTTTTATACAGCTTTAAAAGATAGACGTTCTGTATATGGTATCAGCAAGGAAAAAGTAACGTCAGATGAGAGAATTCAAGAAATTATTGAAACTGCAGTTAAACATACTCCGTCAGCATTTAACTCCCAAAGTGCTCGAGTTTTGGTTTTATTAGGAGATCATCAGAATAAGCTATGGGATATCACTAAGCAAATTTTAAAGAAAATAGTTCCTGCCGATAAATTTGCTCCAACTGAGGAGAAAATTAACTCCTTTCAAAGTGGGTATGGCACCGTATTATTTTTTGAAGATCAAAGTGTTGTCCAGGAACTACAAAATAATTTCGCCTTATATAAAGACAACTTTCCAATTTGGTCAGGACACTCCTCGGGTATGTTACAATTAGTGGTTTGGACAGCACTCGAAGCAGAAGGTTTTGGGGCATCCTTACAACACTATAGCCCTCTTATTGATAATGAAGTCGGTCAGCAGTGGAATGTCCCAACGACATGGAAACTAATTGCACAGCTTCCCTTCGGCAAACCAACTGTCTTACCTGGTGAAAAGGAATTTAAACCTCTTGAAGATCGAGTTAAAATTTACAAATAAATAGCATTCTCCACAAATAAGAAGCACAATTAACCTTTAATTAGGCCAATTGTGCTTCTTTTCTATACACAAGAAAGAGCTGCTGACAATCTGCCAACAGCTCTTTCTTATTTAGTTCATCTAGTCATATTCTCAGGGATTGGCTTTTGGTAACAACTTACGACAATAATCATTCCAAGCATCAATAATGCACTTCCTGTAAAAAGGAACACAGATCTGAGTCCAATCCAAGAACTAATCATCCCGCCAAGAATCGGTCCTACCATGCAGCCCAGTTGGTTCGCCGTGGTCGTAAGACCAAAGACCCGCCCCTGGGAGTTCTTATCAGTACAATTGACNATGATNGTATTGATGGCTGGATANACTCCAACGATAAAAAAGCCAAAACAAAATTGCAGTACCGCAAACCTGTAAATATCTGCGATAAAAAATTGCCCCATATTAAAAATACCTGCACCAATAAAGGCAACAATCAATATCCTACGAAAGCCTCGCCGCTGACCCACTCGTCCCCATATAGGCGCTGCAACTGCACCAGCAACTCCAGCCAAGCTATATATGATTCCTGCTGTTAAAACAGCCCCTTCCATTGTTCCTTGTAACTCTGCAACATAAAGGGTAATCAGCGGTTGTAATGTCATACTAATCATTTGTACAGCAAACAGCAATAGTAACATCTTCACTAATTTGCCATTACTAAATGCCATTTTAAAATCATCGCTTATACTGCTTTCACTGCTGGGTCTCTGACTATTCTCTGGTTCCGTCACTAATAAGCCCACTGCGATTGTGGTAAGGAATATGATCGCTGCAGCAACGACAAAGGATAAGCGCATACCAAAAAAATGTGCAAGCCCACCGCCGAGTAATGGACCTAAAATTCCACCAATTAATAATGCTGCTTGCATAAATCCCAAACTAGAGCCCATTTTATCGATTGGTACCGTCGAGGCAACAACAGCCATGGAGGCGGGAACAAAACCACTGGCGAAACCTTGAAGAACTCTTACAATTAATAAATCCACTGGATTTCTGACAAATGCTCCCAAAAAATATACAATTGCCAGACTAAAACCAGCACGCATGATCATACGGCGTTTACCAGTCTTATCGGCACATCGTCCCCAGTAAGGCGCCATGACCGCACTAAACAAAAAGCTGACAGAAAATATGACTCCTGACCACATTGTGACATTTTCCTGACTCACTCCTATATCAAGAAGATATAGAGGTAAAAACGGAATAACCATTGTATAACTTGAAGATGATAACATGACTGCAAAGGACAACGTCCAAAGATTTCTACGCCAATTCAAACTACAATTCCCCCAAACCACTAAAAAATACCAAGTTCATTGCTAAACTAGTTACGCATTAATACTATATTGATCACTAAACGCAAAAAATCCTGCAAAAACTTTTTTTATCTTGCAGGTATTTTTGTTATTATCTTGTTACTGATGGTTATCTACATACTGTATAACATTGCTAATTGTTGTAAGTCGTTCAACTTCTTCATTTGATATAGTTAGACCAAATTCCTCTTCGATCACTACTGCCATTTCGATCATATCGATAGAATCAGCGCCTAAGTCTTCAAACAAATTAGCATCGGGTGTTACAGCATCCTCTTCACAGCCTAACGTTACCATGATAATCTCTTTTACTCTATCGAAGGTATTCAATGAGCACACTCCCTCTATTCAAGTTTTATCATTTTTACATCATGTCCGTTGCTTTAAGTTTTAAACATACATCCTTTAACTGTCTTTTATACTTTTATTATTTTTCACTGNCCCTCTTGATCCCTTATCACAGCTCTATTAGATGTTAACTCCGATTGTAGACGACTATATTGATTCATCATATTGTCAAGTTGTTGGCTGATTCTGATTGTTTCTGGTGATGTCATTCCGTTTCTTCTCACAATATTATGTAGTTTTCCACGTAACCCCTCAATTTTATTCCATAATTCTTTAAAATCTAACTCCTTTATCATTAAGGCCTCCGAGTAATATAATATTCTTATAATTTAGTAAGAAGATTGAACCTACGTGACATACCTCATGAGGCCATAATACAACGCAAACTATTCGTTTTTTTAATTATATTAAATATAGCCTTTGGCCCAAGATAACAAACAATCGATGAATCATATTAAATATTCCTGAATCCATGAACACAATCCAGTGCTCTTTCGCATAGGTTATCTAATTATTAGGTATTTAATACCTCTATAACCTAAGATATCTCAAATGAAGAGGGGTGTTATCTTGGCTTTGAAGGCTGATTTTCAAGATGCCTTACAGACTTTTATTTATTCAAATCTTCCAATTCTAATGAACCCAGCTAATGCTAAAAGTGTCGTTGTTTCAAATCGGATTATCCCAACAACTCCAAATACTGCAACAGCATCCACTGCTTCTGCTTCTGCTTCTGCTTCTGCTTCTGCTTCTGCTGTTACTGTTACTATTCCTGTTCCCACACCTGCCATTTCGGCTTCTCAGACTATCACTGCAGCGCCTGTACTCAATATTCCACCAGAGATTGCAGAAGCAATTCAATCCTACGTCTTGAATAATTTCCCAGAGATAGGATTACCTCCAGATATTCAACAAGTAGCCAAAAACTTTTTTGCAAATCTCCCTCCCTTACTGCCCATTGCCCCCAATATTGCTGTTCCCAACACGATTGTCCCCATTACTCCAGCTACCCCTGCCACGTAACAACTTAGAAGACAAACTTAATTTCACATATAATGAAAGAGTCCCTGTATTATCATTTACTCCACGCTCATAGTTATACTAAATATTACTAGTACTTGCTAGTGCGGCTTTCATCATTGAAAAATCTTAGTAATGAATAGCATTTAATATTACCCGCTTATTAGCATATGGTGAAAATGAAAAATTAGCGGGTGCTGATCATATTCTCGAAGGACAAGCCAAGATACTCAGACAATCCCTTAGGCCAATCATTCAGGATCCCCATTATAGCCTACATATAGATAGTGCTAGGATTAAAGGCAACATCCTTCCAATGAGTAAGTCTTCTGTTGTGTAACAAACTCTCCACTTCCTTGTCACGAAAGGAGAATGTTAAAGAATATCGAATATTAGTAATATCTTATAGCAATTAATAGTAAATTTACATTAGACTTATAGGAGGTTCCCATGTGATTGAGTCTGGTTTAATTCTTTTAGCCACCCTATTGGTTTTTACGGTCGGCAAAAGCCCTGTATTTCGAGTTGATCGAGCAGGTGCTGCTATTATTGGGGCTTCTTTAATCATAGGCTTGCATGTATTGTCATTTGAGCAAGCCATCCAAGCAGTCGATCATCGAACCATTGTCGTGCTTTTTTCGATGATGGTTATCTTAGCAAACTTAAAAATCGCAGGGTTCTTTGAAATGGTTGGGGGGTATTTACTAGGAGCAGTATCTAGTCAAAGACAGTTACTATTGGCCATTATTTTTACTAGTGGTCTATTTTCCGCTATCTGTATCAATGATATTGTTTGTCTTTTATTTACACCTATTGTGTTGCTCATTTGTCGTCAAGTTCAATGTAATCCCATACCTCATTTACTAGCAGTAGCCATGGCCTCTAACATTGGCAGTGCTGCAACATTGATTGGCAACCCGCAAAATATTTTAATTAGCAGTCTGTCTGGGCTTAATTTCATCTCTTATTTTAAAGTTGCTGCACCAATAGCTGTTTTGGGATTGTTTTTGAGTTATGCTATCATTGGATATTGTTACCGCAAAGATTTACAAAAAAAAGTGCACCCCCTCGGCGTGGATGCCAGCTATACCTATCACCGTTATCTCATTATTAAAAGTTTGATGACAATGATGGCAGTCGTAATCGCTTTTGCTGCTGGTATGGATATTGCAATCGCCGCTAGTTTGGGAGCTGCATACCTATTGATTACGCGACGAGTCAATCCTAACAAAATTTATACCAGTATCGACTTTAATCTTTTAGTCATGTTTACGGGCTTATTTGTTATTGTAGGTGGTGTGGAAAAAAGTGGTCTAATGAGCGCAATGATTGACAAACTAGGCTTTATAGATTTTAGCAATTATGGAGTTTTTACCACTCTCACCATTATATTGTCAAATATAGTGAGCAATGTTCCGGCAATCTTGCTTTTAAAATTTTTTCTACCTAGCCTTGATCCGAGTCTTTGGTGGACCCGTATGGCACTCTTCACGACTATAGCTGGCAACCTCACGATCACGGGCAGTTTCGCCAACTTGATCGTAATCGAAACTGCTAAGGGCAACGGAATTCAAATAGGGTTTTGGGATTATTTTAAAATAGGCTTTCCTTTGACTGTGATCCTTACGGTAGTTGGATATATGTTCTTGTAAGCTAGTTGAATGTTTATTGGCCTCTTTCCAACCCCCTTGTTCTCTATCCTTAGCTCATAAGTGATGTCTGTATTTTTCTATAAGGTACTAGTGCACCACACTCTTATTCTTTCAATCGCCAAACATTCTTAATAGCAATCCTTTTTCACGGGATTTCCTACTGCTGATCTTACTGGATTTAAAATTAATATTGCTTATTACTTTACGTGTTTCTAGTGTTTTAATAGTTAAAACTTTCTTGTCTGCCATTCCAACTTGAGCCATCCTCTCTATTCTCATTTGCGCATTACGATATTGGTNCGCTAAAATATAATTGAATAATATTTTNAATACATCAGTATAAGGAATCCCTTTTATTTGAACAATCATATAATTACCTACGATTTCGTGTTTGACATTAAAGTTTTCATATACCTCAGACCAATTTACATATTTTCGTTTTAAATCATCCGCTTCTTCTTTCATTTGTTCATTTTCATCTTGTTCTAGTCGCTTCATCTTTTGATACATTTTACTCATTTCCCCTCTTAGCCAATGAAACTTCCAAGACATTAGTTATTGTTGGTACTATTTCATCTAGTCTATTTTTTCAACGATAATTGCAATAACGACAAATGGCAGTCATTGAAACTGACGTATTCTTTTCCCACAATGAGTCTTCCGTTTTTATCTCTGTGTATGGCTTTACAATCTAATCTTTATCATATAGTAAAGTGATGTTCTTCGCATCTACCATAAGATATACTCGCTATTTTATTTTTTCTCCTCAAAATCCAAGTAAATCCAAGAGTTACCCGTCATTATGAGTGAATAGCAAAAATGCACTAAAAGTTATAGGGAAATTCCCTCTTTTATCTTGCTATATAAAAGCACAATTTCAACAAATCGATATAAGCATGTCATCATTGCTCTATGATGGAACACATTAGGTCACGAAAATAATAAAAAAGTTGATCAATGTGATTTTAACTAACCACATTGATCGACTTTTTTATTATTCAATTGAACACCTTGACTCTATATTCTCAAACAAACTCATACTCCATCTGCTGCCATCACAAACTACCCTTTTATTCACTAATGTATTGTAAAANCAATCAGGTGGGAGGCAACATATGATGAAATAACANTTCTAAGTCATTACTCACGGGTTCCGCAGATTTTTCTATTTGCATCCGTAACAGGCTCCCCTGCCAGCAGTCCCAAACCAAATCAGCCAACTGTTCGGCAGAAACATCACTTCTTACTTTCCCTAACTGTTGTCCAACTAGTAGGTGTTCCCCTAAAATTGTTTTGTATTCATTAACGGATTGTTGTAATGCCATACGACATTCTTCACTCACTTCACTGATTTCTGCTGCGAGATTGCCTAATAGGCAACCTTTTTTCACCTCGGCGCACTTATATTTTTCAGTAATATCCAAAAACACCTTACTTAGGGCCTTATATGAATCATCATTTTGTGTTGCCGCATCTAGGCGTTTTGTCCACTCTGTAGTACCTAACTCAGTATAATAACGAATCACTGCTACACCAAAGTCTTCCTTACTTGAAAAATAGTTGTAAAACGATCCTTTAGGAATATCAGCCATGGTGGCGATTTCTTGGATCCCTGTAGCATTGAAGCCTTTTTGTTGAAATAATGATAAACCAACGTCCAATAAAGTTTGTTTTGTTTGTTCTAACTCTGCACTTTTCTTCCTAGCCATGGGATGCTACCTCCTCATATAATAAGATTTTATACTACTCTTCGTCGGTGGCTCATTATATCGATATGAGAAGAGAATAGACAGATAAACGCTGCCTATTCTTTTATTCAATACACAATTGATAAGTCATTTTTAAGATAATGTTTTTTCGACGCCTAGTTCAAAAGGAATGAGTTCATCTGTCCGATGTTCATGGGTCTTAGTTGCCCATGCTGGATCAGCCATGAGCGCTCTGCCCACTGCCACGAGATCAAATTCATCCTTCCCCAACCTTTCCATAAGAGGTGTAAGGCTTGCGGTCTTTGCCCCTTTACCTTTAGTGAAAAAATCAATAAAATTATTATCTAAACCAACTGAGCCAACGGTAATTGTTGGTTTGCCAGTTAATTTCTTAGTCCAGCCCGCTAAGTTTAGGGAAGATCCTTCAAACTCTGGCTCCCAATAACGACGAGTTGAGCAATGAAATATATCAACGCCAGCCTCAACTAAGGGTGCTAAAAATGTGGCAAGCTGATCTGGAGTTTCTGCCAATTTTGCGCTATAATTCCCTAATTTCCATTGAGAATAACGAAATACGATAGGGAAATCTGGGCCTACAGCCTCACGACAAGCGCGCACGATTTCAACGGCAAACCGAGAGCGAGCTAGCATATCGCCGCCATACTGATCTTCACGCTGATTTGTTTTTTCCCAAAAGAACTGATCAATTAAGTATCCATGAGCACCATGAATCTCAATGCCATCAAAACCTAGGCGCTTGGCATCACGAGCGGCTTGCCCAAAAGCTTTAACAACCTGATCAATGTCTGACAGTGTCATTGCCTGGGTTACAGTTTCTCCTGAATTCACGTCAATNCCTGATGGCCCAATTGGTAGAGCTGTTGGATTGGGATTTTCACCATTGATTTGCCGGGCCATNCCTACATGCCACAACTGGGGAATAATTTTCCCTCCTGCCTTATGAACNGCTGCCACAACATGAGACCAACCTTGGAGGGATTGCTCACCATGAAAGTTAGGTCGCCCTAGACCTTCTGCTGCCGCAGGATGGTTAATCAATGTTCCTTCGGTAATAATTAGTCCCACTTGGTTTTCTGCCCTTCGTCTATAGTATCCTACCACATCGGCCCCTGGTACACCATTAGGGGAAAATCCCCTTGTCATGGGCGCCATGGCAATACGATTGGATAATTTCAACTTCCCAATGGATATAGGCTGATATAAAGCCTCTAATTCATTATTGTATGTTTTTTCATTTTGTTCCATGTCAATCTCTCCTTTTTATAAACTCAGTTCCAGTACTCTCCGAACCACTTCAGGGGTCACAGTACCTTTTTCACCAAGTTTGACCATACCATGTGCTTCCAAACTCGTAAGAATTTTTTCAATCACGTCTCGGCCCAAACCATAGTCAGAGAAGCGTGTTTTAACGCCCATACTTTCAAAAAATTCTCGTGTCTTTTCAATAGCCAGCGTAGCNCTTTCATCTGCTGAGAGGTCGCCCTCCAGATTCCAAACTCGCTCACCGTATTGGAGAAGTTTCGCTGATTTTTCTTCCTTCATCACTTTTAACATGGATGGCAATACAATTGCTAATGTCTGTGCATGATCTAAACCATATAACGCTGTAATTTCATGCCCCACCATGTGAGTTGACCAATCTTGGGGTACACCACTACCAATCAATCCATTGAGTGCTAAAGTAGCCGTCCACATTAGATTAGCACGAACATCATAATTTTCTACATCTTGTAATGCCTTTGGACCTTCCTCCACTAGAGTCAGGAGCAACCCTTCTGAAAACCGATCCTGCACTTTCCCAGCCACTGGATATGTCATATATTGTTCCATGACATGAACGAAAGCNTCAACAACCCCATTGCCAATCTGTTTCATTGGCAAAGTATATGTATAGACTGGATCAAGGATGGAAAATCGNGGNAAAACAGCTGGACTAGAAAAAGGCAATTTCGTCTGCAAGGCTTTCCGAGTGATCACGGCACCATTATTCATTTCNGACCCAGTGGCAGGCAACGTTAACACCGAAGCAAAAGGCAATGCCATTTCGATGGGCAACCCCTCCACAACAATTTTCCAGGGATCATCTTGGGTAAAAGGTACTGCTGCGGCGATAAACTTAGTCCCATCAATAACCGAACCGCCTCCCACTGCGAGGAGAAAATTATAACCCTCTTTACGAATTAATTCCACGGCTTTCATGAGTGTCTCATAGGTCGGATTGGGTTCAATACCGCCGAATTCTCCCACTGTATAATCCTTCAATACCGCCTTGATTTCTGCCAGCAAGCCTGTTTTATGTACACTGCCACCGCCATACAGCACTAGGACTTTGCTGTCCACTGGGATCTCTTTTGTCAATTGTAGGACCTTTCCTTTTCCGAAAATAACTTTTGTTGGATTTAAAAATTGAAAATTTTTCACAATAACAACTCCTCACATTCACTTTTAGTATTTTCCTATACAAATAATCTTTAGGTTAATAACCTCTCCATCTTACTATGATCTATTCTACTGAAAAATTCTAGGATCAAAGACTTTCTAGACAACTATCAATTATTTTTATGATTGAAAGTTGTTGTTTAATTTAATTATACGACTGGTCATGTTAATTGTCAATAAAAAACAATTATCTACTTACCATATTTTATCTTATTATTTAAATTGCAGGTATATCCAAAACATTATCGAAGGTAATACTTACTGATGCCCTAAGGGGATATGAATTTCTAATTGGCAACAATATAAATGGAGATTTTAAAGATTGCAGAATAGGGAGGACGATAAATGAATATTTTGACCAGTATCGAAGAAATGACAAAAAAATTCCATCCATATATTCCTAAGTTTTTGGTAACAATGTGCAGTTCTTTTATTATCCTATTGCTCATGGATATCCACTATGGTTATTTAAGTCAAATTCCCATTAGGTCGGCTTCGGGCACAGGAAAAATGGCAGGCAGTATGGCTTTACTAGTCGGTGGTATGGCTTGCTTGTATTATGTGCTACGAGAAGCATATGTGCGCTCTAAAAGAAAAGGAGCTTTTTCTCTCGTAAGAATCGAGAATTCCATTAAGAAAAGTATACAAATTTTTCGTCACATTCATCCACTATGTGGAATATTAGCATTTTTATTAGTATTCAGTCATGCCTATATTTTATGGTATGTGGCAGGAAAAACAGCTTTCCTCGCCATTTATTCTGGACTTTTTGCACTAATAACACTGGGATTGGTGACGGCAATTGGATTGTATCTCATACATAAGCCTAATGATCTGCAACTGCGAAAATATCACAGACGATTGACTGGTGTATTGATTGTATGTGCAGTACTGCATTTGATTGTCGTGTAGCTTGAATAATGAAAAAGAATGAGAGGATAATTAAAAAATGGATAGGATCAAGCTGGGGCGAACCAATTTAATGGTAAGCAGAAGTGGCTTTGGTGCTTTGCCAATACAAAGGATTCCCTTTGATGAGGCCAAGGTTATATTAAGAAAAGCCTACGACAACGAAATAAACTTCTTTGATACGGCACGAGCGTATACGGATAGTGAAGAAAAAATTGGTTATGCACTTTCCGCTGTACGGAAGAATATTATAATTGCGACAAAATGCCGAGCTAAGAACAAAAAAGACTTGTTTAGCCAATTAGAAACTAGCTTGAAAAATTTGAAGACAGACTATGTTGACATCTTACAACTACATAATCCTAAAGAAATACCAAATGCTGAAGATCCCGATAGCCTGTATGGCGGTCTTTTAGAGGCAAAGAAGAAGGGAATGATCCGTTTTATTGGGCTCACAAATCATGATATAAAGACGGCTAAGAAAGCAGCCCAATCAAACCACTACGACACCATTCAATTCCCCCTAAATTCTATTTCAGCTGATGAAGATATCGAGCTGATTGATATCTGTAAAACGGGAAACATCGGAGTCATAGCCATGAAAGCTTTATCCGGTGGATTAATCACTAATGCTTCCACTACCTTTGCCTTCTTGCGGCAATTTGATAATGTTGTGCCGATTTGGGGCATGCAGAAAATGAGCGAGCTAGAGGAATTTATTTCTTTAGAAAAAAATCCACCCCGTCTTGATGAGGCTATGTGGAATGCCATTAAGAAGGATCGACTTGAATTGGCGGGGGAATTTTGCCGTGGATGTGGATATTGTTTGCCCTGCCCTGTTGGCATAGAGATACCCACACAAGCAAGGATCTCACTCCTTTTAGGAAGGGCACCCGTTCAACCCTTCTTGGAAGATAGTTTTAGGGCCAAAATGGACTTAATTGATCAATGTATTGGGTGTGGTCATTGTAAGAACAACTGTCCTTATAAGCTTGATACACCAAATCTTCTAAAGCGGGAACTAAAAAAATATAATGAATTTTACGAAGCCCATAAGAATTTATAACGACAGCATGCAAAAGCGCTACGCGTCCTTTAAAACATAGAGACGGAAATATTTAACCGCAGAGAACGCAGAGAAAAAAATCTATTATAAACTTTCTGTGGTTCGTGAAGCCTATACATTCTAACATCGTGAGAAATCCTGATAAGTAGATTTACTTATCAGGATTTCTTTAACTTTTTTCTGTGAATTTGACCTGCAAGTCGGCAATTATCTACACCTTGTTTAAAAGCACCAGTCGATCCGATTCATAAATATGAGTTCCTGCGAGCTCCTGGTTGGCTAATTTATACATGGCATAAGCCACTGCCTTAGCCGGTATTGGTTTGTATTTTTTAAAAGGGCCAATAAACACAAAGGGGATGAGACTGGTCAACATGACTGTTATCCGTTCTCCCAATCGAAATTCATCCCGTTTACCCAGCAATAGGGAAGGCCTGACAATTTGCACACCAGGTAAATCAAGTTCTGTTAACGCCTGTTCCATCTCCCCTTTAGTGCGGCTATAAAAGCTCCGTGAATTCACTGCAGCTCCCATAGCTGAAATGATAATAAACTGCTGCACTCCTCTGTTTTTAGCTTTTGTTGCCATGATGAGAGGGTATCCAAAATCTACTACTTTAAACGCCTCTTGTGTACTTGCTTTTTTTATAGTTGTACCTAGACAACAATAAAGGTGATCCACAGATTCATCTATGTCATAGGTATCCAATCGGTCAAAATTAATTCGTTTTTCTACCAGCTTTTGATGTTGTATTGCCAATGGTCGTCTGACCCAAGCAGTGATTTTTTCATATTCATCAGATGCAACAAGCACCTTGACCAGTTCTTTACCAACTAAACTCGTAGCCCCAATAACAAGGGCAGTCTTTTTTCCCATGATGAACACCTCATATATGCAGGCTAGGAGCTTCTTTCATCTTATTTATCATTTTTAAACCCTTGCTGTTTTATANTAGGATATACTTTGGGAAAATAAACCTGTTTATAGGCATTTGCTACTTGGCTACTCCAATTACTTTCTTTATCGCCGCGTTCTTTATAATATTTTGCCATCAGGTCATCATATTGATCAATCGTTGCTGCAAGCCCTGCCTTTTTGTAGGTTTCAATATGTACTATCGCTTCATGAGGAAGTCGTGGTTTTTGCGCAGAAGGCTCTGCAGGATATCCTAGTACTAGCCCCACCAAGGGATAAGTATACTGTGGAAGATGCAACAATTTAATCATTTCATCAGGCTCTTTGCGAACGGCCCCGATGGGCACAATCCCAAGTCCCAGGGACTCGGCAGCTATAATGGCCCCTCCCATAGCAAGACCCGCATCAAAGGATCCAACCAAGGTACCTTCTATACTTTCATGTATTATTTCTTTTTGCCCATTTTTTTCCCCAGCTAAATATGCTTTATAGAAATCAGCAATAAACACTAGGAAAACAGGGGCCTGTGAAATCCATGACTGGCCTCCGGTTAATTGGGCAATTTTCTCTTTTTTCTCTTTATCTCTAATGACGATAATCGAAATCTGTTGACCATTGATTGAGGTAGGCATGGCACATGCCGCTGCTAGTATTGCTTGCAGCATTTCATCAGGTACTTCTTTATCTAAATAATTTCTGATAGACCTATGATTTTTAATTGTTTCTATTGTCTTATTCATTATTAACCTCCAGAAAATCACTCATAGTATCTGTGTGGAGAGTAATTTTTATTTATTGCCCGATAAAAATGGCTTATATCGAGCCCCTTTATCATTTTCAAAATCAAATTGATATGTTTACTTTGCGTATAGGCCAATACCACTTTGTTTGTAGCCACCAAAAGGTGTAATAGGATTGAGCAGACGGATAGTTCTTTATTTACCTGCAATAAATTCCAGTAACGCAGCTGCAGTCCCTTGACTAGAAGCAGGATTTTGTCCAGTAATCAAATTACCATCAACAACAACATGAGGAGCGAAGTCTGCTACCGCGGAGAATACACCACCTAGTTCTCTGAGGCGACTTTCTAGCATAAAGGGCACTACGTACTCGAGCCCTACTGTTACTTCTTCTGAATTCGTAAAAGAAGTTAGATTGCGTCCTTCTACTAAGGGACGATTATTTTCGCCAAGCACCCCGACAAGTCCAGCCACACCATGGCACACGGAAGCAACACCTTTACCTGCTAACGCCATCTTTCGAATAGCAATCCTTAAATCAGCACTGGCAGGAAAATCAAACATAGGTCCATGTCCACCAGCCAGAAAAATTCCATCATACTCTAAAGGATTTATTTGATATAACGCTAGCGTATTCTCNAGCAANGCCAATTCCTCAATCCCGTCAATNCTACCTTCAATTGAATGATCATCTAGTGGCGCCTTNCCCCCTTTGGGACTTACGATCGTGACCTCACAACCAGCTTTAATTAATTCACGGTAGGGTNCAACAAACTCTTCTAGCCATAAACCAGAGACATGTTGTTCATCAATACGATCGTGATTAGTAACTACTAATAGCACTTTTTTGTTAGACATTTTTTATTACCTCTTTTTTTATTTTTTCTTCTTATTAAATGACCAGTCGTATTATAATTATAAAAAAATATAATTCAACTACGAATTTGAAAATCTTCTTACTGGTTTGTCTTTTGATATATTCATTATATGGCCGGTCATATTAATTGTCAATATTTTCTTTAGAAATATCTGTCAGGAGATCCACAACTATTATTATCCTAGGAGAGAAGAACAATCTCTCCCCCATTTTATGACCTAGAAACCCAGTGTATGACTTGATCTAAGAAATGATCTGAAATCACTACTCCTGTCTAGGTTCACCTTTTTTATTTTTACAGTAATAAACAAAAGCTGGTGGCATGTTCAATGGAACAAAACCGATGACCACCTCATCAAAATGCTTTTTTAATGTCTTGCGCATTTGCAAAGAATATTGAAAAGCAACAAAGATACCCCCAGGCTTAAGGGAATGAGTCACTGCCAGCATAATTCTGTCTCGAAGGGATTCTGAAAAAGCAGCAAAAGGCAATCCCGATACAATGCAATCAACTTGTGGTATGTCATCTCTTTGTAGGAGCCAGTCTAATTTCTCCGCTCTAGTACCGAAATGGTATGTTGGATATTGAGCCTGTAAAGCTTCGCGCATATCCAAATCTTGTTCTATAACAAAAATCTCGCATGACTGTTTTTTATTTTCAGTAATATATTCTGTAAAAACTCCAGTTCCTGCACCCAATTCAACGAGTGTTTCAATTTTGTTCCAAGGTAAGTTCGCCAGCATTTTTCTAGTCAAAAATGACGAGCTAGGAACAACACTACCAATTGCCTTAGGCTTCTGAATAAATTTATACAGAAATGCAGCACGAGTTCTCATAATGTTAATGCCCCCTTACCCGTTATCTATAATATAAATGCTAAAATTTTGCCGTCAATATTTTATATTTATCGTAATCGATTCGTTTCTTAACATTTTGATCCTATTTGAATTTCATCTTTAGTAAACCATAACAGAATATATTTATTCTCCAGTCATTAAAACCTAATTATACCTCAACTTAAAGCATTCCGTCAATTTTCGCCAGCTGATCATTCTTAAAAAGAATGTTGGAAAAAATCCGAGTATCAAGTTTTGCATAATAATATCTAATACAGTTCCCTATATTAGATATTATTATGCAAAAGCAGTAATAAATAATTCCTTATTACTCCAATAATAATAGGAAAAGTGCTACGCGTCTTTTTATAGAAATAAAAAGACGTTGAAACACGAAGATGCAAAGAGAATGAAGAACACGAAGTTTTTAAAGACTATTTTGTTTTGTGTTCTTCGTGTTATCTTCCCATCTTCATATCTTCGTGTTTAACGTTTTTCACCCAATTACCCCAAATAACTTATAATTTCTGCTATAGAAAAAAATCTTAACCGAAAGAATTCGGTTAAGATTTATAAAATATTATATTGTAGTAATATGGTAGCCCCAAGGGGAATTGAACCCCTGACTCCGCCTTGAGAGGGCAGCGTCTTAACCACTTGACCATAGGGCCATGATGCATACGAATAATCTAGAGTATTTCCATTACTACTTTCTCTAGAAGTACCCCTGACAACGATTTATTATAACTCATCTAACAGAAAATTGCAAGGCCTAGGCGATATATATTATTCTTCTACCGTCCCTATACACTTTATTGCTTGATCCATTCTCCTTAAACAGCATTCTTTCCCTAATAGCACCATGACATCAAATATTCCTGGGCTCACCATACGACCTGTCAAAGCAAGCCGTGTCGGATGAATCAGATCCCCACTTTTGATAGTGAGCTCATCAGTAAGTTTCTTATAAGCATCTTCTGTATGCTGAGCATCGAAACATTCAACCTGTTCTAGACACTGTCGGCCTTGACGCAAAAGATCAGCTGTTTCTAATTTGGAGAAGTATTTGCGCTGGCCTTTTTCATCATAAGAGCTGACCTCTTTAAAAAAGTATTCCGTTGCATCAGTTAGTTCCACTAGTGTCTTGACCCGAGTTCGCACTACATCCACTATATTCTTGATTGTATCATACTGTGCTACAGCTTGTATTTCTGTTATCAATCCCTTATGCAGTAAAAAGGGGATTGTCTCATGGGTCACATCATNTGCACTCATGCTGTTTAGATATTGACCATTGATCCAAGCTAGTTTCTTAGTATCATAAATTGCTGCTTTTTTTGATACTTTGGTAAGCTCAAATTTTTCTACTGTTTCCTCGGGAGTTATAATTTCTTGTTCATCACTAGTCGACCAACCTAAGAAAGTCAAATAATTCACGATTGCTGGTGCTAGAAATCCTTGTTCACGAAATTCTTCTACAGACGTCGCTCCATGGCGTTTACTGAGTTTACTGCGATCAGGAGCTAAAATCATAGACAAATGAGCAAATTGAACAGCTTTATAACCTAGGGCTTCATATAACAATACTTGTTTAGGCGTATTTGAAAGGTGCTCTTCCGCACGGATGACGTGACTAATGCTCATTGCATTATCGTCAATAACGCATGCGAAATTATAGGCCGGCATTCCATTTGATTTCATAATGACCAAATCATCTAACTGGTCCAATCTAAAAGTCACTTCGCCATGAATTAAGTCAGTGACGGTTAATTGTCCATCGTCTGGAACTTTGAGTCTAATTACGGCTTTCTCACCAGCTTCCATTCGCTTTAGGGCAATTGTTAAGTCAATACCTCGACACTTGCCTTCGTAACGCAGCACCTGACCTGCCAGGCGCTGAGTCTCCCTATCTTGGGCTAACTCTTCTGATGTACAAAAGCAATAATAAGCTTTTCCTTCTTTGACCAATCTCTGGGCTTCCAACTGATACAAATCTAAACGTTCAGACTGGAAATAGGGACCGCATGAGCCACCGGCTTCTGGCCCCTCATCCCAATCAATCCCTAGCCATTTCATACTCGTCAATATTTGTGATACCGAATCTTCCTTCAACCTTTGTGTATCAGTATCCTCAATCCGCAATATAAGTTTTCCGTGATGTTTCCGAGCAAAGAACCAATTAAATAAAGCGGTTCTCGCTCCACCAATATGTAAATAGCCCGTTGGACTTGGGGCAAATCTTACTCGAACATCATTCAAAAGAGCACCTCCTATTTTGGTATGCCAAAATTATTATACCACAAACTTGGATTTTACAAAAATAACGGTCTCAGTCCCCCGTTATACAAGGGCTGAGACCATTTATTCTAGTAGTATCCCCGCTGGACTTAGTTAATGGACTACTGACTTATGCTCTGGCAAGCCAGTCCTTTCCTTCAACTAATCTAGCAATGAGCATCGAGCAAACCATATTGCCTGTAGAATTGAGCAATGTTGCCGGTGCATCAATAATAGTACTGATGACAGCAATAATGGGCAGAACTTCTGGTGGAAACCCATACACACTAATAATCAGCATTTCACCGATCATACCGCCACCAGGTATAGCTCCCATCACTGCCCCCACTAAGAATGCCACACCAACAATTCCTAAACAAGTAGAAAAACTACTCATATCCATTCCGAATAGGCCAAATAAAAATACAATTTTTAAAACCCCACCAAAAACGGAACCATCTTTATGAATATTTGCACCCAAAGGGATGATTGTTTCAACCATATCTGCAGGCACTCCAATTGACTTTGTTGCGACTAAATTAATCGGAATGGAAGCCGCACTTGAGCAAGTAGCCAATGCTGTAACGGAAGGGGTTAAGGCATTGTGCCAAAAAGCTACGACGCCTTTCTTTCCTGCAGCAATATAAGCATACAAAGTATAAAAGCCAAAATAATAAATAACCGTCAATACTAAATATGTAATAAAGGTCTGTAAATAACCATTTAGGATTTGTGTCCCCAACTCACCTACCACATTAGCAAAATAGGCTCCCAAACCAATCGGTGCATAATACATAATAAGCTGGACAATCTTCATCATAACCTGAGTCGCCGCTGACAAGAAAGCAGCTACGGGTTTGGCTGCTTCGCCCACTAACGCTGTTGCAAGTCCTGTCAAAGCGGCTAACACAATTAAGGGTAAAATATGAGCCTTGGACAAGGCCAAGGGAAAATCAGATACTGTAAATGTTTTGACAAGCTGATCCAAAACGCCCACCGCCTGAGCCTTATCTGAGCTACTTTGGTCGGCCTGAACCACGCTTTGCAGCGTAGAATAATTAATGCCTTCTGTGGGATTCATCAGTAAGGTAACCGTAAGACCTAAAACAGAAGCAATCATAGCAGTCACAAAAAAAACCAGAAAAATGCTCCCGATAATTTTACCTAACCGCTTCATTTCTCCCATGGTCGCTATGGCTGATGCAATACTAAAAAACACCATGGGTACAATAATCATAAATAATAAATTGATAAATAAATCACCAAAGGGTTTGAGAATAGAAGCCTTCGGTCCTAGAACAACCCCCAACACTCCACCGATAAGGACAGAGCCTAATAAAATTGTTGAAAATAAATAATCTTTTGAAATTAATTTCATAATATGATGACCTAACTCCTTTCTTAATAGAGGCCTCCTACCTGGCGGCAAATAACTAAATGTCGACTCGCCATAAAATTCCAGAATCCTTTCTTATAACATTCTACACCCTTATTTAAATCCCTGTTGAATAAAACTTTCATGTTATAATAAATGCCAACACAAGTCTTATGGAAAAGGAGAATCCCTATGCTAAAAATAATCATTAGAGAAGTTCAGCAAAGAGACTTGAACTCCATCGCTGAAATAGAAACACTGTGTTTTCCTAAAGAAGAAGCCGCATCACATAACTCATTTAAGGCGAGAATCGCTACATTTCCTGAGTCCTTTCTGGTGGCCGAATATAATGGGCTCTTAATTGGTTTTATTAACGGATGCATCACTAACAGCCCTGTCATCTATGATGAACTATTTACTACCACGGAACATCATATACTGGGTGGGAAGAACTTAACTGTCTTTGGGCTGGACGTCCTCCCTAAATATCGCAGGCAAGGGATCGCCGCCCAATTAATGAACCATTTTATCCTGTTAGCAAAAAGCACCGGCCGAAAAGGTGTCATCCTGACTTGCAAAGCCCCATTGCTTCATTACTATCAGTCCTTTGGTTATGTGAACAATGGTGTCTCCAAGTCAACCCACGGTGGAGCGGAGTGGTTTGATATGGCACTTGTTCTTTAAAGTATAAAGATCAGATCAATCCAAATCCAATCGTGTCTTTAAGTAATGCGGCTAGATTTTTTGTAGTAAAATAGGTTTTAACATCCTAAGCTGGATATTGTTGTTTCGAAATACCAGCAATATAGGAAGAAATATAACATGCTACACGATTCTACATAGTTGACGACAAATAAGCTCCCATAAAAGAATAAAAAGGCCGTCTGCCTAATGTTAAAATGTATCCCAACGAGAGTACATATTATTTAAAGGTAGACGGCCCTGTGTATTTTATTCAACAATAGTTAATTCCTTATTATAGTGATTCAATACCTCGCAACCTTTTTCTGTTACTAGAACCAAGTCTTCGATTCTAACTCCAAATTCTCCTGGAAGATAGATGCCTGGTTCAATGGAAAAAATCATCCCAGGTTTAACTTCATCTGTATTTATTGATGAGACATCCCCAAAGTCATGAGCCTCAAGACCAATGCAGTGCCCCGTCCGATGAATAAAATACTTGCCGTAACCGGCAGCTTCAATATAATTTCTGGCCACAGCATCTATATCACAGAATTTCACCCCAGGTTTTACGCTATCAAGGGCTCTTTTGTTCGCTTCTAAAACGATATTAAAAACCTTTATCGCCTGATCTGTTGCATACTTGTAGAATACCGTTCGTGTCATGTCGGAACAATAGGAATCTTTCTTGCAACCAATATCCATCACAATGCTATCGCCCTCTTTGACTAGACTATTCCCCGTCTTGTGGTGTGGATCAGCGCCATTAGCCCCGAAGGATATGTTGGGATTAAATGAGCACCCTTGGGCACCCAAATCCTCGTAAATACCTAATAATAATTGTGAATACCTGCTTTCAGAATATTTTTCAGGAAGCAATGTAATCAGTTTGCCTATGGCCACATCATTGATACTAGAGGCTTCCCTCATTAGTTCTATTTCCTCAAAATCTTTACACATTCTAGAACGATCTAAAATGATTGAGCTATTAATAAACTTGCTCCCGCTTTTCAATTCCATGAGCCGCAACAGGAAACGGGAAGGCCAGTTCTTATCAATTCCTATGGGCTTTTGTTTATCAACATAACCTGAAACTATTTCTATAGGGTCTTGCATATCATTGAACCGCGTTATTGGTACTCCGATATCTTCCTGTAATGAAAACAATTCATTTACAAACAGCCTATGTTTTTGTGCTAAATTCAGCAATAATGCAATCATTCTTTCCCCTGGATGAATCCATTGCCCTGTAAGATAAAATATAGCTGCTGGATCAGATACCAGCATCTGAGGTATATTTCGATTAGCCATTTCGCGCATTACTGTATCAAGTCTTGCCTGTTTCATCATCAATCTCTCCTCCCATAATGATCATCTATCTGTCAAGCATCGAATTGTTCCACTCTATTTCTTCCATTATCTTTCCCCCGATAAACTGCTATATCAGCATTTTTAATCACTTCATCAATAGTCATACCTTCCTTATATACTGCTATACCAAGAGTCGCCGTTACTTTTAACGATCCATCCAGATATGGAATTTCTTTTTGCTCTATAGCCTGTCTAATCCTTTCTGCCAAAATTAAAGCACCTTCATATTCAGTTTTTGTTAATAGCAATAAAAATTCTTCCCCGCCCCACCTGGAAACACAATCCGTTTCTCGTACTGCCTTTTGTAATATGTTAGCCACTTCTTTTAAGATTAGATCACCGCAATCATGTCCATAAGTATCATTGAAAATTTTAAAATGATCAATATCCCCCATAATTATGGTGAATTTTTCTTTTGTCCTATTACATCGTTTCACTTCTTGCTCTATTTTCTCAATAAGAAATCTCCGGTTATACAAGTTCGTCAAAAAATCTATCTGTGATAACAGCTCCAGTTTATCTTTAGCTTGTGACAATTGTCTAGTCCGCTCTATTACTTTCTCTTCAAGGTTATTGATCAACAAACAAAGTTCTTCTGCCATTTTATTAAATGCATCTGCCAATTTTCCAATTTCATCATTTCGAAAAATCTCTTCTCTTTGCAGTCGGTCTCCGCGAGAAAATCTTTCCGTAGTGCGGATTAAGCTATAAATTGGCTTTAGAAATTGGTCTACACTTTTTGTAAATATTAAAATCGCAATAATAATGGCAAGGATTGATAACACTACAGCGCTAGAAATACTTTTATTAATTTCCATTGTGTAGTAACTTTCCGCAATAGCGGTTATAATCAGCCAATCCAAACCATCTTTTTTAAATTCCGATATTTTGACATGAATTTTATTATCTTCAGTATTTACGATTGAAGACTCTTGTGTTGTTTCCTTGTAGTTTTCATAGGCCTTTACTATATCATTATTGTTAATTTTTTCAATTGACACTCTATTCATTTTGCCATCTGAACTCGTTATAAAATTAGGTATCTCAGCCGAATTGGCCACGAGGTTTCCCGATACTCTTTCCACAATATAGGCACTTGCGTTCTTGTCTTTCACTACTTCCTTCAAGTATCCATTTACTTTCGAAAGAATAATATGTGTTGCCAACACCCCTTTTAAAACACCTTGTTGATCATAAATAGGATAGGGAGCCGAAATGGCCAAATCATTCATGACAAAATGCTTGTACACAGAAGAGAAAACGGGCCTTTGCTTTTCCTTTGCAACTATATACCAATCTCTAGTACGGGGGTCAAATTTACCTAATCTTTCTGATAATTTTCCTGCTGTCAAATCTGACTTTATTGAATAATACTCAGACTTACCATCAGTTTTTTCATCACTCTTCATTATTTCTATTTGATTATTTAAATTCCGGCGTGCACCATAATATTCACCTTGCTCAGTGCCGTAGCCAAAACTATAGACATGTTCTTCAACGGCTTGCATGACTCCGACAAAATATGCTTCACGTTTTTTTTCAGCATAAATATCCACTATTTCATTTTCGATGACATGATGATTCATTTCATTAATATAAATGGGACTATTTATAAAGTCCTCGATTGTGTCTACTATGGCTGTATTCATCCCATTTTGGTCTTTAACCATTACATTATTGACTTCTATTTTCCAATTATAAAAGACAATCGACCCTACAATCATGATCGTCGTTGTCATGAGAATAACAAATAGTACTCTAATACGAGTTTTTATTGAGCATCGATCTATATCCACCCTTACTTATCGCTCCCCCCACGATGATGACCTGCTAGTTGGATTGTCAACACTAAGTCAGACAGTTTTTTTAAGGTGCGCGAGTTTGTACTCGAATGGACTTAAATAATCTAATGTCGAATGAATT
>JGI24143J45723_1000077_pt1 | contig 50329 bp, 80 predicted proteins | sample BarGraIncu00432A_FD_45723 | JGI IMG/M metagenome (IMG submission 45723) | reverse complement strand
TCTGGAAATTGATTTGCTAATTAATCAACTGAATGACTTCCTATCTTAATTGATAGGTTGCATCTCTATTGAACTTTTGGACGATATGTGTAAACAACCCCAATTTATAATTGCAATCACGATAATAACAAGAACCCCCGTTATTATTTTATGTTTCATGAAAAAGTTCCTTTGGTCCTTACCACAATGGACACACTTTTTTACTCCTTTTGCAATTTCTTTATTACATGCTTTACAGGTAACCATTTTACTCATGTATAATCCCCCTCATATTTAACTTATTATAGAATAATACCATATCAACCATAATTATACTATTTTTAATATCTTCAAATTTCTCTTAATATCGAAAAAATACTGAAATTATAAGGGAGAATATTCAACTTTAGTATACCTGTAAACTATACCTATTACATATACCTCAACATTAGGTACAGTATACATAAGCTCCAGTGTTGATTTATCACAAATTTTAGTCCTTAGCAGCCAGACCCAGCATATCACCAATTATGTCAGTAAGCCCTTTTAGGTTCCAGGGCAAAATAAACCCTTTATTACCCTCGCCTAAATCCATTACTTCTGGCTCTTCTTGCGTTAATTTTACTATAATAAATGTGGGATATACACCATGTTTAATACGATAATAATAATATAATTCCTTGATTTTTTTTAAACTAGTGAAATGTGTATAATCTATCTCAATAAAAAAAAGAGGTCTTTCTAATGCCATCATAGATATAAATGCATCTACTCTATACTTTGTATATTTATCAATTTCAATAGTACATTCTTTTTTCATCTTAACAACATCAAATGCATTAAGTTCTGCAAAAACATCCATTAATTTTATATCATGAATTTTTAGTTTTTTATCTATAAAATATACTACTTCACTTTGGATGTCTTTTCTATACCTTTTTAAATGATCTCCTTTGTAAATTGTCCTTAGTCTTTTTCTTGCTTGGTCATACGCTTCTTTATTATCCCTGAAAAACATTTTAGCGCATTGATTTATAGTAATACAGCCATGAATCTCTACAAATTTAATAATTTGCTTATCTCTTTTCGTAATAATTTTAACACTCCCTTTTTTATCGTTTAATGATACATAGTGCAAAAAGATAAAAAATATAAAAAAGAGAAAAAATATGATATTTTTAATGTCGAAACTTGCGTTGTAAACTTTTAAAATACTATTGCAATTACATTAACGTTAATGTATAATAAGGCTATAGAAAGTTAGAAAAGCCACTCACCATAAGGGAGTTAAGGTAAAGGAGATAAATAATGAGAACATCAATAACACATTTAGCAATTTTAGAGGAAGCTAATTTAATTCCTATATCTAAAGAAGACAAAAATATAATTGAAAATAATATTAAAAATGAAATAGACTTATGGTATGAGGATGATTTAAAAGTATACAATGAAGCCGGAATTTATATTGCAGATTTAAAAGAGGTATAAGAGGCTTTGAAAGGAGGATATATGAAAATATCAGAGATAAAGACATTACAGGAAGTGAGTAGGGAGTATAATATTCCCTTTCCTACTTTACAGACAAGGCTAGAGAGTAAAACATTAGGATTAATAGAGGGTGAACATTACAAACGTCTAGGTAAGAGATTACCAACGTTACTGAGTCCTGAGGGAATAGAGATAATTATCAAAAAATAAAAGGAAGTCCACTCCTCCGCAAAAAGTAATGGACTCCCAAACACACAACACCTATAGAGCATTGCCATTTTATTATAGCATACTCTTGGTGATCATAAGGAGATGTTATTAATGGTTGGTACCGTAGTAGATTATTCGGGTTATAGTAGTTCGGCTCGTTATGTAAAGATATCGAGTGGTGAAAAAATATTTGAAGTATATCCATTAATATTTTTGAAGGATATAAAAATGGGAATGCAAGTTGAATTTAATGTAGACCAAAATATATGTAAACCACTTAATTCATAATACAAAAAATAAAAAAAGACCTCAAGGGAATTAATCCCTGAGGTCTTTAACTATTGTATGTTGCTTACTGCGGTTTTAAGCTGTGATAATGACTGATTAAGTTGTGTATTTTGTGCTTGTAACTGTGTATTTGTAGTTTGTAGAGCCACTTTTTCAGCTTGTTTTTGAACATCGGTTATGGCCACTTTAGGCAATACTAAAACCTCCGCTTCTATTGCTCCATCTATAACTTTTGAAATTGAAGGTGTTATTTCTACATTTAATACAGTTAAAGCTGAATTTACTATTTCTTTTGCTTTGGCATTTCTTTCATCTGCTGCTAATTTAGATGATAAGTAAAGTTGTTCCGATGCCTTTACTGCTTTAGTGGCATAGGTTTCTATAGTTTGTAATATATCTACTGCAGGATTGTTAGGAAGAAAGGTATCAGCTGCTTTTAATATCCCAGTAGACACAGTTAAAGCACTTTTAGCAGTCGCTATTGAGTTTGCTACATTAACACCTTTGGCAACTAATTTGGGTAAAATAACGATTATGGCCACCATTACAACAGTAACCACCAAAAGTATGAGTAATAGAGTTAATATCATCGAATTTGAAATTGTTTTTAACATTTTTACATTCCTCCAAAGTTTTATTTTATATAAAAAAGGTATCCGTTAAGATACCCTAGATAGGGAAGATCACTTCCTTTCTATTTTATAAAGTCCATTGAAACCCAACCACCATGAGCACCAAAATATATACTGGCCCATCTATTTGAAATTAATCCTATTTTAACTGAGTCACCTTTTTTTAGATTGCCAACTATACTAGATGTAGCATTTGCTTGGGATCTAACATTTAAAACGCTAGCGGTAACAATACCACTAGTTTTAGTTGCTGCTTTTACAACCGTTGCTCCATCATTTATATAATTTGCAGAAACCCAACCACCGTGGTCACCAAAGTAAATGTTATACCAGTCGCCTACTTTATTCCCTAGTCTAACTTTTGCACCATTTTTTAATTGACCAATAACTGTGGAATCTATGTTTGAATTACTTCTAACATTTAGAGTAGATGCCGTTACTGTGCCATATTTAACAATTTCTTTTATTGCAACGGATGAAACTGGTTTAGCTGTAAGAATTATATTATTTATTTTTTCTTTTATAAAGATACCTTCATCAAAAATATTTAAATCAACGCACCCTAAAATTCCATCAACATTACCAGTACTGGAATATTGAAAGCCAACATATTTTGGTGCAAAAGGTTTAACTATGCCATAATGAGCTACCCAAAGTGTAATATCTTTTATTGTAGAATTCAGATTATCCTTATAAAAATAATCACCTGTATAAATTGCGACTTCTTTTCCCTGAGAAATCATATAGTCAGCAAATTTACGTACATTCTCACTTACTTTAGCAACTGTTTGGCCGTCCGTTTGTTCTATGTCTATTACATATTTACAATCAACAGATAAGCCGTTAGTAGCCTTTAAAAAATGCTTTGCCTCAGCTACTGGATCATTACCTCTTAGATAATGATAAAATCCAATTTTCAAATCTTGTGCTGCAGCTTGAGCATATTGCAATTTAAAATGCGCACTATCATAAGTGAGCCCCTCGGTAGCTTTTATATATACGATCTCAACTCCTGTTGCTTTGACCTTTGCAAAATCTATGACACTTCCCTGATAAACAGATATATCTATACCTTTCATAATTCTTTCCTCCATTATTTTAGTTATTTAATGCTTTACTAAGCCATATAATCCCTTTATATAAACCTACCGCTACGGCTATTCCACTACCTAATAACCATTGCCATATCATAAATTTCATTTTTTTAGCATTTGCAGCTGCTACTCTCGCTGTCTCTATAGGCAATTGTTCTATGGCCGTTACTTTAGCATTAACCTCCGCTAGGCCTTTTACTACTGTATCTGTAACTACTACTAAGTTAAGGGCTATTTTCTCTGTTACTGTAGACTTACGTATGTCTTCGTCTAACGAGGTCTTTAAGTCTGCCAGCTTCTCAAATATTTGCTTTACATAAATAATAGTCTCCGCTGTCGTCGTCGCTGATAAACTTATACTTTCGGTGTGCTTATCAACTGCCTTTTCTATTCTGTCTATGCGCGTCGCTCTTTCGTCTGCCATTGCCAACATCTCCTGTTTTTTTACTATCATCTTTAGTGTATAAGGGCCTCTAAGCTTTCTACTTAAAGGCCCTTATATCATTCTAGTTTAGTGTAATAAAAGCCATAACCACCAAGGCATATATTCTCACCTCCCTTAATTTTGGATATGAAAAAGACACCCTTTCGAGTGCCTATATGTATTATTTTTCAATCTTAGTTTCTAACTGAAAGGTTTTTAGTTCGTTTAATTTAAAGGTAATGTCTTTTATAAGATTTACAAGTTTATCAGAGTTTACAATACTTATTGTAGCTAATAAACTATTTTCTTTAACTAATGCTGTGTATTGATCCTCAGTAAATTGGATAGAATCTTCCCAACCTTCTCCACCATCAGGACAATCCGCATGGTAAATTCCAATATAATGAATAATTCCATCAGACTGCTTTTGCATACTATTTATTTCTACTGTAACACCATCAGCAATAATTCCAGGCATATTGATTTTTACTTTATCATCAATATTTAATAAGTTTTTCATTTATATTCCTTCTTTCTTTTTTATTTTGAATATGAAAAAGACACCCTCGCGAGTGCCTATTCAGTTTTTTTTCTGTAGAATATTTAAATAATAAGTACCAAAAATAAATAACAAACATGTTTTCCATTCTTACCATTATGCTTTCCATATTAAAATATATGCACGTTGAAACCATAAATGAAATTTCAATGTATTTTTTCTCTTTATACATATTTAGTATAGCTACGAAAAATAAATAGCCTATTGCTAAACTGAAAATGATTCCTCCTCCTACTAACAAATGAACATATGAATTGTCTACTATAGTTCCATATTTATCAAATGCTTTTACAGATTTGCTACCTATCACATCTGCCCAATCCAAATTATTAAAGAAATTATTTAACAATATTGGTCTAAAACTTAGAATAAGATTAGCATTATAATTATTATTTAAACTGGCTATATAAAATGATATGCCTAAGCATGCTTCCGGAATTAGTGCAATAACAATTTTAATAATTTTAATATTCTTCATTTTAGGTAGTAGGTATAATAAAATTATGAATATTATAAAAGAATAATATCCTCCTCGAGCATTTGTTTTGATATAAAGATACGTAGTAATCCCAAGACTTATTAATGTAATTGACCATTTAAATTTTGAAAAATATTTTCTTGAATATACTACTAATAAAGAAAACGCACCATAAACTAAATTGTAGAAAAAAGGCACTCCATTTGTACCAAATGTCATTCTATTCCTGTAGTCTAAGATTTGGTTCTGGGTTATACCTAATAATAAAAAAGCAAACACCATTGCCAATGAAATTAATGAACTTATTAAAAGATATTTTTCAATGTTTTTGGTTTTAATTAAAAAAAGTGACTGAACGAAAATAAATATAAATATAAACGTTGACTGGTCTAAATTATGCCTGATTATTAAAAGTATAGCCGATATATCGGTCAAATAAAATATCATTAACGATATTTTATGGTTTTTTAATAGCATGCAGAATATCATTATCAGAAGTACCAATACTCTAACCATGTTTTTTAAAAAATCGTTTTCCGTAGTAATTGTTTGAATTAGGACTGAATTAATAGATAAAGCTACTAAACATATAAATACGATTTTCTTCATTTTTAAACCTCTACAATACTATTTATTTGGGGTATTTGTAACAAAACCCCAAATAATATTATATCATAGTTTGTCTTAGTTTTCGACTGTCAACGTGACAGTGATGTCGTTCGTGGGTGCTGAATCTGAACTTGATGTAACTTTAACATACAATACGTCATTTGCCACAAAAGGTATGCTCTCCTTTGCATATGAAGTTGTTTGAACATAATTGCCACTTGCACCACTAAATACAAGTGGTGTTCCTATTGCGGTAGACGAATTTTTATATATTTGCAATGTGATACTCCCTGCGGTTCTCGCTGCTGCTACATTCAAAGATAAACTTAAGATACTACCCGGTGTCGGCATTACAATTCCTTTGTGATTGCCTGACGTAAATGAAATACTAGATACTGCTAAGTTAGCAGTTATCCCATTGAAATAGCCCACAAAGCTTTGTTTAAAACCACCTTTTGCTACTATATCTCCATTAGGAATACTTAAATCACCTACAATGCTATTTACTGGTATGGCTGTATCCATATTCTCAAAAATAGTCTCATATACCCCTTTTGTTGAACCGTTATAATTTCCTGCTGAATACACCTTGTTAAAAGCTAGTGTATTATAATTTACATTTAAGTTGTTATACCATTTACCTTTATTTATTTTTATTGTTGGACTAATATGTGTATTACCTGTCAATATGTTATAGCCTAAAAAAGTTGTAGAAGCATGGAGATAAATATCATCTGAAAAATTATCTCTCCTATTGCAATCTTCAAAAGTATTGTTAGCAATTTTGATACAAAGAGGATTCATAATATTTATTCCATAATCCATTTGTCTCCAAAATGCACAATTCGTAATACTACTGTGTTGCATATTTACACCATATAAGCCACTACCACTATCGATGGCTGTATAACTACCATCAAAATAACAGTTATTAACTTTTATCAGTTCTATGTTATATCCTAAAACATCATCTTCAACCCACACGCCACCTTTTACACCACTACCAACGATCTGACAATCTGTTATCATTAATGATGATGACATAACATGAATAGCGAACTTTCTTGAATAACCCCAAACTTCACAATTTTTGATATAGCTATCAGTAACGTTCATAACTATAGAGGACTGTTGCATCATACAACCATCAACAGTGCATAAAAATGAACCTGTAACATTATTATTATGACTAAATTTTATCCCACCAACGTCTGTTTGCGTTAAAGCGGGAGTATTAAAGTTACATCTAATTATTTTAACACCGCAAGGGTTTACAAAATCTAGTTGATAATGGGAAATTGATGTAGCGTTTGTATTTTTTATTATCATGTCTTCTATAAATATATTTGAATAAACATTTAAATCAAGTGGATTAGCAGTTGCAGGAGTTGTTAAAATTGATATATCTAAACTTGTTGTAAGTCCAGTACCCCATCCACCACCTTTAATGATAGTATTAGGGTATACGATTAGTGGTTCTGTAATATTATATAAATAAGCTAATATTACAGAACCACTACCACTAGTATGGATCATGTCTAAAGCCTGTTGTATTTTTTGTGTATCTGTCCCTAAAAAAAACATTGGATTAATCGCAATATCTTGTAGTTGTGACGCATTATTTGCCAATTCCGTAGCATGGTTTTGTATATTTTCATCAATTTTATCTATTTTAGCACCTAGACTTGTTTCGCCTTTTCTAGCTTCACCTACCTCCAAACTTGGATTACCTCCAAGTTCAATTGCACCAGCAATAGTACCTTCTATTACTGTTTGTCTTGATGTGGTACTTTCCACCTCTTCATTTATGCTCTCTATACCATCTGCAATTGTTTCTCTTACGACTAATCCATTTTCAGCTGACCTTATATCTATTATATTTTGTACAACATCTGCCATCTTAAATAGCCTCCTCTAATTGTAATCCACTAATGTGTATATTCACGCCTAATCCAACTGCTTTTATTAAGTTAGTAACTATATGAGTATCAATAATCTTAGTTTCTTTTGTCGTTAGTGTGAAAATAAAAATAACACTATCTAATGATAATGTTACCTCAGCATCTGTGCTATTTGTATTGTGTAACATGATTGTTTTTACTACTGCTCCAATTGTATTTGTATAAAGAGTTTGTTCCGTAGCGGTCAATGTGGTTGCTTTAATCCTTATTATCTCTTCCAACATTACACCCCCATTATAGTTCTACGTTTTAATTTTTCTAATTTAGCATTTGTAGTTACTAAATTATCTGATATATTATTAGTTTCTAATGCTAAATTTTGAGTATCACTTATATTAGTTTGCAATTGTTCATTTATAATTGCTATAGTCTCCGTTATACTTACTATAGTCTCATTTGTAGTGCTTAAAACTATGTTAGTTTGTGCTATTACCTCTACAGCATTGTTAAGTTCTGTGTTAACATTAGCTACCGTATCTATAGCGCTTGTTAAATTAGCACTAACTAAAGCAATATTTCTATTAGCCTTAATAATCCCAAGTTGATATGCTTTTATATCCTCGAATTTATCGCCTACAGTTAAATTGCTATTCTGAGGTGAGTTTATATCTATAGTACGCTCAACCACTCTTAAACTCTCGTCAATGGCCATTAGAGGATTAATAACAGGATAATAATTACCAACATTAAAATTATCAATATCTAAGTCAATTGTAGCTAAATCTAAAGCACCTATTTTATATTTTACTTTTATTCTATTTGTTTCATTTTGTGATGCTCGACCTTTTGTTAACAATGCACTGGCAGTTGTAACATCATCAAAAGTTGCTACATTTGTGATAACTCCAAACTCTTCCATAGCTTCAATATCATCAATATAATCTAGTCCATTATTAACACTCGTAATATTAAGTCTTTGTTCTGTATCTGTACCTTTGGCACCCAATGGAATTAGTCTTGTAATAATTGTAGTGGGATCTTTCTCTTGCTCTATAGTAACCAAATTTTTGGAAAGCCTTATGTCTGTTATTTTTACCTCTCCAATGCTAATTACATAGTCCAAATACTTGATACCATCTGCATTTCTTATTCTTAATTCTCCACCTAACCTAGATATTAATTTATCCTTAATAACATCTAATGTTTTACCACTATCCAAAAACCTATATAAACTATCATTATTATCGGGCACATTTACGATGCCAACTACAAATTTCTTATAATCCTCTATGCCATAGTTATGATTATCTATAATAACTGTTAAAAAATCTCTTACGCTAATATTGTGATATTCGCCATACCTAGTTGTACTATCCATAAGATAACCTAGTTCACTTTCACATGTTACTACTTTAGATAATGCCCCAGAACTATCCATGTTACCAATTGGTAACAATACTCTGCCCTGAAATTCCATTAAGTTTGTTTTAATATTGAAGACTTCAATTAATGTTACTAATTCTTTTAATTGAGAATAACCAGGATTATTAGGTGTAATATTAAAAGTAAAGTTGTCTATTACATTTATGCCTTGCTTTATGCTGCCACTTAATAACCGAGGGGCTTCAATGCTCGTTGATACCGCATTAATTAAAGTTTCTATACCTTCATTTTTTACAGTTACCTGATACATTAAAACACCTCTTTTCTAAATTCAAATTCTATATTACCAGTTCCGCTTATAGTTAAATTATTTAAACCCTTTTCTAACATAACTCTAAAATCCTTTGTAGACCCTATACTAAAATTATAAGTTATTCCACTTTTTATAATGCTCATTGCAGCACTACATATAATATTTGGTGTTATTCTTTTAGCCCCCGGATTATATAGGTTTATAGTTTTTGTTCCGACTACATTAAAAATACTTTCTTGCATTATATCTGTTTCAAAGTTAAATGTATCCCATAATTGACTGGATCCTTCTAAATCTGTACTAGTTTTGAAAGGATATGCTATAAAATCAAAGTCAAGACTGCCACAAATTGCGAATAGATCCCAAGATGGTGCACTTTCTACTTTGGCCATATAGTATAGTCCCGGTTCAAAACTATACTCTAACCTAACCTTATTATTTGTTAACAACCATTCTAATATTTGCGAGTATTTTGTATATAAAAAACCTCTGTTTTTACTTACAAATTGAAGTTTACAAGAGATTTTTCTTTCATTATAAGCCTGTTCACCATAAATATTACTAAAATCATAAGCTCCATTCATATAAGGGATCTCTTGCTTAATAACCTTTGGAGTAGGCGGTTGTGGTTTAAAGTATGTTAAAATTAGATCAAGTTCACTATTGCTCATACCATTAAATATTATTTCATTTATCAAACTATCAACCCCCTATTCATTAAATTTATGTTGTTTCCACTTATTCTATCGCTATAAGGGGCGGTTGCTGTTGCTATAACTTTGCCTTCTAGACTTACTTGCATAATTGTTGTCTGTGATCCACCACTATTACCAGCAATTTTATTAAATTCGCTTCTTACTATCTCTCTTAAATCATCAAGAGCTCCAACAAATTCGGGCCGTTTTTCGCCAACTCCAATTATATTAGGAGTATCAAATATACCGCCTTTATCATACCAATCGACACCTAAAGAGGGTACTTTCGGTGGTAAAAGCGAAAAGGCTCCATTAATTGAAAAATGGGGTAACTTTATATTTGGGATACTAATTGATGGTAGTTTTAATTTCAAACCACTAAAGAAGTTTCTAATTTTATTTACTGCACTTGAAGCTAAATTCGCAATTGCTGTAAATGGATTACCACTTATACCTGGAATATTCACATGCAAATTGTTAAAAAAGCTTTTTATATTGTTTACAACTCCAAGTGCTATGTTCTGAGCAGCTGTTATTGAGGTTGTTATAGCATTTTTTATACCATTCCACACGTTCGTTGTTGTGTTTTTGATAGCGTTCCATACTCCACTAATTGTAGAATTAATAAAATTTACCGCACTGGTTACAATCGTTTTAATTACGTTGAAAATAGTTTGAATAACTATCATCCATGAAGTTACGTAAATTGTAAATAATGTTTTTATAATTGTAAAAGCAGTGGTTATAACTGTTGTAATTACATTTAAGATTGTTGAAATTATTGTTTTTATCACATTGAAAATTGTTTGAATTATTATCATCCACGCAGTTACATACAAAGTAAATAATGTTTTAATAATTATAAATGTTGCCACGAGAAAGGTTTTTATGCCTGCCCAAATTGTACTTATAAACAAGCCTATTGCTGTAAAGATTAAAACTATTATGGTTTTTATACCCTCAAAAATTGGTGCTGCTTTAGCCATTATTAAATCCCAATTTTTATAAAGTAAAACTCCTATTGCAATTAGTGCTGCTATTGCAAGTATTACTAACCCAATCGGACTTGTTAAAAAAGTAAATGCTACCCCAAGCCCAGTTGTAACTGCAGTTGCAATGCCACAAACTATATTCCATGCTACTGTTGCTACTGTCAATGCTATTTGCGCTATTGTGGATGCTCCTCTAATAATCGCATCTTTGGCATATAAAGCACCAAGTATCGTAGTTTGGGCTATGTCCTTTAACTTTCCTATACTGAGTAAGACTAGCGATTTAGTAAACTCGCCAACCATTCCGGCTCCTCTAAGGATTGCATCTTTAGCATATAAAGCATTTAAAGTTATAGTTTGTCCTATATCTTTTAACTTTCCTATACTAAGTAAAACTAGCGATTTAGTAAACTCGCCAACCATTCCGGCTCCTCTAAGAATTGCATCTTTAGCATATAAAGCATTTAAAGTTATAGTTTGTCCTATATCTTTTAATTTTGCTAAACTTACAAGACCCATTACCTTTGTCAATGCCCCGTAGAATTGTACTATTTTATTTATTATACTCATTGTTATAAGTGCCGCAACTACTCCAGTTATAATCGGTATTATTATATTTAAATGACTTGCTAAAAATACAACTTTATCAATCAGACTTTCTATAATTGGTTTTAATGTTGCTATCGCACCTGGCATTTTTTCCTTAAGTTCTCCACTAAACTCATTCATTTTGGGGAGTAAGTCCTGCCCTATTGGTAGAGCTAGACCTGTTATTAATTGTCTCTTTATACCGTCTATACCTTCACCAAGCGAATTATATTTAACGTCATTTATACCCTTTAAAGCATCTTTTGTTGTATCTATTCCACCTTTTGTATTCGTTAAGGCTTTTATACCCTTTGCTCCGACATCTTCCCACATACTCCCAAAAAGTGCTGTTCCTGTGGTATTTTGCGCTAATGGGTCTTTCATTTCAAACAATTTTTTTGTAACTTCTTCGAAAGCCTTTTTACCATCAGTTCCGCCTTTAGCAAATGCCTGAGAAGTTTTGGTTGCATCTAATCCTAAACTTTTAAAAGCATCAGATGATCCCTTGCTCATGTCCTTACTTCTTATACCAAATTCTTTGATAGCATCTCCGATTTTATCTGTGGAAATAACTCCGCCATCTGCTCCATTCTTAAACATATTGAACATATCTGTACTAGAGAGACCCGCCATTTTGAAATTTGTTGAATACTCATTTACAGAGTCTAATAAATCGCCGTTTTTATCCAACCCTTGTTGTGCGCCTTGAGCAATTAAATTATAAGATTCTTTACCAGTCATTCCGAATTGATTCATCATCATAGTTGCAGCTCTAGTAGATTCTGTTACTTCAAATCCAAACGTGTCGCGTAAGGCAAGCGCATTTTCAGTTAGGCCTTGAAGTTCTGCTCCACTTGTCTTTGTTTGCTTTCCTACCTCTGCCATGCTCACGCCAATATCAGTAAGGTCATCACCAAAATTATTATTATAAATGGCGAGCATTGTATCTTTCATACCGCCCATAGCTTTATCGCTTGAGCCTGTTGATGCCTGGACTCCGTTAAGTGCTTTCTGTAATTCATCACCCATAGTGACACCAGCTACTGCAGTAGCTGCTAATGTAGTCCCAACCGCCGCTACTCCTGTAACTATTACTTTATCACCCATTTTAGATGCTGATTCTGCTACTTTTTTTAGAGTACCATTACTTGTATTTGCTCTACTTTCCAAATCATTTAGGGCACCTTGTGTATTTACAACTTCTCGTTGTAATATTCTATACTGTTCAGCCGATATATCTCCACGTGCAAATGCTGCTTGCGCTTGTGTCTCTGCTAATTTTAGAGTTGCAAGTTTTTCTTTTGTATTTGTTATGCTTTCTGCTAGAAGAGTTTGTTTTTGTCTTAATAAATCAACGTTAGTTGGGTCTAGTTTTAACGCTTTTTCTACTTCTTTTAACTCTCCTTTTAAAGCATAGCTTGTTTTATTTACATCCTTAAGTGCGTTTTGAAGTGGGCCTGTTTCTCCATTTATCTCAACCGTTATGCCCTTAATATTGTTTGCCACTTTATCCCTCCTTTCTCGCCATTTTCTTTCTTATAGCTTGCCTATCGGGTTCTGTCTGTCCCATCCTGAAACAATTATCCAAGTATTCTCTACCTTCTTCAGTTTGCATATGATTGTATATGACCGCATCCCTAAGTAATAGCCAGTATTCAAACACTCCCATATTTTCTAATCTATCAAAATCATATCCTGTATACTTACAAATTACTTTTTCTTCAGCTGTATTTACTTTGTAATGCCCCTCATCATTGTCATCATCGTTCTTATAAGAGGGGATCTTTAGTTTGGGGAATTTTTTTCTTTACTTAACCATTCAAAATATGCTGTTATAATTCCATTAATTTGGTCATAATTATAAGCTGATACTATTTCATCAGATATTTTTTTACCTGCCTTATTTTTGTTGAGTATCATCCCAACTGCCTCATATAAACTATCCATTACATTTTCATTTTCTTCTTTTCTTAGTTTTACAATTTTATTAAGCATTTTTTTAGTAGGTGGTTCAATTTCTAATACTATTTCTTTTTCCACCTTTGTAACCACTTCGTCTACTATTTTATCTACAAGTACTTTTAATTTTATTTCAAAGTACCTCATGTTTACACTACTTAAATCAAACATATATTAACCTCCAAAGGGGCTTACGCCCCTATATTTTTTAAACAGTTGGAATATCTTCTTCATACATAATTAGAGTGCCAGCACCATCCATTGGTGCTGCTATAAACTCTGCATCCACAACGGTTTCCTTATCCTTTGCAAATTTAAAACCAAACCCTGCCTGATTATTACCTATAATTGTCATGCGGATATTCCCATCAAGCTTGTCTTCATGTACAAACCTAATAACGTACATCAAACCATCTTGGTTAGCTAAACCTCCAATTAAAACTGTTCTTTTACCAGCTGCTTCTGTTACTCTTGCTGTATTACATATTTTTTTCAATGTTTTACCGCACCAAGTCATTATTCCGCTTTTTAATAAAGCTTCTTCTTCTGTAAGTATTGTTTTAGATTTAAGTCCTAAATCGTCTTTGGCTGTATAAAATTTAGGCTTGTAAGTTACTTCAGCACCACCTGAAATAAGGCCTAATAGGTTTTCTGTTACTTCTAGCAATTCATTTGTTGGGATTGTTTCACCTACAAATTCAGCTACATATAATTTACCTGAACCTAATACTATTTTTTCACCTGTTGTTGACATATATAATAACCTCCTAAAATTTTTCTACAAAATTAAAATCGTATATGGTTTCAAACATCATTTCGGTGTCTATCCATGTACGATCCCTTTTATACTTTATTGCTTTTTCATTTAATAAATTTTCGATTAATGATTCTGAAACATGATCCACTTCTAATGAATATAATTCAACGCTTATATCCCTACTCGCTATACAATTTTTATTATCAGCGCCACTTATATCACTATTATCCATAAAAATAATATAAGGGAATGGAGGAGGTGTTAAAAAACGTTCTTCTTTTACTTTCATACTTGTAGTTTCCAACCAGGATTTAATGTCCAGCATTTTCTACCGCCTCCCTTGCTAATTCCTCCATTCTTCTTATGGCTAATTGTTCTCCAAAAATGATATGTGGATAGGCATCAGTTCTTCCACCGTCTCTATTTGCATGTCCTTTTTCTAAGAGATGTGTTAGCCTATATTCACTACCGCTTACATACCATGTTTTACCTCTGTTGAATCTGCCATCAAATACACCTTTAATTCTAAAAGCTTTGACATAGTCGCCTGAGGGTTGTTTAAACGTAACATGTTTTTTAATTTCTTTATTGACTTCTTTGGCTACTACATCAACTGCATTTTTAACTCCGGTTGTAATATCCTCTGAATAATTACTCATATACTCAGCAATTAGGTCTGCCATTTCATCAATATTACTCATGCTCTCACAGCCTTTCCAGTAGCTCTTATATCAAGATATATATTTGAAAATTTAAAATTGTCTACTACCTTAACATCAAATACACCATTTTTGAATAATATTCTATAAATTTGAGTGTTTAAATACATATTTTCTAAGGCTACACAATATCTAACTCTAAAATCTGCATCACTGCTTGACCTTTCTGCGCCACCTGCTAAATATTCATTTCCACCTGATGTATTTACCCTCGCTCTACATGAGTAATACTCAGACCAAACCTCAGTATCTTCATCCATCTTTTCAAATATAATTTTATGTTTTAATTCTCCTGGATTCATATTACTCGCCCCCTAATTCATAGGGTTCTCCCACTAACTTATAAGATTCAAGTTGTGAGGAATAACCAATTAATAACTGGTTATTAGTTGAGCCTAATCTGTTTTCATAGGCATCCGCTACTATCATTTTTTGTACAAGTTTATATAAAGCGATTGCTTCTGGATCATCTTTAACATCAACTAAGGTTACCCCTGTAGTTTTTTTTATTGTCATTCTACTTGCCAGGAGAAGATCACTTAAAGTTCCTTCATTTCCATCTACTACTATCCATTCCTGTAATTCCACAAGAGTGTTCACTTTATAACCTCCTTATAAAGTTAAAAAGCGAGGTTTCCCCCGCCTTTCATTAACCCTTTTTAACTCTTAAGAAACCATTGTGAGAAACTACATTACCACCAACAAATATGCTAGACTTATTTGCAATCATACCCTGTTTGAATTTATAATCCGTTGAACGTTGTACATCCATCTGACTAAATACAGTAACAAGGTAATTTTCAAGTGGTCCATAAGCCATACCATAATCACCAGCTATTGTCGCAACATCACTAACTGCCTTACAAGCACTGTTGATGATATAAGGTATAGTATCGATTGTTCCTGTGTTACCCTTTGTAACTATAGCATATACTTTTTTACCATCAGCATCTCTTAAGACTGAGAATGCTTTAAGATCTTTCTTACTTAAGATTAATACAGCTGCTGCTTCAACATCTTCATCTCCACCGTAGCTAAATACGATATTATCTAATGTAGTTTCATCAATTACAGTTACTTCTAAATCTGTAGTTATATCAATTGCAGTAGCAAGAGGTGAGAATATACCTATTAAATGATTAGTTGCCCCAGTTCCTACAAGTATTTCACGAGATATTTTCTTTCTTGATGCAATAGTGATACCTTTAACAACTTCTGCATCATAGTTTGCAGCAGAAAGCTTTAACAATTCCTCTGTATCTTCTGCATAAGATGTGATTTTGGTTTTATTAATAACAGCATAACCAAATACAGGTTCAGCATCAGTATAATCAATTCCCTCAGCTGTATAATCTGCTGTTCCGTAGCCCTTAACATAACCTTTGCTATATGATTCTCCACCAATTAAAGGTTTAGTTGTAACCCTGTCAATTAAACTAGATACTTCATTAAATGCTGGGTTTAGAGTGTTGTCAGTGTATTTAGCAAGCAAAACATTTGCTGCTATTGTTACACTTCTTCCCTCGAGTAATGTTTTACCTCTTTTTTCAGCTTCTTCCAAGATTTTTTTACTTCTTTCTTCTGAACCTTGACCTGCTAATGCTCCGTTACCGCCTAGTGCATAACTTCCAATTATTTTAGCACCTGAAAGTGGAGCACCTGATCTTCCTTCTGGCTTTTCCTCTTGGCCAACAACTGGTGCCATTCCAGCAATAAGAGGGTCTACTATAGGAGCAGTGTTTCTTGCTTCCTCTGCATCAATTTCTGCAATCATTTCAGTGAACTCAGTAATTTCAGAATTTAAACCATCAATTTCGGTACCAATACTCCTAAGTTCTGTAATATCCTCCGTAATACTTGACCTTGTTACTAACACTCCTTTTCTTGCCTCTCTCTTTGCTAATAATGCTAATAATTTCTTCTTGTTCATAATTATCTCACGACTCCTCATTTTTTATTTTGATTTAATTTGAATTTTTAACCTTTGAATCTCTAGTAAATCCTGTTGTCTTTTTTCTTCATCTTTTGAACTATCCAGTTTCTGAGACCTTGCATTCTCCAATACAAGTTTTGCACTATCCAGTGTTTCACTATCTCTTGATGAAGCTATATCTGTGCCATCATAAGCTGGAAAGCTTACAACAGATACTTCCAATACTTTACCTATTGCTTCTATATGCCTCGTGGGCATTTCAGTATCTTTTCCTTCCCATCTTTCCTCAGATACATAAAAAATAAAACTCATGCCATCCATATCGCCTCTTGCTATCGAACTATACAAACTTTTAGCATCTGCATTATTTTCAACATCCAAATTTGCCCGTACAGATAAACCAATATTATCAACCTGCAATTGTAATGTTGAATTTACATTATTATTTCTACTTCGAGCAAGCGGAATATTATCTAAGTCATGGTTAACACTTAATAAAACATCTTTAAAGTCTGTACTATCAAATGCACCACGTTCTATCACTTCATTAAAACAACCACAAATATTAGTGATTTGATTAAATACTGCTGCATGTCCACTTATTACCGATTGATTATTATCTGTGCTTGGATCTATTGCGCGTAAATCTGCCATAGCAAAATTACGTTTAGCTTTTTCGCTAATTTTAGGTAAGTTTTTACCCATTATTATTACCCCCCATTTTGGATGTTTTTTTCCGAAGCTTTTAATTGATATTGAGTTGCTATATTTGTGTCAACATAATTTAAACTTATTGTACGTCTTCCACCCGATCCATCCATAAGTGGTGGATAACCTAATACTGCCAATTTTTGATCATCTGTAAGTAATCCTTGTGCTCCTGTTATATTCAATAAATCTAATTTAGATTTTGTGCTTAAATACATCATATCTTTTTGATAAAATATAATTTCATTCCCGACATCTAATTCTCTTTGACTAAATAAACATTTAGAAAATGCCTGACCTAATCTTATTAAAATAGGTTCTAGCGCCTGCTCATAAAACGCCTGATATTGCTCGTCGGTGTAATCCCCACTTAGGATAGCCATTGATATATGATACCAATTTAAAGGTTTATTCTGGAGGAACTGCATTGTATCTTTATCTATAAGTTTTGGGTCTACCGTTAAAGGTATATAATCACCTTTTAAATCTAATGGAACTATTCCGTTTGTGCCGCTCTCAATTGCATCCTCTAATTTTTTTCTTTCTGCGACTTGTCCAGGATTATCCATCATGGTATTTATTTTTAAGATGCCTCTCATAGTTAACGTACTTTTTACTGCTTTCCCTATCCCTTGAAGCACAGTATCATTTATTTGTAATACTTTAAGCAGTGCAGAATTATCTGGCTGACCATTGAACCCACCACCCATTACATCATTCACACTAAATTTCTTTCTAATGTGAATAACCTCTGAATAAGATAATGTGTAACTATCTCCACCTCTAAAATAAAACTTTACAAACATTGCACCAGATGGATCCTGTAAAAAATCCACACTTGAAGGATTTAAAGGATAGAATCCAGTATAATAAGTTTGTTTGTTACCCATTGTATCCATGTAGGTATCATAAGTTGGGTATATAAATACATTTTCGTTCATGAGTAGCAACCATATTATCTTTTCAATAAACTCAGACGTTGTCATCAACTCATTTGGAGCAAATTTAAACAATCTGTTTAGGCTACTCTTGGGTATTTGCTGTATATTTTGGCTATTAGTAAAGATATGCTTTGGCTGGAGCTTACTGCATTCAGTCGCTATAATATCTATACATGTTTGAACTATATCAGAAACATAAATATCACTACCAAATTGGCTAAAGGCTGGATAACTACCATCAAGCATTTTTGCATGTTGTAAATCCATATTTGATTTGTTATTTTTAAATAAACTTTGCAGTAACATCTGTTATCCTCCTTTTTTTGCAATAAAAAAAGCAAATGCAATGAAGCATATGCCTAATGTTATGTACCCAGCAGGAGCATATATTTTAAATGCTCCTATCGCTAATAATATAATTCCTATTACTAATAGAATATCATCAGTAGTTTTTAATAATATATTGCCCACTGTTTTAAATATATTTTTTATATTTTTAAACAAATAATCACCCCCTCTACGCAGCTCTTTTTACTAACTCTAAAAATGTAGGTCTATTATCACAATAAACTTTATAACAAAGTATAATAGTTACTGCTCCATCAATCTTTTTATCATCTTGACCCTGAACTTTTATTGGCATTATATCCATCTTAGTATTTAATATAAACGCCGTATTTTCAAGACACCATTTATCTACAGGATTATTATTGTAAATTATAAGATCACTTTTTAAATCCTTCTCTACTAATTTCATAGGTTCACTCATACTTCCGTAATCTTGATTAACCCTTAAACAATCAAAGCCGAGTTCTTCCATTTCCTTGACCCAGTAGATAGCACTCCATTTATCATATCCAGTCATAAATACCCTAATGTTATAATCTTTATATAATTTATAAAACCATGCTGTAACAAAGCTAAAATCATTTTCATTTCCAGGGCAAACTGTAATATACCCCTCTCTTATCCATTCCTTAAATTTAACTAAGTCTTCTTTGCTTAATTTTTCAAGTTTGCTTTCAGGTATAAAATATTGTTGGTGAAAATATTTGTGGTCATCCCCTGGCTTCATGAGCATTACCCTGGCACTTGTTAAATCTCCAGTTTTAGATAAATCTGCACCGCCTATAGCAAAACAGTTTCTAAATTTTTCTAAATCAAAGGTAGTTTCATTTGCAATATCCTCAGTCATCAACCAAGCACATGCATTATTTTGCTTAATATTAAAATCTTTACTCAAAACAAATACTCGTGTAGGTCTGCTTATCTTAGCTTCCTCAAGCATCTGCCTTATGAAGCTTCTTTTTTTAATTACACCTAACCCAGGATTACTTTTCATATGACTGCTCTCATCTTGCCATATTTCTTTTTCATTATCCTGAGTATATAACCAAATATTCCATCTCGGTCTTTCAAGTTCTCCATCTAAGACTTGTCTTGCCTCTTTAAGCCTTGCATCTAAATAACCATCATTTATTACACCCTCAGTTGTAAGCTCAAAGTATAAAGGCTCATCTTGAGTTGATAATGCTTGTCTTATTGGCATTATTGAAGTATTGTCTTTCATTTCATGTACTTCATCTACTGCTCCAACACCAATGTTCCTTCCTTCTTTAGCCCCAGTCTTTGCACTTATCTTTCTTATACTTCCCTTATTTTTGTAAGAAAATTTTCCTGTCATTTTGCGGGTTTTAGGATTCCCCCAGAAAATTCCTTTAATGATTTTCCTAGTTCGTTTTGCTAGAGAAGGACTTTCTTCTCTCATTGCATTTATGGCCTGAAACATTAAGTCTGCTTGTTCATAATCATTACTAGAGCAGAGAATTTTTAATCCTAAAGGGCCACAGAAAAACTCAGCTAAACAAATGGCTCCTATAAATGGAGTTTTACCATTTTTTCTTCCTACTACAAATAAGATATCTTGATATAACCTTACCCGCCTACCTATTTCATCATCATAGATTAAAAAACTATATATAGATTCTATAAATGCTTTTTGAAATAGTATTAATATAAACGGCTTGCCAGCGAAAGGAGATTCATAGTGTTTACATTTTGTTTCTATGAATTTGATTCTCTTCTGGGCATCTTCAAAATTTATTGTTATCAAAGGATCATCAAAGTGAGTAAGGAAAATATCTAACTGTGCCATCAATTCATGGCCAACAATTATTTCTCCACTTTTACATTTACTTATATATTCTAATAAAAAAGAATACTGGCCATTATATGTAAAATCAATTATGTTAGACATTTAATCACCCGTCCTGATTTTATTTTTGTCTGTTCCACTTCACTAACAGTTTTTGAAAGTTTGTATCTCCAGAATAACCTTTATTAATCGTTGCTATATAATCTGGTACAGGTTCACCTATATCTAATAAATCAAAGTGTTTAGAACAGCCCTTGTATATTAAAATATCATTTAAAAAATCACTAGTTATTTCTATAACCAATATGTTTTTTAAAATATCAATAACGCCTTCTGGGCTTTCCTTAATTAAATCTCTGCTAATTTTAAAAACACCTATCCTTTTTAATAAATCACTCATTTAACCACCCATCTTTTTAATTCTTCTAATTTTCTTAATATTATTATTTTCTTTTGTTGAAAATAAAAGGCATTTATAATTAGGATTTCTGCCGGTAAGGTAATCAAGAACCCTATTATTTTATGACCTTCTATACCAATTTGTAATCCTAAATATATTGATATAACCACAAATAAGGTTTTAATTAATACTTTTATATCATTCAAACTTATCCCCCTAGTATTCACAATATTGAGTTATGCAGCCACATCTACATTTCAAAGTTGTTAATCTTTTACCCACAAAGGAAATACTATCAGACTCTAAATGTATGTGCGAAGATTTACCATTAAAATCAACTAAAAGAGCACCACAATTTTGACAAATAATAATTTTTCTTCCTCCATGTTTATTTAATTTATCAACCTGTGTATTTATATTATCTTTAACTTCCTGAGGCACATCTTCTCTCATGGATATGTCTTTTAATAAAGCTACTATATACTTAAAAACCTCAGTATCTTTAATACTTAAATCTACAGTAAATATACTTGCTTTCTTTTCCATTACTTAGATCTCCTTTACTCAAATTCATCCATATCCTCATCATCATTAACTTCTTTCTTTAATAGCACTCCATTAAGTGTTCTTATTACAACTGCATAACTATTAAGATTTTTAAGATATTGAGCTGCAGCTGGTAGAGGTTTTTGCAATGTTAGGTTGTCCGGATGATATTTAATCATGCCGGTTTTATTTAATTTTTCCTTTATTTCATAATTTTCTGCATATAAAAAAGCTGCATCTTGGATTAATCCTTCGACCAGCCTTTTCTTAGATTCATCAATATCCGCAAATATTTCGATTAACTTTGCAAATTCTTCTTCATATACGATTTGTTTCAGCATTTCTCAAAACTCCTCAAACTTTTTTCAAAATTTTGACCTTATAACCAAACCCCCTCCCTCTATCGGTATCCCTAATAGTGCCAAAAACATGGGATGTGGGGGGGGTACAACTAGCCTATAGCCCCATTCTTAATTATTTAATTGTAATCGCTGTGATAGCCTCATTCCTATACTCACACATTAAATAAAGATTACACTATACAATCTCTTATCTAACTCACTATATCATGCACCCTCTACCCTTGTGATAGCCTCATTCTAATTAGTACTAACTACCTGCTTCGTACACCATACACCTTAGTGATAGCCCCATTCTTATGTGCTATATAATGTATCATCATCCTTATTATATATACAGTATATAAGCTTAGCCTTAAGTATGTGTGATGCTCACACTCTTATTTAACTCAGCATATCATGCACCCTCTACCCTTGTGATAGCCTCATTCTAATTAGTACTAACTACCTACTTCGTACACCATACACCTTAGTGATAGCCCCATTCTTACTACACACATTAACATATGAGTATATAGTTACAACTCATATCATATACACCCATACTCTTGTATAAGATAGTACATAATTAGTTGCAACTAATATAACAATACTACTAACAATGAAGCTATTGCTTGTCTGTATCCTTACTAATAACATGAGTTACATAACCCTACAACGCACTGATATCCTCATTGCCTCTAAGAATACTTCTCAAACCAATCATCAATGTATGTCTTCCATTCAGTAACTCTATACTTTCTATCTTCATCTGACTCTAGCCTTGCATAGCACTCTTCTTTAGTTGCTTCACAATATACTAACTCTGCTCCTAAATCATCAGCAAGTCTCTCTCTCTTGAACTTATCAGCATAGCCACCAATGATCCATGCATTGAACCACTTGCCCTGCCTTACCTTTATGTTATCAAGTAGTAACGTCCTTATCCCTATCACATTAGTGAGTAAGTTATCCGGCTTATCATAGTAAGGTAACATGGATACAGCACTAAACAATCTGTCCATATCTACTACAATGTCACCACGCTCTATGCTCTGCTTTACTAATGTCTTCTTACCGCTTAAAGGTGGACCATATATTAAGTAGACTTTCTTAGGAGGCTTATACCCAAACCTATAATGACCCTTATCATGACAATCATGACATTTAAGATCTATATTAAGAGGATTCATGCTAATACTATAATCATTAACATTTTCAGGTGTAAGCTCTATCTTATGATGTGAATGTATATCTATTGGTTTCGCTATCAGCTTTCCACACTCTACACATATAACTCCACCCTTACCTTTACTCCTCTCCAGTATTAATGCTAATCTGAATCTCCGGTACTTATCTGATGCATAGAATGTTTGTAGTATTGCATACTTAGCCATCTGTATCATCACCCTCAACATTCATAGCAATAAAGGCTTCATATTGCATATCTACTGAAGGTACTACTTTGTCTAAGTCAGATTGCTTTAATCCATACGCCTTTAATACACTGGAATGAACATGTTCAATGTATTCAGATGTTATAGGAACTAAAGGTCCATTACATTTAGGACAACGCTTTCCATCTGTTTTAGAATGTGTCCCAGTAAATTCATAGCCACACCCTTTATCTATGCATCTGTATATCAACTCACCTTTACGCATATCATTACCACTCCTTCTTTCCATCCATTTCTTTAACATGCTCAAATCTTTCTCTTTCAAGTACTATCTTTTTATTATCAATTTCTTTTTTATGTTTAAGCTCAGGGTTCTGTAATTGAACCTTTAATCTTTCAACTCTTAGCTTTTGTTCCTCCGTAACTGTTTCCCAGTTAGCATGAATCATTTCATCATACTGTTTAATTAATTTTGCTAATGCAAGAAATCCTTTAGATTGAGTATTAATTAACTTTGCTTCTTTATCCCAAGCAAATTGAATTTCATATTCTTCTGAATCACCAGCTGTGCCACTAGAAGTTTTCTTCAATTCTTTTGTAATATCATCGCGATCTTTTACATGCATTATATCGAGCATATAAATTAGTTGCGCCTCCTGTAAACAAATAGTTCGCCATTGCTTTTCTATTGGGTCCTCAATATCTAGTTCTTGCATGATATTTTTTATTGCAAAAGGAATACGTGCAGTATACTTACCATACTTAAAGCTATTAATATTTCCCTTAAGAGCTCCACCCTTATTACCAACTGCATTTTTATTACCAATTGGAGCTCCACCTTTAGGATTGTATCTTCTCTTCCAATCATCAACTGTTTTCCAATATTCTATATTTTTTTCTTTTTCAACTAATAAAGCCGCTATTTTTTTAGCTGTTATCTTCCCATAATGTTCTTTAAATATTATAAATGCTTTCTCTCTATTAGGACTTTTATTTCTTGCCATGCTTGCCTCCTAAATAATAACCAGGGTTTTGACTCGTAATACTTCTTTCTTCCATTCTTCATCCATAATATATTAGGAATGTTTCGTTAAGTTGTTTTTTGGCACTTTTAGCCTTAAACCCCTAGTTTCAAGCTTTAATATTATTTCCCTATTTTTTTATAAGTTTTTCTGAGGTTTTAAAATTGCCCTTACAAATACTGTTAAAATAATCCCTCATTCTGTACATAAGTATGGTATTTATATTTTTTAGTATATATATTTGTAGTTTTTCTAAAAAATAATAATAATATCTATTAAGAAAAAAATGAGGTATTTTTAAGTAAAAAAAATAAATATTTCCCAAATTTAAGGGACAAATCTATCCATTGTTTTTGATGCTTCTTTTGCCATAACTTCATCTATTCCCACATAATTTCGAGTAATATTAGGTGTAGATTGTCCAAATAATTCTTGTACAAAATTAATATCATTATCATGCTCAATATATTGGTTATATCCATACGTTTTCCTTGGTGTATGAACACCTACAGAGCCATTAGCAATTCCTAATCTTTGGCATGATCCTAAAAATATCTTTCCAAGAGAATCTCGCCTTATAGGTTTCCTTAATGTTCCTTTGCCCTTTGCCTTTTGAGACCAGCAAATATATTCTGCATCATCTTTGCCTTTTACATAATTATTCAAGAAAATTTTAAACTTATCACTCAAATAAACTACCCTTGCAAATGGGACCTTTCTTGTATCTTCCGTTTTTTCTTCAAGTATAGTTAATTCCCCTATTCTACTAGCTTCTCTTATATCACCTATTGTTAGCTTAATAAGATCACCACCTCTATATCCAGTGGTTAGGCCTATCATAAATAGGATATAAGCCTTTGGAGCTCTTATTTTCAAATCGTTGCAAATTCTTTTTAAATCATCATCATTTTTTATAGCTATAGCTGCATTCTTACCTTTCTTTCTCATTCATTTCTCACCTGCCTCAGTGAACCTTTATTTCTCTTATATGTTCGTTCACTCATACATTCTTTTAAACTATCAGCAGCCTTTTGTTTCCGTATATTTCTACAACCACAGTAAGGACATGCCAAATATTTATTCTTATCCATTTTTTCAACTTCTTCTGTTATCAAAACAAGTTGATTTTCACATTTTTTACAATCAAAGCTTGTATATATACTTGACATATCCTCACTCCTTATTTGCAGTAAAAAAGGACACCCATTTTATTGAGTGTCCTTTTATTAAAACTTATTTAATTTAGCCGAGCAATTCTTTATCGCCCTGCCATACATTTATAACCAATATCATAATAATATATATTCGTTTGGTCAATGTCTAGCTATTTGTACGGTTTTTGTTTGGTTTTCGTCAGACTATTTTAATTATTTTTATTTTATGTATCCCATAGCCCTTGCAAAACATTCTAAAGCCTTGTCTCTAACGTTGTAATATCCCCATCTACTTAAATTAATAAATTTCATTACATGCTCTGGGCTATAATCTTGAAAATATCTATATTCTATCAATTCTTTAGTTTTTCCATTTAATAACGCAAGCCTATCCATAACTTTATCTATTATTTCAACTTTATTTTTAATTTTTTCTGATATTTCATAGTCTTTTTCTATATATGAATCAAAGCAGATTGATTTTTGAATTTCTACTCCAAATTTACTAGGACTCCCAAGCCCTGGCATAGCAATTCTAATTGTCCAATCTGGATAACATTTTAAATCTTCCTCAATTTCTTTTCTTATTTTATCAGTTAGTTTTGATTCTCTAGTTTTTTCCATGGATACCCCCTAATATGTTGTTTCAATAATTTTTATTTAAGCAGAAAATCTTCTGAATTCATGAAGCATATTTTCTTTTGAAGTTTTTGCATATATCGTTGTAGATGTAATATTTTCATGTCCTAAGATGCCTTGAATGATTTGGATTGGTGCACCAGCATTAGCTAAATCAGAGGCTTTCGTATGTCGCATTTTGTGAGGAAATACATTTACAGCTAACCCGCTTCTTTTATTAATTTTTTTTATTACTCTTTCAATGCTACGTTTACCAAGCCTATTAAATGGGGCTTTTTCTGTAATAAAAAGAGCATCGCTTTCACTTTTTCTAGTCTTAAAATATTTTTGTAAAAGTATTCTAGATTTTATACTGAAATAAATTATACGTTCTTTATTCCCTTTGCCAATTACTGTCGCTGTACACTCATTCCAGTCAATCTGACTTATATTTAAGCTATAAGCATCATTGAGCCGGCACGCGGAGCTGTATAGAAATTCAGTGAGTGCTTTCTCTCGATCTGTTACACATGCTTGTCTAAAGATTTCCATTTCATCTTCCGCTAGAGGTTGTCTTAATCGAATAGGTTCTTTAGTCGCTTTTAATCTTCTAGAAGGATCCTCTGGGATATACTTTTCATCACACAGCCATGAAAAAAAGGATCTTAAAATATACATCATTGTATTTTGGGTTCCAGGACTAAGATTTTTACATCTTTGCGCTAAGTACATCCTTAAGTCCATAGTAGTTACGGTTGCAACTGGTTTTATAAGACAATTTGTAAACCTTAATAATTCGCCTTTATAATTTTTTAATGTATCTACGCTTAGTCCATCTAGCTTTTTACAAGCTAGATATATTATCAATCTATCCTCAATATCACTTGCCACTAATGCATTTTCTTGCGGTACAACATCATATTTATAAAGTACCTCTTCCGCGATTTGTCTAACCTTAAGTTGATCTATTGTTGGAAACTCTAACGTTAATTTACCCACTAACCTAATTATTACCTCATTATTTGCAATTGACATTCCTGTACCTCCCTATAATTTTTATTTACCACAAGGAGATACAGGTGTATAATAGCTACATCTCCAAGTGAGATTTAAAAGAGATTAGAGAGCAGCTGTTGACTAGACGTGGCTCTCTTTTCTCGTTATAGATACTATAATGAAATATTCAATAAAAACTCTGAAATTTTAATCTTTTTTAAAATATTTTTATTCCGCCATATTTTTGAATGACGAAATAATTATTCTTTTTCATACTCACTACAAACGTCAGTGCAACCATCTTCTCCAAAGCAATCTAATTCGCAATAATCATTTGTATTACCGCACATAGTATCGCATTTAGGAAGACATTTACAGGTTGAACATTTGCATTCTTTGCAGTTTTCTCCTAGATTTTTCATTTATATCCCTCCAATTTTGTGTCACCATATGTTCAGATGTTGCCACTACCTAAAGCTTTTCAAATTCTAATAAATATCCATTAATTTTGAGTTGTTCATAATCTTTAATAGTCTTAATTACTGAAACACACTTGTCTCTACATATATATACAGATGTACCCTCTGCCTCTGGATCAGTGTTATATATGCATAATTGCTTTGCTACTTCTAATTTTTCATAACGTTTTAATTTTTCATTGCAGTCCTTAATTAGTGATTGTAGCTCTATGCCTTTTTCTAATTGATTTATATTCATAATTTACCCCTTTCTAACTTTTCTCAGATGTTGCAGCTAATTCCAGCCTTTATAATCACAATCAACCTGCTCGATTACGTCTTTTTCGCTTATTACATAATAAAAAATATTATCACCTTTAACGTCATACTGACCTCTTTCCATTGTTGTATAATCTACCGTAACTGTATATTTCATAAAAATTGATCCATTTTTCTTTTTTACTGTTCCAATTCTAGTTGAATTTCTCCCAAACTTAAATCTCAATTTTGTTCCTATTTTATAATTCATTACTGGCACCTCATTTCATTATTTTGTCTTACTCTTCTCCGGTAATAATTGTGTTTTCATAAGCTTCAGTGAATAATTCTACTGCATCAGTTCCACTATCAATCCACCAAGTACCATCGTAAAACTTAACCTCGCCAGTGAAGTCTCTATCCTCTGTGCCAACTAAAACACCTACTTGACGTACATCCATGCCCTCATATATTTCATTGCCATTAACATCCTTTTGCTCTGAATATTGTCCTACTGATTCAGAAATAATTTCATAATCTCCATCTTCATTAGAAATTTCTGTTTTATTCACAATTTGAAGTAAATCACCATAAATAAAATTATTTGTATATTTGCTTTTTGCTCTGAATTTAATTTCTCTCATATTTATTCCTCTCTTCCTAATTGCTCATAAGCCATTTTAAGACCTGTTAAATAACCTTGCACCCTACCTGGAATAACATCACCTGCACTAAATATCCATTCTGCAGCATCACAATCAAAATCAGTTAAATCATCATAAACTTGAGTAACTTCATAGCTCCAATTGCTTTTGCAGCTACAATTTCTAGTTGCATTTATTAATCTTCTTAAAATTCTAATATGGTTATCTAATGTTTCTTTTCTTTCTCTATCTTCTTTATCATCTAAATCAAAGCATTCATCATCATGTATATTTTTTATTTCTTCTCTAATTCTATTAATAGCTTGCTCACTATCAAACGAATATTTATCCTCATCAAGTGCCGATAATTTACCATGGAAATAATGTAAGTCGTATCCTACAATTGATGCAATACTTGCTTTCTCAGTAAAACAAAATACTGCATCGCCAATATCACCAGTAACAAACATTCTTGATCCATCAAATATGAACCTTGTATAATAACAACTTGAACCTAATTTTCTCCAACTTAATGTAGACGTATTTTCATCAAGTTTTGTAAATTTTGCAATATGGTGTTCAAACCAGCTTTCTCTAATTCCCTTTTCTATTTTCTTATAATCCACAACAAATCCTCCTCATATTTTTGCTTTAAGAGATTTATCAATACTTATATTGTTAAATCTCCCTATATGGCTCTCACATTCTCTAATCTTTTTAACTTTGAGATTTTCAATATTATGTTTTTTGCAGCAATCATTATTATTAAGTTTGCAATCTTTACATAGATATTTTCTAACCATATAGCCCCCTTACCCTCCTTTTTTAATCCAGTTATTTCCCCAGCTATATATACTTTACTCATTTTTTCTCTACTTCTCTAAGTGGGCATTCTGATAATTTACATTCTTTGCAGCACTCTTTACATAAATCATTCTCAATTATTTCAGCAAAAGGTATTTTACGTTCATCCATTTATTCTTCCTACTTTCAATTTAGAATTTATATTAAAACTTAATGGTTTATAAATATTAATCTCTATATTATTTTTAACTATTATTTCTTTTAATTTGGTAGGCGAACATCCAGCACTTAATGCAGCTCTATTGAAACTACCAAACTTTTTATATAATTCTATTATTTTATTTTCATCATATATTTGTTTTGCACTCATATTTACCAACCTCCCCATTCGCCTAACTTTGAGTACTTTTCTAAACTTAATTCAATACATTCGAATTTTAATTCTTCAACCTCAATCTCCTCTCCTACATTTAATCTTTCGATTTTATCCATAGTTTCTTTTACATCAATATTTTTATTAAATTCATTTGAATATGTTTGAATTTCATCAGAAAAATTATGTGGATTTTCAGTAACCCAGCCTTCTTCTTCACAGATAAATATTTTATATAATTTAACCATACATATCCTCCTTATAAATTCTTGTTTTTTTATACAAGAATGAAGATTTATATCTCCACTCTTATATACACTTTTTATGAAATTATAGTTAAGTCAGTAATTTCTGCCAATTCAGTTTTTAAGAATACCTTTATGCTATCCATTGCTTCATTTCTCCACGCTCCACCATCAGCTTCAATAAGTGCTGCAGTAGGACCTGACTTCATCCTAAATATAAATTTGCTTTCAGGTTGTTCAACTTCTGGGAAAGTTCTATATGGTGCTAATATAACTGGGTTAGGAACGACTACGGCACCCACTGTTGCAACTCCTGTTTTAACTGTAACTGATTGAGAAATACCATCGTCACCGACTTGTTTAACTGCTTCATCCTTAATGCTTCCAGTAACAATTAATAGCTGTTCAATATCATTGTTTCTTACAAAATTCGATTGCAGCATAACATTAAAGCGTTCTGTCTCAATGAAGTTATCAAATGCTATTCTAGGAACAATTGCACCACATGTCATGTATTCTTCTCTGTGTTTATCCAATTTAAGCTCTGAGGATAATGAAACCTTAGTTGGACTCTCTACTTGAATTATCATCCTGCCTAAATCATCTATATTGCCCTTGATATAATCTACTAAAGATGTTAATGTTGATGCAATAATTGCTGAAGCTCTTGGAGCTATTACTCTTTCAATTGATTGAGTTGTATATTCAAACCCATTTCCAGCAATAAACCTTTGATATTTATTTTCACCCAACCCAACTAAATACTGTAATGCTTCCTTTGAATTTTGTTCGTTCATAAATGTTTCCTCCTAAATCTTAACCTCTCATATGAGTAGGTGATTATTAATTATTTAACTAGTTTTAAGCCTTTTAAGTCCTCTGTTGCTCCTGTATCATTTGTTACTATTCCATCCTCATCGCACTCAAGCTTCATCTCTGTTTGCCCTGGAATTTGCTTCTTAAATTCTTTACCTACTATTTTGCCTTTATTATCTCTATCCAAAAGTATCCTAGTTTTTGTAGGCTTTGCAGGTGCAAATGTTGGTTTAATAGTTATTCCTACCTCACTCATATCTCTTGATTCATCTGCATCAAACACAATATTTATATTTAGCTTTCTTTTTGTTTTATAAGGTGTATTTAAGTCTGCAATATTTTCTAACACCTTTTCTATTGCTGCGTTTATTTGTTCTGCTATTGCTCCATCTGCCAAAGCCTCAATACTAAAAATTTTACTCATACTTTATCCCCTTTTAAATTTATTTTCAAATCACATATTAGCCAACTAATAATTTTTTAAGCCTGTTTTTAATTTTTTTATCTTCTATTTTCTTAACATATCTATTCAGGTTATCTATATTTTCATTTGCGCTATCTAGCAAAAGCTCCAAACTATCAATACTTACTTGTTTGCATTGTCCTTCTTGTTTCAGCTCTATTATTTGTTTATTTAGAGTTTTTATAAATTTAAGAGTAAATGAACCTTCTAATTTTGCGATTTTATTTTTTAATGCAGACATTCTGCTACTCATCTTAACGCCTCCTCGTTCTTTTTTTAATTCTATAAATATTATCTATAACCACAGCGGTGCAATCTTTATCCGCTTGTTTCATATTTTTTAAATGTTGTATTTTAATATCTAAATAAGTCTGTCGAGCCAGTTCTCCCCATTTACCCATGCTACTCTCCTTTTATTATTTAATAATTCTTCTTTAGCTTTATCTATAGATTCTTTAATCCCATAAAAGCTTGTACTATATATTTCAATAGCTCTATTAGATATTCTATTTATGTCCATTTTTAATCCCCTCTAAAATGGAATCTCACCATCATCTATTGGCGTAATATCACTACCAAATTCACTTTCAACACTTGAATTTTGACCTGATGTACTATCTTTTTTATTAGTGGCCCATTCTAGGAATTCAGCTTCATCAGCAATTACCTCAGTAACATATCTCCTAGTACCATCTTTAGCCTCATAATTTCTAGTTTGAATGTTTCCAGAGATACTAATAAGCCTACCTTTCACAACATAAGTAGCTAATGCTTCTGCCTGCTTACCGAAAATTACCACTGGTATAAAATCCGCTTCTGGTTGACCATCTCTCTTAAATCTTCTATTTACAGCTACAGTGAAAGTTGCAACCGCGGTACCTGTTCCCTGAGCAAACTTTAACTCAGGATCCTTTGTTAATCTTCCGACCAAAACAACTTTATTCATGTTGCACCTTCCTAAATTTTATAATCTTTTTTAATACGATTAAGTAGTCTCATTACATTTAAAATATTAGGTGCAGAACTTGGTTTATACTTTGTAACTGTCTGCATACTTAATGCATAGTCTGCCGTAATGTTTAATGCCTCTGTAATCTCTTTAATATCAGCTAACATCTTTTTATTATCTTCCACTATAAATCACATCTAAATTCGCAAACATTTGATACTGACCTAACCATGCAAGTTTTATAGTGCCTACACGCCCATTCCTTTGTTTACCAATTATGCATTCAGCTATATTTTTATCCTCTGTCTCATTGTTGTAATACTCATCTCTATATAAGAAAATAACAACGTCAGCATCTTGTTCAATAGATCCTGATTCTCTAAGGTCTGACAACATTGGTCTATGATCTGACCTTTGTTCTGGAGCACGTGATAATTGAGAAAGTGCAATTACCGTTATGTCTAATTCTTTAGCTATTGCTTTAAGTCCTCTGCTAATAGTGCTAATTTCCTGTTCTCTATTTTTTTCACCATTACCCTGCATAAGTTGGAGATAATCTATTACTATTAGGTCTAATCCACCTTGTGCTTTTAATTTCTTGCACTTAGCTTTTACTACATTTACACTTTGTGCTGCAGTATCATCAATCTTTAGTTTTAAACTAGCTATACGGCCTGACGCATCTGCTACCTTCTCCCACTCTTTATTATCTAGCTTCCCACTTCGTATTTTGTCATATTCGACAAGAGCTGTTGCAGATAATTCCTTTTGTACTAACTGTTCTTTGCTCATTTCTAAACTAAATATAGCTACTTGTTTTGTTTTAGCAACATAATTTGCTATATTTACTGCCAGTGTAGTTTTACCCATGGATGGCCTTGCCGCTATAATTATTAAATCTTGCTTTTGGAGTCCGCTTGTTACTCTGTCTATTTCCTCAAATCCAGAACTAATGCCAGTAATTCCGCCTCCATTTTTATAATTATCTTCAAGTAATTTAAGGGTAGCATCCATAACTAAATCAATATCACACATTCTATCCTCAGTATTAAGCACCAAATTACATAAACTTTCTTCAACATTGCTTATAATTTCTTTAGAATTTAGTTTTACATTATAGCCTTTTTCTAAAAGTTCATTTGCAATTTTTATTATTTTTCTTTTATTAGATTTTTCTTTTATTATTTCTGCATAAGCTCTTATATCATCTGTACTTAAAATACTTTCAGCCATTTGCGCAAGGTATGTTATTCCTCCACAATTCTCCAAAGAATCAATTTTACTTAATGCCTCAGCTACTGTTATAAAATCTATTTTTATATTATGTGAAAATAGATCTAAAAAAACTGAATAAATTATTTTATGGCTTTCTCTATAAAAATCATTTATATCAATAATTTCTAATACATCATTTAAAGACTTAGGATCTGTTAGAATACTTCCTAATATCGTAGCTTCTACTTCATAATTATTTGGCAGTGATTTAAATTCTTGCATGAGAAATCTCCTTTTTAAATTTCTTTATAAGCTCCGGCATTAGCTTTTGCAACTTTAGGTGCAAAACTATTTTCTTTATTTTTATAATTGCTGCTGCATACTTCCCACCCTAAGAACTTTTCTAATCCTCGTTTCAAGAATTCTTCTAAGGTCCATTTATAATTAAAGTAATAATTAGATCCTGTTAATATTTTTTTATAATTTGTAATAGCCTGGACTATTTCTTCTTGTGTATAATCTTTAAGAGAATTATTAATTACTCTTGATAATTTATCTGTTAGTTTTTTATGTTCAATTATTTTTTGACTATTCCAGAAGGTATATATATATTTAATAGATTGATTATTTAATAGATTAATCTTTTGTTCGGGATTTTCATCCGTACCGGGTCGGGATTTGTATCCGGAGGGGTCGGGATTTATATCCGTACTATCAGATATTAAATTTAAGTAAGCAGCTCCTACTTTAAAAAATGAAAAGGTACCTTTTACTTTCTTTGTTTTATGGTCTAATATATTTACATCAGCCATTTTTTTAAATCTTCTATATATACTATCTGCCTTATTTAATTTAAGTATTGGTAATTCTTTTATTACATTTTGATAGTTAACCCAATAATAAATTTCACCTTCAAAATTTGATTTAATCATTGAGCCACTATCTTTAAAATCTATAAAATATCTAAGTAATAACGTATCTACTACATCTAAGCCTAATTCAATCATTTTTTTTTGACTAAATCCTTGAATTGTATACTTCATAAGTCACCTCTATAATCGCAATTACTATTTTAAGTTATTTTTTTAGGCCGCTTTATATAGCAGTTTTCCCATCTGTTCCTTTACTATCTCTATATCTAATTTTTGAGATAACTCAACTACTTCTGTAGAAATCAAGTTGAAATTATTTTTAAAAATTGCTTTTTCTAGTTTAACTTTCAATTTTTCTATAGGTGTCACTATTTCATCCCCTTATCATCATTTTGTTATCCTCTGCTGGGGTTAAATACCGTTGCGGTATATTACGGTTTAGAATTATTAAGACATAAGGTTTATATGCTTAAGCTGATAGTTCTTTAGTTTCTTTTTTTAAATATATGCCTTGCACAATTCCGCTTACATAAATTTGGTCCTCTGTTTTCAACTCCATAAAATTGTTCAACATCTTAATCATTTTTTCTTGTTTTGGTTTTGTATTTTTCATTTTCTCACTTCCTTTCGATTTAAAACCTATAACTTAATTCCTGTTAAAGACATTATAACTCCTTTTACAGTAAAAAACAAGTCGTATTTTGAATTAAATTTGTCCTTTACAAACATTTTATAAAATGATAAACTACATTAAGGAGGTGTATAAATGAAAGCCCGAATAAAGCAGTTAAGAAAAGATCTAAACTTAACCCAAGAGGAATTTGCTAAAAAAATAGACTTAAGCAGGTCAAACTATGCGAGTATTGAAACAGGTATAATAACCCTTACTGAAAGAAATATGAAAAGAATATGTAAAGAATTTAATATCAATGAGGAATGGATCAAGTCAGGTAATGGCGAAATGTTTACCAAAATAGAGGAAGATAAAGAACTCTTAGATTTCGTAATAAATATTTTAGCTGATAAAAACGAATTTGCTAAAAAAGCATTTTTAACTTTAGCTAGATTAGACGAATCTGAATGGACTGTTGTAGAAAAAATAATTAATAGTTTAAAAAAATAAAGTAGCAGGGAATAATTCCCTGCTACTTTATTTTTTTAATAATTTTTTTATAAAATAATGTATTAGTTCCAATTTCCTCAAGTCATTACATCCATTAATCAATTTTATACTCATTTTTTTCATAAATAATCACACCCCTTAATTAATATTTTAGCACTTAAAATATGACTGGTAGTTATACTTTCGACATTACCATATTTTATGCAATGTAAATTTAGACAAAGTTTGACATAATATAAGTATGAATATGAAAGAAATGAGAAATAAAAGGGGATTTAGTCAAAAACAGGTTGGTAAAATGGTTGGTGTTAGTCAGGCATATATATCTAAGATTGAAAATGGTAATTTTCATGGAATGTCAATCAATAAATTGGAAAAATTGTCGAACGTTTTTTTGGTAACTAGATATGAAATGCTAAGAATCTTAGTGGAAGGTGAATAAATCAAGTGTCTTTATTAAAAAAAGATATCCTCGTGTTCATATTTAAAATTAAATATGATTTCATAAAAACAAATTAAAACTATATTTTCAAATGCTCAAATATTACCACATAATATTTGAGCATTTCTTTTTGTTAATGCGTTTAGATGATATTATACAATATGATTAAGTTATTGGAGGCGATTGTAATTGATATAAAAAAGGTTATTGCTAATAACATATATATTTTACGCACTACAAATAACTTAACTCAAAAACAATTCGCTGATAAATTACCTATACACTTCACACGTGGCCATATTTCTAAAATAGAACTCGGAGGACATGTGCCATCTGCAGAATTTATTAAGGCTGTTAGTGATACCTTTAATGTATCTTCTGATTGGATCATTGGAACTACAGGAAGAGAAATTCCTAATACCTCAGATGCGCCAGCTGTAACAAATGTTACTACACGAGAAATTAACTTATTATTAAAATTTAGAACATTATCGAATAATGTTCAAACTAAAATTATTGAACTAATAGAAACAATAATAAACTCCTAATCTTAATTAACTCAATTCACTTAAATTCAAATAATCCCTATATAATGTGAAACTCTATCAGATCAATCTTAAATCTATCTTTTTAATAGATAAAATCGCTCCTCTGTTATGGCATATCTTTAAATAAGCCTGGCATAACGTTGCTTCGATATGCTAATATATAAAAGGTAAATTTAACATATAAAATGAAATCTAAGCCATAAATAATATTATTATATAGGTTTTATGAAAAAACAAATAAGCATCCTTATTAAATTAAATTTAAATAAGCATACTACTAAAATGAGATAGTGTCCGTACTGGGAACAGCTCTCCTTAATTCAATTTTAATTAAATTTGATCACTCTCTAAGTTTTTTCAAAGCCTCCTGAACATCAAATGTTTTTTCTTCATCAGCTTGCTCTGTTGGATTAGTCCCTAATAATTTCTTTTCAAGTTCATCAAAATCGTATTTTCTTTGAGGATAATTGGTAAAATTACCTTTTTTAGATTTATATGTATTGGAAGCTGCAGGTTCTAACAATTCTTTTCTAACTGTTCTTAATGTCTTCTGGAAGTATTTTAAAATACCATTAGCTTTTTTAAATTCATTTATAGGGATTCTGCGTTTAACTTCTTCTAAGATATGTATTGGTATTCCTTCTAATTTATAGAAAGACATAGTATTACTTATAGCAAGGTCAATGCTCGCTCTAGGGTCAGCCTGCGACGATTTAAACACTATTTTTTTGATAGTATTAATTATAGAATTATCTAAAAGTGTGTATTCATTTCGTATATCTCCACATCTACAAATCATATCTATACCTATTAGTCCTGTTTTCTTAGCTAATTTCAATAGCTCCGAAACTCTATTCTGAGATAGATTAAGTTGGATGCCTATTTCTAATTGTGCTATTTGAACCCTATTATGGATTGATGTAGCTGCCAATATATGAAGTACTCTTGCTATGTTATCCGTTGTGGACCTTGCAAAATTACCTTCAACTTTATTAGTAATTTCACCTCTTATATTTTCACTTAGTAAGTCAAATTCCGTCATTAACATTAAAAATCCCCCTAATCAGCACAAGAGAATAAACATCTTGACACCAACGGGAGAGAATTACATTATTTACATTTTAAAATACACTTTACAATTAAGAATATTAATAGTATTATAAGCGTATACTTTAAATGTAAACAAAAGCCCCTCGGGGTGGTGTGAAGTCCTGTAATCATCAACTTTGGTCGGTGAGTGATTACAGGCGTTTGTATTTTTTGTACTATTTATTTAAAAACATATAGTTTAATATTTATTCTTTTTTGGAACTTGATATTATAATACAATACAATTTAATATATTGTCAAATTTAATGTGGATAAGTTTTGGTATAGTACAAAACTTATCCACATTTTTTATTAGTTAAATTTAACTAAGTCTTAATTAAATTTAACTGATGAGTATATTAATGGTGATATCCTAAATATAAACACTATTTTATAGTTTTGAATTACGTAAGGTTACTTCAAATAAAAATTCCACTCTTTAAGAGTATAAATATAAATAGTTTTTTGTATATTTACTCTAAATGCTACTAATTTATAAATTTTATCAATAACAGGTATTAGATTAATTAACCCTTTAGAATTTATATTATCTATAAAATCCTCTAAATTTTTACTATTAAATGCTCCAGGGCTTATTTTTATAGACCATATATTCCTAAAAGGTTCATTTATAAATTTTCTTTCAAAATCTTTAAAATTCTTCATATACGTAGCCAATTTAATTCCTTCTTCCATTTGTAAAATTAATTATATAGTTAGATTTATTTATAAGGTAATAATTCAATTTTTTCAGCTTTTATAAATCTATATAGAGATGTCTTGCTTAGTCCAGTAGCATCTGTTATTTCTGCAATAGTATATTTTTTACCTAAGTACATTTCTATCGCCAATTTTATTTTTAATTTATTATAAGTCTTGGGTCTACCTCCATGTCTTCCTCTAGCTCTTGCAGCATTTAATCCTTCTTTTGTTTTCTCACTTAAGAGATCTCTTTCAAATTGTGTAATCCCGGCCATAAATGTGAAAATTAATTTACCCGTTGCTGTAGTTGTATCAAGCCAACTTTCCTTAAGACTTTTAAACTGTGCTCCTTTTTTTTCAATTAGATCTATTAAAGTAAAGAGATCCTTTGTACTTCTACTTAATCGACTTAATTCAAAAACTATAACTATATCGTCTTTTTCGAGTTCCTCAATCATTTTTATCAATTGAGGTCTATCTTTTGTAGTACCTGTTATTTTTTCTTTATAAATATTTCTTTTGCTTATTCCATAATCAATAAGACCATCAATTTGCCTATCTAAATTTTGATCTAGTGTACTTACTCTTGCATATCCTATCAGCATATTTTACCCCTTTTCATATATTATATAATATTACTTATATATATAGTACCATAAACGTTAAAAAAAACAATTATATTTCATTGATTTTAGTGCGACTTATAGTACTATTCAAATATAGGGAATTCAATAGATAAAATAGTTATAAAAAAACGAGCACCAATACGCTCGTTTATGGGACTGAGAAATTAAAGTAATTTTATTAATTTTTGAATTAGAATGGAGTATTAAGCCTAATAATTAATAAAAAGAGGGAAAGGCTGGATAAGGGTGATGCAAAAGCACGTACAGATTACTGGCAAAGCCAGTAACATCAATGGGTTATATAGAGGTGCACGCAGACATTAATTATAAATAAGTGATGCAAATATGCAGTAAATATCCTGTAAACATATATATACCAACACTTTAACGAGGTGCATAACTATATATATCTAATAAAATCTTAATTTAATACTAATTTAATACTAATTTAATACTAATTCAATTTAATTAAATTTTAGTTAAATTGAATTGAATTAGCTTAATTCATGATATTACCTAAAAGGATAAAGGCGCACTTATACGTCACTAACGTGACGTGTGCTAGATTATTGAAGTACGCATATTAAATATTATTTTATGATTAGTCTCATTTTGGAATTTACTGACTGTTCAAAATCTTCATAGCTAATTTTTTTATCTATATGGATATAGGATTCTCTTATTATAAACTCGTTCTCACTATCCGTTGAATTTCTCAATATTGATGCTATAGCACAATTTATATAATGATTGATTAAATCTTTATCAATAGCAGTTAGATTCATATATTTATTCATATTATATATTCCCTCCCTTTGTACCTCTAAACATTTTCATTTTATGATACTACAAGGACCTTAACTTCTCAAAAATTTTAATAGTAGCTAATATATCCCCTGTAGCTGTATGCCTTCCCTGAACCTCTATACCAAAGTATTTAACAGCTCTATCCAATGCAGATACATCTTCTGTTATCTTGTTAGCATAATACATAAATCTTAATACTTCGCACGTATCTATTGTTCTATGGCTAACATGCTCATTCCATTCTTCATTGCATTCTTTAAAGAGATTACTAATAAAAGCAATATCAAATTTAATATTTTGCCCACCTATAGCGGGTCTTTCTTCAACAAAATTTTCTTTAATGAACTGGATTATTTCTTTAACAATTACATTTTTTTCTTGAGCGGCTGCATCATGTAACATAATATCAATCTTGTTTTGGCTCATAGCTCCTGGTGTAATTATATAATTTTTATGTTTTACTTTCCATTCTCTAATTTCTAAAACTTTTTTACCATCATAAACAGCTAAAGCTATAGTTAATAAACTATGCTTATCAGCTATAAAGCCACCTGTTTCTGTATCCATCCATAAAGTTTTCTTTTTTAATTTTTTATTCATTTAGCAGACCTGCTTCTAATATGTCATTATATTTTAATTTATTATTTTTTAGTTCATCACTAAGTTTATCTTGTACCAGCTGCATCTTTTCTTTTTCAAAAACTAATCTTTCATTAAATTCATTTTTAGATTTTTGGGCCTCTTTTTCAAGCTTATCATTAAATTCAGTTTTTAAAACTTCTAGTTGGGTTTTATGATCCTGCTCTAATGTTTTTCTCTCTTGGTTATTTACATCTAAGGAGTCATTATATTTAATAGTGTTATTCTGAATATCGCTTTTTAGAGACTCTATTTCTTTTTTATGCTCCAGTTCTATTTCTTTTTTATCTTGATTACTAATATCTAAATGATTATTTAAACTTTCAATTTTACTTTCAAAAAACTCTTTCATTTTTGTTTCATTATCTAATTTAAATTTAATATCTGTGTTTTTGCTAATCAAATTAGAGTTAATATTGGTTAAGTCCTTAATGCTAGATTCTAATATAGTATTAGTGTCCTTAAACCCCTTGTATTCATCTACGATAGAATTAAGCGTATTCAATTGGCTCTGTAAACTATCCACTATATTGTTTTTTTGCGATAAATCTTTATTTGAATTAAGAAGTGTAGATTCTATCTCTTTAATAGATTTATCCTTTGCAACTAAATCTTCTGTAATAAGTTTTAAATCTTCTTTACATCTTGTTTTCTCCTCTTGGAGGTCTGCAATAGAATTGTCTTTAGTATGAAGCTCTAATGATAATTCTTCTCTTATGCGGTCCTCAGATGATTGATTAATAGCTAATGAACTTACAAACATTGATACCAAAGTATTAACTGTTACTTGAAAAGTTTCTACCTCTTTAGCTCTATTTGTAATTTGTCCTTTCGCTTTAGCCATTTCAAAAGAATTTAATAATGATTGGAACATTTCTGCTTGATTTAAGTCCTGCTGGTCCGCTATTTCTCTAAACTTTACAACATCATCCTCGCTTAATCTAAAACTAGCTTGTTTTATAACATCTGCCATTATAAATACCTCCTATTAATATGAATATGTCATACATTACAATGACATACATATGTATTACTATTATTATAATCTATATTATATTGAAATGCAATACTAATTAATAATAAATTTTGTAATATAATACATGACATTACAACGTAAGACATATGTAATACGTATAATTCATACCTAAAATAGTTAAAAACAAATAAACCTTAACAGAATTTTAATATTAATAAAAGAAAGACACTTAGATTGCTCTATAGTGTCTTTCTTTTATTAATATTTGTTTAGGCTTATATAAAGACAATATATTATGATTTATGATTATGCTCATAATAATCTATTATCGCTTTTTCTACTATTGATTCCAGTGAAGTTCCTGTTGGGAAATCATCTAATTTCATTCTACCAAGCTTTTTTATAGTATCCTCTGAAAGTAAATAACTTCTCTTAATTTTAACATTTGACTTTGTACAGTCTAAAATTCCTTTGTTCTTTACTTCTAAAATTCCTTCATTCTTATGTTCTTTACTTCTTATATTCAATCCTTCTAAAATTCCTTTACTTTGACCCATTCTTACTTTGTCTTTATTGTCCATTTTAATACTTCCTTTCCAAACTCTATATAGTCCTCTGCTGCTCTACTTTTTTCAGAATAATATATAACTGGTATTAAGTTATCTTGTGAATTTTCTACCTTTACATCCATTCTAATTGGATTTTTAAAAACTTTATCTCCAAAAGTTTCAATAAGTATTTCCTTAATATCTTTTGCTATATTTTTTCGACTATTATATATAGTAATTAGAATCCCCATTATCTCTAATTTAGGATTTAAATTATCTCTTACAAGGTTATATGTATTAATTAGATGCTTTACACCTTTCATACTGAAATAGCTTGGAGATACAGGTATAATCATATAATCGCTACATACTAAAGCGTTGATTGATAATAGCCCTAATGATGGAGGGCAATCAATAAGAATATAATCAAAGTCATCTTGAACCTCTGCAAGTATTTTTTTTAGTCTTTCTTCACGTTTCATTAAATTACTTAAAGTTATTTCCGCATCACTTAAAGTAATATCTGACGGCATAATATAAAGTCTATCATATGAAGTTTTCTGGATTACTTCTAAAATTCTATCCTTCTTTATTTCTATACTTCTTAGCAAGTCATAAATAGTTTTATCCAGTGATTCATCATCGACTCCAACACTTACTGTGAGATTTGCTTGAGGATCCATATCTACGAGTAATACTCTCTTGCCATGCCTAGATAGATACGCTCCAAGGTTACAACAGGTAGTACTTTTGCCACAACCACCTTTTTGATTAAAAATACTAATAATCATAAATTCCACTCCTTCTTTACTTCTAAAGTTATTATATTCTAAAATGGGTTAGAAGTAAAGAAGTTTGGAAGTTATTTATAAAATTAGTTTTTATCATATGTTCCTCTTCAAAAGGGTATTAAAAAGGGTATTCAACTTATTGAATACCCTAATATCTTCTAAACTATTGATTTTACTGGTGTTATAATTAAATATTTAATTACGATACTATAGTATTATATTAAATATTGTTTTATCTTTTTTTCAATCTCTGTTATCTCAATATATTTTATTTTTTCTTTTTTATTTTCTTTTTGAACTTTATGTTTTGTTATTATTAAAAATTCAAATTTTGCTTTTTTTTCATCTAATGAATTGATAATTTCATCAATTTTTTTACCTTTTGTTCTATTAAAAATATCTACTTCCAATATTAATATTATGCCCCCTTTTAGAATAAATATACAATCAACATGATTATTTTTTATTTTATATTCACGCTGCATAAAATCTAATTTATCTTTTAACAAAATTGCCACATCATTTATAACGAGGCTATGGTAACTTGGTATTTTCTTAAGATAATAAACCTTTTTACCCAATATAGGATGTATTTGTGCTTTAATAAATTTATTATTATTTAACATTCTTAACCTATTTGCTGCTGAAAAATAACCAGGAAAGAATAGCTTTTGTATTTGATCTATTGTGGCCCCTTGATTTTTCTCCATAAAATTGATAATATCAATATCTCTAGTTGTTAAGTTCATTTAACATACTCAGAATATTATTTAAGCCATTTGGGACTATTGGTATAACCTCAGGGGCATTCTTTTCAATAAAACTATTTTCTATATTTTTTATAACGTCTTGATGCTCTATGGTAAGTGTGTGACCTTTATCGATATTAAGGGTCTTACATATAAACTCTCTTTCTTTAAGTAGCGTAGCGGAGTTGTCACCCATCACCACAACACTTGTTGAAGTATCTTTTATAGTTAAACTTATCCTGGTTGTCAATTGTGCTTTAATATCTGTTGGAATACTATCTGCGGTGGGTTTTTGAAGTGATGTTATTAAAAATATTCCGCTTGATCTACCTACATTTACGAGATTTTTTATATATCTTAAGCATTCCGCTTTTGTCTTTTTTTCTCCTTTGCTATCGCCCTTGGATATATTCAGAAAGCTAAATTCTTCAATAACAACATAACTATATTTTAGTTTATAAGTATCTTTTTTATTATAATCTTCTACATTATAGATACCTTTTGTATTATCTATAAGAATTTCTCTACGCTGCAGCTCCTTATCTATCTTTTCCAAACTATCACGTACATCAGTTAGAGTTTTGCTAAAGGAAATTACTTGTTTACAGTTCTGGAATACTCCTAAATCATTTTTTCTCACCTGCAGTAAATGAATATCGATATTTGAATTATAAATTAAATTAGTTAATATACATAATAGCAATCTACTTTTGCCAGTTCCGGTGTCGCCTCCCACTAGTACGTGGGGAAATTTATTAAGATTTACAATTACACTATTAGAATGAGTATATCCAACATAAATTTCAAAAGGTCTTAATTTTTTAGGCTCATATTTAATATTTTCAAAGGACTTTGTTGTAAAAATAATGTCTATCATACTTTTATTCTCAAGCCTATTAAACTCTATATCCTTTGCCCCTGTGTTAGTTAATAGTACATCCTTTAGCTTTTCTACATCTTCTAATCCTAATCCATAAGGGACACCGATTTTAAGCTTGTATCCATACTCTAAGTTATTAATTTCCCTAACCCTCAAACTTTGATGTTTATTATTATATAACCCAGCTTTTTCTACTATTTGCCTAAAGTTATCTTTTATTCTTTTATCCTGAAAATTATATAGCTTTAAAATGCCATATACGCACCCTGTACATGTTGCTAACTCTAAATACATTATTACACCTCCTATATCAATACATCTGAAAGAACGATAGCAATAGCAAATATAAAGGTACCAATAAAGATCTTATAAGTAATCTCATGTAATTTTTTCATTATTACCTCCTATAACTGAAATAAAGTTCTAATAGTATTAAATAAATTAGACATTAAGCCGGCCACTATTCCGACTAACATTATTACTGCAGCAAAATTAATTATCGTTGCTATATCTTGTTTTTTAGCCCCAACGAGTATTTGTTCTATGACCACGACTATTAATCCAACAGCCCCTAATTTAAAGAGTAGCCCAGTGTCTAGCATTAACTCCATCTCCTTTTTTCATATATTTTATATGCTACCAAAACACCCACGCATAACAGTGCGAATTTTAAAAGTCCATCTATGCTATTTGGCAATAAGTTTAATAATTTTAGATCAATTTCACTCATTCTTGGCATAATAGTCTTCTTAGCTCAGAGCCCTCTTTTGTTATCATAGTCCAACGTTCATATTTACCAGTATTACCAACCTTTTTTATCAAAGTTGCTGTAGTCCAACCTATAAGATCACCATCATAAATTTTAATTACTTCGCCAACATAATGTTTCATTAATTTTTACCCCCATCTAAATATTTTATATAAAATTCAATAGCGTTTTTTACAAACTCAGATTTTTCCTCACAAGATTCTACATAAATAAATAATCTGGTGTCTCTACTTTTCTTACGGAAACTTACTTGAACTATTTGCGATTCTTTCGCCATACCTTACCCTACCTTTCGTTTATCCTTTAATACAATGTATGTAAAAATTATAGAAATATTCCTAATATATTTGATATAATTAAAATATATTAGATTAAGAGGTTAAAAAATAGACACCCTCATCCAAGGTGCCAAATTTCTTTTATATCTTTTTTTAATAAATCAGATATTTCTAAAGCTTTTTCTAATGTTGGTCTACTTTTATTATTTTCCCAGCTCCAATATACTTTATTTGTTATTCCTAATAACTTTGCGAACTCTCCTTGCTCCATCATATATTCTCTCATCCTAATTTCTTTGAGTTTGTTTTTCATACCTATATAACCACCTCTTCATTGGTCTATTATATGTAAGTATTCTATAATAATCGCGAAATACCTTTTATTGTAAAAATTTATACTAAAAAACAAAAGCATTGGATTAACCAGTGCTTTTGTTTTTTAGTATTATTCTTGAAGAGTAATTTTTACACCTTGTAATCTAACTGCAAAATCACCTTTTACAATTTTAACATAACCCGGACCTTGAACAATTTCATTTGCAATAATATCAGCAGCATTCATAGCGACACTTTTTGACCGCTCTACATATCCCATTTTTGATGTAGTGTCCGTTACCTCTGTCTTATATGTACCAACTGCTAAATCATATCCTACTAAGTAAATACCATCAGTAGCTTCTTTTTTTATTGCTGGTTTTAAATTTTTAATATTTATAGGTTCAAGTTCTACTCCTTGCAATTTAACAACTACATCTGTATCTAAAATTTCGACATAACCATTACCTGTCAAAATTATATTTGCGAGAATGCTATCTAATCCCATCTCTAAATCTTTTGCTCTTTCTACGTAACCCATTTTCGTTAAAGTATCGGTTAAAGTTACTTGGTATAGTCCGCTCGGAATGTCCTTCTTGACTAAATATTTGCCGTCTGAATATGTCTTTACTTTTGGTGTTGCAGGTGTTACAGCTTTAGTTGTAGTTTTAGGTACCGTAGCTGTAGTCGTATTTTTTTTATCGCCACCTATTGAATTTGGGGTTGTTTACACATACCGTCCAAAAGTTCAATAGAGAGTTAAATCTTAATATTGAATGTAACACAACTCACTTGTGTTACATTCGCAAAAATCCTCTTAACCCTTGATTTTACTGGACTAATGGGCATTATGAATTATAAAAACATTTTAGAACTTGATTTCAATGTACTTCTTTTATATAATATAAGCAATAGAGATACATTAAGGGAGACGATAAGTTTTGAGAACAGTTGAACCCATTCGCGATAAAAAAAAGCTAGCGGATATGAAAAAAGTGCTAAAAGCGCAAAGCCTTCGGGACTGGTTGCTTTTCACTTTAGGAATCAACTCCGGCTTACGGATTTCTGATTTGCTGCAGCTAAAAGTCAGCAACGTATATCGCCAGAATCGTATTCGAATCTTGGAAATCAAGACGGGTAAAGAAAAAGATTTCCCTCTTTCGGAGACCTGTGTTAAGGCAGTTAAAGAATATCTAGCTGAAACTAATTTACCCGTGGCATCGACCCTGTTCCCCAGTAGAAAGGGAGGGCAAGTCATCAGTCGAGTACAGGCATACCGGATCATTAACGCGGCAGCCCGGACTGTAGGTATTACGGATCCAATTGGCACACATACTATGCGAAAAACTTTTGGTTACCACGCTTACCAAACCGGCATAGATATCAGTCGGATTCAAAAGCTTTTAAACCATTCAGCACCATCAGTAAGCCTAGCCTATATCGGGATCACGAAAGATGAGCTAGATTCGGTTTATATAAATCTCAATCTGTAATATTAAGCGTCCCTAATGTAATAAAAAGAATAAATGTTGGCATAACTAGTGTTTTTAGGAGGAATGTTCTTGAAAGAATTCGTAGAAAGGATCACTATTCTCTCCCCAAATGAAATCGATGACATCTATAAACTACCTAAACTATCCGAGGAAGAACGGTTCCTTTATTTTACAATGGATGCCGACGAATATGCCCTCGCTCATAGTCATCCATTGGATATGAAAGTATTTTTCATTCTTCAATTGGGATATTTTAAGGCCAAGCGAATGTTTTTCAGCTTCACTAATAATGAAATTAAAGAAGACTTTGAATTCATTAAAAACAAGTATTTTCCCACAGAATCTATCTCGTATACCTTCAATATAGTTAAAAGTACTCGTTGGTATCAACAACAAAAAATTCTCTCTCTGGTTAGCTATCACGACTGTGATGCCAATTGGAAAGAAAGTCTTCAGGAACGGGCGAGACGTTGCATAAAAATATCCGCGAAACCGATATACATATTCAAAGACCTTCTGGATTATCTCGAAAAAGCGAAAGTAGTACTCCCTGCATATAGCACAATGCAAAAGATTATCAGTAAAGCAATTATCGAAGAAAGAGAACGACTTTCAGTCTTTTCCAAGCAACATATTACCAAAGACGTTGAAACAAGACTGCAGGAACTTTTGACACTTGACGACAACTCTTACATACTTACACTCTTGAAAAAGGAACCTAAAGATTTCAGCCATAAGCAGATTTCCCGGGAGATTACCAAGCAGAAACGATTGAAACCAATTTACGACTTCGCCAAGGGTTTTTTGCCCCTTTTGGAAGTCTCAGACGATAATATCAACTACTATGCAGCCTTTGTGGAGTATTATAGTATCTTCAGTATTCGGCGGTTCAGTAACCTGTTAGCATATATCTACCTTATTTGTTTCGTCTATCATCGTTACCAGCGAATTAATGACAACTTAGCGAATACGTTCATATATCACGTGAGAAAATATGAGGTTGCTGCCAAATTAGCGTCTAAAAATAGTATCTATGAGTTGAGAATGGAAAGTAACCAACAGTTGGGGAATACTGGTAAAATACTTGACCTATTTGTTGACGATAAAATATCTGACGAAACTCCTTTTGGAGAAGTAAGGCAACTGGCATTCAGTCTTCTCGAAAAAAATAAGTTTCCCACGGTCACTACATATATTTCTAAAACAGGATTCGACCAGGTGGAGCTTGAGTGGAAGGCGAGCGAAAAATTGTCACCAACGTTTAAGATAAACATTCGACCAATTCTGATGAGCATTGACTTTGTAAGTACTTCTAAAAAAGATAGCCTCATCGATGCAGTTTCTTTTCTTAAGTTGAAAATCGAAGAAAAGAAAGCCTTGTCAGGCGTCGCGTCAGACCTTTTCCCGAAAGACTTTATTAACCGTAAACTCAGACGGTATATCATTGAAAAGAAAAAAATCAAAGTCCATGGAAGTTTGCGAAAATTTACAGAGATTCGTACTAACCGATATGAGTTTCTGGTCTATTCCCTACTGCGTCAGAGCTTGGATTCGGGAGATGTTTACATTCGTGATAGCGTGCGATTTCGAAGTTTTGAAGACGATCTCATAAACGACAAACAGTGGGAAAATAAAGATCAGCTTATTCGGGAATTAAATCTTCCTATTCTTTCCAATCCAATCGAGGAGACTCTTTCGGAATTGAAGGAAGAGCTTGAAACGTTGATAGTAACTGTTAATCAGCGCATTAAGAATGGGGAAAATGAAGGAATCAAATTGATTGGTTCAGGCACAAGTATTTCATGGACCCTTCCATATAAGAAACAAGAGGATACAACTAACCATCCCCTTTTCGCTAATTTACCGCAAATTGAAATTAGGGAACTCCTGTCATTTGTAGACTCGCATTGTGGATTTATGAGTGCTTTTACCCATCGAATGGGCCACTATATGAAAAGCGAAAGCGAAAACGACTATATTGCTGGTGCGGTAATCGCGCTGGCTACTAATAAAGGTCTATTTAAAATGGCCGAGAGTTCTGATATAACGTATCAAACATTATTTTCAGCCACAAAGAGTTATCTGACAGCAGAAAATCTTCATAATGCAAATGACAAAATTAGCAATGCACTATTTAACTTGTCTGCCTTTACGCATTTCAACATTGCCGAGGGCACTACTCACTCCAGCAGCGATGGGCAAAAGGTAGAGACTCAAAAAGACACCATCAATGCTCGACATTCACCAAAGTATTTCGGACTTAGTAAGGGCGTATCCGCATACACACTAGTTTCCAACAATGTTCCAGTCAACGCTAAAATTATTGGTGCAAATGAACATGAGAGCCATTTCGTCTTCGATATTCTCTACAATAATACATCGAATATTCAGAGTGATCTTCACTCCGTTGACACTCATGGAACAAACAAGGTTAACTTTTTGATTCTCCATGCTTTTCTTTATGTATTTGCACCACGCTACAAGGACATCTGTTCCCAAACAGAATCGCTTTGCGGTTTTAAAGACATGGCTAATTACGAAGATATGCTATTAAAACCATCAAAAAAAATCAGAGAACAGTGCATCATAGAGGAATGGCCTAACGTACAAAGAATATTGGTGTCATTAGGATTGAAGAGCACCACACAGAGCGTGATTATAGGTAAGCTGAGCTCATATGCCAGAAAAAATCGCACGAAACGGGCTATGTGGGAACTAGATAATATTTATAAAAGCATTTATATTTTGAAATATATTGATAATTTGACACTTAGACAAAACGTACAAAAAGCTCTAAACCGTGGTGAAGCTTATCATCAACTGCACCGCGCCATATTTCATGAGAATGCTGGTAAATTTCGCGTTGATACAGAAAAAGAACAACATATCTGGAATGAATGTTCTAGGCTGGTTGGCAATGCTATCATTTTTTATAACACATTTCTTNTTAGCAAGCTGNTAGAACAAATAGATATAACGNAGAAGCTTGAAATAATTGAACGAATTAAAAGAGTGTCTCCTATTGCATGGCAACATGTCAATCTTGGCGGACGGTTCAATTTAACCGGGCAGAAAGAACCTCTGGAAATTGATTTGCTAATTAATCAACTGAATGACTTCCTATCTTAATTGATAGGTTGCATCTCTATTGAACTTTTGGACGATATGTGTAAACAACCCC
>JGI24143J45723_1000072_pt1 | contig 51603 bp, 44 predicted proteins | sample BarGraIncu00432A_FD_45723 | JGI IMG/M metagenome (IMG submission 45723) | reverse complement strand
GTTCATGGGGAATGGGAATGAGCGTAGCATTAATCTTCTCTTTTTCAAGAAGCTTTTCCGCCCGCAGGGCATGTGAGACAGACAAAAAGGTAATGACCCACATATCCATTAACACTAAAATTCCTCCCTAACAGGAATGGTGTGACAAGCTGCCTGTGCCATTTCACCAGCTATTAACATGGCCCCAATTGCGCCAGTAAATTGACAATCTTCAGGCACAAGTACCGGAATATTGAGTTGAGTAGAAAGACTGTGGACCAAGCTTTTGTTTTGTGCAACGCCACCAGTGAAAATGATAGGCAACTCGGGATTCATTCGCTCAACCATAGCACTCATTCGGCTGGCTATTGCCTTATGCAATCCAGCGACAATCTGGCCTTTTGCTTTTCCCTTGGCCAGCAGTCCAACTACTTCCGATTCAGCAAATACAGTACACATACTATTTATCTCGATAGGAATTTCATTTTTTCCCAAATCCGATAACTCAGTGACATCCACGCCAAGCCTTGCCGCAATGACTTCCATAAAACGTCCCGTACCCGCTGCGCACTTATCATTCATCACAAAATCAAGCACCCGTCCTTGCCGGCCTATTTTGATCACCTTACTATCCTGCCCACCTATATCAATGACCACTCTGGTTTCAGGCAGCAAATATGCCACCCCACGAGCATGACAAGTGATTTCTGTCACCGCCTTATTGGCTGTGGGCAGTGCTATACGACCATACCCTGTTACGACGACAAAATCCACTTTATCGTCAATCCCTGCTTGATCTAAGGCTGTTGCTAACACATGCTTTCCTGCCTGGCGAGGGCTCCATCCAGTGGGTATAATAACTTTATGGATTTTTCCATTAACAGCTAGTGCTATCTTGGTGGAAACTGAACCAATATCAATACCCGCAACAATCATAGAACCTCCTAAACGTCCTGGAAACTAAATGATGTAGATTTTACTTATATGACTCTAATCGAGTCTGGCATACTTAACTACTGATGCAAAAAGCATGCCATAATGGCATGCTTTCTAAAATTATTCTTTGTTCTCTTGGGTGCACTCCATGGTTTTCTCTAAGATTATAGAATTATATAATTGTAGACTTTATTTTTATACCACAAGTGTTTCATAGTTGATGACAGAAATTATAATTTAATAATTCATTCAATTCTGCACAAATTGCAGACCATGCAGGTGCAGACCATGCAAATTTTGCAAGTTATAGGTCATTGCGACGCTTCTGCATCCGTTCCAACCGATTATACAGCGTCCGGACGGAAATGCCTAAATAGCGAGCAGCCTGGGTCTTATTACCACCAAACTTCTGTAACCCCTGCTCGATCAATTCATCAATATGATCACCCATTTGAAATGACGGTGACGGTGATGCCCCGGGATCCTTTAGTGCTTGTGCTGGTATCCTCCCTCTCCCAGCATCTCCAGCGCCTTGCCCCGTTATATTTTTTAAATGTTCCTCTTGCAATTGTGTCCCATCATACATGAAGGAAACCCATTCCATGGCGTTGCGAAGCTCGCGCACATTGCCTGCCCAAGGACAGTTTAGTAGCAACTGAGCCGCAGTCTCACTAATACCACGAAACTGTTTACCCCGTCGCTGAGAAAAATCTTTTAAAAACATATCTGCCAATGGCAAAATATCATCTTGTCGTTCACGCAAGGGCGGTATTATAATTTGCCCTACTTTTAACCTATAATATAAATCTTTGCGAAACAGTCCTTCAGCAATGCGTTTTTCGAAATCTAGATTAGTAGCAGCGATGATACGAATATCGGTTTTTATTTTTTTTAGACCGCCTACGCGATAGAAATTCTTTTCCTCAATCACTCTCAGCAGTTTCGCTTGAAGTTCAATGGGTATTTCAGCTATTTCATCGAGAAACAGCGTTCCGCCCATGGCCATATCCAGTTTACCTTTTTGTCCCCGTGAAACACCGCCGGTAAAGGACCCCGCCTCATACCCAAACAATTCGCTCTCAAACAAACTAGGTGTAATTGCGGTACAATTGATATCAATAAAGGGGGCTGAACTATAGGAGGTTCCATGGTGAATAATCTTGGCAATAATTTCTTTTCCTACACCCGTCTCTCCTTGAATCAATACTGGCAACGACCGATCGGTATGATAGCGTTCCGCCTGCCCAACTACCAAGCGCATAGCATCGGAAAATATGCCGATTTTACCCACACCTGTCTGCAGCGCCATTGTGCGACCTAAGTCCACAAATTTTCTGTCCTTGTCCTTAGTAAATGCCTGTATTTCTTGATCAACTTGCCTAGTCAACGTCTCTTGTTCTTTAAGCAGTTCCTTTTCTTCGCCCACACGTGCCAAAATTGCCTTCAGTTCATCCATATTGATGGGCTTAGTCAAATAGTCATAAGCACCAGCGCGCAATGCACCAATGGCTAATTCCAGGTCGAAAAATCCAGTATATAAAACCACCTCGGCATAGGGTTTCCTCTTGACGTCCTTGATCTTTCTCACCAATTCAATACCAGATATCCCTCCCATCTTGATATCGGATAAAATCAGGTCAAATATATTATCATGATAAGTAATAATGGCTTCTTCACCGGATACACATTCCGTCACGGTATGACCCAATAGCTCCAAATAATTTGCTAAAAAAGATCGGCCTTCCACATCATCATCTACAAGCAATATTCTCATTTTAATACCCCCACCAACCCATATTCATTAGCAATTTTTGGTAATGATACCTGTATTAGAGTACCGCCATCCTCCTTATTTTTCATCTGGATTGTACCATTACGAGAGGATACAATGGACTCCACAATCGATAAACCAAGTCCCATAGAATTCCCCACTTTCTTTGTGGTGAAGAAGGGTTCAAATATCCGGTCGCAAAATTCAGGATCAATCCCAGGGCCATTGTCACTGACAGAAATATTCACATACTCATCAGCCCAGGTCCGAATGACAATTTCCTTTCCTTGACGATCGTGATTGTCTAATGCCTGCATAGCATTCATAAGCAAATTGAGGATAACCTCCTCGAAACGAACAAGAGATCCGTTAACAAAGGGTAAACATGGCATCAGTTCTGTCTTCACTTTGATGCACCGAGAAAACAACTGATTGGCGATATAGGATAAAGAACTTTCCACAACATCATTCATCTGGCAAGGTACTTGTTCATACCTTTGATTCGTGCCCATTAATGATCGCAAGTGATTGACAATGGCGTCAATCCGGTCTACCTGGCCGGATACATCCCGCATACTCTGCATAATTTTATTCATAGTATCATTTCTTTGACACAAAAGCAGCGTTGTTTCCGCTAAAACCCTAATGGAATTTAAAGGCTGATTAATTTCATGGGCAATCCCACCACCAACGACCGCTAAGGTGATCACCCGGGAAGCGCGTTCACTGGCTTCCCTGGCTTCAGACATTGCCGCCTCAGCCTCTCTCTGGGCAGTCATATCACGCCCAACAGCTTGGTATTCAGTAAGATTTCCCCTGTTATCGAAAAAGCCTTGGGTAATATACTCGATCCAGCGCACGCTGCCCTCTGGAGTCACATATCTCATTTGTGAAATTTCAATAGGATTGTCCGATGTGAGCACGGATCTTTGTTCATAGAGTGGCTCTAATCCCTCTAATTCAAGTAAAGCAGCAAGACTAAGTCCGATAACCATTTCTTTCTGAACATTGTAAAAACGACTAAAGGCATCATTGACAAAAATTAGTTCACCCTCGGGAGTACAACGGTAAATACAGTCTGTTTGGGTTTCAACCACTGCACGATAGCGAGCCTCACTTTCCCGTAACGCTCGTTCCGCCCTTTTTTGATCAGTCATATCCGAACAGAACTCGGCAATACCAATCATGTTTCCCTCGTCATTACGAATAGGATAGCCACGGATGAATCGATCTCGTCCATCAGGAGAAGTTAGTTCAGCCTCTTGTGGCAGGCCAGTATCCCGGACTAGACTAATCGGGCATCCTAAACAAGGCTCCGCCCGGTCATACCAAACATTCCAACACCGGCACCCTTTAACCTCTGCCACCGATTGTTGTGCCTCCGTTTCTGCCCGGCGATTAGCCCACACGACTTTCAAATCCAAGTCATGATAGATAATCATATCTAAGGTACTGTCCAGTAATAGTCTTTTTTCTCGTGCTGTTTCTTTCAATGCACCAGCAGTCCTTTTGACTTGTGTAATATCCGAAGAGATGCCGAGCAGATATTCAGGAATTCCCTGTTCGCTAACAATCGGAATCTTTTTCGTATGTAGCCACCTGATACCTTTGTTTCGTATATACACGTCATCTTCTGGAATATCGACAAGTTTTCCAGTTTCTAACGCTTGAAGATCAGTTATGGCGAATTTGTCTGCCTCCTCCACGCCAAAGAGATCATGATTATTTTTACCCATCAGTTCATCTCGTGAATACTCCAATAGAGTTTCCGTCGCCCGATTAACCCGTATGTAGCGCAAAGTCTTCGCATCTTTGACAAAGATGGCATCAGGAATATTTTCCAGTACCAATTCTGTAAAGGAATGACTTTTTCGTAGTTGCTCAGTTCGGGACAACACCATTTGTTCCAGTGCTATCTTGGCTTCCTCAAGTTCTCGATGCAAACGGTTAGTGGTCAAGAAAATCACAACCGTCAAAAGGCAAAGAATGATAAAGCCAACAATCATGACTATTTTATTTCTCGTCGCAAGGAAATCTGCCAGAGATTCACCGGCAAAAAGAGCTCCCACCGGCTTACCATCAACTCCCATGATGGGCAGATAGGCCGTCATATAGTCCGTTCCCAAAATCTCCGCCCTGCCCAGATGCGGTTTTTTTTCGCCCAGTACTGTATCAGCAACATTTTTATTTAACTTTGTACCAACGACTCGCTCCCCATCCTTCACAATCGTTGTGGAAACCCGCTCGTCTCCTAAAAACAATGTAGCCTCAGTATGAAACATATCTTTTACCCGGTCTACAATTTCATTCCTAGTCGCATCATAGCCAAGTGATATCACGCCCACTGTTCGTCCCTGCTCATTTTTCAACGGAGCTGCCGCCCTAATCGCCAGTCTGATTACGGTTCCCGGTTCGAGATTCGCCTGGATTGTTCCCTCCATTGCCGCTTTTACATCGGCCAGATGAGAAAGATTATCGCCTTGTCTTAATTCATGGGAACGGATCATTACGATCCCTCGGGCGTCTGTTATCGTGATAAAGTCCACTCCAGCATCTTCACGCATCTGTCCCAACAGCCGAAACAATTCATCCATGTCTTTGCCTTCAACGGACTGTACCAATGCCGGGTATTTGCTGAGAACTGTAGCGTAATGCACAGCTTCCATCTTATATTCTTCAATTATAGTATGTAGACCATTAACCCCCTGTATTGCGGCTCGTTCCTGTTCTTGCTCCAACATATCCGAGAAAAAATAAAGGGCCGGTATCAAAGCGGCCGCAACAGCAGTTATTACCAATAGTACAATACAAAAGGCCAGTTTTATCCTAGCATTTATTGCCATTTTATCCACCTTTTTTCTACAGCATCTGTCCCCTTCTCTGATATCTCAGACGAATGAAAGATGCAGATAAGCCACAGTAACCTCGCTCCCCTACAACGCTGATATAGCCCAAATCTAGGGCATCATTCATCAAGTAAAAATAGAAGTACATAATTAACCTATAAAGTATAATTATGGTCTTTATTCTTTTAAATAGTTTGATTCTCCTGCCGAAAGTTTAAAGATATTTGATTTACCCAAAATTCACTTCTTACTGATTTGCAGTTTCTCATTCCTCTTTAGCCTATTTTAGTTGTTGTACCTCTAAAATAACAGTCTTTTTTGCATATTCCATTTAAATCTCTTCTTTACAAAAAAATATCCACTCTTGAAAATAGGGTAATTAAAAAGGCTCCCATCTCTGGGAACCTTCGATTTTATGACACTCACCATAGTTACACCGCTATCACCCATTTCTTAGTCAACACAGTAGCAACTCTCCCAAACCAATTTGCATTTCTTTTTCACAAGACTTGCCGCCTCAGCCAAATCTGCGGGGGTTCTGAATTTTTTCCCAANGCTTGTCTGAACTGCAATAGAAAGGGATACTAATGGAAAATTTTCTTCGACTCCATGTCTATTTTTGGCGACAATAAATCCGCGCTTTTTGTCTTCTTCTGTATAAAATCCCCTAATCCGCACATCAAAATAATCGATAATAGATTGACATACAGGTATGATATCAACATTCATTATTACAGCAATAAAATCGTCGCCACCAATATGACCGATAAAAGCATCTGACATATGACTATGTTTAAATTGAGCCTGAATAATCTGAGCCGTCATACATAAAATCTTATCGCCATTATCAAAACCATAGACATCATTATAAGGTTTGAAATTGTCCAAATCAAAATATAACACCGCATAAGGCTCTCCTGTTTCGATGATCAACTTTAATTTCTCTTCAATTAATACATTTCCTGGTAATCCGCTGAGTGGATTGCTGTGTTTTGCGCGCTTGATCTCCAAATCCGTGGTTTTTTCTAGTAATTTTTTTACTGTTGTGATGCCAAAATATTTTTCATTCTGGGTGATTACAATATAATCATATAGACTGTCCTCTTCCCTAGTTACGGCTGACTTTGATACTTGCTCCAAAGAAATGTTATAATCTACAGCTAAAAAATTTTGATCCATGAGCAGTCCAACCGGTCGATCCATATAAATAGCAAGGCCATACTTAGTAGCTAAATGGGCCATAAATTTATTTTTCATCAATAGTCCCACTGGAGTCTCTCCTTGTAAAATGGTAATACCCATTACATTAGGATTACTGTTAAAATACTCTAATACCTGACCACCTGTGACCATGGCAGAAAAGCCTTGATCGCGCCGACTAATGTCGCCAATGGGCATCGTTAGGGAAGTATGAAAAGCCTCCTGTTTCTTTCGATGATTTTTACTTGTGATAGCCTCTTTAACCCTAGGACTAATATCTAAAAACTGGCTAGCAGGTCTCTGCAAAAAATAGCCTTGACCATAAGGTATACCAATATGAATTAAAGTATTTAATTCATCAATTGTTTCAATCCCTTCCGCGATTATTTTCATATCAGCCACAACGGAGAATTCATAGAACGCTGACATTAGGGCTTGCTTTATAACATCCTTATCGATGTCACGTACTAGATCCATATCTATTTTAATAAACTGAGGCCGAATTTCAGCTAACAATTTAAGCCCTGAGTAACCTGATCCCGTGTCATCGATTGCAATTTTATAACCTTGGCTTGTATAATTATCAAGGACTTTTCGAAAGCTTTTATAATCCTCGATTGAATTTTTTTCAGTGATCTCAAAAATGATATTGCTGGCATCAATTTTATAATGGGCCAACATGTCCAAGGTAACACCTTTTTGGAACCGAGGATCATCGATGATTTTAGGATCAACATTGATAAATAGCATCTTATCTTTTGGCAAACCATTTGCTCTTGCAAAAGCCTTACTACGACAAAGAAATTCCAGTTCCCAAACCTTATTAAATTGTTCAGCTACGGGAAATAAATCATCTGGTTTTTCGAGGAATGATCCCTGTGGACCGCGACTTAAGGCCTCATAACCAAAAACTCCCCCATCCACAAGAGATATAATGGGCTGAAAAACAGCATGAATCGATTGAGTTGCTAAAATATTTTCCAGTTCATTATAAGATTGTTGCTCCTCCAGACTATAAGTAGTGCGACTGTCTATCATTGCTCTATTTTTCATAGTACATAAATTCAGCTTCGTCATATTTCCCATATCTCCTCACCGCGAAACGGTTTTCATGCCGATTGCATACTGACTCTATGTAATAATAACCCATTATCCACCGTCTAATGTTATGTAATAATTATTTCTGTGTTAATTATTCCTTCATAAGCTACAACTTTTAGTGGCTACTCTTTCCATTTTACTGTATGCTTTCACTATAGTGCTTTACGAGGAGGTCCATCATGTTTAAATGGGGCATAAGATCTAGGCTTATTGTTTCTTATCTTGGATTAATTTTACTCACCATGTCAATATTAAGCAGTTATTTATTGTGGTTTTTCTACCAACATAACTTAGAATTATTAACGTCTAGCCTGTTCATACATGCCCGAGTTACTGAACAGTTTTTAGAAGGTGCAATGAAAAGTCCTTATGAAAAATTCAATATTGATAACCGCATTAAACAACTGGCTACCAAAGACGATTTGCGAATCACACTCATTGATAACAATGGTACGGTTATTGCTGATTCTTGGGAGAATCCGGCACTCATGGAAAACCATTTAGAGCGTCCCGAGGTTTCAGCCGCCCTCAATGGAGGACAAGGTAAATCCATTCGTTACAGCGATACCATTAACCAAAACCTGTTGTATGTGGCCGTTCCTATATGGCAAGAAAGTGAAGCCCCAGGAGCTGTTCGCATTGCCAGTACCCTTGCTGCAGTTGATGCGGGCTTTACGAGTATTAGATCCACCCTTCTTGCCACCATTTTTTTCACTTCTTTATTGGCAGTGGTTGTTGGCATTCGTTTAGCTCATAAATATACTGCACCCTTAGAAGAAATAACGACCGCCGCCCGGGAAATCGGTAATGGCAATCTAGACCGCCGCTTGTACATACGAACGGGTGATGAACTGGAACTGCTAGCCCATACTCTTAACAATTTGGCATCCAATCTTGATGACAAAATCAATGAATCAATTGCTGAAACCCAAAAGATCTCCATTATACTGCAACATATGGATAATGCCGTTATCCTTCTTGATCGTTATGGACGAGTGACGACGGCTAATAAAATGGCCCGTAACATATTTGATATTAAAGATTCCATGCTAAATCAACATAACATTCAAGTTTTAGGGAATAGCCAGTTAGACCGTTCAATACAACAAACCATTATTAACGGAAGCAACATGGTTATTCATCTAAAAACCAATATTCATGGTAGCAAGCGGGTCTTTCAGGTCTTTCTTGCCCCAATTTCCGCCAATGAGAATGATATTTCCGGCGTATTAAGCGTATTCCACGACATTACTGCTCTCCAAGATATGCATGAACGTCAGGCAGATTTTGTTGCTAACGCTTCTCATGAACTGGCTACTCCTCTTACTGCTATCAAAGGCTTTGCTGAAACATTATTAGACGGAGCTCTAGAAGACCCCAAACTTAGCATTAAGTTTGTAAAGATCATTCATACAGAAGCCGAACGTATGCAGTGCTTGATCAATGACTTACTACAATTAGCTAAACTGAATTCTCAGGAATACCGCCAGCAGGTCAAGTTCGAACGAACCGACCTAACACCATTACTCCATAATATAAAACAATATCTTGCCGCAAATGCTGAGCAAAAAAATATTACAATTCATGTTGATGCCCCTACTGAGCCAATCACAGTCATGGCTAATATGGATTGGATTAAACAAGTTCTCATTAACTTATTGGATAACAGCATTAAATATACCCTTCCAGCTGGCCAGATTCTTTTGAAATGCCATCAAGAAAACAACCAAGCAACACTGGTTGTCGAAGACTCTGGCATTGGTATTTCCAGCACAGATCTGCCCCTCATTTTTGATCGTTTTTATCGCGTTGATAAGGCTCGCGCTCGTAGCGCTGGAGGAACTGGCCTAGGACTAGCAATCGTTAAATTCATCGTCGAAATGCATGGTGGCCGAATCTCCGTAAAAAGCATTGTTAATAAGGGTACAACCTTTACTATCAAATTACCCCTCGTATAAAATGGCTCGTAAGAAAAGCGCTGGGGCGTCCTTTATATTGTCATTGCGAACAGAGCGAAGCAATCTCTAGCACGTAGGGAGATTGCTTCCTCGTACCTCATCGCAATGACAGTCAAAAACTTATACTTTTTGATATAGCAAAAAAGCTGATACCCTAAAATGGTGTCAGCTTTTTTAACATAACATTAACATAACCTTAATTCAATACCAACCTAATTACGTTATACTGAAAGAAGATCCTCCAAATTGAAAATCTTTGGTTATGTGAAGAAACTTATGGATGGATTTATTTCCTATTCAGAATACAAATATTCCCCTGTGGGCCACGACACTTGTTGCAATACAAACATTTTGAAGGCATAAGATCACCGTTCTGCCAACGTTTAATTAAGCCAGGATCTGCCAACAGGGGACGCGCCATACCAAAATATTGAATTGCTGTTTGTTGTAGGATCCTTTCCATCACTTGCGTTGTACGCAAGCCACCAGTTAAAATTACGGGTATACCAGTCTCTTCAGCGATTCGAGCGGCATAAGGCTCAAAATAGGCTTCTTTTTCCGGGCAATTGATATTCGGACGAAAACCGCATAATTCCTTAGCAGCTAAAATCCCTCCGCTCACTTCGATAGCATCAATACCATGACTAGCCAATTCCTTGCAAACATATAAAATATCAGCAAATTCTGTCCCTCCAGGCACAAAATCCTGACAATTAATTTTAATCAACACACCATACTTGGGTCCTACCCGCCGACGAATTTCTTTGTAAATTTCAACTAACAATCTCGACCGATTTTGGATACTACCTCCATATTCATCCTGTCTTTGATTATGTAATGGACTTAACCATTGACCTAATAAATATCCGTGAGCAGCATGTATTTCCACGCCGTCAAAGCCTGCCTGCTGGGCTCGATAAGCCCCATCCCCAAAGGCATTCACCAGAATTTTTATTTCTTCTTTATTCATCCCTTTGGGTACAACACCTGTACCTGTTTCCGCAATAGGGGATGGTCCCCAAATTACGCGTTGTTCCGGCCTGTATAAGGTTTGTGAGCCACCATAAACTAGCTGTAGCACAATGCTACTGCCATAACTGTGTACCATATCTGTCATCCGCTGATAGTCTGCAATCAATAAATCTGAATGAATCCCCAACATGCCTGGACTAGGTTGCTCTTCTTCTAAAATATTTGCAAAACTAGTAATAATGAGGCCTACCTGGCCAGCGGCTAGTTCCTCGTACACACTCCACAATCGTTGGGTCAACCGGCCTTCTGGATCGGCCATATTTTCCCATGTTGCAGCCCTCACAAAACGGTTTTTTAATTGAATATTATTAATAGACGTCTTCTCACATAACGACTTCATTTCTATCTACTCCTTATGGATTAATATGTTTTCCCTATACCTATATTAGTCAGATTATAAAGATTTACCTTCAATTATACTCTTATTCTTTTTTACTGTTTTATCGATATAATAATAAGTAGTAAATAATAACTACTGATATAGTAAATTTTATATTGCAACATTGCAATTTTATATAAAAAATTATGAAAAAATTAACATTTTTATAATTAAAGGGTATATAATTTAATTAGGAATAAAGTGAAGGGCTGGGATGTTTTATGTCGATTTGGAAAGTTGAACTAGATAGCAGAGATGTCAGTCAATATCGAAAAAAATTGAACATGCAGGGTTTTATTTCAGCAAACTATTATTCTTATAACGGATTTGACCTTAAAAAAATGAGAAAAATGGCCCTCGAAGGCAAGCTTGATGCCATGCGTTGCATTATAGGAAAATCAACACGCTGGTACTACTCTGAAAACCAAGCCGAGACCGCTCGTCTTAGAGGTGAACTTTACTAATAACGTCAACTCGCCTTACACCAAGCCTTAGTTGTCCTTACTTGAAATTAGAGAGTACGGACTTTTAATGGGGTAAAAAAGCTTGGTTTGGGCCAAGCCTTCATGGCACTCACTTGGAATCAGGAAGCTATCGCTACAACGGTTATGTTATGCGCATTGACCATATTTAATACTAAATTAAAAAATTTGAAATGCGAAAACGCGAAGAGTATGAAGAACACGAAGGAACACAGTAAGTCCTTCGTATAGCCTTCATCTCTTCGCGTCTTCGCGTTTAGTATGTTTATCCCAAAATCATATAAACTGTGATACTACAGAACAAACCGGGCTTACAGCAGCCTTATCTGCCCTTACGTACACTCTGGCAATGTATTATACTGGCTGCTGACCTAAAATTGCCCCCAATTCTGAGACATTCTTAACAATATAGTTCGGTTTGGCTTGCTGTAGCTCCTCATAACTGCCATATCCATAAGAAACACCAATCCCATCAATATCATTACATTGAGCACCAAGGATATCAAACTTACGATCACCCACCATAACAATTTTGCGGGGATCATGACCAGTTACTTTTGATAAAGCATACTGAATGACCTCATTTTTCTCCACTCTAGTCCCATCAAGTTCACTACCAATCACAGCTTTGAAAAAATGTATAAGGCCAAAATGCTCCAATATCCTTATAGAAAATATTGTTGGTTTCGAAGTGGCGACAAACAATGTCTTCCCTTGATTTCTCAATTCTTCTAGCAATTCTTCGATTCCCTTATAAACTGCATTCTCATACAATCCAACTGTGGAAAATCGTTCCCGATAATGCTGCACAGCCTGATTGGCATCATCATCAGTCATATTGTAAAACTCTTTAAAAGACGCCACTAATGGTGGTCCAATAAAAGTAGTTAACTTATCCAAATCCCCTTCTACAATACCCATTTTCCCAAGGGCATATTGTACTGATTTCGTAATGCCTGGTTTTGGATCCGTTAGCGTTCCATCAAGATCAAACAGGATGACATCATACATAATTTACCTTTCCATTTGAAAAAGACGCAATACGTACGAGAGATTCTACCCGATATCCAGCCTCCCTCAGTTTCTCAGCGCCTGGTTGAAATGCTTTTTCAATCACGATTCCGATTCCCACAACATGTGCGCCTGCCTGCTCGGCAATATTGGCGAGTCCAAGGGCCGCTTCACCATTCGCTAAAAAGTCATCGATAATCATTATATTATCTTCAGCCTTCAATAAATTGGCGGAGACGGTCACATTATTACTTTCTTTTTTAGTAAAGGAGTACACTTGTGTGCTATACACATCGTCATTACAAACAGCAGATTTTCTCTTTCTGGCAAAAACCACAGGCACACGTAATATAAATCCCACCATAATTGCAATTGCAATCCCAGAGGATTCAATCGTTAATATTCTGGTTACATTATTATTTTTAAACCGAAGAGCAAACTCTTCTCCAAGCTTCATCATCAATTGAGGGTCAATTTGATGATTCAAAAAAGAATCTACTTTCAGCAAAGAATCTTTTACTACAACTCCTTCTTCCCGAATTCTGTCTTTTAATAATTGCATATATACCTCCAAGCCCTTACTTATATAAATTGTGTCATAATAATATTATATTATATCACCTTAAAATTATCCTGTCTTATAAAACCCATATTTTTTTATATAGTATTTTTTATATAGAAGATCCCTATTTGCTCATATATAACAAATAGGGATCCGCCACTCTTGCTTTAATCATTTTGCATAAATTCTAACGTCATATAGATCTATTGGCGTTGACGCAAGCGGGTAACGGCTTATCTGCCAATCCTGCAAGAAGATTATCTACTGCAAGTTGTGCCATTGCAGCACGAGTTTCCGTCGTAGCACTGCCAATGTGGGGTGTAATTAGGATATTATCAAGGCGTAGTAATGGATGATCTATTGGTAATGGTTCAGGATCAGTGACATCAAGTGCCGCATAAGCGATTTGCCCTGTTTGCAAAGCATCTACCAATGCATCCGTATCTACAACTGGACCCCGTGAGATATTGATGAAGTATGCAGTAGACTTCATCAATAAAAACTGTTCTCTTCCAAACAATCCTCTAGTCTCCTTAGAGAGTGGCGTTAATACTATGACGTAGTCAGCTTTGTCTAGCAAGACATCAAAGGCCTCATAGGATGCCCCAATCTCCTTATCATCAACACGAGGATGACGATTATTATAAATCACATTCAGACCAAAAGCTCCTGCCTTTTTCGCAACGGCAGCTCCAATTTGTCCCATACCAACAATACCAAGAGTTTTTCCCACCAAATCAATTCCTAATGGGATGTTATGATCTGATCGCCAAGAACCAGCACGCACAAAATCCCATCCTTCATGAATCCGCCTCGTCGAACATAACAGTAAGGAAAATGCCAAATTGGCAGTCGCATCAACAAGCACTCCAGGCGTATTGCCAAATAATATGCCATGGCGTGTGCACGCTCCAATATCGATATTATCATAGCCAACTGCTGCCTGAGCAATTACTTTTAGTTTTGGTGCATGTTGCAGTAACTCGTCATCTACCTGGATATTACCTGTAATGATGAGTCCGACTGCATCTTTAAGCCAATCAAATAGGATCTCCCGGGGAATTGGGCCACCTTTTTCCCATTGTTTAACATCACAAACTTGTTGTATACTTTCGATAGCAGCACCCATACGGTCCCCAATTATAACAACTTTATATTTATTCATTTTCTAACCCCCTATTTATAATTATTGATTTCTATAATATAAAGCATTAATCCTGCCCCCATAACAAATTGTGCAAAGGAGGAGGAGCCATAGATCGCTTTCTCCTTTGGGTGAGGCGATAGCAGTACTGTCCTAATCCTGCTTAATGCCCCAAAAAGAGGCCCTATTTATCATTTCTAATAAATAGGGCCTCTTTTTGGTATCAAATTAAGGAAGCATTTCTACCTATGAGTTATTCTACCGGAAAATCAAAATATGCTTTAGCATTATTGTAACAAATATCTTGTACCATTGCGCCAACCATATCCCAATCAGCAGGAGCCTCACCATTTTCTATCCATGTACCTAGCAAATTGCAAACAAGTCTCCTGAAATATTCATGACGAGAATAGGATAAGAAACTTCTAGAATCAGTTACCATGCCAATAAACCGACTTAAAAGTCCCAAATTGCTTAAGGCAATCATCTGCTCAATCATACCCGTCTTATTGTCACTGAACCACCAAGCGGCACCACTCTGGATTTTTCCTGGAATTCCACCCCCTTGAAAATTACCCAGCATAGAGCATATTACGGAATTATCTTTAGGGTTAACGGTATATAAAATAGTTTTAGGTAAGCACCCTTCCCTTTCGAGTGAATCCATTAACCTTGATAAGCAAGCCGCCATTGGATGATCATGAATGGAGTCAAAGCCAGTATCCGGTCCTAATTTCGTGAACATCTCGGTATTATTATTGCGTATAGAGTTCATATGCAGCTGCATGGCCCAACCTAATTTTGCATACTGTTTCCCAAGAAATTGTAACATGGCTGTCTTATAACGTTCTACATCAGTGGCAGAAATCTGTTTTCCCTGTAATGCTTGAATAAAGATCTCCTCAATTGTCTCTTGTGAGCTTTCCAAATAAGGAACTCTTTCTACAGCATGATCTGAAGTCCGGCATCCCATCTCATGAAAGAAGTTTATACGTTGCTCAAGAGCTTTTAAAAATTCTAAGTAATTAGTAATTTTTAGCCCGGCTACCTTACTTAATTTTTCTACCCATTGGGTAAAGCCAGAAGCATTCAGATCCATTCCTTTATCTGGCCGAAAAGCTGGCAATATACTGACTTCCAAGCTATGATCTTCCTTGATCTTACTGTGGTATTCCAATGAATCTGTTGGGTCATCCGTTGTACAAATCACCTTTACATTGAACTTTTTAATTATCCCCCTAGCGCTATATTCNTCAAGTTTCAATAAAGAATTAACTTTCTCCCATACAGCGTGAGCATTTTTTTNCGATAGTGGTTCATACACGCCAAAATAGCGTTGCAGTTCCAAATGAGTCCAATGATATAAGGGATTTCCAATACATTTTTCTAGCGTTTGCACCCATGCTAAAAACTTTTCATAATCCGTAGCACTACCTGTAATATATTTTTCCTCGATACCATTACTACGCATTGCCCGCCATTTATAATGATCGCCATATAGCCAAGCCTCGGTTATATTGCTAAATCTTTTATTCTCAAAGATCTCTTTAATATCTAAATGGCAATGATAATCGATAATTGGCATGTCTTTTGCGTAATCTTGATAGAGTTTTATTGCTGAATCATTCTCCAGTAGAAAGTCTTCTCTCATAAATTGTTTCAAAATAAGCTCTCCCTTCTTACTTCTGCTCGTTTATAAAGTAACACCATTCTTAAATATAGCAATTTCTCTAGAACCTATAATCTCAGACTTCGTTAACTTTCCCGAGGCTACCTTAATCACATCTTCAAAAAAATCATCTACAACCACGTTCATAGACTGACCATTCAGCAACTGGCCTGCATCAAAATCCATCCAGTTGGTTTTCCTTTTAAAAATATCACTATTGGTCGCCACTTTAATTGTTGGTACAGCAGTTCCCAAGGGTGTTCCACGACCCGTGGTAAACAATACAATGTGGCAACCCGCTGCGGTTAGGGCTGTTGTCGATACCATATCATTACCAGGCGAACTCAGTAGATTAAGGCCTCTATTCTTTACAGTATCTCCATACCCAATTACATCTACAACTTCACTAATACCCCCCTTTTGTGTGCAACCCAATGATTTTTCTTCTAAAGTAGATATCCCCCCTCTTTTATTGCCAGGTGATGGATTTTCATAGATAGGCTGATCATAAGCAACATAATATTGTTTGAAATCATTAATTAACTTAACCGTCTTATCAAATACTTCTGTATTGATTGCTCTATTCATTAGAATCGTCTCAGCACCGAACATCTCTGGAACTTCAGTTAACACCGTACTTCCACCATGAAGGATCAATTTATCAGAAAAAGCTCCAACTAACGGATTTCCAGTAATACCGGAGAAGCCATCCGAGCCGCCACACTTTAAGCCTACCACTAAGTCAGAGACAGGGCATTTCTGCCGCTGATTATGAGATGCATACTCAACAAGTGCCCCTATTAATTCAATCCCGGATTCGATCTCATCCTCCACTTCTTGGGCTACCATAAATTTCACCCTGTCAGCATTGTATTCCCCCAAGATTTTAGTGAATTCGGCAATATTATTATTCTCACAACCAAGTCCCACCACCAAAACACCACCAGCATTAGGGTGATTCACTAGGTCGGCTAAAATTCGTTGGGTAGTCAATTGATCTTCCCCTAGCTGAGAGCAACCATATGGATGAGTAAACTCATAAATACCATCAATATTCGGAGCGTCCTTAAACTTTTCCATGGCATATTTAGCGATTAGCTGAATATTGCGATTAACACAACTCACTGTCGGAATAATCCATATTTCATTACGTACACCAACTTTCCCATTAGGACGCCTGAAACCTTCAAAGGTTTTTCCCGCTACTGCTAGGGGCTTTTTATGGACCTCAGGGTGATATTTATAGTCTAAAATCTCACCAAGATTCGTTTTAATATTATGGGTGTGAATCCATTCCCCGGCCTTAATATCGGTGATAGCATGACCAATAGGGAAACCATACTTGATCACATTCTCACCTGTTTTAATATTGGTTAGAGCTATTTTATGTCCTTTATCAATATTGTCTTGAGCAACCAGTGAAAATGCCCCCACAAACATTGCCTCACCTTTACTGATAGCCTCAATTAAAACGGCCACGTTATCCTTCACGTGAATCTTTACGGGTGGCAAAATAAACTCAACTCCTTATTAATTAATTAATTATTTTAGCAATCGTCCCTCGGATACCTTGACTTATAATTTTGTATAAAAAATCACTAATTTTCACAGTCAAACCTGGCACATGATTCAAATCTTCACCCCACATAACAGTATTACCTAATACCTTTCGGGCTACTTCTGCAGTTGCTGTAGCACTACCATCAAATTCAGACCAAGTATCAACAAAAAACTCTAATACCGGAATATCATCCTTCATGATAAATGCACCTTTTTCCCGCACTGCTTGTAGTGAAGTACCGTCAATCACTCCATCTTTGTAAACAGCAATCAATGCTGCTAAAGAAAAAGTAAGCTTCTCCGGCAATGTACCCTTTAGTTTTTGGTATTCAAGAATAGAAGGTAGTACCCTCGCCTTAAATTTAGAAGCAGAGTTAAGTAAGATGCTCAATAAGTAGTGTTTGATGTATGGATTTTGGAAACGTTCTACCACAGCATCTGCAAATTCACTCAGCATATCTTTATTCATTTTAATGGAAGGAATAATTTCATCCGTGATGATTTGGCGGGTGTATTTACCCATCACATCATGGTCCATCATTTCGCCGACGGTCTCTAATCCATAGAGAAATGCCGCAGGTACTGAAGCAGTATGGGCTCCGTTTAGTATCCTCACTTTTCTCGTTCGATAAGGAGTCATATCATCAGTCCAAATAACATTTAAACCAAGCTGTACAAAAGGCAAGCGTTCTGATAGTTCTTGTGGCCCTTCGATAACCCATAAATGGAATAGTTCTCCTGTATCCACTAGATTATCTTCATATCCTAAGTGGGTGATAATATCTTTAATTTCATCCCGCGGATAACCGGTGACGACCCTGTCTACCAAGGTATTGAGAAATTGGTTATGCTCACTCAGCCAACTCCTAAAAGCCTGAGGTAAGTCCCAAACATCAGCAAGTTGTAATATAACTTTTTTAAGATTATCGCCATTGCGGTCAATGAGTTCGCAGGGGATAATCACCATCCCAGTGGCTGGATCACCATTAAAATGCTTAAAACGGTGAAACAGATATGCGGTTAATTTCCCTGGAAATGATACAGGTGGTTCACTGTCTAAATGATCATTTTTATCAAAAGCAATGCCCGCTTCAGTGGTATTGGAAATCACAAATTCGATTGATTTTTCCTCGGCACACTTAAGATACGCATCCCACTGTGTGTAAGGATTAATACAACGACTGACTGAACTGATAATTTCCTTTTGTTCAACACCTTTGCCATTTTGCAAACCTCGTAGCAATAATGTATATAAGCCATCCTGTTCATTAATTTTTTCAGCCAATCCTTCGGCAATTGGTTGGACTAGTACCACTCGACCATTAAATAGCTGATTTTTATTCAATTGGTGAAACATCCAGTCGACAAAAGCCCTCAGAAAATTGCCTTCACCAAACTGAATGACTCGTTCCGGTAGATTTCCTGGGAATTTTTGCACCGCTAAATCTTTAGGAAAGGCAAAATTACTGTCGAGTAATCTTTTGTTTAGTATCGTCATAACATGTTCCTCCTAATTTAAATTTACTATCGCTATTAAACGTGCTTAGGATTTTGCCGTCGAGATATCATGAAGCTTTTTTTAAGGCTAAGTATGTAGCATTCGTAATAACTGAAAGACCAATGACATCGATGTTATTTGCTTAATTCATTATATAGACTTTATCGGTATTAGATTGCTATTCCAAATGAATGTAAGGTTAAATTTAGCCTTCCCCATATTCTTTAATCTATTGATTGACCAGTAGCTTGCTACCGGATATATTCAACTTTATTTAATGAATAGGGCGAGCACCCTGCCCGCCCATTATCAAATTACTTTACTGCTTGAATTTGGCTAATAACTTCTTTGTATTCTGGGAAATGCTCATACATAGGAGCTACTGCTTGACGGAAAGATTCTTTGTCCGGCTTGGAGATGACAATACCTTTAGCTTCTAATTCTTTCATAGATGTGGCAGTAAAATCAGCCCATAATTTTTTTTCAACTAAAACAGAATCTGCAGCAGCTTGAGCTACTATTTTTTGATCTTCTGGGCTTAAGGTATCCCAGATTTTTTTGCTCATAAGAATGGTTTCAGGCACCATCGCATGTTCGTCTAGAGCATAATACTTACAGACTTCATAGTGTTTGGATGTCCAAAAACTAGGTGGATTATTTTCTGCGCCATCAATAATACCGGTTTGCAGACCGCTATACACTTCGCCATAACCCATAGGAGTGGCAGAGGCGCCTAATGCGTTAATCATTTCAACAAAAATTTTACTTTGCTGCACGCGGATTTTTTGGCCTTTGCCATCTGCCGCAGTATTAATTGGCGTATTTTTCGTATAGAAACTACGGGCTCCTGAATCATAATACCCTAGACCTACAAGATTGTTAGTTTCTAAGGCTTTTAACATATCTTTACCAACAGGTCCATCCAATACTTTCCAAAAGTGGTCACCATCACGAAATAAGAAAGGCATTGAGAATACTCCCATTTTAGGTACAAAGCTAACGAGTGGTGCAGAACTTACACGATTGATGGCAATCGTCCCCATTTGGGTCATCTCAATTGTTTCCTTCTCTTGACCCAATTGACCGCCAGCGTATACTTGCATTTTAATACGTCCTTGGGTTCTTTCATCAAGCAATCTAGCCATCTCTTTTAAACCCATGGTAGTCGGATAATCTTCTGGCTGAACTTCAGCAGCTTTTAAAATAATTTCTTTTTTCTCAGTAGAAGGTGCTTTGGAAGTGGAAGAACCACAACCGCTCAATAGGGCTGTTCCCATAAATAGTCCTAATATACACGATGTAAGTAATTTACCCTTTTTCATAAATAAACCCTCCCTATAATTTTTGCTGCTAATCTCGAAACTACATCTTTAATCCGTGGTACATATCCCCTCCCTAAGTGAATCTCCATCATGGCATAAACATTTTAGGTAATGTCATAGTAACTGCTGGGAGATAAGTAACCAGCAGAAGAACAACCAATAGAACAGGAATAAATAGTAATATCGCCTTGACAGTACTTTCCAAGGTACATTTCGCAATGGCGCAACCAACAAATAAGGCTGTCCCCACTGGTGGGTGTACCAAACCAACCGCTAAGTTGAGCAGTAACATAATACCGAATTGAACTGGATGCATACCAATGCTAATCGCAATAGGTAAAAATATAGGAGTCAATATCAAAATGGATGCCGCCATATCCATGAAAAATCCAACAATTAAAATAAAAACATTGACAATCATCAAAACATAAATTGGATCTTTTGTTATTCCTAAAATCCCAGCTGCAATATTTTGTGGAATGTGCTCATAGGCCATGATCCAACCAAAAGCGGACGACGTTGCGACTAAGAAAAACACCATACCGCAGGTAATTGCTACTTTTTGTAGAATCTCAGGAAGTTGAGATAATTTCAATTCTTTATAATGAAACACTGTCAGTATCAGAGCATACAGACAAGCAATAGCTCCTGATTCAGTTGCAGTAAAGATCCCACTCACGATACCACCAACGATAATGACTGCCGCCATTAAACTTAAAAAACCATTTTTTAAGGCTTCCCAGCTTTCGGCGATAGTTTTGGATGGTTCTTTTGCGTAACCCCGGGACAGGGCCAAGAAATAACTGACGATCATCATACCAGCGCCAATCATTAATCCAGGTACATACCCCGCTAAAAACATGGCCCCAATTGACACAGTACCACCAGCTGCCACAGCATAAAGGATAGCATTATGACTAGGAGGCAAAATAATACCAGTAGTGGAAGCACAAACGGTTACTGCTACAGCGAAATCTGTGCCATAGCCTTTCTTCTCCATCATAGGAATAAGTACTGGTCCAATGGAAGCCACATCTGCGACGGAAGAACCTGTCGTTCCACCGAAGAACATGCTGCCAACAATATTGATCATGGCCAGTCCGCCGGGCAAGCGACCTACAAGAATACTGGCAAAATCAAGAATCCTTTTAGCAATACCCCCTTCGGCCATAATGTGACCCGCTAATATGAAAAACGGAATGGTCATTAGTGGAAATGAATCCAAAGAGGCAACCATACGTTGGGCTATGGGAGTTATAGGAATGCTAGCGTATAGGCAAGTGATCATTGAGGAAACTCCTAAGCTAAACGCTATTGGCATCTTAATAATCATAAAGAAGAAGAAACTACCTAATAATAGCCATGCTCCAAAATCCATTCTATGTATTCCTCCTTTTCTTAATTTCTTTAACAAGTGCTTCTATTATAAATAGCACCATTAATACTGCACTCACGGGTAAAGCTAGATATACATAACCAACTGGCAGTCCAATAGCAGGTGATTTCTGACTCATAGTGAGTTCAACCATGTTAATGCCTTCGTAGATTAAAGTACAGGTGTAAAGTAACATAATTACATAATTAAACAATTTCAAAAAATCTTGCAAAGATTTAGGCATTTTATTGGCGAAATATTCCAGAGACATGTGAGAATTTCTACGCACTCCAGCGGCTATACCTATAATACCAAACCAAATCATCAGATAAACCGCAAGTTCCTCTGACCAAGGTGGAGTATAATGCAGTATATATCTTTCAAAAACCTGATAAGTAACCAAAGCAATCATGATGATTGTCAAACTTATCATAACAAACTCAACGATCTTGGCTAAATAATCCATGAAATTCAGTGATGACGCCTTACTTTCGTTAGTCATAAAAGCACCCTTTCATCTATAATTTTTTCATATCAACTCACCATTGTCCATCCAGGGATGACTTTACAGCCTCTTTTTCAACCTCCACTCCACATCAATTCATCTATTCTAAATATTCCAATATTAAAGCTTAAACTAAATCTTATTCTAAATTACTAGAATCATCATTACTTTCCTGTTTTTCCAAAATTAACTGGTAGTCCTCCAAAATCGTTGAATTTGAATCGAGTAGTTCGCGCAAAGCTAATGCACAGGCTCCAATAACCCCGGATTTGGTACCAAGGGTGGAGATTTTAATTCGGGCTGACCGAGCAATTTCCGGAAAAGTATGACTGCTCACTGTGTCTGTAATATTCTCAACATAGGCTTCCGCCGCTAGGGCCAACTTCCCGCCAATAAAAACCGCATCTGGATTATACATATTGATCACATTAGAGATTGCTAAGCCTACATATTTACCGACCAGTTGCAGAAGATCCCAAGAATATGAGCCTTGAATATTTGCCAGCCTTAAGATATCCTCAATCTCAAATTTCCCATTTTTGACCCAAATCTGTTTTAATGCATCTTGTGAATTGACAAGGGCTATTTCAGCATTGGCTCTCCGCATTAAAGCCGGGATACCGCAGATAGCTTCCAAACAGCCTCTATTTCCACACTTACATAATGGTCCCTTTTCCTCTACAACAATATGACCAATCTGCCCAGCATGTCCTTCAGCGCCTTGTACAATTCGATCAGCACTAATGACACCTGCACTAATACCCTCGCCGAGATTAATATACACTAAATCTGTATAATTGGCACCGTCACCAAACCACCATTCAGCTAAAGCTGATGATTTGGAATTATTTTCAATAAAAACGGGTAATCCCATCTCTCGTTCTAATGTTTCCTTTAGTGGAAACTGACACCATTTCGGTCCTAAGTTAATAGAGCGTTTCACTACGCCTTCTTTAGCATTGATCAAGCCAGGGAAAGCGATCCCAATACCCAAAAAGTCTTTCTTCTCATTTTCTTTACTATAAAGCACCTGCCGCATAGCCCTTAGCAATGTTGGAATTCCAATCTCCGGCTCAGTCATATCAAATTTCATGGTTATAACATTAATAGGATCATTTTCTAAATCAGCGATCACAAGAATTGTTTCAGTACTTGTGACCTCTACCCCCATGACATACCCTGCTTTAGAATTAAATTTAAGTTTCATTGGCCTGCGGCCGCCCTGGGATGCTCCTAATCCTACCTCCATGACCAATCCCATGTCCAGTAACTCGCGAATAATACCAGTGATGGCTGGTGGAGTCAGTCCGGTTATTTTGGCTAACTCCTGACGTGATACAAGCTCTTGATTTTTAATAATATTTAGCACGGTCATACGATTTAATTTCTTCACATATTTACTATTGCCAGGTCTTTTTACCATTCAATCACCCTTAACCTTATAAATTCATCAACTTATTTAAGTTAATTAAGTATCTATTGATAGGTATTCTATGTGAATAATCTAATTCCTGCAACATTTTAAAATTTTTAGAATTTTCTTTTTAAATGTATTTATTACTTTTTTATCCACTAACTATGGGTAGTATTTTACTATTTAAATTTACTTATCATTGGTTATTATAAAATCCTCCCGTATGGGTGTGAAACAATCCGCCAAAATTGAATCATCTTCCAAAGCAACAACACCGTGCCAAACATTCTTGGCAGCATAATAACAATCACCCTGCTTGGCAACCTTTGTTTCGCAGCCAACAGTAATTTCAAAACTCCCTTTAGCAACATAACCTATTTGTTCATGTTCTTCATGCTTATGAAGAACACCAATTCCACCTTTAGCGAAATAGAATTCTACTAGCATGATTTTGTCACCGGTAACGAGAACCTTTTGGGATGTTTTGTCACTTGTTTTTTTTACTTGCAAGTCTTGGGTGTTGATAATCAAGAAAATCCCCCCTTTTATTGTAGGACTTTACGCCATATTACAGCATTCTAATTCCTACGACGAGTTAGTTATACTTATAGTCTAATATAAAACACACCCTTTGTCTTGACCGAATATTGTGATAAAATGTTGCTATATTGCGATTTGGAAGTGATCTATTTATTCATGATGAATGATTTTTATTTTGGACTCAATGCGCCTCCTCACCAATTTATCTACCGTCATACCACCTCATCACAAAATCCGTGGGATAAGTTTCATTCCCACCCAGGAATGGAATTTATCTATGTCCACGGGGGTGAAGGTTCGGCAATCATTGATCAAAATATCTACCCCTTCAAGCCTGGTTCCCTAATGTATTTCCAGCCCTTCCAACTTCATAGGGTAAAAGCGGAGATACCATCATCAGAGCTTTATATACGGTCAAAACTGTTATTCGAGCCTTCTGTTGTGGAACCTTACATGGGGCAATTCACTATTTTGCAACGTTTCTTTTTATACTTGCGACAAAGTAACCTTGATTGCCAGGTTATTCAAGTGTCCAACCCTTCACGATTTGATTCTTTTTTTCATCTTTACGGTGACCGTGATCAAGAATTAGTACATACTGAGAGTTTTGCTTTGTTTTTTATGCTTTTTCTAAATACGGTTAAAGACCAATGGACTGCCAAAGGACAAGCTGAAAGGGAGGTTCAACTTCGACACATCTGTTATGCTGAGCATGTCATGCAATGGATTGAAGCCCACTACCGTGATGAATTTACATTAGCGGCTCTAGTAAAAGAACTCCATCTTTCAAGTTTCCACATATCCCACCTATTCCGGAAAGCGACTGGAAGCACGATTACAGAATATCTTATTCACCGTCGTTTACGAGAAGCTTGTCTGTTGCTACGGACAACATCCTTACCTTTGCAGGACATCTGCAATAGGATCGGTATCAACAATGTCTCGTACTTTTGTCAATTATTTAAAAAAAGTTTAGGAGAGTCACCGGCCCAATATCGAATAAAACAAAACCAAGTCCTGTGATTAATCATGCAAGGAATGCCCGACTTCCTATTTATACAAATACGTGTCCTAAATGTGAATATCAGTCTTAGCCAACACGAAAAGCTCTTATTGATCCTAAAGGACAAATAGGGGTTTTTGTAAATTGTAAGCTAATGGCGTATTTATCATTTTTCTTTTACAATTTGAATTTCAGCACCTCAGCCTGTAGCTCATCGGCCATAATAGCCAATGCCTTGCTAGATGAAACAATCTCCTCCATGGAAGCGGACTGTTCTTCAGCGGCAGCTGAAATAGTCTGGGTATTGTCTGCGATGTGTACCGACATGGATCGGACATGATCCACGGAGCTTTCAACTTTGTCACCTGAAGCCGCAATTTGCTGAGCGGAAACACTAATTTCTTGAATTTGACCTGTAAGCCCTTGTACCAGAAGTACAATATGTTGGAACCGCTCACCTGTTGCGGCGATTACAATTGTACCTCGATCTACATCCACAGAACCCTGATTCATAATCTTAATTACTGTTTCTGTTTGTATTTGAATTTCTTTAATTATTGTAGCTATTTTCTTGGCTGCCTGATGGGATTGCTCAGCCAGCTTACGTACCTCATCAGCAACTACAGCGAATCCGCGTCCTTGATCACCAGCCCTAGCCGCCTCAATAGCCGCATTCAATGCTAGAAGATTGGTCTGTGCTGCTATATTGGAGATAACATCCACGATCTCACCGATTTGTCGAGAATTGTCGCCTAATTTTTGTACACCATCAGCTGACTGACTCACTGAATGATGAATGGCCTGCATCTGATCAGTCACCTCAATCATAGCCTGACTCCCATCCATTGCAGCTTGATTGGTCTCTCCAGACTTTACTGATATCTCGCTGGTATTGACAGCAATATCATTGACTGCAGTTGCCATTTGCCTCACAACAGCGACGGCCTGCCCTACAGCTTGCACTTGACCAGATGCCCCGCAAGCTACATCACTGATGGTAACAGCGATCTGGTCCGCTGCCTGGCCCGACTGTCCAGCGACGGAGTTCAGCTGTTCACTGGAAGATGCTACGTGTTCAGCAGCTTTCGTGACATTCTGAATTAATTTTCGTAGCTTTTCAAGCATAATTGTAAAGCTTTTGATTAAATCTCCAATTTCATCATTTTCTCTATATGTGATCGTTTGAGACCTTAAATCTCCTAATGCGATACATTTGGCAGCTTCAACAACCAGTGCCAAAGGACGAGAAATGCGTCGTGATAGCCAGACAGAGCCACTGGTCGCAAGGATTAGCATAAGAATATTAACGATAATCATCACCTGATACATGGAAACAACAGCATCCCGATTTTGACGTACCATGATCTCGGCATCATCATTAATAAGTTTCACAAAACGATCTATAAATTTTTCAACGTTTTCATTTGTTTGCCCTGCTGCAACAACCAATTTTAGTGCCTCATCCCTACCCATCTTTTCCCTAGTTGACACATTCTGGTCAAGAGCATTCTTATATTGGGTAATCGCTGATCTAACTAAAATTACTTCATTTTGAATCTCAGGATTCACAATTTTATTTTCTAAATTGTCCAATAAAGCTTGCATGCGTTGCTGGGAAGCATTATAAGCTTGGATATACTTAGCATCACCGATTAATATATAACTTCGAACATCAAAATTCTGCTGCCACAATTCAGTACGGATGTCTTTCACATCCTCTTTCAACGGACCTGATTGTCCGACCAACACCTCATAACCCTGTTCAACGGCCTTAACCTGATTATAGGTATAAATATTGACACAAGTAAAAAGGGATACCACCATAATGCAAAATACTAGGATTTGTTTTGCAATTGAAAATCTCATATGAGATTCCTCCTATTAAAGTAAATAATTCCAAAAACTTTATTAATTAATTGAATTATCTTATTTTTCTTAATTCATCATTTATTTTTTTATCCCTGCTAATTTATTACCTTTATTAGAAATTACCTATAAAGTTTTAATTTGTACCAAATCTCAGTTGTCCTTATTCAAAATTGCATAGTATTCTACTTTAAAATTTCATAAAAAAACCTAAGCATTGTCATAAGTTTCCTATAAAGAGACCTACAACAACACCTAGATTCTATTAGCGATTTACATTTATTAAGCTTATCGTCCTGTAACTATTTTACCCCCATCAAATCTGGTAATAAATGCACAATCCAAGGATTTGCTGTCACTATGCCCAAAACTACTAAATTAGCCAAAGCAAAAGGCCATATGGCTTTAGTAACATCCTCTAAACTCACATTGGTGATTGCTGTGGAGACAAACAGGCAAATACCAATTGGCGGTAAAATCATACCTAACGCTGAGTTGATCGCCACAATAATACCGAAATGGATAGGATCGACTCCTGCAGCTAACATGGCTGGTAAGAGTATGGGAATAACCACCAGGATACACGTCCCTGTTTCCAGTACAGTATGAATGAAAATGAGGAAAATATTAACGATGACCAAAATCCAAAAAGGATCTTTCGTAATACTAAATAACATACCTGCTATTTCCTGTGGGATTTGCTGAGATGCCAAATACCAAGCAAGTAACATTCCCGCTGAGGCTATTGACATCACACGAGCCGTATTGATGGCACCTGTGGTGACAACTGCTGGAATGTTCTTTATAGGTAATTCTTTATAAAAGAAAGTACTCACAATCAAAGCATACACTACGGTTACAGCACCAGCTTCCGTTGCTGTAAATATGCCTCCCAGAATGCCTCCTAAAATTAAAATTGGCGTGAATAAAGCCCATATTGAATGAATAAAGTCTTTGCCCAGGTTTTTGAATCCTACCCACTTTTCGGCAGGATAATTGTGCCTGCGGGCAACAATCAGTCCAGTAATAATAAAGGAAGTGGCCACTAAGAAACCAGGGATAAAAGAAGCCATAAATAACTTAGTGATTGAAACATTAGCCACAAAAGCATAGAGTAGCATACCAGAACTTGGTGGGAACTGCACGCCCAAGGAACCAGCGGCGGCCTGCAATGCTGTAACGAACTTAGGTTCATAACCTCGCCTGATCATTCCAGGCATCATGACATTACCAATGGCGGCAGTATCAGATGCAGCCGAACCAGACATATCGGCAAAGATAACACTAGCAATAACGTTGGCTGGGATTAATCCACCACGAATCCATCCAACTAAAGAACTCGCAAAATTGATGAGCCTAAGAGCAATACCACCTTCATGCATAATGGCACCAGCCAGCATAAAAAACGGCACCGCCATCAACGTAAAGGAATCTAGACCGACAAACATCCGTTGAGGAATAATCGTCAAAGGAATGTCCCCCATCGTAGTAAAAGCTGTAATTGTTACTAATGCCAAGGAAGCGAAAATAGGCACACTCATGGCGAAAAATAATAATAAAAGGGCAATCAATAGTACATTAATTTGCTCAATAGGTTGACTCGTAATTAAGGCAAATCCTGCAGCAATTCCCAGCATTATACCTAACCCTAGGACTGCATTGCCCAACTTTTCCTCTGATTCTTCGGCAACTAGACGGAATATATGAACGAGCATAAAAAGACCGCCCACTGGTAATGCGGCATAAGCCCAGGAGATGGTAAAATCCAATGCCGGGGTCTTATCTGGAAGAACGGCAATACAAAGTTTAGTCCCTTCAATAATAAAATGGTAACAAAAAACTGTCGATAAGCCGTTTGTCACTAAATATAAATAAGGTTGCAATTTCTTAGGAAAAAGCTTAATACCCATAGTTATATTGGGTAGAGTATTATAGCGCAAGGCCACTGATGCACCTAGAAAAGTTGTCCACATAAAGGAGTAGCGAGCTAATTCTTCAGACCAGGATAAGGGAAGTTGCAATACATATCGAAAAATGATTTGCATAAAAACCGATGTTACCATCGTGCAAGCTGCAATTAGTAGTAACCCCTTTGCCAGGCTATTCACCCTGTCACTTAAAAACCGTAAAAAATTAGTCATAGTAATATGTTTCCTCCACTACTGGTCAATAATAATGGCTGGCTAATGGCCAGCCACTATTTCAACCGTATAAGATTATTTTGTGCGCAATGCTTCGATGTCATCAAGGGTTTGTTTTCCGATTACATCCTCTAAGGACTTCCATAATGGTTTACATTTTTCATAAAAAGGTTGCGTATTGACTTCATTAAACTTCATACCAGAAGCTTTAAGTTGGTCCACAACTTCCGCCTCAGTTTTACGAAATATGTCACTTTCGTCCTTTTGTGACTCGGCGGAAACTTCCATGATTACTTTTTGTGCTTCAGGGGATAACTTAGCCCAAGCTTTTTCACTCATTAGAAGAACATTGGGGCCAGCAAAATGGTTCGTATAGGAGAAATACGGACATACTTCATTCATTTTAAAAGAAGCTACAGTTGCTGGGTTATTTTCCCATCCATCAAGTATGCCGGATTGCAAAGCATTATAAACAGCACCTTGATCCATTGGAGTAGCGATACCACCCATGGTGTTAACGGCATCAACCATTGTCTTCGACGGCATAGTGCGAATCTTTAAGCCTTTTAAATCTTCAGGAGTATTAATAGGTCCTTTCTTAGTGGTCATGCTGCGGAACCCGCTCCACTGATAAGCCAAACCTCTGATGCCACTTGGCTCAAGCTCTTTGAACAACTGTTGTCCAATAGGACCGTTCACGACTTTATTCATATGTTCTTCGGACTGGAAAAGATAGGGTAAGCTAAAGAGCTGCCATCTTGGTGCAAAACCTGTCATCAGTGCACTGTTCACATTAGCCATATCAACTGTTCCCAGTTTCATTCCCTCTACTAAATCTCGTTCTTGACCTAATGTTCCGTTATTAAATACAGTAATTTCGATTTCGCCTTTACTTCTCTCGTTGACTTTTTTTGCATATACAAGAGCTGCTGCTGCTACCGGATGAGTCTCTGGCAGTTGAGTTGCGAGTTTTAATTTGTATTTAGGTCCTGTTGTTGCTGCACCTGGTGCTTTTTGGCTGCCACAGCCTGATAGAACGGTCCCCATTGCAAATACAGCGGCCATAGCAAAAAGTAATATCTTGGACTTTTTCACTTTTCTTGTCCCCTTTTATATTTTTTATTAATTATTATTATTATAAATATTCAGTTGATTCACAACATAAAATTGCCTGCTAAATAATCAAAATAAGGAGATAACCATCGTATGCGTTCTTGCTAATTCCTCATCTGACAGAGGAATTAGCGAGAATGCTGTATTTGTTATGGTTTAACGTTGAACACGGCCTGAGCCATCTCCACCCATCAGTGTTTTTACTTCACTCACTGTTACATGATTGTGATCACCTTCAATGGTATGTTTCAAACAAGATGCTGCTACGGCAAATTCCAAAGCATCTTGATTACTATAATTATTCATCATGGCATAGGTTAAGCCGCCACCGAAAGAATCTCCACCGCCAACCCGATCAATGATGCGTACCGCGTAGTTTTTCGAGAAATAATATTGATCATCTTTGTATAACATGGCAGCCCAGTTGTTGTCTGAGGCAGAGATGCTCCCCCGTAGAGTGATGGCTACTGTACTAAAATTGAAGCGTCTTTTTAATTCCTTGGCCACTTCTTTATAACCTTCATGATTTAATGTGCCACTCTCCACATCGGTTTTGTCAGCTTTAATGCCAAATACTTTTTCAGCATCCTCTTCATTTGCGATACATACATCTACATATGGCATAAACTGACTCATCACTTTGCCCGCTTTCTCGCTGCTCCAAAGATTTTTTCGGAAGTTAAGATCGCAACTTACAGTGATACCTTTGGTTTTAGCCGCTTTACATGCATCTAGGACGCAGTCAGCGACATTATCCCCCAAGGCTGGTGTAATACCAGTAAAATGGAACCAAGTAACATCTGTAAAAATCTCATCCCAATTAAAATCTTCCCGTTTAGCAGTGGAGATGGCACTATTGGCGCGGTCATAGACTACTTTGGACGGACGCTGAGAAGCACCTTTTTCACAGAAATAAATTCCTAGGCGAGGTCCGCCTTTCAGCATGTACTTCGTGTCTACTCCATAACGGCGCATTTCGTTAATCGCAGTTTGGCCAATAGGGTTATCTGGTACTTTAGTGACAAATATAGCCTCTTCCCCATAATTAGCCAATGAAACGCTAACATTGGCTTCTCCGCCACCATACACAGCCTCAAAGGTCGTCGCTTGTTCATATCTTTGGAATCCTGGTGGTTGAAGTCTAAGCATGATTTCCCCAAAACATACAACTTTAGCCATATTATATCCCCTTCCTTATTTACCTCGCGCTTCGCGAATTTTTTGAATAAATTGTTTTGCGATTGTAGTGATAGATTCATAATCGCCCTTTTTAGCGCCACCAGTCAGATTGCCACCTACACCAACTGCTACGCAGCCAGCTTTGATCCATTCGCCAACATTGTCAAGGCCAACTCCGCCAGTAGGCATAAGAGGCGCTTGTGGCAATGGTCCTTTGATTGCTTTAATGAAGCCTGAGCCAAAGGTTTCTCCAGGAAATACTTTAATGATATCCGCGCCGGATTCCATGGCTTCCACAACCTCACGCAAGGTCATACAACCTGGCATAACTGGGATCTGGTATCGATTACACAATTTAACTGTTTGAGCATTAAAGGATGGACTTACAATATATTGAGCCCCTGCCAATATGGCTATTCGAGCTGTTTCTGGATCCAGTACTGTACCAGCGCCAATTATAATTTCTCCTGAAGTATATTTCTTGGATAAATCTTTAATAACCTCTGCTGCCCCAGGGACAGTAAACGTTATTTCAATCGCTGCCACGCCACCAGCGATACAAGCATCTGCAATTTTGAAGGCCTGTTCGGAACTTTCTGCTCTTACTACAGCCACAAGGCCGCAATCCATAATTTTGTTAAGGGTCGTTAATTTCGGAATCATATAGTCACTCCCTAATTTATTATTTAACCAGTTTTTAAAAACTAGCTACACCGCTATTGTTTCTTCACTTTCCATGCTTTCCTGCCACCATTCTTCTGGCATCTATTAAATGTTTTTTTTAACACATCAATATTCAATTTAGCTTCTATAAGTCGCTTACTTTTAACTTTAACACGACCTTACGGACTTTTACACCAGGTTGACTTATGCAGCCTGGGCGGTGAATATCCCATGGGAAAAATACAGCATACATCCCCTGGGTTACTTTAACATCAAGTTCATTTTTTACACTTTGATAAAAAGTGGCATCCTTTTCTGGTAAGTAACCCTCAGCAGTCTCTACCCCATAGATTAGGCTACCAAATCCCATAATTTCTTCGCCACAAGCTATGTATTGTATATCGATATGATTATTATGTGTTTCTGCTTTACGATTTTCTTTTGCATCAGGAGAATACTCTGACACAATAGCGAGTATAGCATCACCATCAACCTTGTGTTTCCCAACTGCAATCTTCGAAAAATCAGTATTTCTCAGATATGTGAGCCCCTTCTGTATAATGACTCGATAAAGGGCCCCTTCTTGTTCACTTTGACCAATATAACCTAAAATCATTTTACCCACTCCTTCCTATAATAGATTAACCATACAAAAGAATCGCTTTTTTCTTATCTTGCTAAATTGAAACTCCACCAATCTGTATTATTCTCCAGCCCTCTATAAAAGTGCTGCACTACCTACTTTAAGGTTTTGAGATTCACATGATCCATATCATCAAATGTTTGGTTTTCCCCTGCCATTCCCCAAATGAAAGTATAACAACGTGTACCTACACCAGAGTGAATGGACCAGCTTGGGGAAATAACGGCTTCTTCATTGTGCATAACGATATGTCTAGTCTCAGTTGGTTCACCCATATAATGAAATATCAGTCCATCCTCTGGTAGGTTAAAGTATAAATAAACTTCCATGCGGCGATCATGAGTATGACACGGCATAGAGTTCCACATGTTACCAGGTTCAAGAGCCGTCATGCCCATGACCAACTGACAACTTCTAACCCCTGCTGGATGAATGTACTTATATAGATTCCGATCATTAGATTGTTCAATGGAGCCCAGATGAGTCGGAACAATCGTACTTCTTTCAATTTTGACTGTAGGATAAGTCATATGTGCTGGCGCACTATTAAAATAAAATTTAGCCAGATTTTGTGCATTGCTACTCGTAAAAATAATTTTTCTAGCTCCCATGCCGATATATAAGCCATCCGTTGTATCAAGACTATAGTCCTTACCATCAATAGCGACGATACCTGCCCCACCAATATTAATAATTCCCATTTCGCGTCTTTCAAGGAAATACTCGACTCCAATTTCTTTACCTACCTCAAGAGCCAACGGCTTTAAGGGGCAAGCACTACCCGTAATCATCCGATCAACGTGACTATATACCATCTTTACTTCATTAGGTACAAACAAACCCTGAATCAGAAAACGTTCTCGTAATTGACTCGTTGTATATCTTATTGCATCCTCGGGATGAACAGAGTGTCTAATCTCCATAAAAAATACTTCTCCTTTTATTCAATCTAAATTGGTGACCTACCAAATAATTTCTTAACAAAAATTTGGTTTGCCCTTAGCTAAAAATATAGAACATCGCAACATCATATCGTAATAATTACGCGCAACATATTCAGAATCCTTCTTTAATTCTATGAATTTAACGAATAATCCACATAGTGGAACGTAGATTCATTTCCTTTTAGTAGTTCTAATAAATGAATACCCGATATACTAAAATCCCCAATTATTAATCAATATACCCTAACACTTTGGAAATACGAGCTGTACTATCTAATAACTTACTCACAACTTCTTTTACGATAAAATCATGGGAGAAGCGATTGGCCAATCCTGATATACTGATGGCAGCTACAATTTCGCCCGTATTATTGTAAATTGGCGCTCCCACACAACGACTATCCATCTCACTTTCCCGCTTGTCTAGTGCATATCCAACCTTACTAACAACTGCCATTTCTCGCAAATAATCCACTGGTGAACATAATGTATATTCCGTTCTTTTCTCCATGCCCTGTTCCTCGAGAATCTCACAAATTTCCTCTTCACTATGCTTCAGCAACAGTACTTTGCCTAGGGCAGTACAATGCACCGAATTAGTCGATCCTACTTTTGCAACTAAACGTAATGCATGGGGGCTTTCCACTGTATCCACATATAAAACCCTATTTTTCCAAAATATCCCCAGATGAACCGTTTCTTTAGTGAACTCATTTAAAGACTCTAAAAAAGTTCTCGCTACACGTTTTACTTCGAAATCTTTTTCGGCCCACTGACTCATCATAAACAATTGAAAACCCAGACGATATTTGCCATTATTATCACAACTCACATAATCTCGGGCTTCTAAATTACTTATTAAGCGATATACCGTAGATTTTGGTAAACCCGTAGTCTCAGTAATTTCTTTAAGACTAGCTGGTGCAACACTATTCCCGATTGCTTCCAAAATATCAAAAGCTCGATGTAACGATTGTACTGCCAAACTATTAGACATATTAACACCTTCCTATTTCTTAAACCGCAAAGACGCAAAGAGCCTTAAAAAAGAAAGATATTATTTTCTCTTTGCCCTCTTTGTATTCTTTGCCGCTAATCCTTATTCCACATAGTAAAACATAATGCCACAACAGAGTTAAATAAAAAAGGAACTTTTCAAAAGCCTAGTAGATATTCTGCTAATTGACGGCGTGTCGGATAACCATCAGCATCTCCTTGTACCATCACAGCCATAGAGCCAATTGCATTGCCACGAATGACTGCTTCACGTAAAGATAATCCATCCCTCAATGCAGAAATAATACCAACAGCAAAACCATCTCCAGCCCCAACAGTATCAACGACTCGTTTCACTGGAAAGCCTTTTTCGTAACCTCTTTCAATGACCTTTCCACTTTCCTGATGAGAATAATATGCGCCATCCGGCCCATCTTTCATCACAACGTAACGGTTCCCATATTGATGAAAAGTTGAAGCGACCTGTTCCCAATCGCCTGTCCCGATTAAAATTTCTGCTTCTTTTCTACCTGGCATAATTAAATCAGATAGGGCGGCTAGGTGTAGTAATGTTGAAACTGCCTGTTCTTTAGGCCATAATTGCAACCGAATATTCGGATCAAAACTCACTAACAACCCCTGCCTCTTGGCTATCGTTATTGCAGCTAAAAGAGTTTGTAGGCAGGTGTCGCTTAGTGCTGGAAAAATGCCAGTCATGTGAAAAAATTTTGCTCCTGTAAAATAGTCTTCCTTCAAGATCTCGGCAGTCATATGACTGGCTGCTGAATCGCAGCGATAATAATATACCTTAGGATCCCCTGTATCATTACGTTCTTTTACCATAAGACCCGTAGAATGTTTGTCGGATATAACGACCTGGGAAGTATCAACGCCTTCTCCACGAATGGTATTGCGAATATATGTACCAAAAGGATCATCTCCCATGGCACTAATCCATCCCACTGATAAATCTAACCGGGCTAAACCAATGGCAACATTGGATTCAGCACCAGCGATTTTACGCGAATAATTTGTCACAAATTGCAGAGATTCACTTTGATCAGCCACCATCATAACCATACTTTCCCCAATTGTTATTATATCAGACATAATTTTCCTCCATTTATACTTAATTTTATCTCTAACAAAGTATTTACCTAATATTAATAAATTCCTAACTTAATACAACCTAACAAAGCATATACTAATAAAGAGATGATAATCTCACAAGAGGGGGATCACGTTGAAAAAATATTATGTATTAGATACTAATGTTTTACTACACTCGCCAAATGCCTTGTACGCTTTCAACGAGCACATAGTCGTAATTCCCGAAGTTGTGATTGAAGAACTGGACAAATTTAAAAAAGAAGCCACAGAAAGAGGTAACAATAGTCGTCATATTAGCCGTATCATCGACAGCCTCCGCATTCAGGGTAACCTCTTAGAGGGCATCCCCATAAATGACCAGGGCGGAGTTCTTATTCTAGAGTCTAATCATATTGAGACTACCATGCCTCTCCACTGGGACAAAAGCAATGCTGATAACCGTATTCTGCAAGTCTGTAAAGGCATAACAGAAGCTGGTCACCAAGCCATTTTAGTAAGTCGCGATACAAATATGCGCGTCAAATCAACAATATTGAAAATTCAAGCTGAGGACTTTCGTAATGATAAAGTTTCAACTATATCGGAACAATATACAGGGCGTATAACCGTTTATACTACCAGCGAAATAATCAACGCTTTCCATAAAGATGATATTTATCAAATCGACCCATCTATCCTCTTTACCTTTGATGAAATAGCCGATATAATGATACCCGCTACGTTTATCACCAATCAATTCTTACTCATAAAATCAATTGATAACGACCGTCATACAGCACTGGGGCGTTTTGATGGAAAAATGATCATTCATCTGAAATATAAGAACCATAAGCCCTTTGGAGTTACCCCTCGAAATATCGGCCAGATTTTCATGCAAGAATGTCTCATGATGAGTGCCGCAGAAGCCCCCCTAGTCATTTTAAAAGGAATGTCTGGAACAGCTAAGACTTTTTATTCATTAGCAGTCGGACTCTATAAGCATATGGAATGTCGACCAAAAGACTATCATCACATTCTTATCTGCCGCCCAAACTCGATGCTCGATGAAGGTATCGGCTTTCTACCTGGAACAGAAACAGAAAAGATTGAGCCCTATATGCGTGCCATTAAAGACAATCTATTTATATTAATGTCTGGAAACTCCGCAGGGAATGATAAAGATGTGGCTCAAACAGAAGACACTGTTAACATGTTATTTGAAAACCATATCATTAACACAGAAGCATTAGCCTACCAACGAGGTCGTTCACTGCAAAAATATTGGGTCATGTTTGACGAAATGCAAAATTCTACACCACGCCAGGCTAAGGCAGTACTAACCCGCCCTGGCCTGGGCACGAAAATGATTTTGCTTGGCGATCCTGCGCAAATTGATAATCCACTCCTTGACAGTCAATCCAATGGCTTAAGTTATGCCAGTGAAAAAATGATGGGATCGAAATTATGTTTCCAAGTCACCATGTTGCCTGAAGAATGTGAAAGATCTGCCCTCGCTGCAGAAGCTGCAATAAGGCTATAATAAGGGCAACGTTTCAAACCGCAGAGGCGCAGAGAACACAGAGAAAAGGGTGTAACCCTCTGCGTCCTCTGCGCCTCTGTGGTTCATAGATTCCACTTTTTGATACAACAAATAAGTTGTAACCTTCTAAATTTATGTTTTCTGATCTTTCATCCATGTAATAAAATCATTACTCGACAAAGGCTTAGAATAATAATACCCCTGAATTTCATCACACTGAAGTCGCTGTAGACACTGTAATTGTTCGGCTGTTTCCACACCTTCGGCAATGGTTTTTAATTTCAGATTTCTTCCAAGGACAATAATTGATTCGACAATTGCCAGAGTAACAGGCACTGTCACTAAATCACGAACAAAAGATTGATCTATTTTCAATCTGTCCAAGGGGAAATATCGCAGATAACTGAGACTTGAGAAACCTGTACCAAAATCATCTAAGGATAACTTGATACCCATAGCCTTAATTGTTTTCAATTGTTCGATAACCAATTCAGGCTTTTCCATGACAATACTCTCTGTGACTTCTAGATCTAGATAACCTGGCTCAATACCACTATTTTTAATCGCAGTTGCGAGCCTGTGTAAAAAATCTTTATCCCTAAACTGTACCGCAGATATATTTACTGAAATTGGAATAGGAGGAAGCCCTCTATTCATCCATTCTCGCTGCTGCCGACAAGCTTCAAGTAACACCCATTCACCAATTGGAATGATCAGTCCCGTCTCCTCTGCCAGAGGAATAAATTCCAGTGGAGATACTATGTTCTTTGATGGATGTAACCAACGGATAAGAGCCTCAACACCAATTACTTCTCCTGTTTTAGCATCAATCTGGGGCTGATAAAATAAGATGAACTCTTTTCTCTCCACAGCTCTCCGCAAACTATTTTCAAGCAACAGATGTTCGGATGCACTCTCATTCATAACGGCAGTAAAAAACTGATAATTATTACGTCCAATGTCTTTGGCCTGATGCATTGCTGTATCCGCATTCCTGATCAACACGTCTGGATTGTCACCATCCTCAGGAAATACACTAATTCCTACACTCACTGTAATCATCAGCTCTACTTGCCCATACACAAATGGTTGCCTAATTTCATGTGTTATTTTATTAACAATTGCTGTAATTTCGGATTCCTTATGAATATCAGGCAGTATAACAATAAAAGCATCTCCGCTAAAACGCACAGTAATAGCACCCTCACCAGAACAATACTCCAGTCGCTTTGCGATTTCTTTTAAAAATTCATCACCAATTTTATGTCCTAATGAATCATTAATATTCTTAAACCGATCTAAATCAATAGAAATAACCCCTATACGATTTTTATTGATTATAGCCTTTTTTATGGCTACACCGAGTTTATCTGTAAGGACACTACGATTGGGCAATCCAGTTAAAGTGTCATACCGACCAAGATAATCAATTCGTTCCTCAGCTGCCTTGCGTTCAGTGCGATCAGTAAACGTGCCCACATAATTAATGAGTGTTCCTTGACTGTTTTTAACTTGGTCAATTCTTAGCCATTTGGGATAAACAGTACCATTTTTTCTTTTATCCCATATCTCACCTTGCCAAAAACCTGCTTCATTAATCTCCCCCCACATCTTTTGATAAAGTACCACATCATGATATCCAGACTTTAAAATCTTAGGATCCTCACCAATGACCTCACTTTCAGAATATCCAGTCGCATCGCAAAAAGCCTGATTGACTGCGACAAATTTATTATGGCTATCTGTAATAGACATAGGTTGTCCACTACAATTAAATATTTTTGTCCAAATACAACGTTGGTCTTCTATTTTTTTATTTTCGGTAATATCAAGTACCAAAGCAATAAGGCCACTCACAGATCCATCGTTATTAAGCCTTGGAATTTTATTGGCAATCCCCCAGCGTATTTCATTGTTGATGGTATTTACTTGTTCAACAATTCCCAGCTTTGGTTTACCTGAAGTGATGACTGCGACATCATCCCGATAATATTGCTCGGCAAATGCGGGAAATAGTTCTTGCGCAGAGCGCCCCGAAAAGCCTTGCACTGGAATACCAAGATCTTTTTCCACTTGCTTATTGATGCGCAAATAATTATTTTTTGTGTCTTTATATAGAATTTGCACTGGCATGTAATTTAATATGGCCTCATATTCATTCACAAGAGTATCCATATCCTTACAATCGTTATTTCCTTGCACTAAGATAGCAATAATTTCAGCTAATAGTGTGGTTAGCAATGACCTAGGTCTATCTAGGCCATCGATAACAACCTTTCCAATTATTTTTTCGTCAACACAAATATTTTGTTCACAGCAATTATCCCTCGTACCTTGCACCTCTTTCTTATACCAAGTACCTGGAGCCGAGGCAGAGACTATTCCTTGGTCATTACAAATAGCAACAGAGTACCCGCTCTTCTCATATATTAAGTCAACAATCTTCCGTGTAATATTCCTTTCGAAATGAAAAAGCAAACCTATTCACCAATCCTTACTTTCACCTGTAGTCATGTTATTCTACCATTTTTCCCTATGAGGAGTACACCTTTTAGAAATTGCTCTTTTACCATTAAATTATTGACCATCCCAGGATTTAATGGTAATTTATACTAGGAATGTTATTTTATATATGCAGAAAGGAGGCTCACCTATTGATCAACAACATTATTATTTTCATACTCGCTGGTATTGGAGGCATGATCTTTTTCTCCATACACATCCCCCTTCCCTGGACGTTAGGTCCACTTGTGGCCACTCTTCTCTGGAAGATAGTTGGTAAAAGGTCTGTACACTGGCCAACACCCATTCGCAATAGTGGCCTTATCATTTTAGGATACACAATGGGTAGCCCCTTCACACTGGAAATAGCGCGACAAATTTTCGGACAACTTCCTGGCATGCTATTATCTACCCTAGCGATCATGACACTGAGTCTGCTCGTCGGTTGGTTCACCAGCCAACGTACAGGTGTTGGACTTATAAATGGGCTCGTTGGTAGTGTGCCTGGAGGCCTTTCACAAATGGCTGTCATTTGCGAAGAACTGGAAGGTGCCGATGTGGCAATCGTCACACTGATGCAAGTGACTAGACTACTGACCGTCGTCTTCACAGTGCCATTACTTGCCACGTATGGCCTAGCAAACAATATCAGTAGGTTACCTATTATGGCTCTACCTACAAACTTAGATCCTTGGAATATTGCATTATTCGGATTTGTAGCAATTGTTTCAGCGGAGCTAGCTAGAATCATTAAATTTCCTACCCCTTATCTTATGGGTCCTGTTTTTGGTACAATCGCACTCATTATCGCGGGAAATACCGTGCCTCATCTCCCACCATTTATCTTGTCAATAGCTCAGATAACGATTGGTGTTCGAATGGGCGCAGACATTAAATTTGATGGTTTAAAAAACTGGAAGTCAATTGTCTCACATAGTTTTGGCGGAGTTCTCATTGTCATTATTGCATCACTAGGTATTGATTACGCCCTAACCAAAGTATACTCCATTTCTTTTTTAACTGCTTTTATTAGTACAGCACCAGGAGGAATGGCCGAGATGGGAATTACGGCTATAGCAGTCCATGCCGACGTCTCACTCGTTGTGGCTTACCAACTTTTTAGACTTATATTCATGTTAATCATTGCCATACCTATGGTGAAATGGTGGTTAACCAGACATCAAGGAAACAAAGCACCACAACCTCTATAAAAGGATAAGCGCAATGCGTCCTTTAAAACTGAAGCCCTTTAAACACGAAGACGTGAAGTATGTGAAGAACAGGTCGTGGAAATAATATCTACGACATGCTCGACCTATTATCTTCGTGTCTTCGTGTCTTCGTGTTTTAATGCTTTAGTGCTTTAGCGCTTTTACTCCAAAAATCTTATACATTGTAATACCATTAAATAGTCCTACTTTTATTTTAAAAATACTGTTTAGTAATTACTATCCCTCATCATTAACGAATCATGCTTGATATCCTGGGCTCGTTTGCCCATGATCGTAAAAGACCACTGAATACAAGGTCCTAGTGTAAAGGCGATAATCACCGTTCCAATTCCCACCGGACCTCCTAAAAGAAATCCAACTGTAGCCACACTTGTCTCGATAAGTGTTCTCACCTTCCACACCGGCCAACCTGTCGTATGTATAGATCCCACCATAAAGCTATCCCTAGGCCCAGCGCCTAAAGCTGCAGACAGGTAGAAAAAGCTCGCCCACCCAATCACGAGTACGCCTCCCAGTAACATGGCATATTGATAATACCAGTAATTAGGGGTCGTCATCCACTGGCAAGCCATAAACATATCAGTAAAAACACCAATAAAATACATATTAGCAATCGTACCCCAGCCAGGTTTCATTCCCAAAAACCAACTAGCCACAATGACCAATATTCCTGTCATTTGGGAAACTTGTCCCAAGGACAAAGGTAAATAATGAATAAGTCCTAAATGAAGTGCATCCCATGGTCCCGCTCCCAAATTACTCTTGATGGTCATAACAATTCCAAGGCCAAATAATAAAAGGCCCCATAATAAATAAATAATCCTTCTTATCACCCAACCACTCCTTTAACGAGTAATATCATCCACATCAAGGGATTCATTTGACACTAGATTAATGACAATCCGATATGGCAAATTAACAACTTGTTGGGGTGGTTTACTGATCCAGCCCGTCTGCACACCAATTTGACGTGGCGAGTCATCTTGCCTGATTCTTACTTGCCCATCATGAACTTGGATAATTGCATATTCAGTTTGCCCCCCAATACGAATCTCTTCGCTATAACCCTTGCGGAGGGTTATACTTTTCACTAGTTTAGTATCAACTCTAATTTCGGCAACTACATTAGCTTGGGTTGGGAAAAGAACAAAACTCAGAATGATTCCTGTAATCGATACTAAAAAGAGTATACTAATTAGCCATTTATCAGCTAATGTAATTTTATTATTTTTCATGAAACATCCCCCTGTTATCTTCTTGATTCTACCTAATTTTAGGTAGGTATGCAAATAGAATATAATAAGGGTCAAATAAAAGGCATGTTATTAAATGATTTCGAATAACATGCCTTTTATTTGACCCTACTTTTTTTTAAAACTGAACCTTCTTCATACCTGTCAAAGAATCTGCTATTTTTTGCAAATCTTCCATTGATTTTTTTCCTTCAATTGTTATATCATACTCATCAACTTTTACAGTTAAGCTGTTCATACTCTTTTCAGTGTCTTTTTTTATAGCTCGTATCACAGGGCTTTTAGCAACTCCTTGCACTTTTCCCTGCCGAGCATCACCCTTCATCTTGATTGTAGTATCATCACGTGGACGTAGAGTCATTATGAGTTCGTCATTCGTTCCCGGATTATAAATCTGCTTTATTACACCACTCGTATCATCGACAATGATAGATTGGGTTGTTTGATTGGGTATTACCATTATGGCAAGTTTATGGTCAAGGGGACTATTGTGGCCTTCTCCCAAAACATCATAATCTGCTTTGGCCATTAATAAACCTCTTGTCCTCATCATATTTTTTAATTCCTCGTGTTGAAGTATAGCCACTTGACTCGGTATTTGAGTTATCTCTGGCGATTTTGTTACCTGTATTATTTCTGTCACCACTTTTGAAAGATCATTCCCAGATTTTTTGTCAACTGATTGACCGACTGGTGCTTGTATACTACTACCTGACTCAACGGGTTGCCTAATCATATCATTTGTTGAATATGAAACAATAAGATCACTGGATTGATCAGCTACCCCTACATCTTTTCCCACCGTTTTACTTTGCTCCGATTGTTGGGCAATATTATTTACAGCTGATTGTGGAACTAAAAACTGAACAAATGCGGCAATGAATACAGCTGCTACGCCAACAAGACCACCATACAACCAATGTGTACGCTTTCTTTGTTGTTTCTGCGCCTTAAGTTCAACTGTCAGATGATCAACTAGTTCACTAACCCATACTTGTGGCACATTGCCCTGACTGTAAGATTGCTTAACAACATTTGCCATTTCGACTAGCTCATTTATTTCTTCATCCTGAGTCATAGAATGGTAACTGCCATAAAAATCATCTAAACACTGTGATAAATTCTCTGCCTGGTTATATTCCTTATTGTTTAGCATCTGCTTCACCTCCGCATTTCAGAATGCCTATCTCCTGACACATCTTACGTAAATTTTTCAAACCTCGCAGTTGCAGCATCTTAATTGCTGGCTCAGTTTTATTCATTTCCATGGCAACATCGCGGACAGATAAGCCTAAAATAATTCTTAATTTGACCGCTTGACACTGCTCCTTGGGCAAGCTTTCAACTAAATTGGCCATTTGTTCTTCACCTTCAAGACGCAGTGTGTATTCTTCAGGATTTTCCCGTATATCAATCATTGAATCTTGAGATTCAATATTATGTACCATCTGAGGTATACGCCCTTTTTTTCGCCAAAAGTCAGTCACTAAATTGATAGCAATTCGCGTTAAATAGTTTTTAAAGGGAACACCTAGCCCCTTATACCGAGGTAATGAACGAAAGGCCTTCATAAAAGTATCCTGAGTGATTTCCTTTGCGTCATCTTCATTACCAACTTTGCAGAAAATAAGCCTATAAATTGGTTGCCAATAGCGTAAAACCAATGTATTGAGAGCTTCTCGATCTCCATCTTTTCCTTTTTCAATCAGTATATCTTCATCAGTCATCGCCAGGGTCACCACCTTATCTACAAAAAACTTCTGACCTATAGTAATAACGTTATTACTTCTAAAAGGTAACGCCGTCCTATTAAGCCTTAGAAATAAAATAATAACATACAATCAGACTATAGCAAAGAACTTCTATAGAGCCCAATCACCAATTAACTAGAAATAACATTGACGCTCTAGCATTCAAAGACGCTAATAAAAAGTAATAACGGTTTCGTTTTAAATGGGCATTTTTTTTATAGGTGGCCATTAATTCTCACTTATTTTCTAAAACCATAGAATTTTAATATTGATTTAGCTAATACTATGCTTTATAACGTCATAAAGGAGATTAAACATTATGACACATAAAGTACGCAAAAAGCAGCTCAAAAATATTAATAAGAAATATAAAAATCTTGCCGGAGTCGTAGCTGTAGCAACTTTAATGTCAACAGCGGCCTTACCGGGGATACCTGCCAACATAGCACAAGCATCAGCCAATCCCAATAACATGTCAGCCACTACTTCGCAACAAATCGGGAACACAAATGACTCAGGTATGAAACTAAATTTCACTTCATCAGTAGTCGTACCCGCTGCAACTACATCCAAATCTATTGGGCAAGTTAATCCCAACGTCCAGCCAGATCCCAATATTAAGGCTCCTGTTACTACATCCAGATCTATTCGGCAAGCTAATCCCAACGTCCAGCCAGATCCCAATATTAAAGCTCCTGTTACTACATCCAGATCTATTCGGCAAGCTAATCCCAACGTCCAGCCAGATCCTAATATTAAAGCTCCTGTTACTACATCCAAATCTATTCGGCAAGCTAATCCCAACGTCCAGCCAGATCCTAATATTAAAGCTCCTGTTACTACATCCAAATCTACTGAGCAAGCCAATCCCAATGTTCAGTCAGATCCTAATCTCAAAAATGCTACCGCTACTTCATCCAAAACCGCCCCTAACAACATACCCACTAACTATAAAGAAGTCTTGGATATCAAAGCAACGGCCTATGCCCCTGGTCCTCACGACAATGATCAATGGGGTAATAAAACTTATATAGGTTCCCAGGTCCGGCCAGGAATCATTGCCGTAGACCCTGACGTAATTCCCCTGGGTTCTCGTGTCTATATCCAATATCCTGATGGCCATGGCGAGTACGCAGTAGCAGAAGATACTGGTGGCGCCATTAAAGGTAATCGAGTGGATATTGCCAAATGGACGGTGAACGAAGCTGAAGATTTCGGCATCCAAAACGTAAAAGTATTTGTTGTAAATACACCAGAAAAAGCTTAATATAGCATAATTAATCTTTTATTTGACAATGTTTTATAGATGATATAAGATAATTGTAATTATATCTCATCTTCTGAAGGGGATTAGCTTACTAGATAAAATCAACAGCACGATGGTTTCTAACCATCTGGTTTTATCGTTGGTAATACCAATTAGCGAGACCTTTAGTGTGACATTAATTTGTCACACTAAAGGTCTCGCTTTCTCATTGCTTATGCCCCAATTGCTAAAATTCATTTGTTAATTTTTTTAAAATATTGTTTAGTCTCAATGTCGATGGCAACACAAATATACGCACTAGGCACTCATGCCATGGGTATATCATTTGAGAGCTAAAAAGAACGGCACTAGAAGGTACAACATGGCGAAATTGGTATTCAACTTTTAAAAATATGCGGCAGACAAATAAGAGTTATATCGTTGCAAAGTCATATCTTTTCAAATAGGAGTGTGTATATCAATGGAATCCTTAGGTCTGCTACTCAGTATCATAATGATCAACATCGTACTAAGCGGTGATAACGCTGTAGTGATTGCTATGGCCAGCCGTTGTCTTTCAGCCGACAAACAGAAGAAGGCCATTTTGTGGGGCAGCGCAGGAGCAATCGTGTTACGCATTCTATTTACCTTTGTCGTGGTATTACTCTTACAAATTCCATATACACAATTTATCGGTGGATTTGTTTTAGTGTTTGTTGCTGTTAAACTAATGATGGAGGAAACCCATTGTGACCAGGTAGAAGCTGCTGCATCACTTAAGCAGGCAGTAAAGATGATCATTTTTGCTGATCTAATCATGAGTATGGATAATACTTTGGCTATAGCAGCCGTTGCTAATGGTAATATTGTACTTCTGTACTTAGGATTACTATTAAGCATTCCACTTATTATCTTTGGTAGTCAACTTATCATTAAGATTATGGATAAGTACCCTCTTGTAGTGTTTGCTGGTGCTGCGCTGATCGCATGGACTGCAGGGGAAATGATGATGAATGACAAGAACATTGGGCCCCATATATTAGTTTACATCCCTGGATGGGTAATACCCGCTTTAATAACAGTGGGTGTCATTGGTTATGGAAAATGGACTCGCCGAAACCAGATTACGGATAAAGACTCTAGGGATGCTCATTCTCATGATCCTTTAAAAAGTGTAGGGAAATAACTGAAGAGTACGCAAAACGCTGTGGTGTTTTTCACCCAGTTACCCCCCCAAAACTTATACTTTTCAACATAGTACGAAAGTCACCAACTCTATTGATCTCCCCATAGAGTTGGTGACTTTTTTTACTACTTAACTGTTGACCTATTCATTCATCAAAAATAAGCCGGAATCTCTGTATCATAACAAAGATTGCGACTTATTATTTCACTTTTTAAAGGTATCATAAACTTGCTGATATTCTGGATTTGGGGAAGTTGCTGTGTAAATATAAATATGAACACCATTAGGATCGTCAACGACAAAACTTCTCTCACCCCAAGGCTTATCTTGCATTTCCTGATAGATTTGTACTTCTTCTGCTTTTAAGCGGTCATATTCAGCGTCTACATCATCTACTTCAAATGAAATGATCAGGCCCTTCCCATTAAAGAATTCACCCTCTTCACGTTGAGGCAAAGTAAAACTTATACCATTGGGCAAGTCTCGTGAAATTAGCTCTATATACCAGTCACTCTCGTAGACCAAGCGAAAATTAAAATGTTCCATGTAAAACTCTTTAGACTCTTGTAACTTGTTGGTACTAATGGTTGAATCAACACGCTTTATTTTCATAAAAATCTCTCCTCCGAAATAAATTAATATAGATCATCCCAAAATAATGCACAAGCATCATACAAGAAAATCAATCCTCACTAACTGAGTCCTTCTCATATCCATACATCTATTTTATCAGATTATTATACCATCCACAATTATATTTAAAATTTCTAAACCTATTTTCACTACTCAACAGCTACTATAGGCCCTTTTTGGCGAGTTAGATACATCCCCCCAAAAATAACCAATGCACCAAAAAGCTGTAACCAGCCAAACCCTTCCCCTAAAAAAGCATAACCTGTGGCAACGGCAAAAATTGGTGATATATTATTATAAATAGCTGTTCTTGTACTACCTATTTTTCCAATAGCCCATATCCATAGAAAATTCCCCACACAAATAGCGAAAATTCCCGAATATAAGATACTAAACCAAGCAATTAACGGAACCGCCCTCCATTCGATTTCCATTAGACTGGGAATCGAAATCGGAATAAACAGTGCTGTGGCAATCATCACCATATAAGCAGTAATCTGATAGGTGGAGTATTTATTCAACAGAGGTTTAGCAAAGACTGAATAATAACCATAGGCAAATTGAGCAATGAGCATCATGATGGCACCATAAAGATGATTGCCACTAGCGCTAAATTCTTTTCCTGAGCCAATCACAATTAAGATAACGCCCAATAAAGAAAGTACAATACCTAAAACCATGGTCCCACTTATATCCTCGATTTTAAAAAATTTATTAATAATAGCAACACTAGCAGGTACAAGTGCTAACAGCAGTGAAGAATTGCCTGCTGTGGTATTTTGCACCCCAAAGGTAAACGTTAGTTGGAAAACAAAGAACCCTACAGCACCGACCAATAATATCGGCTTTATATCTTGCTGTTCAAAAGGTTTGTTTGTTTTAGACATACTAAGGACCAGCCAGGAAAATAGCAATGCAACCAGCATTCTCACTGCATTGTAGGGCATCGGTGGCAGATAGAGCAGTCCAACTTTCATAATAGTAGGGTTAATCCCCCAAATAAAGCTTACCAAAAGTAAAATCCCTTCAATATATAATAAGGGCCTAGAATTCATTTAATATACCTCCATGACTACTCTCTATACAAATTGAGCTAGATATCATAAATGGCAGATGCAAAAAAATCCTTACATACTATTGGGGTTGATCAATCATATCGAGGCAAATTTTTCAATGCATTGTATATAATCAGCAATATTAGTAATGCTTATTCTATCTCCCAATCCCCCTTCTTAATCAATCCTATATGCCACACGTTCTCGTTCACGCTCATAATCCCTGCAAAAATAAAATATATTCTTATTGTGGCAGTCAAAAAAGAAATCACATTGGTGCAGAATGATCATGTGCCTGCTTTTGCTTCAAAGTGCCAGGGCCATCCTCAGCTGTAGCGACCTCTGCTTCGTCAAAGGTTTTCATGTCATCGAGAACATGTAAAGACGCATTTATTAATGACATTCCCAGTGTCGCTCCTGTTCCATCTCCTAACTGCATATCAAGATTCAGGTATCCTGGTACATTGATGAGATCAAGGGCCACCTTATGTGCTGGTTCTACAGCAAAATCTGATGCCACTAAATATTCTTTTACCTGAGGAGCCATTTTTACAGCAATCAGGGCTGCTGCACTTGTTGCAAGACCATCCAACACCACGACCGCACCACCGGCAGCTCCACCTAAAATAGCCCCTACCAAGCCAGCAATTTCCAAGCCGCCGATTTTGCTCAACACATCAATGGCATCCTTTGAATTTGGTTGATTGACGGCCAAAGCAGTTTCAACCACGCGAATTTTATGATCAAGAAGTTGCTGGGATATTCCTGTCCCCCGCCCCAATAGCTCAGCGACCTTTTTGCCGCTATAACAAGCAATAATCCCTGTACTTGAGATTGTATTGCCAATACCCATGGCACCTAGTCCCAAAATACGGCTCCCTTTATTGATCTCTGTCTGAGCAATTTCAATTCCCACTTCAATGGCGCGCAGCCCTTGTTCTCTTGTCATTGCTGGTTGCTTAGTAATATTTTTTGTTCCGTGGGCAATTTTTTTGCAGTTCACTTGGGTAAATTCAGGTAAATCTGTAGCTATACCAATGTCTACCAGGATAAGCTGAGCAGCAACATGCTCAGAAAATACATTAATAACACTGTTGCCCTGACAGGAATGAAGGATCATCTCAGCAGTCATGGTTTGAGGATTCTGACTTACCCCCTCCACAACTACCCCATGATCCCCTGCCATGACAATCACGCTTTTCTTGTGAACTTGGGGCCGATCATTACCAGTAATCCCTGCCATTTGGCGAGCGATATGTTCAAAATAATGAAGGCTATTAAGTGGCTTAGTCAAATGGTCAAGTCGGAACTGACATTTTTCCATGGCACTTACATTTAAGGGTTTTATCGATGAGATCAAATTTTCAAACATGTACCTGTCCTCCTATTATGCTTTTGCCAGGGATGCATGTTTTGACACTATCCCTTCCTCAGATTTATCCATAATTTTCAGCATTTTCATGGATACTGTTAACATATCCATCACTATAGAAGCACCTATGGCTTCCCCTAACCGTACACCCATATCTAGACATGCCTCTAGCTTTAAAAGTCGCAGGGCAACGATATGGGCAGGCTCACCAGACAAGTGGGAAGCAAACATATACTCTTTGCATAACGGATGGATAGCATTCGCAATGAGTGCTGCTGCTGTGGTATTAAGACCATCAATAACCACCCCGCAGCGATTGGCCGCACAGCCAAGAACCACTCCCGCCAGGGCCCCGATTTCAAAACCACCAACCTTAGAGAGCACGTCAAGGCCATCTTCACAATTAGGCTGATTTTTTTCTAACCCTCGACGTACAACATCAATTTTCACTTCCATCCGGCTATCTGATATCCCTGTCCCCCGTCCTGTTACCTGCTCAGGACTCAAACCCGTGAAAGCTGCAACAATGGCAGCACTGGAAGTTGTATTCCCAATTCCCATCTCGCCAAGGCTAAAGCATGTATACCCCATTTTAGCTCGCTCATTCACTATAGCAATACCGGCTTCAACAGCCTGTATTGCCTGTTGCCGGGTCATGGCTGGTCCTTGGGTAAAATCCTCTGTACCATAAGCAATCTTCCGATCTAGCAGCCCTGGTACATGAGATAAATCACCTGCTACCCCCATATCGACAACTACCATTTCGGCACCACAAAAATTTGCGAAAGCATTGGCGCTCCCCCCTTTGGAGATTAGATAATTGGTCGTCATATGCATGGTTGTCGCTATTGGATAGGCACTAATCCCAAGCTTAGCTACCCCATGATCCGCAGCTGTAATAACCATACAATGACGTGGCATTGGGGGTTGTGCTTGTTGGGTTATGCCTGCATACTGTCGCACCATACTTTCTAACCGCCCAAGACTTCCTTTGGGTATTGTAAGATTATCTAATCGCCCTTGTACTTGTTCCATGACCCCCTTATCTAGTTCACTAATCCTAAGCAACGTTTCTTCCAATAAACTCATAGTACCCTCCATTATTAAATAAAATCTCCTCTGCGTCTCTGGGGTAAAAGCCACATTAAACACGAAGACGCGAAAAATGTGAAGAACACGAAGTAGATAATTTCCCAGTGTTTTATATCCACTTGTGTAGATATAAGAAAAGCGCTAGCGCGTCCTTAAAATGCAGAAAGCAAACCCACGTTAAGCACAAAGTTCACAAAGAACATAAAGGGGGTTATTATATATAATATTTTCTTTGTGTTCTTTGTGTCCCCGTAGCGTCTTTGAATCTTTGTGGTAAAAATAGGGTCTTATCTCCTAAAGCTTATGCTTTCTGCTCTTGCAAAAAAGAAGGTTTTCTGGGATAATTAATCCCAAAAAACCTTCTTTTCCATGAAGATTATAAAACAGTGTAAAGGCAGGTCTCCTGGCTCCTGAATCATCGACGAATTACACCTTCCCCTCGTGAGTGGTTTTGTAATGTCTCTTCAGTACAGTGGCGGGCCCGCGCCTATGCATGTTGCTACCATGCTCAGACTTCCCTATTATCCCCAACGAATTGGTGGCACCTTAACCGTATTGTATGCAATTGCTGTCATTATATCAGTCAGCAATGTGACCGTCAATAGCAGTGAGACAAAAAAGCGAAAAATACGCCAATTAAATTGAGGCATAAAGGGGGCCATCCAACTACTTTCTCTTTATGCCATTGGGCAGTGACATCATTTCTTGACGCTTTATACAACTATAAATCCCCATGACTTAAGAAAAGACTTGGTTTCGACCAAGTCCTCAGACGCAGGTAGAAACCTTAGTCGTTCTTACTTGCGATCAAGAAAGTGAT